>Ga0075154_10002969_pt1 | contig 10910 bp, 9 predicted proteins | sample JI71714BDNA_FD_70965 | JGI IMG/M metagenome (GOLD analysis project Ga0075154, IMG submission 70965) | Wastewater effluent complex algal communities from Wisconsin, to seasonally profile nutrient transformation and Carbon sequestration -... | ecosystem: Engineered > WWTP > Effluent > Algae... | reverse complement strand
GACTAAAGTCCCGCGCGTCATTTGCTATTAATTATTTGCAAAAACAATTTTCTATCCCGAAAAACTGTTTTACATTCTACAAATTGGATTATAAAAATAAAAAAAACCTCTCAAGCATATCACTTGAGAGGTTTTTTTATGGGAAAAATTTGCTAATCACTAACAACTAACAATTAATCACTATCGGATAAGGGTAACTTCTCCCCTTAGGATTCTATTACTACTTTCATTCGGGAATTTGAACTCCAAAACGTAGATATAGACATCGCGAGGTTGGGCGTTGCCGTTGTGTGCGCCGTCCCAGCCCCCATTGCTAAGGTCGTTGTTGTCATACACCAACAGTCCCCAGCGGTTATAAACCTTAAACGATAGTACATCAGCCCCTATTAACTGCACAGGGCGGAAGCGGTCGTTGTTGTTATCCCCATTAGGCGTGAACGCAGTAGGCACTCCCAACAACCCAACGGGTTGAACTTGTACCCAAACAGTATCCTTATTAGTACAACCCAACAAAGAACCTGTAGCCATAACCACATATTGCAACCAACCCGTATCTGTAGGGCTGACAAAAGTAGCTGCAACGTTGGGATTATTGATAAGAGCAGCCCCATTCCATACGTAAGTAGTTAGCGAATCGTTATTACCCGCGTTGATAGTAGCAGATTGTCCCGCGAAAATAGTGATAGAATCCTGTCCTTGTTGTCCCACCCAAGCGTCTAATTGCACATCGTCGGTGAGATTATTGATAAGGAAGTTGTTGGTAGCCACACAGCCTGTAGCCGTTTCAGTAACTGTGAGCGTATAAGAACCAGCAACTAAGTTATTAAAGCTATCTACTGTAGTTGCACCAGCACCTATATTATAACTAAAGGGAGGAGTACCAGATAATATATTCACCCGCGCAAAACCATTGGTAGGTATTTGGCTCGCATCGCAGCTTGTAGCGGGGCGAGTATCCACGTTCAAACTCAAATTGCAAGATTGAGTAGAGCAGGGAGCTATACCAACCTGTCCGAAAGGACATTGTAAGGCGGGATTAACCCCACGCACTTGTAGATTTATCGTTGTGCCTGTAGCTATACCCGTAAGGGTAACAGAAGTAACCGATACGCTAATCCAATTCACCCCGTCTATACTGTATTCATAATAGCTAGCATTGGGCAAAGTACCCCAATTGTAGGCTATAGTGCTGGTTGTAGAAACTCCACAAGACACAGTGGGCGCGGCCAAAGCCGTATTGACCACCACCCGCACGCTATCCACATAAGCACAACCCGCATCAGTAACCGTAACCGTGTAAGTAGTGCTTGCGGTTGGGTTAGCTACTGGGTTGAAAACGGTGCGGCTGTTGAGCGTGTTGTTATTCGGCAACCAATTGTAAGTGGGTACAGAAGCGACTACATTCAGCGCGGGCGTAAATCTAAAAGATTGATTGATAGAGGTGAAAATTCCCTGATTGCGTCCGTTGATAGCATTGCCCGCAGTGCCTGTAGCATTCTCTACCCCTTGCGTCATTGTACTGAAACCGATTGGGTCTGGTTCTAATAAAGTATTATGTATTTCAATAATTCCCCCATTTTCGTACAACACCACTTGAGCGGTCATAGCATTAGTAGAGAAAAAGTAAGCGGCGTTGGTATAATTCACCACCAAACGGCGATTTGGCGCAGTGCCAACGATGAAGTAATCAACTGTAGCGGTTGTTAAGTCTAAGTCAGCAGACATAAAAGCGATTAAATCATTCTCATCGAGGTTGTCGGGAATGGCTACTGGCCCAAACGAAGTGCCAAATGGCTCGGTGAAATGTAGCGTTCCGTTGGTGCTAAGGTAGAAACTATCCTTGCTTTGGCAGAAGAAGTCAAAGTCAAACCCTATAGGGATAGCGGGAGTATTCCCTTCGTCCAAGTCGGGCGTTCCAAAGAAAGGACTCAAGAAGTTGGTAACAACCGTACCAGCACCAGCAACGGGGTTGAAAGGGATGCTTGTAATATCGTAAGCGTTACAATTGGGTGTACTCACCACAAAAGTATCGGTCAAACGGGCGGTTAGATTAGCAATTTGTCCCGTACAGATGGTATCAGGGTTAGCATTGACGTTCAAAAAAGCATCTCTGAATCGGATAGTAAGCGTGTCAGCACCCGTACAAGTGCCATAATCAAAACGCACAATGTACTGAATTGAGTCGGCAGCAGACGCTCCAGTGAGTGAAGCGGTTGGGTTGCCAATAGCAGAATTGGATAAAGTGGAGGTATTATTCCAAGTATAAACCCCATTAGCGGCGTTGATACCCACACTATCCAAATTAGCCAATAATTGCACACTTTGAGCTATGGAATTATTACAAAGGTCGTTTATATCAGAGGTCAAATCAACCGCTATATTCCGATTTTGCATAAAAATATCTATAGTATCCGATGTAATACAGCCCGTTGTGTCGGTATAAGTGAGCGCAAATCTGAACACATCCCCATCTGCCGTACCGCTTGGGATAGAAACGGTAGGATTAGGGCTTGTGGTGTTGCTGATAGTAGCCGTTGCACCAGCGACTTGTTGCCATTGGTAAGTGCCAGAACTTGCTCCAGCTACCGTAAATATATTGGCAGACAACGGCAATTGATGCGCTATACCAGGACAAAGGGAAGTATCGGGGGCGGTAATCTCCACTCCAGGTATCACTACGGTAATGGGCAGGGTTTGAATACAACTATTCGTACCAAAGGTAACAATTCCCACATCAAAAGTATGAATACCAATTTCAGAATAGTCAGCAGTAAGCAGCAAAGTAATCTCCATTGTATCATAACGCCCAATAACTGGATAGATAGGGCCAAATACGCCGAAGTTACCCGATTGGAAAGAGTTAGCTATGGTAGTAGCGGGCGCATAAATATCTAAAGAATCGCCAATATCGGCAGCACCTATGCCTATAGTGATAAAAAACTGGTCGGGAGTGCCACTTGGCGTACTCGGTGCGCAAATAACCCCCTGCATAGAAGTAGCTGTAGTGTCGGTGATTGTACCCGCATTTTGGGGAATGGGCGTTTCAAAGAAAGAAACGTTCAAATCACAACTGCAATTAAGTGAAGCTGTACCCGCATTTTGGCTATAGAATATATTTGTGGGCGCGTTGGAGTAGTTGGTAATCAACAGCATATAAACTTCACCAGCCTGTGCATTGGGTATATTCACATCCTCGACCGCAGCCCCAGAGAAGCTACAATCCACAACCCCTCCAGTCGCTCCCCCATTGCCCAAATTACCACAACCAGCGTAAGCTGCCGCCACGTTAGGGAAAGGCCCCCAAAGGATAAAGTCAATATCTTCGGAGTTGGTATTATCTAAAACGATGTCAACAGAGCCATTGCTGGCTATAGTAAGCGTGTACCAAGCGGGATTGGGTTGAGAGCCCAAGCAATCATAGTTATTGCCTATAGGTGCATCGGGTTGATTAACACCAGCGGGGAAAGTGTCTAATGTGTTGGGGCATAGCGGTGCGGCTGTATTACAATCGTTACTTTGAGCGGAAATAGGTAGGACAGCAGCCAAACAGAGGAGAAAAGAAGCTAAAAATTTAAGCATAGTGAGGATAGTTTATTTAGTCCAATAAGGTAATTTTTTCGATTTATCGGCTTTTACCCTATCCAAAGCGGTTTGGTATTTGCTAATGGCAGCCGTTTCTTGGGGATATTCGCGCTTGTACAAATCAATTTGCGCCTCCAACCTGCGCTGTTGTTGGTGAAGTTGGATATAATCGCTGCGTTCCCAACGCCCTTGATTAGCTTCCTGTTGGGCGAGTTTATCCGCTTGAGTCAAAGCTATGCGCATTTTGTTATTTTTATCCCGTTGATTAACAACCGTTTGCGCATCGGATTTGGGGGTGGGATTGGGTGGGAACTGATAGCGGTACTGTTCGCTTAGTTTTTCCTCCCAAGAGAGTTGTCGGTATTCTTGCGCTTGGACATTCAGCACAAAACCAAACAAAACTATGAATATAATCATTCGCATCATATAAAGTATTTAGATGAGATTAAAAAAATTTACGAAAAATAAAATCAACATTTTATGGAAATAAAACGAGGGGCAAAATTAACAGATAATGGAACAAAAAAAGGCTTTTATCAATTTTTTTTCAATAAAATAGAATTTTTTATCCCTACACAAGCGTTAATCTGCAAGTTCTAACTATCTTTGCGCTGCTTTTTGCAAATTATCAAAACTTTTTACAACACAACAAATTATGGATTTTGTAAGCATAGGGCGGGGATTGCTGGGCGTTCTTTTTTTGGTCGGTATTTGTTATCTATTCAGCAACAACAGAAGCCGTATAGATTGGAAATTGGTAGGCACGGGTTTATTGATACAAATCCTTATGGCTTTTTTGATTTTGAAAGTGGAATGGGTACGTTGGGGTTTTGACAAATTTTCGGGATTATTCCTAAAAATCAGCGAATTTACCCAAGAGGGTTCAAAGTTAGTATTCAATAATTTGGTAAATATACCCGCTACGGGTTATATTTTCGCTGTACAGGCATTGCCCACGATAATTTTCTTCTCTGCATTATCTTCAGTATTGTATTATTACGGTATTTTGCAAAAAATTGTGTACGGTATGGCTTGGGTTATGCAGAAAGTGATGCGGATATCGGGCGCAGAAAGTATGGCAGCAGCAGCCAACGTATTTATGGGGCAAACTGAAGCACCTTTAGTGATTAAGCCCTATTTGGAAAAAATGAGCAAATCAGAAATCCTCTGTTTGATGGTGGGCGGTATGGCTACGATTGCGGGGGGGGTTATGGTCGCTTATGTGGGAATGTTGGGGGGAGATTCGGATGCAAGCAAACAAGAATTTGCCACCCACTTATTGGCAGCCTCGATTATGTCAGCACCAGCAGCTATAGTAGCAGCCAAAATGATATATCCCGAAACCCAAGACGATATAAGCCGCGAGATGGAAATCCCTAAAGAACAAATCGGGGATGACGTATTGGACGCTATAGCCAAAGGAACAACAGACGGGGTAAAATTGGCGGTGAATGTGGCTGCTATGTTAATCGTTTTTACCGCGTTTATAGCGATGGCGAATGCGATTTGTAGTGCTACTTTGGGTCAAATTCCACTAGGAGAAGGCACACTCAACGATTTTGTAAAAACCAGCACCAGTTTCACCGACGCGAGTGGCAAAACTGTATCTCTATTTGATAGTTTTAATATAGAATATATCTTAGGCGTGTTGTTATCACCTGTAGCTTGGCTGTTGGGCACACCAACTCAAGACATTATGATGGTAGGGCAGATATTGGGCAAAAAAACCATCTTGAATGAGTTTGTGGCTTATTCGGATATACCCAAAATTGAGCCTTATATCACCGGCAAATCCAAAATTATCCTAACTTACGCCCTTTGCGGTTTTGCCAACTTCGCTTCTATAGGCATACAAATAGGCGGCATTGGCGGATTGGCACCCGGACAGCGCAAAAATCTATCCGAGTTGGGGATAAAAGCCCTTATTGGGGGAACAATAGCCTGTTTTTGGACTGCTGCCATTGCGGGGATGTTTTATGCTTAACTTTTTTTGTAGCACGTATCAAGATTTCATACCATTACAAAAAAATCGCGATACCTTTCTTAATCTCTATTATCCATTTCAATAATATGTTTCCAGAATTAATTTTAAAAAAAACAACCATTGCTGAATTAGAAGCAGCTTTAGACAACGGCGCAAATATCAACGAATTAGATAAAACAGGACATACAGCTTTAGACCTTGCAATTGACGAAATGCAGGACGAAACTGCTATTTTTTTGCTGAAAAAAGGTGCTGCGTTTGAATCAATGCCCTTGTTTTATGCAGCCAAACGCGCCAATATAGAAGTTGTGAAAGCCTGTATAGCGGCTGGAGTTGATGTCAATATACGCTACCAAGACGGTTTCACTGCGCTAATCGTAGCCGTATCAGAAGCACACGAACACTTGCAAATAGATAAAGAAATTTATCACGAAAATAATCAACGCTACCGCCAATTTAACGAAGTTGTGCGTCTATTGATAGAAGCGGGCGCAAATCCCAACCTCGCCAACGATAGCGAACAAACAGCCTTACACGCTGCTGGCAATTTTGGCGAAACAGATATAGCCAAAACCATCTTGGAAACTTGCCTCACGCACAAAAAGATGATAAATCTCAACGCTGAAGATTTGTACGGGCTTACCCCCTTACATTTCGCTTGCAGAGCGGGCAACTTGCGTATGGCTGAATTATTGATAGAATGGGGCGCAGACGTCAACGCACAAGAAAAATACGGTTTTACCCCTTTGCACGAGGCAGTAGAAAGCAACCACATCGAGATTGTAAGGTTGTTGATTCGCAAAGGCGCGGACAAAAATATAGGCACTAATGTAGATTTTAACCCCTATTTTGCTGGAACGACCCCTCATAGTGTGGCCAAAATCCGCAATTTTAAAGAATTAGCAGATTTATTAAAATAATTTTATTTTCAATTTTCTTGTCCTTATTTACGCCAAAAAAAAATAAGTTTGCATCTACTTTTTTAACCCACCAAAATTGATAACGAGCTTTGACAGAGGAAGAACTCATAGCAAGATGTAAGCGCCAAGAACGGCTCGCACAAAAGCTGGTGTATGAAAAATATGCTGGGCGAATGTTCGGCTTGTGCAAACGCTACGTCAAAACCACCGAAAACGCCGAAGAGGTGCTTATGGAAGGTTTTTGCAAGGTATTTCAAAAAATAGATATGTACAGTGGCACGGGCAGTTTTGAGGGCTGGATACGGCGCATTATGACCAACGAGGCTTTAATGTTTATCCGCCGCGACTACAAATTCAACGACCACGTAGATATCCAAGACATACAAATGGAAACTTTTGAAGTAACCATAGAAGAAAAGTTAATGGCTGCTGATATACTCAAGCTATTAGACCAATTGCCCACAGGCTACCGCACTATATTCAACCTTTATGTGATGGAAGGTTACAAACATAGAGAAATAGCCGATATGTTACACATTAGCATCAACACCTCCAAATCTCAACTTATTCTCGCCAAGCGAAAGTTGAAAGAATTGGTTGAACAAAAAATCAAATAAACCGTTTTAAGAAACAGCGAAAAACTCATAAAAATCCATTCTTTTGAAAAAAACCTTTTTACACCACCCACCCAACTTTTCTGAACAATGATGAACTTATATGATGAAAAAGACGACTCTCTAAGCCGCCTTTTTCGAGATAGCCAAAGCAACTTGGACGAAATGCCCTCTTCCGCCGTATGGGATAGGATAGAATCGCGCCTAGATGCCAACAACCACATCAAAAGCCCCCCACAAACGGGTTGGCTCTATTTTAGCCGCCGATATTCAGTGGCTGCTTCCTTGATATTGGGCGCAGTCAGCGTAGGCTTAGTCTGGCGTATGTTTTTGAACGATAACAAAACATTGTCCGAACAACCCAGCAACGCACCTATGGCGCAGAGCCTAGTCAAAGAGCAAGAATTGCCCATTAATGCTACAGAAGCTGAAAACATTTATCAACAAGAAGATAGCGCACAAGCTGCCAATCTAAAATCTGTAAGCAGTAGCACCAATAATGGGGATGAATTTCCCGCTCCTTTGCCCGCAGAACTCCCGCTAGTACCCGAACAAAAGGCTTCCCCCACTATCGTGTTGGAAAATACCAACGTAATAGCCGAAAACAACAGCCTATTGAGCAATACTATCGCGATTCTCAACAACGACAAAGAGGATAAAAAAAATCCGACGGATGACGTAAATTTTGCATATTCCAACAGCGCAGGGGTTGGTCCTGATGTGAATAGCAGCATAAAAATGGAAGATGATGCTTCCGAGCCGAGAAAAATGTCTGCCGAGAAAAAAATAGCAACCAAAGCAGAGCGGAATAATGGGGCAAGATACGCCAGTCCTTCCAATATCAGCGCGGATGAAGTGCAAACCATTAATTCTATCGCTTTGGAAGAAAATGTAAAAATGGCAAAAGATAGAGCTGCTGACACTCCCGCTAAAGCCAAAAAACGCGAAAAAGCTGCTAATAAAGAAGAACATTTTGCCAAAAAACTCAATCCACGGATGAAAATGTTGGCTTGGCTTATCGGCAAATGGCAAGATGATAGCCGCTATGATGGTGTTTCTTACGAAGAATGGACGATTAAAGATGCCAATACACTACAAGGACGCGGGTATAAAATCAAAGGAAAAGACCGCTTGTTTGAAGAAGCGATGACGATAAAATTGGATGAAAATCTCCAGCAAATTTTCTTACAAATTTCTGTAGATGATTACAAACAACCCATTTTATATATGCTTTCAGGCATCAACCCAGAAGAGCTAACGTTTAGCTTGGATATGCCCAGCAACGATTATCCCGAAAAAATTATCCTACAACGCAGCCTTTCAGGTTACACAATTATCACCCACAACAGCAGCCGCGAGTTGAGCCCCAACCAACAATCTTTTCTCAACAATAGAAACGTGGTAAATTCTCAGCGTGCAGTTCGCAATATGCGCCCTAGTGTAGGCAAATAAAATTCAAACCTTTTGCAAATAAATTCGATTTTGCGCAACTTTTTTCGGAAAGTTGCGTTTTTTCTTTTACTCAACCTTACTATTTTTATATAATCAAACCTTTTAGGTTATAAAATGGCTATCGTAAAATTTACTTTTGAAGATAAAAACATTCAACCCGTCAGCCTCCAAATGCTCAAAGGCGACAATATCTTAGACCTTGCCGAAAACAACGGCTTGCATATCAACAGCAATTGTGGGGGCGTTTGCGCTTGCAGCACTTGCCATATTTATGTGGAAAAAGGGGATAATTTTCTGGCAGAAATCAGCGACCGCGAAGAAGATTTTATCGACAGAGCGATAAACCCGCGCTTGTCTTCGCGCCTAAGTTGCCAATGCGAATTGGTCAAAAATAACCCCGATGCGGTTATAGAAGTGCATATTCCCGACCAATCCCGTATTATCGGGCACGAACATTAACTAATTGATTTTTAGCTTTTTATTAATAAAAAAAGTGCAATGAACTGGGTTTTAATCACAGGTGGGGTTTATTCTGGTATAGGCAAGGGCTGTTTGGCTGCGATTTTGGCGCGATTTATCCAACAAAATACCGCGTACAAAGTAGCGTATAAAAAGTTAGAACCTTGTTTACAGGGCAACATAGACGATTTACCTAACGATATTTTCGGGGAAATCGCTGCCCACGCCCAAGGACAAATTTTTGATGGGGATGTAGCGCGGGCTGCATTTTATATCCCCAATTTTTTGCCTGAAGCTGACACCCATCTTTCTTTGGGGCAGGCGTTGGATAAGTTTTTGCCTATAGCTTTTCAAAATACCAAAAACTCACCCAGATTAAACCAAGTCGCTCAAATTTATCGCGATTTATTCGACAATCAAAATACTGATAATCAATTATTTGTGGTAGAAATTGGCGGAACTGCTGGCGAACAAGAACACAGTTTAGTTTGCAATTTTTTGCTAAAAACACTGGGTAAGCCCCTGCTGCATTTTCACCTCACAGCCATTTTACAAACACTTTCACAGCGCACAACCAGCAAACCCGCCCAACTTTGCTTGGCAGCCTTGTCCTATCCTGCTGATGTGGTTTTGGTGCGTAGTTTGAAAAGTGCGGATTTATCCGCTTTGCGCGATTATGTTGGAAATCAATCTATTGTGGAAGCTATAACTCAAGATTATTGGGCAGAACGCGCTTATTGGCGAGTTTTACAAACGGAGAGTATTTTGAATAAATTGGCAACTTATATCCCCAATTTCAACCCAGCACACACGGACGAATTGTTCGCCAACAGCCAGCCCCAACCTTTGCATCACATTGCCATTATCACCGATTCGCTTCATTCCGATAGTTATCAGAGTTTGTACAATAGAATTTTGGCTTGGGGAAAAGGAACTTTATACCCAATCAATTCATCCCAAATTAGTGAAAATCAGCCAATTGCGGTTATACGAATAGGAGAAAAAACTCCAGCAGCGAATTTTTTACCCCAATTGCCCTGTTTGGAAATCGTGCCTGTAGATAAAGGTCAAAATCCGCGCAATTTCGCCTTCCGCCCCGATTGGCAAGGCAGCGCAGACCAACCAACGGGCGAGTTATGGGAGTTTTTATCTCAATTTCTTTAATTTTTTATGGTAGATTATAAAATTGCAGCTTATAAAGAGTGCGATTGCAACGTTTTTTACCGAATAGGTGAAAAATGGGGCGAATTTTCCAATATGCACCCAGATTTTCCCCTGTTATGGGCTGGCAAAACTTGGAAAAGCAGCGAAGCCTTATACCAAGCCTGCCGTTTTCCCCTTTTTTTAAACGTTCAAAATGCCATTTGCTCGGCAAGCGACGGGTTTGAAGCCAAAGCCATTTCCCGCCAACATCAGCACTATAGCCGCCCAGATTGGGAACAAGTGCGCGTTCAAATTATGTATTGGTGTTTGCAGCTCAAATTTAGCCAACACGCCGCACGACTAATCCCTTTGCTAAAAATTGCCGCTCAAAATTGCGTGGTGGAAAAGTCGGACAAAGACGATTTTTGGGGAACTTTAGCCTGCGGGGATAACCAGCTAAAAGGCATCAACGTTTTAGGAAAATTGTTAAATTATCTACACAATCAGTTGATTATCAACGAAAAACATCTTTTAGAAATAGAACCACCTTTAATTAAGGATTTTATTTTGATATAAAAAAAAACCGCTATTCTGTACGAGTAGCGGTTTTTTGTTTTTATGGTTTATGAACGCCCAAATCTTTACAAATTGGGCATTTTTGCGCATCGTGTCCGCGCGCTGGGCAGTATTCGCGCCCAAAGAAGATAATCTGTAAATGCAATTTATTCCAACTATCGCGGGGAAAAAGTGCTTTCA
>Ga0075154_10002967_pt1 | contig 10911 bp, 9 predicted proteins | sample JI71714BDNA_FD_70965 | JGI IMG/M metagenome (GOLD analysis project Ga0075154, IMG submission 70965) | Wastewater effluent complex algal communities from Wisconsin, to seasonally profile nutrient transformation and Carbon sequestration -... | ecosystem: Engineered > WWTP > Effluent > Algae... | reverse complement strand
AACATAATCTCTTTGATCTGTCAAGGCTGCATTACCTGCATAGGCAATATAAGTTTCGTCAATTTCGGATATATATTTATCCATGATGGCCTTTGAACTTACATCATCGACATCTTGCACGTATGTTTTTATAGCATCTATTACAGAGTTCTTTTGTGTGGTGTTTAAGGTACTACATTTGACACCATTTTTTACAGTTGGAAATACCCAATCCTTATTGGGTCCAAGCACAATATCCGAAAAAGTACCTGATAACTTAGCAGTGGCAAGAGTATTGGCATCAAGTCCGGCAAGCATAGCTTTCAATGCATTATATTCTTCAATTAATGGTTGATGTGTTTCATTATTATATGTAAACGCTCCAAAAGGCTCAGATGCCCTAAACGATGGAGTCCCACCTTTCAATGTTCCATTTTCATAAGTATTGGAGATGGTGGTATGATGACCTGTCATTTGGAGTTCCCATTTGCTTGTCATGGAAGGTATTCCAAAAAAGCCTATATAAAAATTGCCAGCTCCATAAGTTGTGCCACCACCATTCGCACCCAAATAATCATCCGCACGCCAAAGTTGATTTATCTCACTGAATCCTTCCTTGCCTTGTGTTCCAGTCGCCGCTTTTATCAATTGAATGGCAGCATCTAATTGAACAGCAGAAAGGGTACCCATTTTCAATCCGATACGAGCAGACAACGAAGCAGGAAGATTGGACCATATCTTAGCATTGACCAGTGTATAATCAAGTTGAAGACTAGCCAATTGTGTACTGTTCAGCGTTGATTTAAATGTTTCTGCTAAGCACACTATTTTTTCAACATCTTGCAATGATTCACATGCTTGGCTCATAATAGCTAATGACTGGCTATCTACTGTATTTTCTTCATCTCGTATCAAAGCAAAAAACAAAGGGATGGAAAGGATGAGAGATAAAAATAACTTCATAAATGATTACGATTTTAGATGATTTAATAAATTTTGATATACTATTTCGGTACTTATATATTATGATACGTAATCTTCTAGCAAATGGTGTGGTCTGCAAAATATATTTTTTTGTACCACACTAATTTTTGTACTTGGTCGTATTGTTATCGTTATTCATTAGTTAATTTTAAAAATATAAAACATGGTTTCATTATCAAAAATTAAGATGTTGCTAAGTATTTTGTTATGTTCCACAATGATGCTTAAAGCTCAATCCGAAACAAATCTAGAAGTAATTTCGGATACCACTAAAACACTTTTGGCCAATGTCAAGATCAGTAAGATAGGGCTTTACATCGCACCTGAAGCTCAGTACAGTCAGTTGGCGGGTGAATTCACAACATTCCATGGAGTATCAATCATGACTATTGTCAATCAAAAATTTGCAATCGGAGCCACGTTTGCATCCAATCAAAGAAGTTTTACACCTAAGGAAATCAATGCCAATGAAGCGCTAGGATTGAGATATCGATCTTCAGGATTACGCCTTGAGTACTCGTTTTCACCACACAAATTGATCCATCTTTCTATTCCGATCACATTAGGATTTGGGCATGCATCTGTTGACTCTATAAATGCAGTATTAAGAGATTATGATCATGATAGAGATGGTCGGAGTGGACGCCGTGAGTTCAGAAATGGAAGTTCATTCGGTTACATCCAACCAGCTTTAAATCTTGATGTCAATGTATTTAAGTATGGGAAATGGTTTATCGGTGCCGGATATAGGATCAATGTTTATACAGAAGAAAATACATCTGCTCTAGTTAATCTGACCAACGCCCAACTAAGCGGATTGACTATACAAACCGGTCTCAAATTAGGTATCTTTGGGGTCAATGTCAAAAGGAAACCTAAGGAAAATATATAAGAATTAATTTTCTGGTGACGTTTTTTGGCGAAAAGGTAGCATTTACTTTTTCGCCTTTTTATATCACATCAAGATAAATTTCAGATAGCATCATTTGCTCATTTATCGTCTCGATCATGAATACATCTTCTATAGATTGGTAATCTCTCAGCAGCCAACTGTTATCATTATTTCTGGTGTATTTCTCTACTCTTATAGTTTGTGTGTCTATCAAAATATACTCTTTTAGTGATTCTATATCCCGATATAAAGTAAATTTTTGACCTTTGTCATAGTCTCTTGTAGATTTTGACAAGATCTCGATGATCACCGATGGATTGATTATTGTGTCCATAATATCGTCTGTAGTTTCAGGTTTTCCGCAGATGATACTGATATCAGGATACGTATATAATGAATTGTTGGGAATGTGAATTCTGAGATCATTGCCGAAAACGCTACAAGATTTGCCTTTGAGCTTAGAACTTAAGCTACCTACAGTGTTGCTTGATATAATATTATGTGTCAAGGATACAGCATTCATAGCAAAAATATCTCCACCATAATACTCATGTTTGTCTAATGCTGCTCTCTCGGCTTCTAGATACTGCTCTTGAGTGATGAATTCTATTTCTGGTAGTCCCATAAATGATGATTTTATCTGCAAATATAAGGGTTTTGTGCTAAAATGGAGAACCTACTTTTTCAAAGTACTCCCTTTATGTCTATATCCTTCATTACAAAATCGTGATACTTGATACATTGGCACAAGTAATCCTTTAACACTCACCTCTACCAATCCTTCTTCACTCTACCACTTCTCCCATCAATCCTTCTGAGTTTGTTATGGACTTTTTTCTCTTCATTATCCATGATTTCTAGAAGTTGGCGGGCTTCTTCTTTAGTCATATTTTTACCATCTTTAGGTTGATTTTGACCATCTTGATCTTTTTGATTTTGATCTTCTTTATTGGGATCAGACTGTTTTTGATCTTTTTGATCCTTATTTTCATTCTGATTATTCTGGTCCTTTTGATCCTGATTTTTATCCTCGTTTTGATCTTTTTGCTGATCCTTATTTTGTTTGTCTTGTTGTTGTTGCTGCATCTGCTGCTTCAAAGCTTTACGTGCCAATGCCAGATTTTCTTTAGTATTCGCATCGTTTGGGTCATTTTTTAGGGACTGTTTATAAGATTCTATGCTTTCCTTATATTTTTCAGATTTGTAGTAAGCATTTCCTTGATTGTGATAAATCCTCGCTTTCTCTTGAGGTGATGTAGCTTTAGCAGCGGCATCTTGATATTTTTTGATGGCTTCGTCATATCGCTCTTGTTGTATCAGCGTGTTGCCTAGATTGTAGGATGATTTAGTATTGGGCTTTTTTTCGTCAGCTTTTCTGTATTCTGTCTCTGCCTGATTATATTTTCCAAAACCATAAAGCATATCACCATTTCTCAGATGCTTATGTGCAGATTGCGTACTTGCAACCTGAAGGCAAAAAAAGATACATCCCACAATTATTTTTATTCTGATAGTCATAGCGCTTTCTCTTTAAAATCGTGAAAAAAATACACCATAATGAGTACCAAACCTATGGCTAAGAAGTATTGATAAAAACTCCGGTATTCTGTAAAAGATTTAATCTCTACTGCTCTTTTTGACATTTTTTCTAATTGGGTATTGATATCGGCTATTATTTCCTCGATATTATCATCCAATTTGTAATATTGCCCTTTCCCTTGGTTAGCTATTTCAGTAAGTAAAGCTTCATTGATTGCAGATTTTACAGGATTGCCATCTTCATCCATCTTGTACTCTTCCCTACCCTCGTTGATGACAGGTACAAAGGCGCCCTCAGTACTTCCTACTCCAACGGTAAAGACATTCCAACCAGCATCTGCGGCTTTACTGGCTTGACTTACAGCATCGTCATCATGGTCCTCTCCGTCAGAAAGAATGATCAAAGCTCTTTGATGGTCATCTTTGACACTGCGCATGGCCAAATCTATAGCTTCATGGATAGCCGTACCTTGGGTGCCAGCCATACCAGGATTAGCTGTCTTTGCAAAAAGCTCAGCAGCAGCGTAGTCGGACGTCAAAGGCATCTGAAGATAGGCACCACCAGCAAAAAGAATAAGCCCCAGCTGATCTCCTTTTCTGGCTCGAATGATTTCTGAAATCAATCTTTTAGCTTTTTCCATCCTAGATGGACTGATGTCCGTGGCATTCATACTATTAGATATATCAAGAGCAATCATGATATCACTCTTTTCTACCTTTTGTTTTTCCTTTTTAAGACCAAATTGTGGATTGATCCATGCAAGTATTACAAATAAAAGAGCGCATCCAAGGATCAGTGTTTTCTGAAGTTCGTTGGTTTTATTTTGAATTAATTTTTCAAAAAGCTGCTCCTTGGCAAAAATGGATCTTTGCAATTTTTGTTTTTTGTAGGCCCAAAAGACCAAACCTGCCAACAAGGGCAAAATCCACAATATAAAAAAGCCAGTACTATCTTCCCACCTGAACATCAACATATACTACGAATTTAGTGTCCTAAAAATGGTGTTTTGTAATATAAATCCCAGCAAAAGCAAGATAAAACCGGGTATCAAGAAGTATCTAAACTGATCTTTGTACCGCTTGAATACATTTACTTCTATCTCCGTTTTCTCCAGACGATCTATTTCTGTATAGATGTTTTCAAGACTTTGCCTATCAATTGCCCTGAAGTATTTAGCAGACGTCATAGCAGCAATATTTTCTAACAACTCTGTGTCGATCTCCACTTTTGCCATTGCAAATAGATATTCTCCATTAAACCCACGATTGACTGGCGACATAGCGTGTCCCATGGTACCCACAGCGATGGTATATACTTTGACACCATACTCTCGTGCTATCTCCGCAGCAGTAGTAGGTTGAATATATCCAGCATTATTGACACCATCAGTGAGCAAAATGATGATTTTTGATTTCGCATCTGAATCCTTCAATCTATTGACCGCAGTGGCCAAACCCATGCCTATAGCCGTACCATCGGTTAATAGTCCCACCTCAAGTCCGGATAAAAAGTCATTCAAAATATTATGATCTGTAGTCAGCGGACATTGTGTAAACGCCTCTCCAGAAAAAACCACCAAACCTATTCTGTCATGAACCCTTTTGGAAACAAACTCTTTAGCCACGGCTTTACTGACTTCCAACCGATCAGGGTCAAAGTCTTTAGATAACATACTGCTCGAAAGGTCCATCACCAGCATGATATCTATGCCTTCAGCTTTGACTTTTTCTTCAGTCAGACTGAGTTGGGGGCGCGCTAATGCGAAAATAATGAACCCTGAGGCGGCTATGTACAAAACAGGTAGGTATGGAAACACCATTTCTTTCCACGTGCGTTTTACAGGCAGAACACCTAAATCTGATAGGGTGATCATCGTACGCCTACCTCTTCCTGTAAAATATCGATACCATATCATCAAAGGTATGACAAACAAACATAACAACCACCAAGGTGAGGCAAAATGGAAATTAGTCATATATTCCATCATGATTCTTTAGGTTTTTGTAAATTGTTATCTCTAGTATTCTGCACAAAATCTATGGCTTTATCCATAAAGATTTCATGGATGTCTGCATCAGGAGTAGCTTTCGCAAATTTAACCAAATCCGCAACCTGCAAAATCTCTCTGAGACTATTCTTGTATTGTTGGTCAAAATCTGTATGTCTTAATGCTTGCGAAAGCTCATCTGTTGTCATCTCCATAGCGTCTACACCGTATCGATCTTTGAGATAAGTACGAATGATATCAGTGAGCGAAGATTGGTATTCTTTGATGTGTCCTTGCTGCCACAAAGATTGATGCTGTAATGCAGTTAATGCTGCCATAGCCTTTTCGTCAGCTGTTAAGATGATTTCAGGCTTTAGTGGCTCGATGATTTCTTTAGAACTATGCTTCCTTTTGTAAAAATAATAACCTATTCCTGCCATTAATAAAACCGCCAAAATGCCGTAAATGTATTTGAGGTAATCTGAAATATTGGCTTCTTCTACCATGATATCTTTGATGGGATGTAACGATAGAGAATCGGATAAGACTTTTTCTGATACTTGTACTTTGACGATTTGGCCATTGGTGGGCAATAAATCTATAATGGGGTCAGCTATGATACCTGGTCCTGGAATACTGTAAGCGCCCTCATTGTATATGGCTACGGTAATTGTATTTTCTAGCTTGCCCTCTTGGTTTTTTTGCAGATTTGCAGCCGGTATCATCAACGGATCCGACGGTGATGGTTTCCAAACACCAAAATCCAAAATTTCCAAATCCGCATATTGTTCATAACGCATAGTATCTTTGGCATAATCTAGGTTTTGTATATTTTTGTAGATATTCAGATCAATGTTTTGGAGTTTTGAGTCTGCGGGAACTTGGATCTTTATCTTCAATTTTATGGGGTCACCCAACATGACTACATCTTTCTCTACCAAAGCTGCAGACGTACTTTGTTGGGCATAGGCCTGGCCACAAGGAACTAAAAGTGACCACAATAAACCATAGTAAAATAATTTTGATAGATGTTCTTTCATTACCGCTTACTTCTCCTTTTAAAAAATATTTGTAATGCTTTGATGTAATCATCTTCGGTGCCAATATGAATCGTATCTGCCTTTGATCTTGAAAAAGTTTCCTTAAAAAGGACATCCTTTTGATCAAATGATTGGAGCCAATGAGCCCTAAGACTTTGGTCTGAAGTATCAATAAGTCTTTGAGCACCAGTTTCGGCATCGACGGCATAGATAAGACCTACATTGGGCAACTCACGCTCTTTTTGGTCTGTGATCTTAACACCTATGACGTCATGTTTTTTAGCCGTTATTCGCAAAGATTGCTCATAACCAGAATCAAAAAAATCTGAAAGAACAAATGCAATACTTCTTTTTTTCTCGATATTGCTCAAGTAGATCAAAGCTTCGGAGAGATTAGTTTGGCTTTTTTGGGGTGTAAAATTGACCAATTCTCGAATAATGCGAAGCATGTTTTGATTTCCCTTTTTAGGAGGCAGATACTTCTCTACATGATCTGAAAAAAGAATGGCTCCAACTTTATCATTATTGCTCAGTGCTGAAAAAGCGATCACACCCGCGATCTCAGTCATCAGATCACTTTTAAAAGCAGAGACCGTACCAAAATATGAAGAAGCAGAGACGTCGATGAGTAACATGACGGTGAGTTCCCTTTCTTCCTCAAAAACTTTGATGTGTGGGCCTCCAGTACGGGCAGTGACATTCCAGTCTATATTGCGGACATCATCACCATAGGCATACTCCCGCACCTCACTAAAAGACATACCTCTACCCTTGAAAGCTGAATGATACTCTCCCGAGAAAATATGTTTGCTCAATCCCTTAGTCTTGATTTCGAGCTTTCTAACTTTTTTTATAATGTCAGATGCATCCATCAGTTTATAGATGTTCCTGTGATAAAATACTTATTTTTCAGATTTTGTTCTACAGAATTAAATGGAATGACAATCTCTTGCTCCCCAAAAATACTATTAAACTCTGTTTTGAATGATATACCCTCAGTTTTTAAAGTTACATTATTGAAGGTCTGATCTTTTACCCATTCTTTAATTTCTTTACTCCATGCTATTTCCTTTTTCTTAGCTACAATTACATTTTTGAAGTAATCGTTAGCATTAAACTCTTTCATAAAAAGATCTTGAAGGTTGATTTCCTTACCTGATCGGATATCATATATAAAGGGTATCTTTTTTGTCTTTGACTGCAAGGAAGAGTGCAGATAGAGCGTACCCGATATGATATCTTTTTGAAATAAATCCACCTCAACCCACCCTTCGGCATATTGTATCCATCTTTCTCTGGTTCCTATATTTTCAGGTTTAAACGCTCTGAATGTTGCTAGACATTCATCTATGTAATCCTTAATATTTTTTTCCATCCACACATCAAATTTTTTATTCCCTAAAATAGGTTTTTGAACCAAAAATCTGGAATGATAATCAGCATATTCGTAACACTCAAAATCCAGGTAAGCCTCTGCTCTGAGAATACTAGAAACTTCATATCCAGTTTCATCTAGACTGACCAGACTCACTTTGCTCAAATCAGCAGTATCTATGACTAACGACTTATTATTTATAGCTCCCAATTGACTCTTCAAAACCAGTACTTCCACCCGATTATCTTGGGCAGGAAAAATATCCTTCGCTTGGAGACTATCCATTTTGACTTGGATCAAAAACCGATCATCCAACCTACTGACGTGCATATTTATGCTTTTGTTTTCTATTTTTCCACTATATATCCTTTGCCACTGATGCAAATGACAATGATATTTTTGGTTGATATCAAAACCATCCACAAAGGACAAGTTCATCGGTAAGTGCATACTTTTATCCGCGTTGGTCCAGATCCCCGAAAAGTCTTCACCATCATATTGTCCATATATAAACCCGGATGCTCTGAAATCCGGCGTCATCTCTACCAACTTAAGCTCGTGATTATGGTCATCACCCTCAAAGAAAAACGTGGTTCCCGAATTTCTCAATGTATACAAACCTTTACAAGTATGGCCATCTGTACCTATGATCATATCTACCATATGTTTTCCATCCAAAGTGCCACTTAAATTATTGATCCACAAATCTTTTACATGGACCGGAAACAAAGCTCTGACGTCAGTTCGGTCATATGTTTTTTGAGCATTAATAGAAATAACGGTCAGTATTGATAACAATAAAGACAAGATTGTAAAACGACCGTTTCTATTTTTAGCTCTGGATCTCATTAAGGTACGGGAATCGTATTGATGATTCTGGTGATAATCTCTTCTTGGGTGACATTTTCTGCTTCTGCTTCATAACTCAGCCCGATACGATGTCTCATAATATCTTTGGCCACATTCCTGATGTCATCTGGAATCACATAACCCCTTCTCTGCATGAATGCATGGGCTTTGGCTGCTATGGCAAGATTGATAGATGCTCGTGGAGATGCTCCATAACTAATCAATGGTTTTAACTCAGCAAGCTTAAACTTTTCAGGATTTCTGGATGCAAAAACGATATCCAAAATGTAATTTTCAATCTTTTCATCCATATACACTTTTTTGACAGATTGCCTAGCTTTGATGATAGACTCTGGTCGGATCACAGGACTTATTTTTTGTGTCGTTTCTCCGGAGAGATTGCGTCTGATGATCATTTTCTCTTCTTCACGCTCTGGATAGGTGATATTGACCTTGAGCATAAATCTATCTACCTGAGCCTCTGGAAGTGGATACGTACCCTCTTGTTCTATGGGATTTTGTGTAGCCAATACTAAAAAAGGCTCTTCTAGTTTGTGCGTTTCTTTTCCTATAGTAACCTGCTTTTCCTGCATGGCTTCCAATAGTGCAGCCTGAACTTTTGCCGGCGCTCTATTGATTTCATCTGCTAGAATAAAATTGGCAAAGATGGGACCTTTTCGTACAGAGAATTCATTTTTACCAGGATTGTAGATCATAGTGCCTATAATATCTGATGGCAATAAATCAGGCGTAAATTGTATCCTGTTGAAATCAGCATCTATAGCATTAGCTAACGTTTTGATGGCCAACGTTTTTGCCAGTCCAGGAAGACCTTCAAGTAGCACGTGACCTTCCGCAAGAAGTCCCAACATCAATCGGTCAATCATGTGTTTTTGACCAACGATAACCTTAGAAGTCTCCTGATTAAGAGCTTCCATAAAAGCGCTGTCAATATATATTTGTTGATTCAGTGCTTCGATATCTATGGATGTCTGCATATCTATGATTTTATATTTTTATAATAACTTTTACTGAAAATACGAACAAAAAAAGCGCTGATAAAGTACTTCAACTTTAATTAAAGAGCGCAAATATCTTAAAAATTAATGAAAAAATGTGATTCTACTCCTGCTAATGACATTTCATGTTACTTATTATAGAATACATTTCGGCACAAATTTACTTTTGATGATAAAATGTATAAAATAATGGAAAGAGTTTTAACGAAATCTTAACTTCCTTTTATTAATATGTTTTTTGATGCCACTTTAAAATCAGTTTCATCTAGTTTACTTTGTCATATCCTACCATAATATCATAAAATGGGTTTCTCTTGACCATGGCGAATGATAAATCTCCTTCAAAATGACGATTTGTGTAAATTTTTATTGGGATTGAAAGATGGTTCGAAACTATTGAACGTGTGTATAACAGAATTCACAAATTTGATTAAATTATAAATAACTTGTGGCAAAAGTAATATGAAGTTAAAATGTTAGTACATGATTCCTCACGTACGTTCGGAATGAAGGGGTCAGTTGTGGTGTGTGGGATACGAGGGCAGCGGCAGAGCCGCACTGCCCTCGTATCCCACACTCATCTCTGGAGAGTAGTCATTTCGACCATCAGGAGAAATCTCAAACCGTAATCATGCTAACATTTCAAAACTTAACTTTATTAAAATTGGATAGGCTAGTTGGACATTTGTTGTTTGGACTTAAATTTGAAAATAATTAAACAATGGAATTTGTTAACAAAATATTGACCAACTTTCAATCCCAACACTCCCAAAATTTAGAGCGTCATTTCGATCCATAAAGTAATGAGAAACCTGATCTTTGTGTAATTTGACAAATACGAAGTAGTTTAACTGGTATCTACTTCAAATAAAAGTTAATATCACAAAATCTTTACAACAAATTGTATGTTTTCATATTATTTTGCGTCTTAAATAGTGTAATCAGCTAAATTTCCAAAAATTATTTCTGTAAAAAATAATTTTTAGCGTAATTTTGTCGTTAGTTACGCATTAATAAATAAAAACACATTACCAATTTAATTAATATGAAGATATTATTTAATTTTTCCATACTGACTTTTATACTTATTTTCACGACCCAAAAGATCGTGGGTCAAAAAAAATATGGAAATGAATGGATTAATAATTCAAAAACATATTTAAAAATTAAAGTCGCTGAAAACGCCATCTATAGAATCACTTTTGAAGAACTCAAAGATGCTGGTTTTATCAATGAAAATATCGAC
>Ga0075154_10002961_pt1 | contig 10923 bp, 9 predicted proteins | sample JI71714BDNA_FD_70965 | JGI IMG/M metagenome (GOLD analysis project Ga0075154, IMG submission 70965) | Wastewater effluent complex algal communities from Wisconsin, to seasonally profile nutrient transformation and Carbon sequestration -... | ecosystem: Engineered > WWTP > Effluent > Algae... | reverse complement strand
AACAAAGAGCGCCTGCAACGTAGATAAACCACATGATTTGCTGAGAATTAAAATGCATCAACAATTGCTTTTGTGCCAAGGCATAAGCAGCCCAAGTCACCGCAGCAATAATGACCAGCAACACACCAATACTGTCATGGGTCACTTGAGTCAGTAAAGTAATCAGTCGATCATTGAAAAATAATAACAACCCTAGCACTAATGTTGCTGCCCCAATTTTTTGCCACAGCAATAAGCGTTCACGGAAAATAAATATACCGCCTAACATCATCAGGAACGGCGCTAATTGGATGACAACCTGCGCTGTTTCTGCACTGAGCAAATGCAGCCCAAGCAGATACAGAATGTAATTAGATAACAACCCAACGATAGCAATCAGCAGCAAGACACGTGTTTTGCCTTTGATATTCCGTAACGTGGGTAACGAGCGTTGATTGATGAGGACAAAACTGACAAATAATGCAGCCGCTAAAAACCGCACCCAGGTAATAGTGTTTGCGGTGAGCTCAACCAGTAACACCTTAAGTGCAATAGGTAACATCCCCCAGAGGATGGCTGTCGTTAATGCCAAAATAAAACCTGTCAGACTTTTGCCAGACGCTTGGTGCATAATGAATTTCCGCTCAAAGGAAGGGATTTTGAAGGCGCGCTATTTTCGCTGTTTTTCGGTGAACTGTCGCCGGTTTTCGTTCGGTTTAGCATGCTGTTGGTCGTATCCATGCAACTGCTGGAATTACCTTACTTTTTTATATTGTTTGCGTTGCATCAATAACATCATCCTGACAATTACCGATACTAGCTGAATGAACTGACCAAAACAAACAAAGACTTGTCGTCTAAAGTAATTTATTTTGAGTCATCAGTAACCATTTCATTTTAATCCAAGAGGAACCCGTTATGCCTCAACCATGCCGTAAAATAGGTGTGCTCACCTCAGGTGGCGACGCACCAGGAATGAATGCCGCCATTCGTGCAGTGGTGATGACCGCAGAAGCAAATGACATTGAAGTCATTGGTTTTAAACATGGTTTTAATGGTATTTTCAGTGGTGAGTTTCAGCGACTTCGACCGTTCGAAGTACAACATATGATTCAGTATGGTGGCACCATTTTGAAAAGTGCCCGCTGCAAACAACTACAACAACCTGATGGTCCCAAACAAGCGGGTTTAGCTCTAAATGCATTGGGGCTTGATGCCTTGATTGTGATCGGCGGTGATGGAAGTTTTCGCGGTTGTCTGGCGATAGCCCCGTTTTTTCAGGGCCAAATTGTCGGGATCCCCGGAACTATAGATAACGATGTGGATGGTACCGACTTTACCATTGGTTTTGCGACTGCCTTAGATACCGCCTTAGATGCCATCGATAAAATTCGAGATACAGCAGATGCCTTTGAACGTATTTTTCTCATTGAAGTGATGGGCCGACACACTGGCTATCTCGCTTTAGCAGCCGGAATTGCTAGTGGTGCTGAACAAATCATTTGTCCCGAATATGGTGAGGTGGATTTAAATGATTTACACAATGATATCCGTCAGGTGCAACAGAAATTTGGCCGCAGTAGCTACATTATCGTGATTGCTGAAACCATGTATCAAGCCGGAGCAACTGCTTTAGCTGAAGCTTTAACACAAGTAACAGGCATCGAATGTCGTGCCTGTGTGCTTGGGCATATGCAACGAGGGGGAAGCCCTGTTGGCTCGGATCGAATCTTGGCTACAAAATTAGGTGCATTCGCCGTTGAGCAATTAATCGCGGGCAATGCGCATCTGATGATGGCCGGTGAGTTAGGTGGGCAGACTGCGCTTTATCCGTTGAGCCTAACTGGGGATAAGAAAAAACAACCGGATCAATTTTTAATCGATTGGCAACAACGCATGTTGCAACAAAGCCACCCTGTCGGACCGCTTTAAATGTAAATCAATACAGAACTCAAGCACTAGAGAGTTCTGTATTCATTTTAGTCAATGAGAATTATGAGCTAAAGACTGTTTTGACCCGATCTTTATAACTACGACTTACTTTGACCGCTTGTCCATTGGTGAGCATCAGTTGATGTTCTCCATTAGGCAACATTTGCAATTTGGCAATAGTATGGACGTTGACAATCGCAGAGCGATGAACTCGGACAAACAACCTCGGATCTAATTCTTGCTCAAGCTCTTTCATCGTGCGACGCAAAATATGAGTTTGGCCATCATTGGTATGAATGCACATATAGTCACCCGCGGCATCAACCCAATCGATACTTCCTACCGGTACACGAGTAATTTCACCACTATCCTTAATGCTAATCGCATCAGGAAAACGGTCATTCATCACAGGCTCTTCTTGGTCCAACCGTTGTAAAATATTATCTGCAGCTTCTCCAGTCAGTTTTGCCACAGCCTCTGCTAACTGACCTTTATGCCGGTGATCATCTTCGGCCTCGAGGGCTTTTAACAGTTTGAATACTGCTGCACGAAGACGTTCGGTTTCAACCGGTTTTAATACATAATCCACTGCATTTACGTCAAAAGCATTCAGTGCATATTGGTCAAAAGCCGTCACGAAGATGATATAAGGCAACTTCACTTGTTGTTGTTGCAGGCTTTTTAATACTGCAAAACCATCCATCACGGGCATTTCTACATCCAGAAAAACCACATCTGGGGCAAGTTCTTGAACCGCTTTGATTGCTTCTGCACCATTGCTACATTCGGCAACCACCTGCAATTCTGGAAAAGCAGTCAGTCGCATCAACATCCCTTTGCGGGCTAATGGCTCATCATCCACTACTACAACTTTAAGCAAGTTCTTCATTGTTCATTTCCACCTCAAACGGGATCCGGATATTTACTTTTACGCCTTGGGGCTGATTATGGGTCAGCACTAACGAAAAGTCTTTGTCGTAAAGTGCTGCCAAACGCTCGCGGGTATTGACCAAGCCAACCCCACCACTATCTTTGGGTAATCCATCGTCAATTGGCATGCCAGGGCCATTGTCAGCAACTTCAATCAATAAGTCGTGGCCAAATTTGCGCGCCTTGATACTGATTGCTCCGCCTGCGGCTTGTGTTGCCACGGCATATTTGATGGCATTCTCAACCAAAGGTTGCAAAATAAGGCTAGGAACAAGGGCTTGCTCGGTATTATTTGCAATATCAAGCTCGATGGTCAGCCTTTCAGTAAACCTGACCTTTTCTATCTCAAGGTATAAATTTGCCGCATAAATCTCTTGCTGTAATGGGACCTTTTTAATCGGGTCTTTATATAAGGAATAACGCAAGAAATCGCTCAGCCGACTCAGCATTTTATTCGCAGTATCCGCTTCATTAAGCAACACCAAAGTCGAAATCGCATTGAGTGTATTGAATAAAAAATGTGGGTTTAACTGATAGCGCAACATTTTAAGCTGCGCTTGGTGGGCTTTGTTCGAAGCAGTTAACGACTTTTGTTTTTCTTTTTGTAGCGTCTGATAATAACGAATACCGAAATACAAACCACTCCAACTGAGAATGACATAAAAGCCAACCGAGGTTTGTTTGAAGTATTGGATCCATTCATCCGGGCGATAACCGTGGCGATAGATTTCCCAATAATTAAAATTTTTAATGACGGTCCAAATACACGCCACCAAAAAAGCAGAAACCATAATGGACAGAATCATCTGCCATGGGCTCCAGCTCCACGCTCGCTGGAATAAATATCGTAATGGGATAGACAGTAGCCAACCTGCATAAGCGTCAAGCACGACCACAAATAGATAGGCTTCCCGCATCTCTTGGAATAACGAACCAAGGTAACCAACAACTGCAAACCCCATCCAGCCTAAGGTATGGAGGATCCAAAATTGGCGGTTGCGATCTTCAAAAATTCTTTGCAAGGAAAGTTCTCGTTAGTATATGCGGCAGATTGCGGGTCGATTATACCAAAGAACTCGTTTTTCCCTTTCACGTTAAACTCAGCCGCCTCACCGTTAGTCGCAACTGAAGGCGGCCACATAAACGATATTTCTAACCAGACAAACAGATTTCTAACCGCTTAGTAGCGAATACCAAAACGACGCAAGATAAAACCTAATATCCAAGCAGGACCAATCAGCAGAAACTGTAAATCTTTAAAGAAAGACGGTTTTTTACCTTCGATATGGTGCCCGACAAACTGCAACACCCACATCAGCGCAAATAAAAGCAGCGATGCAAGCCACACATCCAGACTGACTGCCGATTCAAACCAGCGCAAAAACAGCACAACAAAGGCGCTGTAGATGGTCATGCCAACGCCAATAGCAAAAGACAGACTAAAGTAAAAACCTAACACTGGCAGACACAGTACCAATGGCCAGTTTATTTGCTGTTCGGCAAAACCACTAAAAGGCATCGGGATCTGCCACAGTAAACCAAATACTGTGAGATAAATTAACGGAACTGCAAGAAAATGAATTTTTTTATTGGTGGCGTTTTGATGGCTTACCGCATACTCATCAAACCATTGTTCAATTGTTTTCATGAAAGGGCTCTACTCGGCTTTAAATGGTAAGACCACTGTAACGTCCCGCTACAAAAACTACAAGAATCAGATCAATCTGCGACATGATAAGTTCGTGTCCTGATCAGAAAACCACTAGCCTAATACAGGGGTAGGTTTACGATCCGGCCCTAATGCGACAAAAGTGAAAGTACCGGAGATTGCTTTATGCTGATCGTCTGAATACATATTTTCGACAAAAATATCTACTAACACCCGAATACTGGTTCGGCCCACATGTTCGATGCGTGCCACAAGCTCAATGATGCTCCCCGCCGGAATAGACTCTTTAAAATCAACACGATCCGACGACACAGTCACGAGCGGTTTACGGCAAAATCGGGTCGCCGCAATAAACGCTGCTTCATCCATCCAAGCCAACGCTTCGCCACCAAATAAGGTATTGTGGTGGTTGGTTCGTCCAGGAAATACTGTTTTTGTAACCCGGGTGACTGCATATTCAGTTCGTATGGCAACTAAAGCTTCTTGGCTCATCATCGATTCCTGTTTGGTAAAAGGCGCGGATTTTAGAGGGAACAGTTGTACTTGCCAACCCGTTCCCTAGGCTTTAGTTGATTTTATACTGAGCACATATTTTCAAATGCATGCTCAACGCATCAACATTGGCCCCAGTGGCTGACCGCCAACCAAATGCATATGAATATGATACACCTCTTGGCCACCGTGTTTATTGCAGTTGATAATGAGCCGATAGCCGTCTTCACTGATCCCTGCTTGAGCGGCTAGTTTACGCGCGACCGTGAACATCCGACCTAACGCTGCTTCGTGCTCTGCCTCTACATCATTCACTGTTGGGATCAGCACATTTGGGACAATCAGGATATGCGTTGGCGTGCGTGGGTGAATATCCCGAAAAGCCGTGACCAACTCATCTTGGTATAACAATTCGGTTGGGATTTCCTGACGAATAATTTTTGAAAAAATAGTTTCTTCGGCCATGTTCGGTTCCTTTGATGCAGTTATTCTATTTTGCTTGCGAAACAGCCCGTTGAAGCTGTGTTCTGAGCAGGTAAAACCTTGAGTCAAGTGAGTGTGCGAAAGCTTGGGTTGTAACTAAGCCATCAATGCAAAACGCATCAAGGCATGAACCCCCTGCCCAAGTAAGCTGCAGAACTTCGTAATATCACATTTTTGACGAAGCACTGCATACTAATCTTCAGGTTAATTAAGTATATACTGACATTTTTTATAACGACCAAGAGTATAAGTGATGCCGCAAGTTGCTTTCCAGCTTTGGATTGAAGATATAACAGCACATTTAATCGGTGTGCAGCTGCAATTTCAGCCAGCGATGACCGCCTCTACCTCGACAGTTGCTGCTCATGTTGCCGTTCACCCAGAACCGATCATTTTAAAACTACCTGCATGGATACCTGGCAGTTATATGATCCGTAACTTTGCCCGTCACCTTGCAGCGCTTGTTGCTTCTGATGCATTAGGTGCTTTAAATATCACCGCGATTGATAAACAAAGTTGGCGACTAGAACATCGTGGCTTACCGATCACTGTTCGCTATCAGCTGTATGCCTTTGATTTGTCGGTTCGGGCTTGTTATGTAAACGACGAAGTGGCGGTGCTTAATCCAGCCGCATGCTGTCTAAGTGTTTCAGGTATGGAGCATTTTTCGCAGGCCATCAAAATCTTACCAGTGCAAGGAAAACCGCAATGGCAAGTCGCGACTGGTTTAAAACGTCTTGAAAATACCGCACTGCTTGGCTTTGGTGACTACCTCGCTGATAACTATTCGCAGTTAATTGATAGTCCCATTTTACTCGGCGCTCTGGATTACCGCTGTTTTAATCTTGAGGGAGTTGTCCATCACCAAGTGTTTGCTGGTGCTGTACATGCCGATCTTGATCGGATTAACAAAGATCTAGAGCCAATTTGCCAACAGCAAGCTGCAGTTTTTGGCGGTTTGCCCACCGATTTAACCGAGTATTGGTTTCTCAATTGGATTGTTGATCAAGGCTATGGCGGGCTTGAGCACCATAATTCAACCCTGCTGTTATGTAACAGATATGATTTACCAAACCCACAACTTCCTGAAGAACTGACTGAGGACTATCAAAACTATCTGGCCTTGTGCAGTCATGAGTATTTTCATACTTGGTGGGTCAAACGGGCGAAGCCAGATAACTTTCTGAATTATCAACTTGAGTCAGAGCAATACAGTTCTCAGCTATGGTTGTATGAAGGTTTTACCTCTTATTATGATGATTTGGCATTAGTCAGAGCAGGTTTAATTACCATGCCACAGTACTTAACGACCTTAAGTAAAACCATCAGTCGGGTGACGCGCGCCCCAAGCAATCTGCGACAAAGCCTTAGTGATAGCAGTTTCACTGCGTGGACAAAATTCTATCAACAAGACGAAAATGCGATCAACTCGGTGGTTAGTTATTACGCCAAAGGCAGCCTGGTTGCGCTTTGTGTTGACGCGCAATTAAGAGCCGCAGGTTTATCATTGGATGGCTTGATGCAGCAGTGTTTTGCGGTGTTTAGTGTGGCAGGAAGTACCGAACAAGCATTTTTTGAGCAACTCCATCGTTACAGTCAAAACGCTACTCTGGTTGACGATTGTATTTCATGGGTTTCTGGTACGGAGCCATTACCACTGGAAAACGCACTATCGATCCTTGGGGTTTCAGTAACTTGGCGTGCGGCAGAATCTAACAAAGATTTGTCTGGTCCTGCTCAAGCCCGACAACAAGTTCGAGAATTTGGTGCTTTATATCAGCATAATGCTGAAGGTTTACTGATCAGTGCTGTGCCTATTGGCTCTGCAGCCTATCAAGCGGGACTGATGGCAGGTGATTTAGTCATTGCAGTGGGTGGCTTAAAAGCGACGGAGCAAAATTTCCAGCAATTATTGCAACGATTAGCGCTTGGGGAACAACTTACCCTGCATTATTTCCGTCAACAACGGCTTCTCAGTACAGAATTACTCCTGCAAACCGCGCCAGCCAATATCGCTTGGTTACAACCGATGGACGATGTTACAAATCAACAGCCATGGTTGGCCGCGAAATATCTAGCTTAACACCGCAAAAAATGGTCGATTCGTTCTGCCATTTTTTTTAAGGCAACCCAATGGCGTCATAGCCATTGGGTTTGTCCTTTTGTCTCCCCTTTCACAAAAAAGACCTGCTGCTCTACGTAGTGAATAACTTCAGCAACCAAGTAAATCGATTTATTCATCGACTTGCTAAAGGAAGACATTTTTCGATTTATGTCTATCGGTGGCAAAATATAAATATCAATAATTTCATGCACATAGATATCACTCAGTCTTATTAAAATTTTATTTTATGTTTGTTCCAAATATGAAGTAGCCACTTCACCTTTGTTCGTTCAGATTCTATCAGTAAGCGCAAAGTGGCGCTTTTTTCACCAACCAAAGATGGAGTTTGCAATGAAAATACAATCAGCCAGCATTGGCCGACAATTACAAAAGATTGCCCTTGGTTTTTTCCTGGGTTTAAGTAGTTTTATCGCTTTGGCAGAGCCGATTCAGTTAGATTTTGAAGGGGCTGGCAATGAGAGCCAGCTGCTGGATTTTTATAACTTAGGCACTGACAGTACAGGACTGAGCGGCAAAAATTTTGGTGTAAGTTTTAGTCCTAGCGCTTTAAGTTTAGTCGCAGCAGCAGATGGCAGTAGTGGATTTAGCCAGGTGCCATCAGGTTCGACAGTACTGTTTTTTGATGGTCCAGAGGCTTGGTTAAATATCGCCAGTGGTTTTAGTGGCGGTTTTTCACTGTATTTTAGTTCTGCATTAGATGCTGCTATCAATTTATATGATGGTGTCAATGGCACTGGTAATCTCATCGCCAGTTTAAACATCAACAACCAATTTGATCGTGATTGCGCTGGCGATTCATTGTTTTGCAGCTGGAGTTTGGCCAGCCTGCTCTTCGAAGGAACAGTCCGCTCTATTGATTTTTCTGCAGTGAGCCAATGGGCTGCTTTTGACAATCTAACACTCGGCGTCGCTGCCCCCATTATTGATGAAGTTCCAGCCCCAGCTCCAGCAATTTTATGTTTGTTGCTGTTCATCGCTTGGCGATTGAAGCTCCGCTCTCACTAAATCGCGATGAAATCTGCAGTTATCAGGTTGTTTTCGCAGACAGTTCATCCGTCGTACTAAATGCAAATAAGTTACAAATAAAACTATAATCAACAGGATACAAGACGATGAAATATCCCTTTTTAATCAGCTCTACATTGTGCGCTTTGAGTTTTGTAACTCACGCTGCAGATAACCTTGCCATCACCGGCCCAGGTGCGGGTTCAGATGGCACCAGCAAAGCAGGTTCCAGCAGTTACGGCTTTGTCAAAGATGGCAATCAAGCCACGTTCTGGCAACCCGCTGGAACCAGTAACGAACGGATTTCCGTGAAATGGAGCAGTGCGATTGCGTTTAATCAAGTCATCCTCCGTGAACAAGGCAATGACGTTACCAGCTGGCGATTGGTCAATCACGATAATGGGACGGTATTGGCCGCAGGCAGCAGCATTGGCTCAGCGCTGAAAGTGAACCTCGGCGACGTCAAGATGAAAAAAATCAATTTAATCATCCTTACCGCCAATAATTCGCCAAAAATTGCAGAATTTGAAGTTTATCAAAGCTCAGATGTCGGCGAACCGGATCCGGTTGATCCTGAACCGCCAGTGGATCCAGTTCCAGAGCCAGGCCCAATCACACCGCCAGTGGGTAATCCAAATGCGAACGGTAAACCTATTTGGGGTGCTTTTAATGCTTGTGCCAGCAGTCCGCAAGGCTTTGCCAGTCTGCAAGGCGGCACTACAGGTGGCTTAGGATTAAGGTCAACACGTGTGACGGTGACGACAGGCGCACAGTTGGTGGCAGCATTGAAGAATAAAGACCCAAATCGCCCTCTGACGGTCAGAGTGAATGGCACGCTAAACATCGCCAATTCTGGTGGCGCCACTAAATTTGAAGTCAAGGATATGCGCGACGTGAGCATTATCGGTGTTGGTAATAATGCGTTGTTAGACGGGATTGGAATTAAAGTATTCCGTGCAAACAATGTAATTATTCGAAACTTGAAGATCCGAAATGTCGATACTGGGGACAAAGATGGGATTACCATAGAAGGCCCTGCCCGTAACATCTGGATCGACCATAACGAAATATCTAACCGCCTTGATGTCGACAAAGATTACTTTGACGAGCTGGTCAGCGGTAAAAAAGACATCGATAACATCACCCTCTCCTTTAATTATTTTCACAGCAGTTGGAAAACGTCATTATGGGGTTCCAGTGATTCCGATGATTATCAACGTCGAGTGACCTTCCATCATAATTACTTTGAGAATGTGAACTCGCGTTTACCATTATTTCGTTTTGGCCAAGGGCATATTTACAATAACTACTATCGGAATATGCTTGAAACAGGGATCAACCCGCGGATGGGAGCGATTATCCGGATTGAAAATAACCTATTTGAGCAAGTGAATAACCCTGTGGTGTCATTCTACTCGGCAGCATTAGGATATTGGGATACTCGTGATAATACCTTGGTCAACGCCAATTGGGTTGAAAGTCCAGCAGATGGGGTGATTGCAGGCGCGGATATGTTGCCTACTGGGATTTTAAATTTACCTTATGACTATAAAATAGTACCAAACGCCGAAGTAAAAAACTTTGTGCTGGCAAACGCTGGTGTGGGGAAATGTCCGTTTTAAAGCAGTAAGTTAACTAGAGCCGTAGTTGCCCTTTTTGGGGCTGCTACGGCTTAGAATAAAGATTAAATCAGCGCAATTGCACCTTTTCCAACACCTTCATAAGCAACCACTTTGTAACTTGCTGCTTCAAGCTGCAATAGCTCTGATGCAATATAATCAGCAAGACATTCCACTGTGGTATCACAAGGCACAATTTCACAATGAGACGGCGGTAAGGTAATTTCAAAATGTCCTTGCGGCGCCTGATATTGGAAACACCAGTCCCCCGCATTGGCTTTTAGATAGCGACACTGTTCGGCCGAAATTTGATCTTCAGCGGTCGCGAGGTAAATATCCTGCCAGCGCTCAGTCCAATATTTGTTCAATCTTGGTGATAACATTCCATTCTGATAAATTTCGATCGTAGAGCGATGGCCATGCGCAATACGCTGGCAGTTGCCATCATGTTTTTTAAGGCCATGACTGTAGTGATAATAAAAACTGGCACTTTTCTCAGCGCGCAGATGGAAAATGAGAGTTTTTACATTCGAAGGTAATAAAGGTTTAATTTCAGCAACCAAAAAGGCTGCGACACTTTGCTCATCAATCGACAGCGCATCAATCGCGACATGCGCTTCAGATGGCGAGGCAATTTGAATGAGTCCACGCTCACTTTGCCACTGTAAAATATCCATCTCTTGTTGATG
>Ga0075154_10002960_pt1 | contig 10923 bp, 10 predicted proteins | sample JI71714BDNA_FD_70965 | JGI IMG/M metagenome (GOLD analysis project Ga0075154, IMG submission 70965) | Wastewater effluent complex algal communities from Wisconsin, to seasonally profile nutrient transformation and Carbon sequestration -... | ecosystem: Engineered > WWTP > Effluent > Algae... | reverse complement strand
GGCAAGTTTTATCAATTTTCTCTCGACTTTGGCAACAAATGCCGCCGCTTCGCTCGGCGCAGTGCCGCATCCGGCGACCGGACAGCGAAGTTTGGATTTGGACACAGGAAAATATTGGCTCGACGTTTTAGCGATGCTTTCTGAAAAAACAAAAGGCAATCTGCATCCGCAAGAATCGCGCTTGTTTGAAGGCTTACTAACCGATTTGCGAATGCAATACGTCCAACTCGTCCGAATGACCGAAGAAAAACTCAAAGCCCAAGCCGCGCAAAAATTCTCGGCAGGTGATATTTTAGGGAAGAAATAATTTTAGCCACAGAGAACACAGAGTTCATCGAGAAAATTATCTCTGTGTTCTCTGTGCGCTCTGTGGCTAAATCTTTAAAATGAAACTTACATTTTTAGGAACAGGAACTTCAACCGGTGTTCCGTCAATCGGGTGTGAATGTGAAACTTGTCTTTCAAATGATCCGAAAGATAAGCGTTTGCGCGTTTCGATTTTGGTCGAACACGGCGGAAAAAGAATCCTTGTTGATACTTCGATAGATTTTCGTCAGCAAGCCTTACGCGCAAAAATAAATTTTCTCGACGCGGTTTTGATTACGCATTGCCACGTTGACCACGTTTTCGGGCTTGACGATATTCGTCCGCTGAATTTTCGGCACGGCGCGATGCCGATTTTTGCTAACGAAATCGCTTGGAAGGATTTACGCCGCATTTTTCAATACATTTTTCAACCGACACATTTCGGCGGCGGACTTCCGCAACTCGTGCCGCACACGGTTGTCCATAACGCGCCGTTTATGATCGGCAACGAAATCGAAATCACTCCGCTCGAAGTCATTCACGGCAAATTGCCCGTAATTGCTTACCGTTTCAACGATTTTGCCTACGCGACGGATTTGAATTTTATCTCGGACGAAACGATCGAAGGCTTGCAAGGTTTGGACGTTCTCGTTCTCGATTGCGTCCGCCACAAACCGCATTCGACGCATCTCGGCTTAAACGAAGCTCTCGAATATGTCGAAAAAATCAAACCGAAACGCGCATTTCTAACGCATCTGAATCACGACATTTTACACGAACGCGATTCAAAATTGCTTCCCGATAATGTGCAGTTTGCTTTTGATGAGTTGGTTGTAACTAATGAAGATTAACCACATAGAAACATAGAAAACATAGAACAAAATTTAGATTGTAAATAGAATTTGGAATTACACAAAACTACTGACAAATCGCCCAAATCTATGTTTTCTATGTTTCTATGTGGTAGAAAATCGGTTTTCTAAGAGTTTATGAAAATTTTTCACGGAACGGATAATGCAAATATTTTGCGCGGAACAGTTTTGACGCTCGGCGTTTTTGATGGCTTGCATCTTGGGCATCAGCGGATTATGCAAACTGTTGTCGAACGTGCGAAGGCGAATGAATTGGTGCCGACGGCGATTACTTTCGATCCGCATCCGCGAGCCGTTTTGCATCCCGAAAACGCGCCGCCTTTGCTGCAAACTTTGGATCAGCGTTTGGCGAATTTTGAATTTCTCGGCATCAAGCAAGCGATCGTTATTCCGTTCAACAAAGCATTTGCCGAAACCGATGCCGAAACTTTTCTGCACGACATCGTTTATGAACGCTTGCAAGCGCGGGAAGTTTATCTCGGACGCGGTTTCTTTTTCGGCAAAAATCGCGGCGGAAATATCGAGTTGCTGAACGAAATGAGCAAAACTCTCGGATTTTTTGCTGATGAAGTTGCCGAAGTTCAGCTTCGCGGCACGCGGATTTCATCATCAAAAATTCGACGACTTCTTGCCGACGGAAAAGTAAATCTGGCGCGTCGAATGCTCGGGCGACCTTACGGCGTTGAAGGTCAGATAATTCACGGTTTCGAGCGCGGACGCACGATCGGTTTTCCGACCGCCAATCTCAAACCGCACAATCGCGTCATTCCGAAATTCGGCGTTTACGCGACGGCAGTTTTGATCAACGACGTTTGGCGCAAAAGCATCACGAACGTCGGCGTGCGCCCGACTTTTGAAGACGAAAGCGCACCTTCGATTGAAAGCTACATCTTCGATTTCGACGGCGATCTCTACGGCGACGTTCTGCGCGTCCGTTTTCTTCACCGAATCCGCGATGAGCGTAAATTCAACGGAATCAACGAATTAAAAGCACAAATCGAACGCGACACACAACACACGCTAAACTATTTTTCTCGAATCGGCGTAAAGAATATGCTAGATTTGGTGTGAGGTGATTTTTATGGAAATTACAATTACGGTTTCAGAAAAAATATACGAATTAGCCAAACAAAACGGCAAAGACGTAACGGAATTTGTCGAAGAAGTTTTAGATGAGAAGGAAAAAGAGATTTTTGAAAAAGTTTCAGATGAACCGCATCCGCTTTTAAAGTTTGCGGGAATGTTTTCGAGCGGAAAAACTGACACGTCGCGGCGTTATAAAGAAATTTTGATGGAAGATATTGATAAACGCGGCGGTTTCGGAGGAAGTTGATGGAATCTATCATTGATGCAGGATTTCTCTACGCACTTGTGGATGAAGCCGATGAACATAATTTTGCCGTTACGGAAGTTATGAAAAAATATCGCGGCAGGATTGTTTTGCCTGTTCCGGCAATAACCGAAACTGCATATTTAGTCAAAAAGTTTTGTGGTGTAACGGCATTGGCTGATTTTTTAGAATCTTTGACGACAATCGAGTATGAATTTGAAACGCCAACCGCCGAAGATTACAAACGCGCCGCCGAAATTCTCCGCAAATATAACGATGCAAACATTGATTTTGTTGACGCTTGCATCGTCGCAATCGCTGAAAGATTAAATATTACAAAAATTCTAACCGTTGACCGCCGACATTTCGGAATCTTCAAACCGCGACATTGCGAAGCGTTTGAGATTTTGCCATAGCCGCAAATGCAAACAAACTTCATCTTTCGACATCGAAATTCTCACAGGAATAAAAAATATGAAAATAATTTTTGGAATACTCGTTGTATTGTTTAATACGATTTTTGTTTTAGCTCAAGCAAGTAGCTCGGCAGTAGAAATTGTTACTGTCTATTCACAAAACGAAAAATTTTATTTGAAATCAACACCCTTTGATGATGACTTTCCAACTTTGCGCGGGAAAACTTCGGTTTATGAGAAAGGAAAATCCACGCCTTTATATGAATTTGAAAGAGGTTTCGATTCGGTTGATAACGACAGCAACAATCTGATGGTGAGCAATAACGGCGAAGTTATATTTTTTCTGATTCCTTGGGGGACAGACGAAAAAAAGGACGGTTTGAAAAGCCTTACGATTTATAAAAATGGTAAGATTTTCAAAAGTTTCACCGAAGCGGAAATTACCGGCTGTGATTATACAAAAGAGCGTTGCGATTTGCTTTATTCAAATTACGAGGCGGTTGTTGATAAAACCAAAAGCAAATGGGGAACGAGATATTACAAAAAAGTTTTCAAGGATGGAATCGATGAAAAAGAAAAGTTTTTGAGTGATTTTCCGATATTTTGTTTTGATGACACGGTTTATTTGACCGATTCAAAAAAGAAAACTCACATTTTTGATTTAAAAGAAGGCAATTATGTTAGAACTGAATCATTTGAAAATATTTTTGAGCAAATAAAAGCTAACGGACGATTGAATAAAGTAGAACTTCAAAGATTCGAGTCAGCGATATTTTTAGATTATCCGAATTTGAAAAACGGGAAAACTACGATTCAGTCTTTAGCTGATTTTATCGGAATGAAACCCGTAGATTATTCCGATGAAAAAGATAAGCAATTCAGATGGTATAGTTTTGAAATTAGCAGCAGTATTCTTCAAAATGGAAGTATAGAAATCGAAGAAACCGACATCGGCAATGATTTGCCGAAAGAAAAAATAATCGAATTCTTTAAAAATACTCGATTTGACAGCAGTTCGATTCCGAAATTAGTTGAGAAATGGTATATCGGCGAAAAAATATTTTTTTTGAGAAAAGCAGATGATAACCTTGCCAGAAAAGAAAAACAGGAGCAACTTAAACAACAGCGTGAAGAATTCGAAAAACGAATGACTGCCGAAAAAATCAACGACGTTTATATTCCGAAAGATTTAGGCGAATGTTTTACGGAATTGGACAGACTTTTGAAAGAAGTTGACAGAAAAGAAATGCAATCATTGCCGAAACGGGAAGATATGATTAAGTATCACCTGGGATTGGGAATGTGGTTGCGGAATAATTGGGGATTGTGGGGCGGTTCGCGTTTGCAGAAATATTTTACTGAAAAGGGAATAAATCATCCTGATGAAATGTCCGGCATAATTTTGGAGTTTTATCACGATTGGTTGAACGGTAAAAAAGAAACTTGGAAAGATTGGAAGAAAAATCCAAAACAATAAAACAGACTTTGTGAACTTTTTTGCAAACAGAATCGTTTTCTGTGATTCTAATGGTAGGTATGCCAAAGGATTTATTGATGAACGAAAATACGCAAGGTTTGATGGTAAAAGAACAAACGATTAACGAAAACGGTGCGTCTGCGCTTGTGCCGACGAAGAAGGTGCCGATTTCTAAGCAGATTTCTAATGAAGAATTAATTGCTGAAGAAAAATTTCTTATCGAAAAAGAAACCGAAGTCGAGAAAAACTACGAAGGTTTTCGCGGTTATATGCGACTTTTTAAGGTTTCGGGCGTTATCGGTAAACTCGCACTTTATCTTTATCTCGACCAATATGAAATGCACCACGCGCAACATTTGAAAAAGGCGGAAGTGCGTCTGGAAGCGGCGCGGCGTTTGACTTGGTTGGCGGTTTTGGGCGAGAAATTTTACAAAATAAATCTCTGGTTTTTTCATCAATTTATCTTATTTTTGCGTTGGTGGTTTATCGGCGCGGAAAAAAATAAGGAACTCAATCAAGAAAAACAAGCCGTTTGGCTGAAAGAAAATCTTATCGAATTAGGTCCGACGTTTATTAAAATTGGGCAATCGATGGGAACTCGCGCCGATCTTTTGCCGTTGCCGTTTGTGAAGGCTTTGGGCGAATTGCAGGACAATGTTCCGTCCTTTCCGAATGCGATCGCGTTTGCGCGAATCGAAAAAGAACTCGGCAAAAAGATTTCCGAAGTTTATAAAGAATTCGACATCGAACCTGTCGCGGCGGCTTCGCTCGGACAAGTTTATCGCGCCAAACTCTTTACGGGAGAAGAAGTTGCGGTCAAAGTTCAACGTCCGAATCTCGCCGGAATTATCAAAGGCGACATCGAAATTTTGCGAAAAGTGGCGAAATTTGCGGAACGCTTTCCGTCTTTGAACGAAAACGCGGATTGGGCGGGAATGTTGCGCGAATTTGACGAAACGATTCACGAAGAAATGGATTATTCGTCCGAAGGCAAAAACGCCGAACGCTTTTCGGAAAGTTTTAAAGATTGGACAAATATTCATGTTCCGAAAATTTATTGGCACGCGACGAGTTCAAAAGTGATGACGATGGAATTTATTCACGGCACGAAAGTTACATCGCTCGAAGAATTAAAATCGCGCGGCGTTTCGCCTGAAAAAGTTAATCGTCTGCTGATAAAAACTTATCTGAAACAACTTTTGGAAGACGGATTTTTCCACGCCGATCCGCATCCGGGCAATCTTTTGGTAATGCCCGACGGACGGCTTGCGTTTTTCGATTTCGGAATGGTCGGCAGAATTACGCCGAAATTACAGGCGAAAATGATCGACGCATTTTTCCACGTCGTCGCCAAAGAACCCGAAGCTATCGCGCAAGATTTGATCGATCTGGAATTCTTAAAACCCGGCGCAGACGAATCGAAGATCAAAGAAGTTGTCGTGAAAATGTTCGCGCTTCATCTCGATCTGAAACTCAAAGACGTTAAATTTAAAGAATTAACATACGATTTGGCGGACGTAATGTATGATTATCCGTTTCGTTTGCCGTCGAATTTCACATACATTATGCGAGCGCTGATGACGCTCGAAGGCATCGGAATTATCACCGATCCCGAATTCAATTTCTTTGAAACCGCGAAACCTTATGCCAAAGAATTTATGCTCAAACGTGAAGGCAAAGATTTGCGTAAACTGTTGACCGATAAACTCTTAGGACGCGACACGCCCGACGGCAAAATTGATTTGGACAGAACCTGGAAACTTGCAAAAATGGCGTTTAAGACGGTTTTTAATACGAATAAATAAAAAGATAGAAACTTTCTCAAAAGTAGTGTAGATTAAAAAAGGTATGAATAATTCAGACGAAACATTAAAAAAATCACCCGAAAATGATGCGGTTTTGCAAGCTATAGCTGAACTCTCTCGAACTGTCGCTGAACTTTCTAATAATATCAATAAGTTAGAAACTAGATTTGATAACTCAGAAACTAGATTTGATAACTTGGAAAAATTTGTAACTGTCCAATTTGGAGCAATTCGAGAAGGAATCGAATACAACAGCGCAAGATATGACCGTTTGGAAGCGAAATTTTTCGATGTTCGCTCTGATGTTTCCAATATGCGAGCCGATATTAAAGAATTACTTATGGCAGTTCGTAAAAAAGAATTTGTATAATCACTTCAACAAATTTATTTTTAATCTTGAATGACCGCTAAAATTAAGCATATCAAAGACGATTTTTCTATCAACGAAATCGAAAACGAATCTTGGGAAAAAGCCGCAGAAATTTCAGTCGAAAAATATTGGTCGGGCGAAAATGCGCTGGTTGGACGACATTTTCGGGCAAAACTTTTGTGGTCTGAAACTGCGCTTTACGTGCGGTTTGAAGCAAATCAATCTGAGCCTTTGATCATTGGCGAAACGCCGAATTTGCACACGAAAACGCGCGGGCTTTGGGACAGAGACGTTTGCGAGATTTTTATTGCGCCCGATAAAAACGAGCCGCGAAGATATTTCGAATTTGAAATTGCGCCGAACGGCGAATGGATAGATTTAGAAATTCATCAAAAAACGGACGGACGAATTACCGATTTTGAATACGATTCGGGAATGGAATCTGCCGCAAAAATTGAGAAGGATAAAATCATAACGGCAATAAAAATCGAGTGGAAAGCGTTTGGCAAAATTCCGAAAGCGGGCGATGTTTGGCTGGGAAATATTTTTCGATGTGTCGGAATTGGCGAAACTCGCGGATATTTGGCTTGGTCGCCGACGGAAACGAAAACGCCAAACTTTCACGTTCCCGAAAAGTTTGGCGAATTTGAATTTGTGAAATAATCTTATCTTTCGAGCGAAACGATGATGTTTTCGTTTGAAAGATAATTTCCCGTCGGCGCGAGTTTTCTTTTTTGTTTGCGTTCTTGTTTTCGTCGATACATTTCTTCGTCGGCAGATTTTACGGCTTGTTCCAAATCGCTTGTGTTCGTAAAATCATTGAAGCCGTAGGAAACGCGAATCGTAACGGGCGTAGGAATGTTTTCAAGGCGAATGTCGGTTAGCATTGGTTCGAGCGCGTTCATTCTTTGCAGAGCCATTTCCGTAGTCATACTCACCATAACCACGAAAAATTCATCGCCGCCCCAACGGTAAATCAGATCTTCTGCCCGCATCAAATTGCGGATTGCGCCGACAGTTGCGCGAATCGCCATATCTCCGGCATTATGCCCGAATCGGTCGTTTATCGGTTTCAGATCGTCAATGTCGAAAAATCCGACGCAACCCGAAATTTCGCCTTCTTCCGCGCCGCGTTTGTTTAAAAATCCGTGAAAAGCATGGCGGTTAAAAGCCGTCGTGAGCGGGTCGATATGCGCGATTTGTTCGAGTTTGGCGTGTGTTTGCTCAAGTTCGGCGTTGGTTTTTTGGAGGTTTTGCAAAACTTGTTCGAGTAAAATAATGATCATTCCGAAACCGAGCAAGACTTCCAAAACAAGATCGAAAATCGGTTCGAATGCGAGATAATTAATCGGCGGTAAAAAATCCGGCTTAATTTGAAGCAAAGAAAAAACTACCGTGTAATGATAAAAATCCAAAGCTAAAAACAAAAGTGCGAAACGCATCACGCGCCAGCCGAAAGTCTTTATTTGCGAGTGTTTTAATACAAAAAAAGCGACAAGAAAAAATGTCCCGAGCAGAAAAGCGTGAATATTGAAAATGACATTGAGTTCATTTGTCGTAAAGGCAAAAACGACAGCAATGACGGCGCAGGGCAGAAAGAGAAGTTTATGCCATGTTTTCAAACGAAAATCTTCGGCAAGACTGCGGCATCCGAAAATCAGCATCAAACCAAATACATATTCGGCGAAAAAATAAATTGCCAGAAGCGGCTTAAAAATCGATTCGTAATTAAATGCAAAACTCAAACAAAAAAGCGCAAGAGAAAGGCTCACCCACGCAAATGCCCAATAGCCGGAAGTGATAGTTTTCAACGAACGGCGCAGAAAAAGCGACATTATCGTAACAAGAAAAATGCCTGTAAATTGAATAATTAAACCGATTTTCGAGTCCATAGCAGGGAATTGATTTTTGCGGGAAAATCGTCTGAAAGAGAATTTGGAGTGTGTGCAAAACGTGTTTACACAATTTTAGTTTAATACAAATGCGCCGCATACGTCCACAACTTTTTAAACCTGTGGCAAAAACACTATTCGATTTAGGATTTAACGATCAAATGAGGGTTAGGAAATTATAAAATGGTGAGTTTTTCGTCTAAAGCAGATCTTGTATGAATGTATGGGAAACAGGTCAGAACCGCCTGCGGTAACGGGCGGGTGAAAACTAAACAACCGAACAAATTACCTTTATCTATCCGCTACCGCAGATGGTTCTGACACGAAATAAAACTACGCTTCAAACGGAATTTCGGCGTTTTGGAGAACGCTGAATTCGTTGCGCGAAACTTTTTCGAGAAGTGCAGGTTCATCGAACATTTTCAGAAGTCCGCGAACTGTGGCGTAGCGCGGCTCGTCTGAAACGATAACCGAAAGATTAACGAAATTGCGAATATACTGGTCGAGACCGTTCAAAAGTGCGCCGCCGCCGGTTAAAATCACGCCGCGATCATAAATATCCGCCGAAACTTCAGGGCGAAGTTCGGTCAGAGTGTCGCTGATAATTTGAGCAACGCGGCGAATAATGCCTTCGACAACCGGATAAAGTTCGCCTGTCGTAACTTCGACTGCCGCCGGTTTTCCGGTTTGCACATCGCGTCCGCGAACCAGAGTCGTTTTTGAAATATCGTCGGGCAGATAAGTTGAAACAAATTCTCTTTTTAACTTTTCAGTAGTTTCTTCGCCGATCTGAATGCCGCGATGTCGTCGAAAATGTGTAATAAGCGCGGCGTTAATCTCTGCGCTTCCAATTCTTTCACTGTGCGAATGAACGACCGTTCCTTTAGCGATGACGGCAATATTCGTTGTTCCCGCGCCGATGTCCACAACAGCCGAAGCACGTTTATCGGTCGAAGTTACGCCTGCGCCAAACGCCGCCGCCAAACCTTCTTCCATCATATAAACTTTGCCGATGTGTGCTTCTTCCGCCGCATTCAAAAGAGCGCGTTGTTCGACGTGCGTGATGTCGCCCATCATGCTCAAAACAGCTTGCAGAGAAACCTGCGAGCCGCCGGATTTAGCTTTTTTGACGAAATGATTGAGCATTTTCTTCGTGCGCTCAAAATCCGCAACTACGCCGTTGCTCATCGGTGCGATGACAACGACATCACGGGCTTCGCGTCCGCGCATATCGTCGGCTTCCGCTCCGTAAGCGACGGTTTCTCCGGTCAATTCATTTATTGCGACCACCGAAGGTTCGTCCAAAACAATGTCGCGTCCTTTTACGGCAATTATCGTATTCGCCGTTCCCAAATCAATCGCCATTGAATCGGTAACAAGTTTTTTCAGCGATTTTATCATACTTCTATAGAGGGAAGTTTTTTAATTAAAATTAGAGATTATGGGGAATTGTGTTTAGGTGTCTAAGTTTTCAAGAAGTTATTATCCTACTACATTTGAAAACATAAATGCTAATCATTTAACCCGATAATTTCGTTAAGTTTTTATTTCATTTATTCAGACGGCTAATTCCGTCCTAATTCCATTTTACCTCAAACAACGGCACAGGTTGCAAGCGATTTTTTACGGTTATCGGTTCGCGCATCGTATAAGAAAATATGCCGCCGCTTGCCGCCGCCGTTGCTTCGCTTATCAAGATCTGTCCGCCGAGCGCATTTGATTCGAGCCGTGCGGCAAGATTTACCGTATCGCCGATTGCCGTGTATTCGCTTCTTTGCTCCGAACCGACATAGCCGATTGTCGCTACGCCCGTGTGCAATCCGATGCCGATCTGAACGCGGTTTAACCCTTCGGCTTCCAATTCGGTATTGAGGATCAAAAGCCGCTGCTGCATCGCAACTGCTGTTCTCAGAGCATTTGCCGCGTCTTCGGGTGAAGCAGTCGGTGCGCCGAAAAGTGCCATCAAACCGTCGCCGATGTATTTATCGAGCGTTCCGCCGTGCGCGAAAATTATCTCGCTCATTGCCGTAAAATATTTGTTCAAAATTCCGACGATCTTTTCGGGATTTTCTTTTTCCGAAAGCGATGTAAAACCGCGAATATCGGCGAAAAGCACGGTAATCGTTTGATTTACGCCGCCGAGTTTGAACGAATCGGGATTTTCAAGCATCTGTTTGACGACGTATTCGGGCATAAAACGGCTGTAATTTGCCCGCGCAACTTCTTCACGCGCCAGACGATTGTGCGCTTTGACAGTTTCGACCGTCACGGCAGTTTGCGCTGCGACTGCGCTGATAAGCTCCAGATCTTCAGGACTGAACGTCGAAAACGGATCGAATCTGTCGGCATAAATTACGCCGTGAACATTCGATTCGGTTAACAAAGGCGCGCAGATCGTTGAACGAACGCCTTGCGAAACGATCGATTCCGCGCCGCGAAATTGTTCGTCGGTTCG
>Ga0075154_10002958_pt1 | contig 10926 bp, 9 predicted proteins | sample JI71714BDNA_FD_70965 | JGI IMG/M metagenome (GOLD analysis project Ga0075154, IMG submission 70965) | Wastewater effluent complex algal communities from Wisconsin, to seasonally profile nutrient transformation and Carbon sequestration -... | ecosystem: Engineered > WWTP > Effluent > Algae... | reverse complement strand
ATGTTAGATTCAAAAACCGTCACTACCTACCCCTTTGCAAATGCTTACAAACGCTTACAAGTACTTAAATTTACTTATTTAAGTGGTTTATTTTAAATAGATTGCGAAGGGGAGTTGCGCAAAGCCACAAGTTACAAGTAACCCTAAAAGACTGACAGTGCAACAATGAAGAGACAGAAAAAACACCTTGAAAGCCAAGCTTTCACAAAACCAAAAGAGCCGTTTTTTTCATCGCTTTGTTTGGCAGTTCGAAATTAATAACTATTTTTATTAACCCTTTTCGTTAATAATATTTATATTTGCAGTGGAAATAAGTTACAAAAGCCGAAAACTCGAAAAGCAACTAACCGACCCAAAGGAGATGGTAAAATCTTTTGGACAGTTAGCTCGCAAGGTGAATCAGCGGCTTAAGGACTTACAGGATGCAGACAATTTAGCGATTATGAGAACCATTCCGGCAGCAAGATGCCACGAACTGACAGGTGACCGCAAAGGCGAATTAGCGGTAGATGTTTCTGGAAACTACCGAATGATTTTTGAGCCTCTCCATGATCCAATACCCAAAAATGATAAAGGTGGTTTGTTTTGGGAAGAAGTCACCAAAATTCAGATTAACGAAATTGAAGACTACCATTAACAAGCAGATTAAAACAAACAACATGGCAACGACACTTGAAATAGCAAAATCTTTACTCTCCCCTCCTGGCGACACTATTCAGGAACACATAGATTTTATTGGCATGAGCCAAGCTGAACTTGCCGAAAGAATGGGAAGACCAAAAGAGAAAATTAACGACGTCATCAAAGGAAGAGAGCCAATCACAACGGCAACTGCTTTTCAATTGGAAAAAGTCTTGGGCATTCCTGCAAGCTTTTGGCTGAACAGAGAAAATACATTTCGTAAAGAATTATATGAATTGCAACAACAAGAAGAACTTGAAAAAGAAAAAGACTGGTTAGGTGCATTCCCCGTAAATGAAATGAGAAAATTTGGTTGGCTGCCCGACACAAGAGAAAAACATATATTGGTAGACAGCCTACTTAAATTCTTTTGCGTGGCTTCCACTGACGAATGGGAACGCATATACATTGACGAAGAAGTTTCAGTGGCGTTCCGAGTTTCTTTAGCTCATACCCAAAGTCCGCATGCTATTTCTGCATGGTTACGAAAAGGTGAAATACAAGCCAAGGATATTGAAATTGCAGAATTTGATAAAAAGAAATTCAAAGATGCCTTAGCCGAAATAAAAGAATTGGCTTTTTTAATGCCAGACGATTTCACGCAACAATTGCAAAGCATTTGTGCCAAGTGTGGTGTAGCAGTAGTCTTTACTCAAAACTTACCAAAAGCCCCAATAAGTGGGGCTACTCGTTGGTTTCACAACAAACCTATTATTCAACTTTCGGGTAGGTTTAGAACCAACGACCATTTTTGGTTTACCTTTTTTCATGAAGCAGCACACATCATTTTGCATGGGAAAAAGGATATTTTCTTAGAAAATGTGGAAGGGACGGAAATTGACCAAGAAAAAGAAGAAGAAGCCAATGCTTTTGCAGCCAAAATATTATTGACAGAAAACGAACTGCAACAAATTATTGATGCTGCCCCATTAGATGAAGAAATGATACACGAGTTTGCCAATAAATTCAGAACTCCGGCAGGTGTAATCATTGGCAGGTTGCAACATTTAAAACTCATTCCATTCCATATTGGCAATGGGTTCAGACAAAAAATAGATTTGTTTAATTAAGGATTAAATCGAATAGATGCCAACATTACACTGGATAGGAAAAGATAAAGTTATTAATCATCACATGGATGTTCCGTTCAAAGTTTTGGAACACGCCTACGGCTTTGACAACGGAACACAAACAGACCAAGAAACTAATAGCGGAAACAAAATTATACATGGCGACAACCTTGAAGCCCTGAAATCCCTTTTGCCCGAATATGAAGGACGAGTAAAATGTATCTACATAGACCCGCCTTATAACACAGGAAACGAAAGTTGGGTTTATAACGACAATGTGAACGACCCCAAAATGAAAAAATGGCTTGGACAAGTGGTAGGCAAAGAAAGTGAAGACCTGAGCCGGCATGACAAGTGGCTTTGTATGATGTATCCTCGTTTGAAGTTGCTTCACAAATTATTGGCTGAAGACGGGGTAATTTTTATTTCCATTGATGACAATGAAGCATTTTTTCTAAAACTAGTTTGTGATGAAATGTTTGGCACAAATGGATTTAAAGCAAATCTTATTTGGAAAAGTAGACAAATTGTTGATAGCAGAAATCAAACAATGGTTTCAAAGGACCATGAATATGTTTTAGTTTATGGGAAATCTACTTCTTTTAAACTAAGAGGTAAATTTTCAGATAAATCAAAATACTCAAATCCAGATAATGACACTAGGGGACCTTGGATGAGTAACAGCATATTAGGACTTGCTAATTTTGACCAGCGACCGAATTTACATTACAAAATAGTTGACCCAGAAACTCAAATTGAATATGATTGCCCGACTAATACAGGTTGGAGATATTCACGAGAAACAATGGCACAAAAAATTGAAGAAAAAAGAATTTTTTTTCCAAAGAAAAAAGATGGGAGACCTAGAGAGAAAAAATTTCTTAATGAACTATCAAGCGATTTCACAGGATTCTCAACAATTTTATCGGAAGAGGTCGGTTTTACGCTGAATGGAACAAGAACGGTAAGAGAAATAGTGCCTGATGCTAAATTTGCATTTCCAAAGCCGATTGAACTTGTTCAGACTTTAATTGAACAAGCAACCAATAAAAATTCAATCATTCTCGATTCATTCGCGGGCTCAGGAACTACCGCACACGCTGTTTTAAATCTCAACAAAAAAGATGGCGGCAACCGCAAATTCATTTGTATAGAAATGGAAGATTATGCCGAAACCATTACAGCCGAAAGGGTAAAACGAGTTATAAAAGGTTATGGAACAACCGAAGGCATGCCGATAGCTATCGGCAGTGGTTTTGATTTTTATGAGTTGGGGCAACCTATGTTTTTGGAAGATGGCAATTTGAATGAATTGGTAGGCGTTGGAAAAATTCGCCAATACGTTTATTACACCGAAACCAAAACGCCACTTACATCAAGCAAAGACAATAAACATTTCTTGGGCAAGCACAATGATACAGCTTATTACTTCCACTACTCGCCAAACGAAGTAACAACTTTAGACCATGCTTTTTTAGCCACCATGAAAACAAAAGCCGAGCAATATGTGATTTATGCCGACAACTGTTTGCTTACAAAGGATTTCATGACCAAGCACAATATCATTTTCAAGAAAATACCGAGAGATATAACAAAATTTTAATTCCAAACTTGTATGATTACACGAATAAAAATTAATGGATTTAAAAGTCTTTTAGATACCGAACTATACTTTGGGCCTTTTACCTGTATAGCAGGTGCAAATGCTATTGGTAAATCCAATTTTTTTGATGCCTTATCCTTTCTTTCAAAATTGGCAGATAATACCATTCTGCATTCTGCAAAATCCATACGAAGTGAAGATCAAAAGCATTCAGACATTAAAGATATCTTCTTCAAAAGTGGCAATAAGCACAGTCGGAAAATGTCCTTTGAAATAGATATGTTAGTGCCTCAAAAAGCTGAGGATGATTTGGGACAAGATGCTAAGGCTAGTATAACTAGTTTACGTTACATATTGGAATTTAAGTTGAATGACGAGTTGAGTGGAAAGGAGCCAATCGAAATCATTAAAGAAGAATTAACTCCTATAACTTTATCAGAAACCAAGCGAACTATTTATTTTAATAAAAGTAGACAATGGGTAGAATCTGTTGTTTTTGGCAGGAAAACAACATCTTTCATTTCTACTGTGGGTGAGAAAATAAAATTACATCAGGATGGGAATAAGGGACGAACTACTGAATTTATTGCAGAAAAAATGCCTAGAACTTTATTGTCTACAGTGACCTCTGAATCTCCTACTGCATTTTTAGCTAGAAAAGAAATGAGGAGTTGGACAATGTTGCAGTTTGAACCCAGCTCATTAAGGCAGCCAAATAATATTTATGAGGTAAAAAATGCCGTAATTACAGCAAGTGGTAGTAATCTACCAGCCACACTTTATCGGTTGCACAAAGAAAAAAAGGAAGAAGATGTTTATCAAAAACTTACAAATAAACTAAAAGGCTTGGTAAACGATGTAGATGAGATTGATGTTGATAAGGATGAAAAAAGGGATTTGCTAACCCTGCAATTAAAATTCAAAGATGGTTTAGTTTTACCTGCTCAATCATTATCTGATGGTACTTTACGTTTTTTAGGATTAGCTATTATTAAAGAAGATACTAAGAGCAGCGGGCTTATATGCTTAGAAGAACCTGAAAATGGAATAAACCCAAAGAAAATAGAAGAAATGGTGTCCTTATTGGAAGAAATTGCCACTGATACTGAATATGAAGTAGATGAGGATAACCCTTTACGTCAAGTAATTATCAATTCACATTCACCATTGGTAGTGAGCACAGTTCCAGATGATAGTCTTTACTTGGCTACAGAAAATGAAAAGTATTCAGAAGAATTTGGTCGAAAAATAAAATTTACCAAGTTTTCAGCATTAAAGGAAACTTGGAAAACGAAAAACAAACTTGCAGAAATAACAACACTAGGTGAAATAAAATTTTATTTAGAAAATATTCAAATTGATACACAATTAGAAAATCTAATTGCACTTGAGGAAACATCAAAAGAAAACAATAGTTTAAAAAAGAATCGTAGTACCGTTCGTGATAATATTTCTAGACAATTAAAATTTTTTTAAGAAATGTCAACACTTACTTATACACTTATTGGTGATGGAAGTTCAGATAAAGCATTAATGAATATCATCAAATGGCTCATAGATGATCTTTATCCACACTTGCCTGTAAATGAATATTTTGCTGATTTTAAGCATTTAAAAAATCCGCCACGTAAAGGTGATATAAATAAACAAGTACGATTTGCTTATGATTACTATCCATTTGACATATTGATTTATCATAGAGATGCTGAAGAGAACACAGCCCCAATAATAGATCAACGAAAAGAGGAAATTCTTGGTTCAATTTCAGAAGAGGTTTTCGCAGAGAAAGTAGTTTGTTTGGTTCCTGTAGTAATGATGGAATCTTGGTTATTATTTGATGAGACATCAATCAAGAAAGCAGCAGAAAACAAGAACTACTCAGGCAATATTGATTTGCCACCATTGAATAGGGTAGAATTAATAAGTGACCCAAAGAGCCAATTACACAATCTACTCAGAGTAGTCAGTTGTAAAAAAAAGAGAAGTTTGAAAGAATTTAATGTACATAAAGCTGTTCATTTAGTTGCAGAAAATATAACAGATTTTAGTCCATTGCGACAACTCCAATCATTTAAACGCTTTGAACATGATATAAGAATTTGTATTGATAAAATTTTAAATAATGGAGCTTAAACCATATCAGCAACAAGTAATCAATGACCTTGCGTTGTTTTTGGAAAAAATACAGGAAATCAAAGACGTGAAAGACGCCTTTTATAATTTTTGGGCAAATCACCCAAGAACACCACTTTTTCCCTATTCAGGCACAGCCATTGAACCTTACAAAAACAATGTTCCCCGTGTTCCGCACATTTGCGTAAAAGTGCCAACAGCAGGCGGTAAAACATTTATTGCCTGCAATGCCATTAAAACCATATTTGATGCCTTTGCCTACGAAAAACCCAAAGCAGTAGTTTGGTTGGTTCCGTCCATTACCATTTTAGACCAAACAATTAAAAACCTTAAAGATACCAATCACCCTTACCGCCAAAAAATCAATTCTCATTTTGGCAACAAGGTTGAAGTATTTGACAAAGCAGCATTGTTGCAGGGAAGCGGATTTAACGCCACTTCGGTAAAAGAGCAGTTGAACATTTTTGTATTGAGTTTTGACAGCATACGCACCTCAAATAAAGAAGGTAGAAAAGTATTTGAGCAAAACGGCTCATTGCAATCATTTGAAGCCTTGTTGGGTAAAGATGAAGAAATATCGCTGATGAAAGTGATGCAATACTTAAACCCTATGATAGTGGTGGACGAAAGCCACAACGCTGAAACAGATTTAAGTGTAGATATGCTCACAGCATTTAATCCTTGTTTTATTCTTGACCTTACCGCAACGCCTCGCAAAAACAGCAACATCATCAGCTTTATTGATGCGTTGGAGTTGAAAAAGGAAAACATGGTGAAACTGCCTGTTATTGTTTACAATCATCAGGACAAAACAGAAGTAATCAATTCGGCTTTGCAACTTCAAAAACGCTTGGAACTGCAAGCCATTGAAGAAGAAAAGAAAGGTGGTAAATACATACGTCCTATTGTGTTGTTTCAGGCACAACCCAAAAACGGAAAAGACTTTTTGAACGAAGAAGAAGAAAAGTCAAACGTTCAGAAACTGAAAGAAAAACTCATTGAGTTGAAAATCCCAGCCGAACAAATCAAAATCAAAACGGCAAACATCAACGAAATAAAAGGCATTGACTTAATGAGTAAAGACTGTGAAGTCCGCTACATTATAACCATCAACGCATTAAAAGAAGGCTGGGACTGTCCGTTTGCTTACATTTTGGCATCATTGGCAGACAAAAGTTCAGCCGTTGATGTAGAGCAAATTTTAGGCAGGGTTTTACGCCAGCCGTATGTAATGAAACATAACTTTCCATTGCTCAATTTGAGTTATGTATTAACTGCATCATCAAAATTTATTGACACTCTAGACAATATTGTAAAAGGACTGAACAAAGCAGGTTTCAGCGATAAAAGTTTTCGAAAAAACGAGTTTGAATTAGTTACAGAAAATGTAATTGCCAAAGATTTGTCTAAACAAGAAGTGTTGGATTTTGGTATTGTGCCAGATGAAGAAATTGATGTGAATAGAATTATTGAATGGCAAAATCATGTTAATCAGGAAAATCAAATAAATCAGGGTTCAGACAACATTCTTTCTGAAATTGAAAAAACTGCCATTCAACAAAATCAGGCATTTGAAAAAACTGTTTCAGAAATGGAGGCAAACAACACAACTGCTTTACCAAACGAAATACAAAAGCTAGTGAAAACATATGGCATTAAAGACATTTTCAAAGAACAAGCGGTACAAATAAACTTACCACAGTTTTATTTAAAAGTACCGGCAAATGACTTGTTTGGAAAAAAAGAGGAAGAACTGCCTTTAGAAAAAGAAAATCTTTTAGAAGGATTTGCTTTGAGCAAAGCCGATACCAATATTACATTTGACAGCATTACATCTGAACTTTACAAAGTTGACTTAGACGAAACCAAAAAAGAACACACACCAACATTTGTAAGGCTTGATGGAGAAGTGAAAGAAAGTGTAATGGCTTATATTCTTGACCCATCACGCAAAGACAGCAGAGTAAAGAATTTCACAAAACGCCTGATGGACTTAATAGGGAATATGTTTCCAATTCCCGACAAGGAAATTGAAAAATACATCAACCGAATTTTAGAAGATTTCACAGACGAGCAATTCAGCGACTTAGCAGCCAATGAATACACCTACAAAGACAAAATCAAGCTCAAGATTATTGCGCTTTCAGAACAGTTTGCAGAAAGGAAATTCAAAGACTTTTTAGACACCGACAAAGTGTTTATAAGGCCATCATTCACTCTACCCAAAAGCATTTCACCAGGCGATACAGCAAAGGACATTACAAAATCGCTCTACGAGAAAGAAGGAAGCATGAACGGTTTTGAAGAACGTGTTATCAATGAAATTGGCAACATGACAAACATTGCTTTCTGGACAAGGAACATAGAACGCAAAGGTTTTAGAATTAACGGCTTTGTAAATCATTATCCCGACTTCATTATACAGTCAAAAAGCGGTAAGACAATTCTATTAGAAACCAAAGGCGACCATTTAGACGCAGAACAAAAGATAAGACTTGGCAGACTTTGGGCAAGTAAAGCAGGAAATAATTATCGCTACTTCATGGTTTATGAAAGACGGACAGTTGACGGAGCATATAAAATGGAAGACTTTTTAAACATCATAAGGGACATTTAACTCAAGCATTTGGTGGCACATTTGCAAAACTACCAAACCTAAGCACAGACCAAAGCTTGTAAAAGAGTATATTCGTCCACCTGAGTAATAAAGATATGAATAGTAAGGGGCAGGGGGAAGCCATCTATTTATAGATAAAGAATCTTGCGAATGATGTAATAAAAAAATAGCAAAACCGGGTGTTAAAATCAAACTGAAAATTGTCAATGAATAATTCTTATTTTGAAATTGCAAATGCCTATATCCTTACCGAAGTGGGTGAGGATTGTGCTATTGTAATGGAAAGTATTCAAGATATAGATGATTTTTATTGTTTTACTTACCAATCGAAATCATACCTAAAAATTGGAAATAATGAACCCATGTTGGTTGGGCAAGGCTATAATTTCATCCATAAAAAGGATAACCGGATATTTTCATACGGAAGTGGATTTCCCCTTGAAAAAGCATTACACGAATTAAGAGAGCGCTTAAGAATCGAGACTAAAGTCAAACGCGTCAAAAATAATTTTGAACTGGAAAAACAATTTGATTTGCTTGTAACTGCAGTTCACAAGAAACAAATCTTCATAGATACCTTTCTAAAATTCGATATTTCCTTTGTGACTCCAGAAATAGTTGGTGATTCAACATTTAGAATACCCAAACGATACACAAAGAACGTGTTACTTGAAAAAATCAAAGACCTGCCGGCAAGTTTTAAAAGTCTAAACAGCCTTAGCTGTCTTTATCTAGCTGATGAATTGATTAAAAATGAATGTTGCGATTTTGAATTAATATAATTTATAGGTAACTATTTAGTAGATTGATCGAATAAGGACAAAGGAGCAGGGAAAAAGGACTTGTTTATAGCGAGCGAACTACCAATAACAGATAACAATTAACCAATAACGAATCGGCGAAGGAACAAGGAAAAAGGACTTGATTTTAGCCTTAGTAACATCAAGCGTATGCTACAGTTTTATCTGATTTATCCAAATAGTGCGACACTGTCGCACCAATTGAAATGGTCTATGATTGTAGAACTGATGAAGATAGACGATCCACTAGAGCGTTCGTTTTACGAAAAACACACAATAGTATTAAAGGTATAATCAAACACACAAGCATGTCTCAGCAATACGAAAATCAACTTTGGCAGAAACGAAGTAAAATAGTTTTGGTATGTATTGGATTTACGGTCTATTGGCTTTTGATTTTAACCATTCCGTACTTTATGTTGGCGGGAACGGGAGGGGAACATACCTACTTTAAACTGGGTTTTATTCTTCCCATTTTAGGAATAAGCTTGGCCATCAGTAGTTTCAGCAAATCTTCTCCCATATACAAAACAACCAAAGAAGATGTACCTATCCTTTTTCTGTTCGCATTATTAGTTTTTCTATTGCCTCTTTTTGCCCATCTGCATGAAATTCAACAAATAGAAATAGCAGAATCCATTTGGATGCTTGCCCAGGTATCCTCTGTATGCCTGGGGATTTGTACGGGGATTATATTCTTCATGTATTTACGAAAAAATCATAACTCTTTGGCCTTGGCAATCCTAATGGGCTTGCTTGCTATTTCAATAGGAGGTTTATTTGGGGCCATTCTTTTTAAGGTAATCTCTTTAGTCTTTTATCCTTGATCGCAGCGGTCTATTTATATGGATTAAGGAACAAAGATTAAGCCCCGATAGCCATCGGGGAAAGGATTTGATTTTAGCTTGCGAACGGTCAACATTATTTAGGCATTGACAACCGATAACCAATTGACAAAGGAACAAAGAGCAAGGAAAAAGGACTAGATTTTAGCCTACGAACCCAATAACCGATAACCATTAACCGATAACCAATTGACAAAGGAAAAAGGACTTGATTTTAGCATGCGAACGGTCAACATTATTTAGGCATTGACAACCGATAACCAATTGACAAAGGAACAGAGAGCAAGGAAAAAGGACTAGATTTTAGCTTACGAACCCAATAACCGATAACCATTAACCGATAACAAATTGACAAAGGAACAATGATCAAGGACTTGATTTTAGCGAGCGAACTATAATTCAATAACCATTAAGCACAGTGTATCATGCAACCTTGCGATAAATTACCCAAAAACAGTTAAAATAGCGAGTTGATGACAATTACAAACCAAAAGCTTCATATTGTAGAGTGTTGGTTTATGAAGTCAATCTCTTATGCACCGAATAGAAGCACCGTCCTCAACTTGGAGCCCGTATAATCTTGATTCACCAGAATCAAAATACATTAAACTGGATGTTACATTAAATCCACCATTATAGGGTTCACTCGAGGACCACCAGAAACCGATTTTCCCCAGATAATAAAAATGGCCATACTGTCGGAATCCACCTGGATATCCACTAAATCCGCTCTCGTTCGTAGCATCCCGGTTTGGGTAATTCCAGTATTGGTATCCTGTGGCTTTCAGCTTTCCTCCGGCTTCAGCTTGAGTTCCGTAGTAATCATATAGGGCTATCCAATCAGAGTCATTTGGCACATGCCATCCTACAGGACATACGCAACGAGGGTCAGTTGCTGCGTACCAATTATAAAGTTTGCCGAAAATAGTTTCGTAATAAATGTCATTTATGTAGTAAGCCCAGGCTCCTGTGGTTAATTCTCTCCAGGAATCAGTATCGGTTACATTGGGAATGGGATCGCCGTTTGCGTATATACTACTTCTTAAATTTTCACCCATCCATTCTTGTCCGTTTCCATAAACAATACTCGTGTATGTATATCCGTCAAATACAACACCAGCACCCGGATAAAAAACAGGTTCAGGTTTTTCAGTTGTCTTAAAAAACAATTGATTAC
>Ga0075154_10002957_pt1 | contig 10926 bp, 7 predicted proteins | sample JI71714BDNA_FD_70965 | JGI IMG/M metagenome (GOLD analysis project Ga0075154, IMG submission 70965) | Wastewater effluent complex algal communities from Wisconsin, to seasonally profile nutrient transformation and Carbon sequestration -... | ecosystem: Engineered > WWTP > Effluent > Algae... | reverse complement strand
GCGGAGCTTTTTCCGCGACACACCCACTGAAGGCACTCCTGTTCGCGCGGGCTCAGGGAGACGGCGCTGGGCTGTCGATCCGGATCTTCGGCAACGGCTTCCATTGTACACCACTGGTTGTCAGCTCTCATCCGTACACGGGATATTTGCTCACGGGCAACGTCAATGTTTTGCGGGTCATCCGCCGCTTTTTTGCGGGTTCAAGGCCGGCTCGACAGAGTTGAAGCGTGCGCCGGCGGCGACTACAGCCATGGCGTCGGGCGCCGTGAGATAGGCGCGTAGCTGGAGCCAGGGTTCGCCTATGGCGGAGGCAGCGCTGGGCGCCGAAGTAGCGGGCCTCATTCGCAGAGGATTCCAACGCCCGACCCCTCCGCCTTGCGTCTCGATTCCGTTTGATTCATGCTCCGGTGTCGGCGTCCGCGCCGATAGGGGCCTGGAATCCCCTGTGCGAAGTCAAACTCAACGACGCGCGTCGTACGCGCCTGTCGCTTGTAAGCGGCCCGAACCCGTGCGCTCGCCCGGGCTGCGGAGCCTGCGCGATCTCGTCTGCGGATTCCTCGTCCTTCCCCGGAGGCCGGAGAGATGCGTTGACCGATGCCAAAGAGCTGAAACCGGAAGTGGCGGAGGGCCTGAACGGCCTTTATCGCCGCTATGCCGGCTGGCTCGATGGACGGCTCAGGGCGCATGTCGGCGCCGATCAGGCGGCCGACGTGGTCCAGGAGACCTATCTTCGCGCGGCGCCCTATCCGAGTGGGGACATCCGGCACCCCAAGGCCTTCCTGCTGCGGATCGCGCTCAATCTGGTGCGCGATGAAAGTCGACGCCTGAAGCGCCAGCGCGAGTCGTCAGGCGATTTCGGGCAAGATCAGAGCGAGTCCGCGTCTCAGGCGGAACAGCTGATGCTGAAGCAGATCGTCATCTCCATGCCTCCGCTTTATCGGGACATCTTCGTATTGAGCCGCTTTGGCGGTATGACTTATCCCGAGATCGCCGCGGCGCGCGGCCTCAGCGTCAAGACCGTCGAGTGGCGGATGTCGAAGGCGCTGGAGCACTGCGTCGCCCGGCTGGACGATTAGGCAGGTATGATGACGGTCGATGGCGACCTCGACATCCGGCGGCAGGAAGCCGCTTCCTGGTTTGCCCGCCTGAGCCAGCGGCGCGTCTCCACGGACGACGTCAAGGCGTTCAGCGCCTGGCGGCGAGACCCGGACAACGCCCGCGCCTACGAACGGGTCGAATCCGTCTGGAGCGCCACCAACACTCTGGCAGGCGACCCCGACATCAGCGCCCTGACGGCGGAAGCGCTGGGCAAAGCCCCGCCCCCCGTCCGCGCGCGGGCCATGGTGTCCCGGCTCTGGAAGCCGCTCGGCGGCGTCGCGCTCGCCGCGGTCGCGGTCCTCGCCGCCGGAACCCTCTGGGCCGTCAACCGGCCGCTCGACTATGCGACGGCCGTCGGTGAGCAGCGCACGGTTCGTCTGGACGACGGGTCGCGCGTCACGCTCGACACGGGGACCCGTATTCAGGTCCGACTGCGCGACGACCGAAGATCGGTGGCGCTCCTGTCGGGACAAGCCTTCTTCGACGTGGCCGGCGACCCGACTCGGCCCTTCGTGGTCACGGCGGGTGACACCGACGTCACGGCGGTCGGAACCCGTTTCGACGTGCGGCGGGATGGCGACGGCGCCCGGGTGACGCTGATCGAAGGCCGGGTCGCGGTCCGGGAGACTACCCGGGCGGGGACAGGCTGGTCGCTCGATCCGGGTCAGCAGGTGGTCACGACGCAGGCCCGACCAGCGGTGGCGTCGGTCGATGTCGTGCGCGAGACGAGCTGGACCACGGGCCGGCTGATCTTCGAAGGGACCCCGATCCGTGTCGCCGTGGCGGAGGTGAACCGCTACAGCGACGCCAAGATCGATCTGCGGGCGTCCCACATCGCGGACATCCCGGTCAGCGGCGTCTTCGACACCGGCGACACCGACGGCTTCATCGCCGCGCTTCAGGACCTCTATGGCGTCACCGCCGAACGGCGGCCGGACGGCGCCGTGATTCTGTCGGGCCCGACGGCCTGAAATTAATTCGTAAGCGGACTTAGGGTGACCCGCCCTCCCCGTCGTCTCTTCCCCGTCCCGCCAACGAGCGGGTAACCTAAGGGGGAAAGAGTATGCGTATGGGTCTGGGTTCAACAGCGCTGTCCGCGCTGCTCCTGGCGTCGGCGACGCCGGTGATCGCGCAAACCGCGGACGCGGTGAGACGCTATGACGTCGCCGCGGGACCGCTTGATCGCGCACTGACGGCCTTCGCCCAGCAGAGCGGGCAACAGATCCTGTACCCGGCCGCTCTCGTCGCCGGCCGTCGATCGCCGGGCCTCAGCGGGAGCCATTCGGCCGAGTCCGCCTTGGCGGCGTTGCTCCGCGACACCGGCCTGTCGCATCGGCGGACCCGTCCCAATGTGTTCGTCCTCTACGACCCTTCGGCGCGGGCGGACGCGGATGCGGCCGAAGCGACCGAACTTGAGGAAGTGGTCGTTACGGGAAGCCTGATCCGTGGAGCGGGCGATGGCCCTTCGCCCGTGGTGACTGTGACCCGCGACCAGATGGACCGCGAAGGACGGGCGACGGTCGCCCAACTGCTCGCGAGCCTGCCGCAGAATTTCGGCGGCACCGCCAACGAGGGCGCACTGAACAATGGCGCCGACCGATCGGGGACCAACTCGACCTTTGCGAACGGCGTGAATCTTCGCGGCCTGGGCAGCGACGCCACCCTGGTTCTGATCAACGGTCGACGCCTGGCCGGCACCGGGGCCAAGGGTGACTTCGCCGATGTTTCCTCGATCCCCACGGCCGCGATCGCACGCGTCGATGTTCTGCTCGACGGGGCCTCCGCCCTGTATGGCGCCGACGCCGTGGGGGGCGTGGTGAACATCATCCTGCGTGATGACTACGACGGTGCGGAGACGCGGATTCGGTTGGGCGACACTTGGGACGGCGCGAGCGGCGAGTATCAGTTCGGACAGACGATCGGCCGGCGATGGACCAGCGGCGGCGCGATGATCACCTATGAATACTACGATCGGGAGGCGCTGGCGGGGTCTGAACGGCGGCTCGCCAGCGACGCGGACCTGCGTTGGCGCGGCGGAACGGATCGGAGGCAATACTATAGCAATCCGGGCAACATCGTCGTGTTCGACGCCGCTTCGGGGAGCTACGTTCCAACCTACGCAATCCCGCCGGGGCAGACAGGCGTCGGCCTTCGGCCCGGCGACTTTCTTGCCGGGCAAACCAACCTCGAGAACCACCGGGCCGGGGTCAATGTTCTCCCCCGTCAAACCCGGGAGAGCGTCTACGCTGCCGCCCGGCAAGACCTGGGAGACCGCTTCGAGATCAGCGGCGACGCGCGCTACGGACGACGCAACTACGAGACGGTGTCCTTCCCAATCAGCACCCTGTTGACGGTCACCTCGGCCAACCCGTTCTTCGTGTCGCCGACCGGCGCACGGTCGCACACCGTCGCCTATTCGTTCCAGAAGGAGATTCCGGCTCCGCGCATCAGTGGCGAGGTGGAAAGTCTCGGCGCCACCGTGGGCGGCGTGGCTGATCTGTTCGCGGACTGGAAGCTCGACGCCTATGTCGCCTATTCCTCCGAGGAAAGCCGCAACGCAACGGATGGCGCGCTACAATCGACCTATCTGCGAGAGGCGCTCGGAGCCGTAGCAGACAATCCGGCCACGCCTTTCAGCGCCGTTCGGGACGGCTATCTGAACCCCTTTGGCGACGGGCTGATCAATAACAGAACCGTGCTTGATTTCATCAGCTCCGGCTACACGCGGACCTACAGCCGCACGACCGTCTCATCCGCCAATCTCCAGGTCGGCGGCACGATTCTCGATCTCCCGGGCGGCCCGTTGCGGCTGGCTGCGGGCCTGGCCTTCCGGGAAGAAACATTCGAGCGCCAGTTCACTGGATTCACGTCCGGGAGCGCGCCGGCCGTGGGCGCATCGACGGAAACGAGCCGACAGGTCTCGGCCGCCTTCGCCGAGGTGCGCCTGCCGCTCTTCGGCACCGACAACGCTCGCCCGGGATTGGAACGCCTTGAGCTCTCCCTTGCGGCGCGGTTCGAGGACTATGGCGACGTGGGGCAGACGACCAGTCCCAAGGTCGGCGTTCTCTGGAAGCCCACGAACGAACTGCTCTTCAGAGCCAACTACGGCCGCTCATTTCGCGCGCCCGCCCTGCGCGAGCTTAACGATGCGCCCAGCGCCAGTCCCTCCATCCTGCCGCGAGGGTCTCAACAGATCCTCTCGATGATCCTCTACGGCGGCAACCCGGATCTTCAGCCCGAGGAAGCCGACACCCGGACCGGCGGTTTCGAGGTCCGGCCGGAAGCGGTCCCCGGGCTTCAGTTCGGGGTGAACCTTTTTCGAACCGACTTCGACAACAGGATCGGCCAACCGGCGCTGGAGAGCATTCTCACGGCCTTGGGCGACCCGTCGCTGGCGCCGTTCGTGCGCACACTCGACCCGACCAACAACGCCGACGATCGGGCGGCAATCCAGGCCATTCTCGATCTGCCGACCACGGGTCTTCGAGACCTTTTCCCCGCCACCTCTTACGGCGCGATCGTCGATGCGCGTTACGTCAACACGGCGCGGGTCCAGGTTCAGGGCGCCGACATCACCGCCGACTACGGCTTCGATCTCGGCCCGAACACGTTCAACGTGGCGGTGAACATGACCTGGCTGGAGCGTTTCGACGCTCAACCGACACCGACATCGCCCACCGTCTCACAGGTCAACCGCCCCAATTTCCCAGTCGGGCTTCGCGGCCGGACCTCGGGCAGTTGGTCGCGCGGATCCTGGACCGTCGCCCCTTCCCTGAACTACGTCGGATCGTACCAGGACCTCGTCGGTAACAGGATCGGGTCATGGACGACCGCTGATGTGCTGGTCCGATATGCGCCGGAGGACGGCTTCCTCGCCGGGACGACGCTTTCGCTCACGGTCCAGAACCTGTTCGACCGTGATCCCCCATTTTACGACGCGCCCCAAGGCGTGGCCTACGACGCGGCCAACACCAATGTACTGGGCCGGTTCGTGTCCTTGCAGCTGACCCGGAGCTGGTGATGCGGAGCTCGCTATTGGCGCTCGCCGTGGCGGCGAGCCTGGCCGGAGTCTGTCCCGCGTCAGCCCAGTCCGGCCGACCGTTCACCGTCGATGACCTCGTCGGACACGAAGACACCGGCACGGTCCGCGTCAGTCCTGACGGACGGTGGATCAGCGTCGAGCGACAGGCGGCCTATGATCAGGCTGGCTCCTATGCGCTGTCGACGGCGGTGAATTGGCTGCTGAGCGAACTTGAGGTTCGCCCCGCCGCGGGTGGCGAGCCGACGGTCCGGCTCGCTTCTTCCGGCCACGACGTCGGCTATGTTTCCGGGCCCTTCTCTCCGGATGGCGCACGGATGGTAGTTTTCCGCGTCACCGAAAACAGTGTGCGCCTGGGCGTCCTGACGCTCGAAACCGGCGCCGTCGATTGGCATCCGTTCACGCCGGAATGGATCCAGTTCGGCCGGACGATCGCCTGGCGCTCGCCGACTGAACTGGTTTTCGTGGCTCGGCCCACGGATGATCCGCCGGTGGCGATGCGCGTCGGCTACCAGGCCCAGGCGCGGATCGAACGGCTGTGGCGTACAGCCGCGAGCGGCCACGGCGCCAGCTCGGTCTACATCCCGAGCGGCAGGCAGCGCGACAGCCGATCTCAGGCCCTGGCATCCAATCTTGTCGCTCTCGACGTCGCCAGCGGGCGTTCGCGGGTCTTGGCTTCGGGCGAATGGTTCGACCTTCGACTCTCGCCGGACGGCGGCCATGCGGCCCTCATTGAGGACGCTGAGGATCTTCAACCCAGTCCCGGCAGGCCATTGAGGGTCGGCGACCCTCTCCGCCGCCGTCGGCTGACGCTCGTCGACCTGGAAACAGGCGCAACCCGGCAGCCGCTGCCGGATGAAGACCTGGCCATGTACCTGCTGTCATGGTCACCGGACTCGGCCCGCCTTCTGGTCTTCGGACGCCCTCTCGGCGGCGACTTCGACCAGGACGGGCGTTACTGGCTGGTCCCGGCGGACGGTCGCGCCCGACCGCTGGTCATGGGCGAGGACGCGCCCTGGATAGAGCGGACCTGGGACGGCGTCGCCGTGCCCCTGGCGAGTTGGGACGGCCCCCAACCTGTCGTCCAGGCACGCTCGCCAGCCGGCGCCAGGGTCTGGTTGCGGCCGGAAGCGGCAGGCGACCTTCGGGTCCCGGTCGTTGAACCGGCCGAACGCCTGGTGTCGCTTCACGGACGCGCGGCGATCCAACGGTCGGACGGCGTCTATCGCTTCGGCGGCGACGGCACCCGCCTCGTCGCCGGGCGGCTCTGGGGCCAGGGTGCGAGTGGCGATGGCGGAAATCCGGAGCGGTGGAACCCCAGCGCGCTCGAGGCCGGCTCGCACACCGTCGTCGAGGGCGCGTGCCTGTCTCGCCTCGCCGGCGGCGGCCAGACGTGCGTGACGCCGTTGCAACCCGACGAGCGAATCCTCGCCGCCGGCCCGGACGCCAGTTTCCTCGTGACGCATTATCTGACCGATCGGGGTGACAGCGGTCTTCGCGTCCACCGGTCGGGCGGCGTTGAAGCGATCGCTCCCGCGAACGCAGGGTGGCGGGACATCGACTGGGGCCGGATCGTGCCGGTGCCTCACCCGGGCCCGGACGGGCAATCCCTGACCAGCTGGCTGCTGCAGCCGCCGGGCTTGCCGGAGGGCGCCCGGCCGCCGGTCGTGGTCGTGGTCTATCCCGGCTCCGCGCCGCGCTCGGCGCCGGCGGCCCTGTCGCCGGGCACGACACAGCTCCAGAACAACCCCGTGGTGCTTGCCGGGGCCGGCTATGCCGTCCTGGTCGTCAGCCTTCCCCTCAAGCCCGGCGGGCCTCCGGCGGCGGAGGGTCTCGCCGACCGCATCCTCGCGATCGTGGACGAGGCCGGCCGGCGGGGATTGATCGACGCGGATCGCGTCGCCCTGATCGGACACAGTTTCGGCGGATACGGCGTCCTGAGCGCCGCAACCCAGAGCGATCGGTTCCGCGCCGTGATCGCCTCGAACGGTTATGCGGACCTGAGCCGCTCCATGGAGTTGCCCGCCTTCTATCGCGTCGCGCCAGACGAGGGCGTTCCGGTCGGCCAGATGGCCGGCTGGGGCGAGACCGGCCAGGGCTCGATCGGCTTTTTCGCGCAACGCCCAGAGGCCTATGTCGAGGCCAGCCCGCTGTACCGTGTGGATGATCTGCGCGCGCCCGTTCTCCTGATCGAGTCGGACCTGGACACGGCAAGGATGGGCTCGCTTTTCGGCGCACTCTACCGGCTCGACCGGGAAGCGGCCCTCCTCACATATTTCGGAGAGGGCCACACCTATGCGAGTCCGGGAAACCTGCGAGATCTACATGACCGGATCCTCGACTGGCTGGCGCGCTATCTGGGGCCGCCCACGCCGCTCGACCCGCTCAGTCCAGTGCCTGGCCCAGGTCTCCAGGACCGCCAGCAGTAGGGGACGGTTGCTGAGAGGACTCCATACCAGACGCTCCGGCGTCAGTTCGCGCTCCAGATCGACCCGGTCGATGAGGCGGTGTTCACTCAGCAGACCGTCGAGGAGAAACGGACGGAGCTCGGCGAGGCTGGAGAGGACGACCCGGCCATAAAACTGGCTGAGGTCGCCCTTGTCCCGGCGTTCGAGAATCGAGGGCGGCAACCGCTCGGAGAAGGCAACGCGAGCCAGTCCCCGATCTCTGACGCCCAGGATCAGACGATCCGCAGGGACCGCCATGACATGCTCGATCACCGGCTGGGTGAGCAGGGGATGCAGGAGTTGGGCCGCCCTCGCCCGTCGGCAATCGCTCCAGAACAGCTGGCAGTTCGCCAGCCGGAGGATCTGGCCGCGCTTCGCCGGTGGTATGTCATCGGCGTCGGCGAGCCAAGGATGGCGGCGGCGGACCGGGCTCGAAGGCCGCGGCGGCCAAAGGGCCAGGCCGCCCAGGGTCCAGGCCGAATGGCGCGTCCAACGTCCGACGTCGGCCCAGTAACGCGGGTCCAGACCACCCAGCCCTTCTCGGCGACGCCGGTCGATGACCACCTGGGGATCCGGAGCCTGGAAAAATACGGCATCCCCGCCCTGTCCCGTGATCAGGGCGGTGGCTCCGAGGCGGCCGATACGCCGGGCCACGTCCTCGTCGTAAGCTACGTCGACGCCATGAAGCGCGGGACGGAAACCCCAGCCGAGGGGCGCGAGCTTCTCCGGCGTGATGGGCGCGACCGGCTTGCGCGCCATCGTAAGGCGCGCACCACTTTTGTCAGCCGCAGCCTTTGCATAGGCGCGCTCGTCGCCCTCGGCCCAGTCCCCGAAATAATTGACGTAGGACGCCTTGGACCCTGCACCGACGGCCGCAAGGCTGCTGGAGACGATCGCGGAGTCCAGCCCGCCAGAGATTTCGCCGAGCAGGATCGAATGCCCTTCCGATACGCCGGCCACGGCGCCATCGACCACGCGGCGCAGGGCGTCAGGCGAGTCGTCCCAGGACCGCCCCCGGCAAGCGTCCGCGGGACGCCACACAGCGTGCGCCTCAAACTGATCACCGACCAGGGCGACATCGCCCGGCGTAACCGAGGTTATTCCACGCAGGGGCGGCCGATCGCTCAGCAGACCGGGCTGGTCGGCGATCTCGCCCAACACCGGCCACTCGATCGCGAGCGACTCCGGCAGAATCAGATCGACCTCGGGCGGCAATTGATCTGCGGCGATACGGAGACCCCCACGACGCCACGCCAGGCAGTCGATCGCCCCGCTCGGGTCCCGCAGCAAGCCGAGGCGGCCGTCGTCGGCGCCCCAGGCCAGGATGTATCGCCCCCAACCGGCGCGGACGGCGCTGCTGCCCAGGTCGATCGGACCGCAGCTGCCGCCAATGACGGCGGACAGGGCCTGATCACGCCAGCAGTACTCCCCGATCAAGACATGACGGCGGTGCACGAGACGCACGTTCAGGGGCGAGCGCGGTCCCAGATACACCTCCAGGCCTCCCACCGAGATCGCGCATCGCCACCCGACCGACTGAAGCGCCCCGCGCGCCTGGCCCAGGACGGCGGCGTCTTCGGCGCTGGGCCGGCTCGCCTGAATGACCAGATACCCGCGATCGGCCCAGGTCATCGGCAATAGATCGGGCTGTAGGCGGTCAGCCGTTCCACATCGTCGTTCAAACACAGATCGTCGGCCTGGACCCAGCAGTGGGCCATGAACGGGAAGAGCCTCACGCCGAAGACCCAGTCGGCCCGCAGCCCCCGTCGGCGAAGGAAACGCATCAGCAGCGCCGATCGAACGAGACATTCGCCCTCGATCGGAAGCCAGGGCGCGAGCCGCCAGAAGATCCGCGCTGCTTCAGCGACCCGTTCCGGCGTCCGGTCATTCTCGTCGTCAGCAGCGCCGGCAAGATAGGCCTCGACACCCGCTCCGGATTTGATGCGATGCATTTCAGCCGTGGCGGACACAGCTGCCCCCCAGTCGAGAAGGCTCGCCGCCTGGGAAGGCCGCCCGTGGATCACGGTCTGTGTCGGCCGGGGCGGCGGCGACGCCATGCGCGGTCGCGGTGCCTCGGCCAGCAGTCCGGCCTCGGCCAGGGCGCGCCCGACCACCCCGGCGCCAAAGATCGGGGCGCCGTCCGCGCCGCGGATCAGGTCCGCCGCGCCATTGGGCAGGCACAAATAGCTGTCGGCTGCCAAGTCGAGCAGGACCATGGCGTCGCCGACACAGGCGACATGGACATCGCCTCTCAGATCAGAGCCCATCACCGCATCCTTCAAGGCAACAAGGCGCCGGCTTCTCGGGCCGACGCCTTGCGACAGGTCAGCGGGCTGCGCCGCCCATTTCCCAGCGCTGCACCGGGATCAGCTCCAACTGGCCTTCCTCGGAGTCAGCCCGCGTCCGCGTTTCCGCCGCCCCCAGGCGAACGACCTCGGCGCGCACCCCGGTGTCTTCGTAGGTGAAAACGGGGTTGAGCTCGGTCTTCGGGCCTGGACCGGTGGCCCGGGTTTCCAGACCGGCGGTGCCGAGGCGCTGCAGGCCGATGCGACCGCCATCGTCGTCGTAGTGATAGATCGGATTGAGTTCGGCTTTCTCGACGCCGACCTCCGCGCGGGTTTGGCTTTCGGCCGATCCGAGGCGGATCAGGCCAGACAGGGTCTTCAACATGACATTGCCTCCTAAAGCCGGAACGGGATGCTCCGGCTTGACAGCAAGTCGTCCAACGCCCTCTATTTTCAATCTATATTTGATCAATACTTTCCGCTGATTTTCGCATCATGGCGAACACAGGCTGCGCATGCGCTGCTCGCTCACTGTGGTAGGTCTCGACTACAGGTGAGAGATGATCGAGCCGCGCCTGAGAAAGCAGGCCTTCCATGCGATCGACGACCTCGGAGGGAAGCGGCGCCACACGCTCTTCAACGATGCGGATCGGCCTTAGCTGCGCCGCCGTTCGGCGATGAGCGCGGACAAGAGCTCCGTTTCCGGACGCCTCGACGAGTCGGGCGAAGAGCCGTTCCAAGCGCTCCTGCGGGGCCCCCGCTTTCTCCGCGACGGGCCAGACGAGGCTGCTCCCGCAACCGATGAGCGCCCACTGCGCCAATCGCCCGTGGAGCTCGTAAAGTTCAATGATATCGGACGAGCTGGGACTGAGCGCGAAATACCCGCGCCCAGGTCGATGCTCGATGACGCCCTCGCCGGCTAGCCGCGCGAGCGCCTCACGTACGGGCGTCGGGCTTAGCCCCAGTTCCTCGGCGACGGCTGTCGTGACCAGCGGCATGCCCCAGCCGAACCTGCCGGCTCCAGCGAACTGGGTGAGGGCCGTCAAGGCGAGGTGAT
>Ga0075154_10002954_pt1 | contig 10928 bp, 6 predicted proteins | sample JI71714BDNA_FD_70965 | JGI IMG/M metagenome (GOLD analysis project Ga0075154, IMG submission 70965) | Wastewater effluent complex algal communities from Wisconsin, to seasonally profile nutrient transformation and Carbon sequestration -... | ecosystem: Engineered > WWTP > Effluent > Algae... | reverse complement strand
AGCGGTGCGGGCCTGTAAAGACTTGCACCAGCCCTTGAACTGTGTAGGGCAAGCTGTGGGTTAAATTGAGTTTAGGGGTTTGTAACTGAGCAACCATAGGGCAATATTTAATCAGCAACTAAGTCTTGAGTGCAGCTCCGACCTTGGTGCGGCTGAAGCCTGCTTGACAATATATAGTGTACTGGGCCGGGTGCACATCCGATCGAACGCTAGATATACAAGTTGTCAAAAGCTCGCGGCAGTGGCATTCGCAGTCGTTTGTTCGATTTTTGAACTCAATTAGCACTTAGGCAGAAACGGGGTTTTTTACTAAAATACGGCGTGGAGCTTGACATTTATACAGTTATAGGGTGAAAAACCACGGTGATGAGAGCATTTTTTGTAGGAAGTTATTTAATCCACGATCCTTAGATAGTTAGAGGGTGAAAAAGCAAGGCGATGAGAGTCTTGGGAAGTCCAGGACTGTGAAGAAAAAGTACACACATCGCGTAAAATTTGAATGTCGCGGCACTAGGAGCAGGGACTGTGAGAGTGGTGATTCTGGGAGGGCCAGGAGCGGGAAAGGGAACTCAGGCTGAACTACTGTGCAGCAATTTGAGCCTTCCTTTGCTGGCTGTGGGGGACATTCTACGGGAGGCGATCGCAGAAGACACAGATTTAGGCAAGCTGGCGGTGTCTTATGTCGAAAAAGGGGAATTAGTTCCCGACGCAACTATGATTGAATTCTTTCGCCGCCGACTGCTGCTGTGGGATGTCTTTAATGGCTGGATATTGGAGGGCTATCCGCGAACTGCTTTTCAAGCTGAGGAGTTGGATTTTTTATTAGAGGAGTTGGCGCAGGAGCTAGATTGGGCAGTTTGGCTGAAAGTGCCGATCGAGGTTTTGCTGAGTAGGTCGATCGAGCGCGATCGATCGGATGATCACCCTGAAATTTTACAGCGTCGGCTCGATTTGTTCCACGAACGCACTATTCCTCTTTTAGAGTATTACGAATACCGCAACAAACTGTTAACTATTGATGGTGATAAATCCCCAGAACAAGTCCAGCAGGATATTCTCAAATTAATCGAGGCTAAGAGCAAATCATTATAGGATTTTAGATTTTAGTAGATTTTAGATTGAATGACTGCATATTTACCGCATCAAAAAAACCGGAATATTAATACCAACTTTTAAAGTTTTAATGCCTAATTACCTATTACCAATCACCTAAATATTATGTCTTTCCAACGTCCCGATGGCAGACTACCAAATCAAATTCGTCCGATTAGTTTCGATCGACAGTTTACCAAATTTGCTAGCGGTTCCGTGCTCGCGAAAAGTGGCGATACTCAGGTACTTTGCAGCGTTACAATCAAGCCGGGAGTGCCTAGATTTCTGGAGAATACCGGACAAGGTTGGCTGACAGCGGAATACCGAATGTTGCCGGGATCTACGCCGCAGCGACAAGAGCGGGAATTTATGAAATTATCGGGACGGACTCAAGAAATTCAGCGGTTGATTGGGCGCAGTTTGCGATCGTGCTTGGATATGCAACTATTGGGAGAACGCACCATACTTGTCGATGCGGATGTTTTGCAAGCTGACGCGGGGACTCGCACAACTTCAATTACTGGCGGGTTTGTGGCTGTGGCTGATGCTTTGAACAAGTTGGTGCAAAAAGGTGATTTAGTGCGATCGCCCCTTATTCGTCAAGTGGCGGCCGTTTCTGTGGGACTTTTGGACGGCGAGCCGTTTTTAGATTTGAATTATGTTGAAGATGTGGCGGCTGAAATTGATTGTAATGTGGTAATGAATGGAGATTTGAATATCATCGAAATTCAGGGAACTGCGGAAGAGGGAAGTTTCAGCCGGAGTCAGTTAAATCAAATTTTGGATGTGGCAGAAACTGGAATTCAGGAATTGTTGGAGGCTCAGCGGCAGGCTTTGGTTGAGTAGTCCGGCAGTCCGGCAGGGGTTGAAACCCCTGCCTCAAAGCTAAAGTCCTCTTAAGAGGACTGAGAAGAAGAATTTTTCAACTCATTAGTCCTCTTCAGAGGACTTTAGCTATTAGCCAGGGAATTCATTCCCTGGCGGACTGGCGGGCGGGCGGGAGGACTGGCGGACTGACGATTTAAGTTGACACAAATTGGCCGGGCGCCGTGTTCTCTATATAATAATTCCGGTGCAATCGGAAACGATATCAAGCGATCGGGTGGTGGCGGACTCGGCATAAAAAATAGTGAACAGGCCGATCGCACTCGGAACTTGCTTGCTTGCGGGCGATCGACTTTTCCCGAAAAACCATTAATATCCCACTAATAACAAATCACTAATCACTAATCACCCATCACCAAGGACTCCCAATCATCACAAAAGCCGACCAATAATAAGGATGCGACAACTTTAAATCCGCAAACCCTTGCAGCGAAGCCGGCAACTCCACCCCCTCACCCCGACTCAAACCCCGCAATCGGCCACCCTCCAAACGCACATCTCCCCGCAACATCGCAATTTGCGCTTGTCGCAGCGCCGCCCCCTTAATTCGCGCCGTCTTCAACTGCTGGTAAAACTCACTCATCAATCCCAAAGTACCTTCATCACTCACGTACCACAAACTTCCCAAAGCCGTTTGCACCCCCGCTTGCAGCGCCAAACCCCCAAAACCCAACTCGGCCTGTGCATCTCCCACCGCAGTCCGACAAGCACTTAAAACTAACATATTCACCTGCGGATCATTCAATCTCAAATCCCGCAATTGATCCAGTCGCAGCCGACTATTCCACAACTGAATAAAAGAATTATTTGGTGTTCCAGGTCGAAATTCGCCGTGAGTAGCTAAGTGAATAACCCCAAAAGATCGGCTTTGATGCTGTCGCTTCAAATTCTCCAAAGTGAAATCCTCATTCAGAAAACTAACTCCGGGCCACTCTCTAGAAATAGCGGCTATTTCTGCAGGAACCGCAGGCAAAGGATTCAACTCGGAAAATTCCGAGGCACCCATTGCTAAAACTTGAGAATTTCTGAGATCGACGTAGCGGGTATCTGTTAAATTAATGCTGGGCATCAGGCTGAGATTGTACTTTTCCACCAAAAATTGCTGTCCGTCGTGCAAAGCAGCAAAGGGCATACCTCTCAAACCTCGATCGACAACAAAGGAAATAGTATCCGTTTCGCACTTTTTCAAACTGTCCTCTAAAGGCCCAATCATCCACTTATAAAGCTGTTGGGAAGATGGTAGATAACTGGTAGTAGCCCGCACCCCCGGTTTGGTAATCTCACCCCTGAACTCATTTACAACTTTCAGAAGTTCTTGTCGGTTCGCTGACGGCACACTTTTGTGAACCACTTCACCGCAAGAAGTGATCAGCATTAAATTTAATTCTTCGGGCTGCGAGAATAGATAAATTAAGCTGGGTTTTGTGCCGGTTTCTTTACCCGCTGATTCTAACTTTTTTTGAATTTCCTCTGGGGATACCAACTCGTTGCTGATGTTGATGCCTAAATATTCCCCGAATTCTTGGCTGAAAGATTTGTCCAGCAGAGACAAAGCTTCCGATATTTGGCCTGTCTCCAAATTCCTGCCGATGTCGCCGCGAAATGCTGACTGAATAACTGAATCTAGGATATTTGAATTGATGAAATTTCTCACTTCTCTGGGAAATTGCATCCTTTCGCGCGGCATCCTTTCTCCGGGTTTTCCTATATCTCGCGATATTCTGTTTTGATTCTGCCGCTGTTGGCGGCTAAAGGGTTGGTTGGGATCGGGGAAAAGCGATCGCCCTCTATCTAATGCAAATCTATCCCTTGGTAATATTGGCGGCGAATTGGGATTATTAGGATTATTGGGATTATTGGGATTATTGGGATTATTGGGATTATTGGGATTATTGGGATTATTCGGATTATTCGGATTATTCGGATTATTCGGATTATTGGGATTATTCGGATTATTGGGATTATTCGGATTATTCGGATTATTGGGATTGTCGGGATTTGTTGGTTGATTGGTAGTTACGATCGCACTATTGCCTTGAGTGTAAGAATTTATGAACGATCGCCCTTGAGTAATCGTACCTGAAGCATTGCTGGCGATCGCCCCAGCAGTACCGTTAGTCGTCGCATCTCCCACCGCAAAAGGTATCGGCGGATTGACATCACCGCCGCCGTGGCGGATCGTAACTGTACCGGGTTGAGTGTCGCCAAGAGTCGAGATGCTAACAGGAGTGCCGTTTTGGTTAAAAGTACCCGTCACTCGAACTAAACCCGGAGTTGCGAGCTCAACATTACCGCCCGGAGCATTTATGGATGCAACGCTGATATCATTTTGAGCGTTAAGATTTACTGTAGAAGTGCGATCGACCCTAACAACAGGATTAACATTTATTCGCCCTATTGTGATTTCGTTTGCGGCTAAAATACTCACAATTTCCGCAGCATTTATATTGCCAGTGCTGACACTTCCCCTACTGCTATTAACATCAACAGCGACTCCCTGCAAATTCCCCGTATTCACATTGTCTAACGCTCTGAAAGTGATATTTTCTGTTGCAGTGATGTTGGTCATTTGCAGATTCCCGCTAGTGCTATTGACATTCACTCTCTCTCCCTGCAAATTTCCGGAACTTACATTGCCAGAAGCTGTTACATTAATATTCCCAGTGGCTGTGGTATTTGCAGTTTGAATTGTTCCAGAGTTACTATTGACATTCACTCCCACTCCCTGCAAATTTCCGGAAGTTATATCGCCTAAAGCTGTTACATTAATGTTACCAAGGGATGTAGTATTGCCGATCGCAATTTTTCCCCCATCGCTATTGACCTCAACTGCTCCTCCTAGCAAATTCACTGCATTTAAGTCGCTGGATGCTCTCAAAGCAATAGTGCCAGTGCCAGCATCGATCGATAGAACTCTAATATTAGTTTGGGCATTCAAATTTACTGTAGGAATGCGATTGCTTCCGTCTGTGCTGGTGGTAGGATTGACATTAATTGTCCCTGCTGTAATTTGCTGTCCTGCCAAAAGTCTGACATCTCCATTCGTAGCGATTGCCCCCGTATTAACACTCCCATTGCTGCTAGCATTGACAGTCGCAGCGGTGAGATTGCCTACCGTTAAGTCCCTCAAAGCTGTCAAATTGATATTCTCAGTTGCTGTGATATTGACTGGTGTAGTATTAGGCACAATGGTATTGGCATCAGTCACAACTCCCAATTCACCGGAGTTACTGGTAATATCAACATTAGACCCCTGCAAAGTCCCAAAATTCACATTGCCAAAAGCTCTGAGTGCGATCGCCCCGGAAGTCCCAGTATCGATCGACCCTGTTACTATATTGCCTCGAACAGTATTCAGACTAATACTGCCGTTGATATCAGCACGAGAAATGTCACTTGTCAATATAATATTGTCATTAGCTTGAATATTAATTGTCGAACTAGACGTTAATCTGCCCCCAACTACCACTCCTGCTTCCCTGCTTTCGAGATTAATTTGACCGCCATTAATATCTCTAGTTGCGATAATTCCCGGCGCTGACAAAATCACCGGCCCGCCTGCCGAAATATTTTCAATAGAAATCAAATTATTCGATAAAATAGACGCAGGAGTAAATATTGCATCGTCACCTAAAGGATTAGGTTGTTCATTATCACCCGGAGTATCCGTAGGAGAATTAGGAACATTAGGAGAATTAGCCAAATTTTGCACTCCCGCCCGCAGAATTAAAGCCGGACTGCTGGTTAAAATAGCAATATCTGGATCGCCACTCACATTTTCCCTACCCAATGCAATATCGGGGCCGGTAATTGTAATATCCTCGGCAACAATGCTCCCCCTCGCCTCGACTTTCAGCGAAACTCCGGTATAATCTCCAAAGAAAACATCTCCTTCCGAACTGATAATCGGGTCAAATAAACTGACAAAGTTTCCCGGCATTCCCGACAAATTGCGAATCGAAAAATTGCCACCAGAAACAAAGTGGGAATCCCCCGAAATAACGCCGTTGCTAACCAAACTCAAATTGCCGCCGCTTTGGAATTGCGGGGGAAGAGATAAGCCGCCGATCGCATTTTGAGTGAGAATGTCGATCGTGCGAGATCCCTGAATGTATAAATTACCCCCAGCCTTCGCCAAAAAAGGATTCTGGGCGCTGTCCCTGACCCGCACCGCATCCCCACCCAGCAAACTCAAATCCCCCGCAGTTTGCAGCCTAGCGCCCGCTAACGAGAGATTTTCCGCAGCCCATAAATTCGCACTTCCCGCATTCAACTGCGGTAGCCCAGACACATTAGCAGCAATCGCCACATCCCCAGAATTCACCTGCAAACCAGAAGCCACAAGCCGCACAGAACCGTCATCCGCAACCGCAACACCCGCAGCCTGATTTTGCCCAGTACCTGTCAGCAACTGCGGCAAAGAAATAGGATTCAAAGTCTGTTGAAAACTACCAAAATTTCCGCCCGTTGCTATTTCCAGACTCAACAAATGCCCCGGTTGACTAATGCGGAGAACATTATCTCCCGGAACAGCAGCAACAGTAATTTGCCCGCCCGCAGCCGACAACTGCCCCGTACTAACAACCGTACCGCCAAGCAAAGCCAAATTTTGCCCAGGATTCACCGCTAAATTGCCAGCATTAACAATACTTCCTGGTACACCCGGACTAAAATAAAAAGCATTTGGCGTACCAACCAAGGCGCTAAAATTATTTATACCCGCAGCATTAAACCAATTTGAACCAAAACCGACACCAGTAGCAGTAGTTGCAGTAAAAGCCGCCGGCACATTCAAACTCGCGTTCGGGCCAAACACAATCCCCGCAGGATTAATTAGAAAAAGATTAGAATTGCCGCCCGTGACAGTAATTAAACCGTTAATTAGCGAAGCGTCCCCGCCAGCAATTCGAGCTAATATATTTTGAATAGCCGAATTAGTCAGAAAATTAGCAATTTGACCTTGATTCAAGCCAAACTGCCCAAAACTGTGAAAAAGATTCGCGCCGTCTCCCGACAAACTGCCGCCGTTGATATCATAGCGGTTGCCGATCGGGGTGACAACAGTACCCGTACCGTCAGCAGCAGGCACTATGGGCTGTGCTTGCGCGAAAGTATTAAAAATTAACAAAGAAAACGGACAAATAAATAGCGCAACCTTTTTAATCTTTAAGTTGGCATTTTTCATAGCACTAAGTAAAACTATCTCAATTGCCTTAATTATCGCACTTGCAAACAACTTACCTGTAAATTACACATTAATTCGCTCATGACAACTCCCAAAATCAAAAGCCTCTACACAGACGGCGCTTGTTCCGGCAACCCAGGCCCCGGCGGCTGGGGTGCAGTAGTTTGTTTCGCCGACGGCAAGTGTCACGAACTCGGAGGTGCAGACCCCCAAACCACTAACAACCGCATGGAAATGCAGGCTGCCGTCGCTGCGCTGGAATTTTTTGCCAATTCCGGTCAAACCGAACCAGTCACCGTTTACACCGACAGTGAATACGTTAAAAACGGCATCACTAAATGGATTCAAGGCTGGAAAAATAAAGGCTGGAAAACCTCAACGGGCAAAGATGTTGTCAACCAAGACCTCTGGCATCTGCTAGACAAGCTGAATTCCCGGCAAATCAAGTGGGAACACGTCCGCGGCCACTCCGGCGACTTCTACAACGACAGATGCGATGAAATCGCCCGCAGCTTCTCGCACAATCTCACTCCCGAACTGCAACAGCAGAAACCAACGGGAGACGAGGCCGGGGCGGGCACGGGGGCACCGCCCCTACGCTTTGACAACACAATTGTTTCGGAAGAAACGGACGTAACTGGTAACAAAACGATAGAATCCTATGTCATAACTTCTGACCTTCCGATCTCCAACTCTACCATGATGGATTCAACTGCCGATACCCTGGAGAACTTGCCCCGCGAGGTGAGGGTTCAGGACCTCCGCAATCTGATCGAAACGTTGCACATCGCCGACGAGGTTGCGACGAAAGGCTACTTGATTACCAGTTCTGAACTGGCTGATTTGATGGATGTAAATGCCAGCGCTGTCACCAGTCGTGGAGACAACTGGGTTTGGCGAAATTGGGTAGTGTCGCGGGTGCGGCGCGAGGGCAACCAAATTCTCTGGCAATTAGAGAGAATTGACCACGTTAGTACAACTGATTAGTCAGTTGGCAGTTGGCAGTTGGCATTTGGCATTTGGTCAACTGTTAACTGTTAACTGTTAACTGTTAACTGTTAACAGTTAACAGTTAACTGTTAATTAACTAACGGTGCAACCGGAGTTCATATAACAGGACGACCATCATCTAAAAGAGCATTAAGTTTTCCGGCAACTTGCCAAGGGTTTCGACCTTTGAACAAAGCAGCAAACACGGCTTCATAGGGATTTCTACCAGTTTTTTTTACTGCTGCGATCGCCTGTTTGTTAGATAATCCCCGCCCGCTAACCAACCAAGCAGCCAAAACCTGTCCTGTACGTCCGATCCCCCCAGAACAGTGAACTACGACCCGTTCGCCTTTGCTATTTGCAGATGCCAAAAATGGTAATATGCGATCGAGCAAAATATCCCTATCTACCAATTCAAAATCGGCAATCGGAGCCCAGCAAACTCGATCGCACCCAAAGATATTCCGATACGTTCCCAGTAAGTCCCCGTAGCGGATGAGTTGGGAATCGGGAAGCAAACAGCAAACTTGCTTGATATTGTGCCCCTGCATAAATTCAATCCACTCAGCAATTTCTGCATCGCGATATCCAGGTCTCGCTGCACCAAATACAATTAATTCAGTCTCCGAAGCCGCCGCAAATTTGTGCATAATGTTTTCAATAATTTTACCTATAATTAAGAAATACCAACAAATCCTGAATCAACAGTGAAAAACAAGAGTTCGATCGCCCTAATGAACTGGCTGCAACCCAAACCAGAAACCGTTTTGTTATGCGACTCAATTGTAGCAGCTTCTGAGATGGCATTCATGCTCAACGGTGAGTGGGATGGGTGCAATAGTTTGGTACTCTCTAAATGCGACAAGGTAGCAATTGAAGCAGCCGCCCGTTTGCTGGAGACATCGTGGTGCTACCAAAATACTTGCGAACCGGTTTTAATTCGGCTTGCAGTTGACGAATTGCTGCGCCGTTATGGAATTGGAGACAGGTTTTTTATTAATGCTAACTTGCGATGCGCGCAATTGAGCGAACTTTGCTTGGAAAACATTGATTTGAGTTATGCTAAATTAAATTTGGCTAACCTCAGCGGCAGTAATTTAAGCAAAGCAAACTTAATGGCGGTACAGATGTCAGCAGCAAATTTGAGTGGCAGCAATTTGAGTAAATCGCAACTGGTGAGGGCGAACTTATCGGGAGCAAATTTATCAGATGCTAATCTCAGAGGTGCGGATTTGAGTTATGCAGATTTAAGCAATGTTTGTTTAACAGGTGCGGATTTAAGAGGTGCAAATTTAGCCAGAACAGACTTAAGAAAAACCAGCTTAGATGGGGCGATTGTTGAGTAATATCAAATCCCGCTTAAATACTTTCTCTCACACCGCGTGGGTAAATCCTGTAAACATTTTAACATCAAACCGACAGTCCGGCAGGGGTTGAAACCCCTGCCTCAAAGCGCAAGTCCTCTAAAAGAGGACTGATGAGTTCTTGAGTCCTCTTTTAGAGGACTTTAGCTATTAGCCAGGGGTTTAAACCCCTGGCGGTATTTCGGGTACGAGCGGCCTTCCGGTTTAATTTGACACGAATGAGCTCTTGGAGTGTCCCCACAAATCTCACCCGAAATTAACCAGGTTGGCGATTACTTAATGAACAGCATTTCCTGATAAGTAGGCAACGGCCACAACTCATCAGCAATTTCACCTTCTAAAGCATCCGCATACTGGCGAACCTCATCCATCAAAGGACGAATTGTTTGCGAAGCATACTGCATATGCTCTTCTGTAGAAGCAAAATCATGATTGCTCAAAGCATCAGTCAACTTGCTAGTACAATCCATCATCGATTTAAGCAGGGTGGCTACCTTTTGGGCAGTTTCTTTATCTAAGTCAATGCCAATTTCTTTCAAACCAGCAATAGTGTTAGAAAGATCCGACAAATAACTCACCGCTGCTGGATAAATCAGGGTTTTTGCCATGCTGACTACGAGTTTCGCTTCAACTTCAATTGCCAGCAAATACTGCTCTGCATAGACATCGAAACGGCTTTCCAATTCAACAGGAGTCAATACACCTGTTTTTTCAAACAAATCTTCAATGTATTCTGCTTTCAACACGGGCAAAGCATCGGCAGTAGTCCGCAAGTTGGCTAAACCGCGTTCTTCCACGGCCATTTTGTGCCATTCTTCAGAATAGCCATTGCCACCAAACACCACAGCACCATGCTCGTCCATCACTTCTTTCAGGACTTTTTGGATGGCAGCATTTAGTTCAGTTCCTTGTGCCAAATCGCTTTCTAACTTGTTAGCAACCCAGTCCAAAGAATCTGCCAAAATTGTATTCATTGCCACCAAGGGACCGGAAACAGATTGACCGGAACCTACAGCACGGAATTCAAAACGGTTGCCAGTAAAAGCAAAGGGTGATGTCCGGTTTCTGTCGCCGGCATCTTTCATGAAAGTAGGCAGTGTTTCTACACCTAAATTCATGATTCCCCGACCTTGACAATCCTTAACTCCTCCCTGACGAATTTGCTCGAATACATCTTCTAATTGCGAACCCAAATAGACAGAGATAATCGCTGGGGGAGCTTCGTTAGCACCCAATCTGTGGTCGTTGCTGGCAGTAGCAACTACGGCGCGCAACAGCGGACCATATTTGTGAACGCCACGAATCACAGCGCCGCAGAAAATCAGAAATTGTAGGTTGGAGTGCGGTGTATCACCTGGGTCTAATAAGTTTCCTTGAGTCGCATTCCCAATCGACCAGTTGACGTGTTTGCC
>Ga0075154_10002953_pt1 | contig 10933 bp, 10 predicted proteins | sample JI71714BDNA_FD_70965 | JGI IMG/M metagenome (GOLD analysis project Ga0075154, IMG submission 70965) | Wastewater effluent complex algal communities from Wisconsin, to seasonally profile nutrient transformation and Carbon sequestration -... | ecosystem: Engineered > WWTP > Effluent > Algae... | reverse complement strand
TAAAGCGCCACCAGGTCAACCGCGGTGATCCGCGGGTAAAAGCGCACGATCGTATCGGCGACCTGCCGGAAGACCTCGGTTCGGCTTGTCCCTTCGGCGGTGGCGACAGCCGAAAGTGCTGTCAGATGCGCGTCGTGCTGATCAACCCGCTGCGACAGCTGCCGATGCAGGATGGTGACCTGAGCAGAGAATTCGCTCAGTAGACGGCTTTGCTCGATCTTTGCCGCAACACCCAGCGCCACAACCACAAGCGCGATCCACCCGGCCAGCACAAGATTGCGGGTTGCGCGAGGTCCGAAGGGAGAGCCTGGTTTCAACATGCCTCGGCTTTCATCGACAGGGACATGCCTGCAATCCGGCCAACACAGCCCGGCGCGGTCGCTATGGCAAGGGACCTGGAGTCACCAAAGCCGCACGCCTGCAGGATAAAGCGGATCAGCACTGTGCAGTCCAGACAACAAAATCTGTGGAGGATCTTCAAGTATTTCGGAAAGCTCATGTCGTGGGAAGCCTCATGGTCTCTTGGCAACCCTGGTTCTAAGGTCCCGTAAGAAAACCTGAAGTCAGCGAGGAAGACCATGAGCAGGCAGTATTACGCCCCACAGGGCGGGCACCCCGGACAGGACCAGCTGCTGACGGATCGCGCAATCTTTACCAACGCCTATGCGGTCTTGCCGAAGGGCACCATGCGCGACATCGTGACCAGCTTTCTTCCGTTCTGGTCCGAAACCCGGCTTTGGGTGATTGCACGCCCCATGAGCGGTTTTGCCGAAACGTTCTCGCAGTACATCATGGAGGTTCAGCCGGGGGGTGGCTCGGATCGTCCGGAAGTCGATGCCGGGGCGCAGTCCGTGCTTTTTGTGGTCGAAGGTGCTGCCAGACTTGTCGTTGGCGGCGTCAGCCATGACCTGACACCCGGCGGCTATGCCTACCTTCCGCCGGGCACGCCCTGGACCTTGCACAACAAAGGATCGGCGGTGCTGCGGTTCCATTGGATCCGCAAGGCCTATGATGCCGTCGACGGCCTGGACGCCCCCGATGTTCTGGTCCTGAACGAAAATGACATCGCGCCGACGCCGATGGCGGGAACCGAAGGAAAATGGGCAACGACACGGTTTGTCGACCCGCTGGACCTGCGCCACGACATGCATGTCACGATTGTCACGCTGCAACCCGGCGCCGTCATCCCGTTTCTTGAAACGCATGTGATGGAGCACGGCCTTTACGTCCTTGAAGGCAAGGCCGCCTATCGTCTGAACAGTGACTGGGTTGAAGTCGAGGCCGGAGATTTCATGTGGCTTCGCGCCTTTTGCCCGCAAGCCTGCTATGCGGGCGGGCCGGGTCCGTTCCGCTATCTGCTTTACAAGGACGTGAACCGGCACATGCCGCTTAACCTGACCGCAGCCGCCCCTTCCCGGCGGTGACGTCAGTCAAGGTTCCGCAGCTCTCCTCCGATTGCCAGCGGCACCTTCCGCGCTGCTTCCATGACCGGCCTTTTCAGGTCCTTCTGCGCTGTCTGGCGCAGCCGACGTGTCGGGCCGGTCATGCTTGCGTGGGTCTTAACCTGACCAGGAAAAGCCCGGCATGGGGGATCATCGCCATTTTCGTTCTTTTTCATAAACTGCCTCAAGATCCTTCGGAAAGACCGCTTCACCGCATGAAAAATGCAACCCTCTGACAGATAATGGATTCTCCAAAGTTTTCCAAAACGAAATTCGATTTCAAAAAAATATCCTGCCACGCCGAATGCCACTAGTCTGACCCTACAAAATCAGGAGATCGACCATGAGCCAGCAGAACCCAGTCTTCATTCCCGGGCCGACCAACATGCCCGAAGAGGTTCGCAAAGCCTGCTATGTGCCGACCATCGACCACCGGTCGCCTGCATTCGCAAAGATCCTTCACCCCTGCCTTGCCAATGTTCGCAAGATCTTGAAGTCGGACAAGGCGCATGTCTTCATCTACCCGTCCACCGGAACCGGCGGCTGGGAAACCGCGATCAGCAACACGCTGTCGGCGGGCGACAAGGTGCTGGCCGCGCGCAACGGCATGTTCAGCCACCGCTGGATCGACATGTGCCAGCGCCACGGGCTGAACGTGGAAATCGTCGAGACCCCCTGGGGTCAGGGCCTGCCCGCCGACCGCTACGAAGAAATCCTCGCCGCCGACAAGGGCCACCAGATCAAGGTCGTGCTTGCCACGCACAACGAAACGGCGACCGGCGTGAAATCCGACATCGCCGCGGTGCGCCGGGCGCTTGATGCGGCCAAGCATCCCGCCCTTCTGTTCGTGGACGGCGTCTCGTCGATCGCGTCGATGGACTTCCGCTTTGACGAATGGGGCGTCGATATTGCCGTGACCGGTAGCCAGAAGGGCTTTATGCTGCCCGTCGGGCTTGCGATCCTTGGCTTCTCGGACAAGGCCATCGAGGCCTCGAAAACCGCGAAACTGCCGCGGACCTTCTTCGATATCGCCGACATGACCAAGGGTTATGCCGCCAATGCCTTCCCCTACACGCCGCCGGTCGGTCTGATGAACGGGCTGAAGCTGTCGTCCGAGATGATCCTGGAAGAGGGCCTGGAGAACGTCTTCGCCCGCCATCACCGGATTGCCGAAGGGGTGCGCCGCGCGGTGCATGCCTGGGGCCTGAACCTTTGTGCTGCCGGGCCGGAGGTCTATTCCGACACGATCAGCGCGATCCGCACCCCGGAAGGCGTCAACGCCACCCAGATCGTGACGCATGCCGCATCGAAATACGGCGTCGCTTTCGGCGTCGGGCTGGGCGAGGTTGCGGGCAAGGTGTTCCGGATCGGGCATCTTGGGATGCTGACCGACGTGCTTGCCCTGTCGGGCATTGCCACCGCCGAAATGTGCATGGTCGACCTGGGTCTGGACGTCAAGCTTGGTTCCGGCGTCGCTGCGGCGCAGGACTACTACCGCAACACGACAACCGCTTAAGCGAGGAAAAGACATGTATATCCCCACTTACGAGGACACGCTTGCCGCCCACGAGCGGATAAAGCCGCATATCCGCCTGACCCCGGTGCGGACCTCGGACTACCTTAACGACCTGACCGGCGCACAGCTGTTCTTCAAGTGTGAGAACTTTCAGGAACCCGGCGCCTTCAAGGTGCGCGGCGCGTCGAATGCGGTATTTGGCCTTTCCGAAGAACAGGCGAAAAAGGGCGTGGCCACCCATTCCTCGGGCAACCATGCCTCGTGCCTGTCGTATGCCGCCATGCTTCGGGGCATCCCCTGCAACGTGGTGATGCCGCGCACGGCACCTCAGGCCAAAAAGGACACGGTCCGTCGCTATGGCGGCGTGATCACCGAATGCGAACCCTCGACCACCAGCCGCGAGGCGACCTTCGCCAAGGTCCAGGAGGCATCGGGCGGCGATTTCGTGCATCCCTACAACGACCCCCGCGTGATCGCGGGTCAAGGCACCTGCTCGCGCGAGTTCATGGAGCAGACCGGAGGGCTTGACATGGTGGTGGCCCCCATCGGCGGCGGCGGGATGATCTCGGGCACCTGCCTGACGCTGGCGACGCTGGCGCCCGAAACCAAGGTCATCGCGGCCGAGCCGGAGCAGGCCGACGACGCCTATCGCAGCTTCAAGGCCGGGCACATCATCGCCGACGACGCGCCCAAGACCATCGCCGATGGCCTGCTGGTCCCGCTGAAGGATCTGACCTGGCACTTCGTCAAGAACCATGTCAGCGAAATCTGCACCGCTTCAGAGCAGGAAATCATCGACGCGATGAAACTGATCTGGAAGCATCTGCGCGTGGTCATGGAACCCTCAAGTGCTGTTCCCCTCGCCACGATCCTTAAAAACGCCGACGCCTTCCGCGGCAAGCGGGTTGGCATCATCATCACCGGCGGCAATGTCGATCTCGACAAGCTGCCCTGGATCCAAGGAACCTGAGCAATGAACGCACCCGTGAATTTCGACAAGATGGACGTGGGCTATGACATCCCCGCTGTTCCGGGCATGGCGGAAGGCGACATCCAGACGCCCTGTCTGGTTCTCGACCTTGATGCGCTGGAGCGGAACATCAAGAAGATGGGCGACTATGCAAAAGCCCACGGCATGCGCCACCGCGTGCATGGCAAGATGCACAAGTCGGTCGACGTGGCCCTGTTGCAGGAACGCCTTGGCGGGTCGGTCGGAGTCTGCTGCCAGAAGGTCTCCGAGGCCGAAGTCTTTGCCCGGGGCGGCATCAAGGACGTGCTGGTGTCGAACCAGGTCCGCGACCCGGCAAAGATCGACCGTCTGGCCCGTCTGCCCAAGCTGGGCGCCCGGACGATCTGCTGCGTGGACATGCTGGACAACGTGGCCGACCTGTCGGCGGCAGCGGTCAAGCATGGCACGACGATCGAGTGCCTGGTGGAAATCGACTGCGGCGCGGGCCGCTGCGGCGTGAAGACCACGCCCGAGGTTGTGGCCCTGGCCAAGGCGATCAACGCGGCACCCGGCCTGAAGTTTGCCGGCATCCAGGCCTATCAGGGCGCGATGCAGCACATGGACAGCTATGCCGACCGCAAGGCCAAGATTGACCTGGCCGTGGCACAGGTGAAGGACGCCGTGGACACGCTGAAGTCGGACGGCATTGCCTGCGACATCGTCGGCGGCGGCGGCACCGGAAGCTACTACTTTGAAAGCACTTCGGGCGTCTACAACGAGCTTCAGTGCGGCAGCTACGCCTTCATGGATGCCGACTATGGCCGCATCCTCGACCAGAACGGCCAGCGGATCGACCAGGGCGAATGGGAAAACGCGCTGTTCATCCTGACCTCGGTCATGTCCCACGCCAAGGCTGACAAGGCCATCGTCGATGCGGGCCTCAAGGCGCAGTCGGTCGATAGTGGCCTGCCGGTGGTCTTTGGCCGGACGGATGTGAAATACGTCAAGTGCAGCGATGAACATGGCGTGGTCGAAGACCCGGCTGGCGTGCTGAAGGTCAACGACAAGCTGAAGCTGGTCCCTGGCCACTGTGACCCGACCTGCAACGTGCATGACTGGTATGTTGGCGTCCGCAACGGGGTTGTGGAAACCGTCTGGCCGGTCTCGGCCCGCGGCAAGGCCTACTGATCCGTCACCTTTGCTCTGCGCCGCTTCCCGGCGCAGGACAAGCCCGCGCTTTGCAGACCCCAGAATGCAAGCGCGGGCATTTCACACTGTGAACCGAGGCAACCATGCTGATCGTCCCCGAACGCGACATTCCCAAGTTGATGACGCCCGAAGCGGCCTTTGATGCCGTGGAAAAGGTCTTTGCTGCCATGGCGGCGGGGCAGGCCTACAACTTCCCGGTCGTCCGCGAGGCGATTGGCCATGAAGATGCCCTTTACGGGTTCAAGGGCGGTTTTGACCGGGCCGGGCTGACTTTGGGCCTGAAGGCGGGCGGCTACTGGCCGAACAACCTGGCCAAGCACGGGCTGATCAATCACCAGTCCACGATTTTCCTCTTCGACCCCGATACCGGCATGGTCTCGGCGATGGTCGGCGGCAACCTTCTGACCGCGTTGCGGACAGCGGCGGCGTCGTCGGTGTCGATCAGGCACCTGGCGCGCAAGGATGCCCGGGTGATCGGCATGGTTGGCGCTGGCCATCAGGCCAAGTTCCAGCTTCGGGCTGCCCTCAAGCACGGCACTTATGAAAAGGTCATCGGCTGGAACTTCCACCCCAACATGCTGCCGGGCCTTGGCGAAGTGGCGGCCGAGGCTGGCCTGCCGTTCGAGGCGGTCGATCTGCCGGGCATGCGCGAGGCCGACGTGATCATCACCATCGCCTCGTCCTTCCAGCCGATCCTGATGGCCGGGCATGTCAGCCCCGGCACCCATATCGCCTGCATGGGCACCGATACCAAAGGCAAGCAGGAGCTTGACCCCGCCCTGCTGGCAAAGGCCACCGTCTTTACCGACGAGATCGCGCAATCGGTCTCAATCGGCGAGGCGCAGCACGCGATTGCGGCAGGGCTGATCCGGGAAGCGGACATCACCCAGCTTGGTGAGGTGATCAACGGCACGCATCCCGGGCGCACGTCTGCCGATCAGATCACGCTTTTTGATGGCACGGGTGTCGGCCTGCAGGACCTGGCCGTCGCAGCGGCGGTCGTTGTCCTTGCGCAAAAGAACGGGCTGGCCATCAAGGTCGACGTCTGACCCCCCAAGCGACCGCCCTGCAGCAGCTCGGTTCTTCGGGCTGCAACCCCGGCAGGACGGGCATTCCCGAGGCTATTCTGCATGTTGCTGCCCCTGTCCTTGCTCTTTGTCGGTGCCGTGCTCGTTTCCAACGGCCTGTGGATGCTTGGCAAGATCGCCGACCGTGAGGTCGCGGTCATCAATTTCGTGGCGGCAGGAGTGACCGGAACCGTCGCCCTTTTGGGCATGATCCACGCAGTCGATTCAAGTGGCGTGCGCGACGCCGCGTTGACGCTTTTGTTCACCGTCACCTACCTTTGGGTCGGCGTAAACCGACTGACCGGCGCGGATGGACGCGGGCTGGGCTGGTTCAGCCTTTTCGTGTCGATCTCCGTTGTCCCCGAGGCCGTACGAACCCTGACCTCGGCAACAAATCCGATGGATCTGTGGTTGGGCCTGTGCTGGGTCGCCTGGTCCGGACTGTGGTTCCTGTTCTTCCTGACCCTCGCACTTGCCAAGCCGCTTGGGCGACAAACGGCGCTGGCGACGCTGGCAAGCGGCGTGCTGACCGCGTGGCTGCCGGCCCTTGTCATGCTTTACGCTTCACCATTATGAGCCGAAAGCTGCGGGTCTTCATCAACGGCTTTGGCCGCATCGGTCGCACCCTGACACGCCAGATTCTATGCGGGCATGGTGGCGCGCGGGTCGAGATCGCCGGCATCAACGACATCGCGTCCTTCGACACCTGCGCCTACCTTCTGCGCTATGATTCCGTTTATGGAAACTTCCCTTTTCCGATTGAAGCCCAGTCCAACGGACTGCTGATCCGGGGGCGGCTGATCCCGGTGACCCATGCCCCCGATTTGCGCACACTGGACCTGAGGGATGTTGACGTGGTGCTTGACTGCACGGGAAAGGCCGGCGTGCGCGCCTTTGCCGAAGCCGGGATTGCGGCAGGGGCGTCCAAGGTGCTGATCTCGGGCCCGTCTGCGACGGCCGATCAGACCATCGTGATTGGTGCCAATGATCAGGATCTTCGCGATGCCCGGATCGTGTCCAACGCCTCGTGCACCACCAACGCCATCGCGCCCCTGCTGCGGATCCTGGATCTGGGCCTTGGGATCGAACGGGCACATGTGACGACCGTGCATTGCTATACGGGCAGCCAGCCCACGGTTGACCAGCCGAACGGGCCCCCGGAAAGAAGTCGCGCCGCCGCGGTATCCATGCTCCCGACAACAACCAGCGCCGCTGACCAGATCACGCGTGTCCTGCCCGAATTCGCGGGCAGACTGACGGTGTCGGCCTTGCGGGTGCCATGCCTTTCCGTTTCGGCCGTCGATGCTGTCGTGCAGCTTGCCGAAGACCCCGAAGAGCCGTTTCCCGATTTCCTGCGCGCGGCCTTTGCCGGTTCGTCGCTGGTCGGCCTGTGCGAGGACCCCTGCGTGTCATCGGACTACCGGGGACGCCCCGAGTCGCTGGTGATCGCGCTGCCAGAGACGCGGTCCATCGGGTGCAAGCAGCTTCGCATCCTTGGCTGGTACGACAACGAATGGGCCTTCTCGGCACGGATGCTGGAGACGGCGAAATTGATGGCAAGCCGGTGAGCATGAACGCCGGCAAGCATGAACGAAGGAGGACAACCAATGCAGGAACACTCGAAGCTGGAAACCGAACGACAGGCGGCACTGGACTACCACGAATTCCCCAAGCCGGGAAAACTGGAAATCCGGCCGACGAAACCGATGGCCACCGCCCGGGACCTGGCGCGCGCCTATTCCCCGGGTGTGGCCGAGGCCTGCACCTCCATTGCCGCCGACCCCTCCACCGCGACGCGCTATACCGCGAAACGCAACCTTGTAGCGGTGATCTCGAACGGGACGGCGGTCCTTGGGCTTGGCAATATCGGGGCATTGGCCTCGAAGCCGGTTATGGAAGGCAAGGCGGTTCTGTTCAAGAAGTTCGCCGGGATCGACTGCTTCGACATCGAGGTGGACGAGCCCGATCCCGAGCGTCTGGCCGACCTGATCTGCCGGCTTGAACCGACCTTCGGTGCCGTGAACCTTGAAGACATCAAGGCGCCCGAGTGTTTCATCGTCGAGCGGCTTTGCCGCGAGCGGATGAAGATCCCCGTTTTCCATGATGACCAGCACGGCACGGCGATCGTGGTGTCCGCCGCTGCCCAGAACGCCTTTCAGATCGCGGGCAAGCGTGTCGCAGACATCCACATCGTGGCTTTGGGCGCAGGTGCGGCCGGTGTCGCCTGTCTGACGATGCTGCACAAGATGGGGGTTCCGCTGGCCAACATCACCGTGTTCGACCGTTCGGGCGTGCTGCATGCCGGGCGCAATGACCTGGCACCAGAACAGATGCTGCTGGCCAACGCCCCGGAAGGGACGACGCTTGAAACCGCGCTGAAAGGCGCTGACATGTTTCTGGGCCTGTCCGGCCCCGGCGCGCTGGCACCCGAGCTGGTCAAGGGAATGGCGAACAAGCCGATCATCTTCGCGCTGGCAAACCCGGTCCCCGAGATCATGCCCGAGCAGGCACGCCTTGCGTCTCCCGGGGCGATGATCGCGACGGGTCGCTCGGACTATCCGAACCAGGTGAACAACGTCCTGTGTTTCCCGTTCATCTTCCGCGGCGCGCTGGATGCCGAAGCGCAGGAAATCAACGACGCGATGAAGCTGGCCTGCATCGACGCCATCGCGTCGCTGGCACGGCAGACGACAACCGCCGAAGTCGGCGAAGCCTACGAAGGCGAGCGTCTGGCTTTCGGGCCGGAATATCTGATCCCGAAACCGTTTGACCGCCGACTGCTTCCGACGATTGCCGTCGCCGTCGCCAAGGCCGCCATCGAGTCGGGGGCGGCACGTCGCATCCTTGACCTCGACGCCTACCGGCAGCAGCTTGAAGCCGAGGTCTATCGCTCGTCGATGCTGATGCGCGGTGTGTTCGAAGTGGCGCGCAAGTCCACGCGCCGGATCGTCTTTGCCGAAGGCGAGGACGACCGCGTTCTGCGAACTGTCCAGACCATGACAGAAGACCGGTTCACTAGGCCAATCCTCGTCGGACGACCCGAGGTGATCGCCCAGCGGATCGACCGGGCGGCGCTGGCGATCCAGCCGGGCCGGGACTTCGACATCGTGAACCCGGAAAGCGATGATCGCTATCGGGACTACTGGCAGACTTACCACGCGGTCATGCGCCGCCGCGGTGTCACCCCTGACATTGCAAAGGCGGTGATGCGCACCAATACCACCGCGATTGCCGCAACGATGGTCCATCGCGGCGACGCCGACAGCATGGTCTGCGGCACCTTCGGGCAATATCTCTGGCACCTCGGCTATGTGACGCAGCTTCTGCAGACCGACAGCCTGTCGCCCGCCGCAGCCTTGTCGCTGATAATTCTGGATCAGGGTCCGCTTTTCGTCACCGATACCCATGTGAACATCCAGCAGACCCCGGAAACGCTGGCGCGCACCGTCATCGCTGCGGCCCGCCATGTTCGCCGCTTTGGCGTCGAACCGAAGATCGCACTTTGCTCGGGGTCGCAGTTCGGCAACCTGGACAGCCAGTCGGGCCGCGCGATGCGGGGCGCGTTGGAGATCCTGGACAGCCAGTCGCTGAACTTTGAATACGAAGGCGAGATGCATACCGATGCGGCTCTTGACCCGGTGCTGCGTGAGCGGCTGTTGCCCGGAAACCGGCTTGCTGGGCGCGCCAACGTGCTGGTCTATGCCAACACCGATGCGGCGGGGGCGGCGCGCAACCTCTTGAAAAGCGTTGCGGGCGGTCTTGAGGTCGGCCCGATCCTGATGGGCATGGGCAACCGGGCCCATATCGTGACCCCGGGTGTGACCCCGCGCGGGCTGTTAAACATCGTGGCGCTGGCAAGCGCGGACGTGTCCAGCTACGCTTGACGCACAAAGGAGCCCCGGCTACCGGGCCAGCCGCTGGTGAAAACCGGCGGCTGGCATTTTTCTTGGCCCGATCCGGGATTGCGGCCCGGGATTGCGGCCCCGGATTGCGGAATTAAAAAGGCCCCCAGGTTTCCACCTGGGGGCCTATTCGTTGTCAATTGCGTGCCGATCAGTGGTCGGCTGCCGAAGCTGCTGCCTTTGCTTCCTCGACCGAGCCCTTGGCACCGTTGAAGAAGGCGTTCAGGGCAACTGCGACGATCGACGCCAGAAGGATGCCGCTTTCGATCAGCGGGTGGATCGAGTGGGGCATCCACATCTTGAAGTTCGGCGCGATCAGCGGGATCATCCCGAAGCCGATCGAGATCGCGACGATGAACAGGTTGTTGCGGTTGCCCGCAAAGTCGACCTTGGCCAGGATGCGGATACCAGTGGCCGCAACCATGCCGAACATCACCAGGCCCGCACCGCCAAGCACCATGGTCGGAACGGATTCGACCAGCGCGCCCATCTTCGGCATCAACCCCAGCACGATCATGATCAGACCGCCAGCCACGCAGACGAAGCGGCTTTTCACCCCGGTCACGCCGACAAGCCCGACGTTCTGGCTGAAGGAGGTGTAGGGGAAGGTGTTGAAGATGCCGCCGATCAGGGTGCCGAGACCGTCGGTCCGCAGACCGGCAGAAAGCATCGGCTGATCGACCTTCTTGCCGGTGATGTCGCCGAGGGCCAGGAACATGCCCGTCGATTCGATCATCACCACGATCATGACCAGAACCATGGTGATGATCATCACCAGGTCAAAGGTCGGCATGCCGAAGTGGAAAGGCGTGATCATCCCGAACCAGGCGGCTTCGCCAACCTTGTCG
>Ga0075154_10002950_pt1 | contig 10939 bp, 9 predicted proteins | sample JI71714BDNA_FD_70965 | JGI IMG/M metagenome (GOLD analysis project Ga0075154, IMG submission 70965) | Wastewater effluent complex algal communities from Wisconsin, to seasonally profile nutrient transformation and Carbon sequestration -... | ecosystem: Engineered > WWTP > Effluent > Algae... | reverse complement strand
AATGTCGTGAACCCAACGGTGTTGACAGAGGCATGGGATGTTTACGGTGATATGATGCCGGGTTTTGAACCTGTACCCAGCAGGCTTGTAGGGAAAGCATTCGAGCGATCAGTTGATGGTTTTATCACAGGCCAAGTCCTATTTGTTGACGCTTGACCAGTAAGTCATAGAAATGAGCTTAACGAACTGCTCGTTAAGCTCTTGTTAACTGCATTTTCAATTCAGTATGTCTGCTTCTCGCTCAAAGTTGACGATCAATGACCTGGATGATCGCTGAAACTGGTGGTTACATGACAGTGCGACTGGCGCTCAGCAGCTAGTGATCGTGTTGTAAATTGGGGTGACCTTTTACAGATAGGTGTAAACCCACATCGGATATCGCATATCGCATATCGCATATCGCATATCGCATATCGCATATCGCGGCCTCAGGCCACCTGCTTTTCGGCCAGATGCAATTCCATTGTGGCTTTGAGTAAGCGGAACAGCAGGACTGAAGCGTCGATTTCTTCGCGTCTGTTGGTCAGGCTTTCCACGTTGAGGCCCAGTGGAATATCCAGATTTGCGCAGTGCAGCAGAATTTGTTGCAGGTTGTCGCGGCAAATACGAATCGATTCATTCAGCGGGTTCTCTGCGTCAAGGATGCGGTACCGGGCGGCTTGCGGTACTGAAATCCCCAGCCAGTGCATAAAATCTAACGTCTGTGCGCCGCCACATGGCGTAAAAGTCAGGATAATGCGGTTGGGTTTCAGTCCCTGCTGACGGCAGCTGCGTGCGTAGCTGGTTAACAAATCAATAGTGGCCTGTGCGTTGTACACCGCCTGAGTGATAAAAAACTGGCAGCCCTGTGCCGACTTTTCAATCAGACGTTGATGTTCATTGCCTTTGCTGGCATGACGCTCGGCGATTGCCACTCCACCCAGATACACATCGGCCGGATGCTCTGCCAACTCACGGTAGGCATCGGCCAAGCTCAATTTAATAGTGCCATTAGACGATGGACTGCCAACCAATACCAGATTTTGCAGCTGATAGTCGCGGGCGGTTTCGCCAAGCCAGTCGCGAAATTCCGCTGCATCGCGCTGCGCGACAGATTTGTAGGTGATGACATCGCGGCGTGCCAGTTTACGCAGCAACAGGCTGTAATCGCGTGGGTCCAGTGTGGCATGAAACGGGAACGGCCGTTCGCTGCTGACCCGGCTGCTTTCATCTTGAATGTCGTAGACCACTAAACCATCGAACTCGATTTCGTTTAAGCGCTTTAGCAGTTTACTGGCAATACGTTCGGTTTTATCCGCGGCCGTACCGGCTTTAGGTGGCGTTGTGCCAATCAGGTACACACCTTGATTCGGGTCCTGAATTTTTTGCTGCAAACTGAGCGGCATCATCGAAATCTCTTATAGAAGTTGATACGGCCAAGTATACAGATGTTTGGATGGCTGGCCATCTAAATTTAAATGAATTTTTTCGAATATTGAGTTGAGAAAAACTCAAGCAGAAAAATCTGTCTGATTTTTACTGGCAAGATCAGCCTTCCTGTGACTGAATTGATGAAGTGTTCACTAGCTAGTTTTGTGGAGTCGGGCTTTGCGTCGCTTTCTGCCGAGCATTGTGTTGATTGGAGCCTTGGTCTTAACGACTTGGGGGCTGGCTTTTGCTGCCGAATCGCCGCTGCCTCTGGTCCATATTCATCTGCTGACGGATGAAATGCCATCAGCCGACGGCACTGAAAGTGCAGTGACTAAACGGCTGCGGCAACGGCTGCAACCCTTCCCGCAGCTCAAGTATCAAATCCATTATGTGTCCTGGCCCAAAGCGTTGGCCGAGGTGGCAGAACGACCGGATGCGCTGGTTTATAAAATCGCCCGGACACCGGCGCGGGAGACGAAATATCAATGGTTGTTTGCCGATGAAACCACACAGTTGTTTTTATATGCGCTGAGTTCTGAGCCGCTGCTGCGTCACAGCCTTGACCAGTTAAAGTCGATTAATGGTCTGCGCATCGCGTGTCCGGCCCAATCAGCACATTGTGAAATGCTGCGTCATCGTGGTTTTCGTGATAGCCAAATTCTCGAAGTGCGTCTGACCGAACAAAGCAGCGTGGAACGTCTGCTGTTAGCAAAACGGGTGCGGTTTATTGCCGTGGCTGAAGCGGATTTACGCCGCCGGATGGCATTGCTGGGCGTCGCTCCGACCGCTTATGGTAAAGGCCCGCGAGTTGCGGAGCTGGAAGACTATCTGGCCGGTGGCCCCTTGTTACATCCGGGCGTGCGGCAATTGTTGTCAGCACCCGCGTCGCAATCCTTATAGTTTCTTTATAAAGCAGGCCGTGCCGCGGTTTTACAATAAACACCTCTGATGATAAAGGTGTTTATGGATGTCCAGCCCCGGTTTATCGGCGCCACGCCAGAGTGGCCGCCTGCTGATCTACAAAGTTCTGGGTTATCTCTTGTTGTTACTGTCGGTGGTGCATTTGTCCGGAGCCGCCGTGTCAGTTTATTTTGCTGAAAGCAGTTTCTGGATTTTCCTTGGTACCGCGGCCAGTTGTGTCATTGTCGGCTATAGCCTCACGCTGATGGGGCGTCACGCCGTGGCGATGAAACAACGTCAGCTTTTTCTGCTGACCACCCTCAGCTGGCTGGTGGTTTGCGTGTTTTCTGCCTTGCCGTTCTGGCTGATCATTCCGGATTCCAGCTTTACCAATGCCTGGTTTGAAACCGTTTCCGGTATTACGACCACCGGTTCGACCGTATATTCCGGCTTGGACAACATGCCCAAAGGCATCTTGTATTGGCGTGCCGTGCTGAACTGGATCGGCGGGATCGGCATTATTGTGATGGCGATTGCCATTCTGCCGGCGCTGAAAATCGGCGGCATGCGGCTGTTTAAAACGGAAAGCTCCGACACATCAGAGAAGATCTTGCCGCGCAGCTCTTCGATGTCGGCCGCGATTGGTGGTGTTTATCTGGTGCTGAGCCTGGTCACCGCTATTGCTTATTACCTGGCCGGGATGAATGGTTTTGATGCGATCACTCATATGATGAGTACTGTCGCCACTGGCGGTTTTGCTAATTACGACGCCTCTTTTGGTATTTATAAAGAGATGCCGCAAATTTATTGGCTGAGCAGCTTCTTTATGCTGCTGGCCGCGATGCCTTTTGTGCTGTTTATCAGCATGGTGAAGGGCGACCGTAAAGCCTTGTGGAAAGACCCGCAAGTACGTGCCTTTCTGCTGATTGTCGCGTTTTGTACCGCGCTGCTGACGTTTTATCAGGTACAGCATAATGCGCGGGATGCTGTTGATGCGCTGACACATAGTCTGTTTAACGTGGTGTCAATTATTACCACCTGTGGGTTTGCGTCGGAAGATTACACTTTATGGGGCAACATGGCGGTGATGCTGTTTTTCTATATCACCTTTGCCGGCGCTTGTTCGGGCTCGACTTCGGGAGGCCTGAAAATCTTCCGGATCCAGTTGTCAGCCATGTTGTTGGTGAAACAGCTGAAGCTGTTGATCCACCCCAAAGCGGTGTGGAGCCAGAAATATGGTGGTAAATCTGTGGATGACCAGCTCCTGGGCAATGTGCTGGCATTCTGCTTTATCTACTTTGCCAGTATTGGTTTTATCGCGCTGATGCTGTCTTTTTACGAATTAGATTTGGTGACGGCGGTGACCGGTGCGGCCACCGCGGTGGCCAATGTCGGGCCTGGCCTTGGATCAATCATTGGTCCGGCAGGTAATTTTTCCAGCTTGCCAGATGGTGCCAAGTGGTGGTTAAGTTTGGGCATGTTGTTGGGCCGGCTCGAAATTCTGACGCTGGTCGTGTTGTTTTCTCCGTCCTACTGGCGGTATTGAGGCATGCAGGTGTGGTGGCAGCAAATTAGTTCTGTCCTGTCAGGGGCTCCGGTAAAACCTGGCACCGCTGCTTATTGGCTGTGGTCTTTTGGCGGTGTTGTGCTGTTGCCGGTGCTCGGTTGCCTGCTGTTACTGCCATTACGTGCGGCAGTTAGTCCGACCGACGTCGCGATGCTGTTGCTACTTTGGATCAGCGCGATGGCGCTGCTGTTTGGTAAAACGCCAGCCTTGCTGACTACATTGTGGTCGGTATTGCTGCTGAACTGGTGTTTTGTGCCACCTTATTACACGCTGGACGTGCACGATACTGACAATTTCATCAGCTTTTTTGTGATGGCCGCCTTTGGGGTTTTTATCAGTTATCTATCCGAACGGTTGCGCCGGCAGCAGGAACATAGCGCCCGGCAGCAGCTGCAGGTAGAGCTTGAGCAACAACGCGCCGTGTTGCTGCGAAGCCTGTCGCATGACTTACGGACCCCGCTGGCCACTATTATGGGGGCATCCAGTATGTTGGCGGATGACGATTTACCTCTGTCTGAGATCCAGCGCCGTCAGCAGGCGCAGAATATTTATCAGCAAAGCCGCTTATTGAACCAGCATTTCGAAAAAGTACTGGAACTCAGCAAAGCCCAGTTGATGAGAGACTCATTGCGCCGCAGCCAGTTCAGTGCTGCCGATTTAATTGCCGGTGCACTGGCCCGCCGGCCGGAAGATGCCAGCCTTTTAGCGCCTGTTTGTCAGCAAACGCCGGAGCAGTCACAGCAAATGTTCAGCGGCGATGCCGAGTTGCTGGAAATGGCCCTGGCGAACCTGCTGGAAAATGCCCTGCGACACGGCAAGCCGCCTTATCAGCTGCGACTGAGTGAGGCAAACGGCTATTACCAGTTACGGCTTTGCAATGCGGCGGGAGCGAAAAAAACTGCGCAACGTGATAGCGGCACCGGGCTTGGCCTGCGCATCTGTCAGACGGTTGCTGCCTTACATCAGGGGCGTTTTAGCCTGGAGTTGACCGATACCGGCGTTATTGCGCAACTGGAGTGGCCACGATGACGACAGCGACAACCAGCGTATTGGTGCTGGAAGATGACGCCGGCATGCAGAGTTTTCTGCAGACTTTATTGCAAAGTCAGGGCTATGCACTGCATCTGTGTGCCGAAGGAGTGAGCGGTTTGCAATTACTCAGTCAGCAACCGTTTGACCTGCTACTGCTGGATTTGGGGTTGCCGGATATTGATGGGCTGGAGTTGCTGCGCCAGCTGCGGCAATGGTCAGAGATCCCGGTCATCGTGATCTCTGCGCGCGGGAAAGAACAGGATAAAGTCAGCGCACTGGACAGCGGCGCCAATGATTATGTGACGAAACCCTTTAGTGCCGGCGAATTACTGGCGCGACTGCGGGCGGCGCTGCGGCCGCGTCAGGGGCATCACCCGGTGTTGGGGTTTGGTCAGGTGCGGGTTGATCCGGTCCAGCGCTTGGTCGATAAAGCCGGTACACAGGTGCATCTGACCAAAACGGAATACGAAATGCTGTTGTGTCTGTTACGCCACGCCGGGTCCGCGCTGACGCACAATCAAATTCTGACCCAGGTTTGGGGCGCCACCTACCAAGACAGGCCGGAGTACATTCGTGTGCATATGGCGGGGCTGCGGCAAAAGCTGGAAGACAATCCAGCCGCGCCGGTGCACTTAAAAACGGAGGCCGGCGTTGGTTACCGGCTGTGTTTATAAGGCAGTATGCAGCTTAATCCAACAGGCGGTCGCCATAGATCCGGCGCATAGTGCCATCCTGACGCATCGTTGCCAGCGCACTGCGGATCCGTTGCTCAAGCGCCGGATCAGGCAGATGGCGCGATAAGCCAATGTGGACGTCCTGCGGTCTGACGGTATCATTGGCGAAGCTGACAGTGCGCAGTTGCTCCGCTAACAACGGTTGTTGCTGATAAATATGTCTGACCTGAATCGGCGGCAACAAAGCCCCATCAGCCCGGCCGCGGGCAACCATCTGTAGCGCAATTTCCGTCGATTTCACCTGCTGTTTTTGCCTGGCCGGTAAGGCATCGACCACCAGTTGAATCGTCGGGTGCAGGCCAAAACCGCGGACGGTGACCAGACTTAAACTACTGAGCTGATTCAATTCCGTCATGCTGCGCTGGTCAGTTGCGGCCAGATACAGCTGATCCGGATAACGACTGGCAAAGCGGATTAACGTGAAACTGTCGGCCCGGTTCGGTGAATACAGCAAATTTGTCATGATATCCGTCTCACCATCGGCGAGTGCCTTCAGGCAGCGGCTGGACGGCGTTTTGCCCTCAATCTGTAGGGTGAACCCGGCACGCGTCGCCAATTCCTGCATCATCTCAACGGCAGGCCCCACCGGTTGACGACTGTTCGCAGTGAATTCATGAGAACCGGGGAAATGGTCCAGACACCAGCGGATCTGCGGACGCTCTGCCGCCTGCACCGGCAGGAGCAAAGAGAGCATGAAGACAGCGACGGACAGCGGACGACTTCTGAGCAACAGACTATGCATGGAACAACAGGAACCGTGGAGACTGATTGGTCGCCAGAGTAACAGTTATAGGCTTTGGGAACAAATCAAGATAAGCCCGGGACAGTTGCATTCGATGCTGATCTGCGCTGCAATGGACAACACCTCCAGAGGTCATGCAGCTGCTGACAACACAGGTGACAATACAGGTAACAACATAGGGACATCCAGATGCAACAGGCGTTAAAGCAGGCGTATCAAGCGGCATTCAGCCAGGCCAAAAACTGTTACCGGCAACAAGCCTGGTCTGAAGCTTTTGGCCATCTCGAACGGGCGCATGTGCTCGGGCAGCGTGACCTGATCGCGCACTATGCCACCCACTGGTGGATGTTCAAATGTGGCTGGCGGCAGGGCTCAGTCAAAGAGGTGCTGGGCCAGTTACTACGCCTGCTGGCCGTGCTGCCCGGTTTTCTCAGTGGCTGGGTGCCGCTGGGCAATACCGGCGGTGCCAATGTGTCTGCCATCAAACCCATGCCATTACCGGATGACATCAAGGCATTGTTACCGTCAAACCCGATCCGTCGTGATATTGCTATCCGGCTGCTGGTGCTTGTTGTTGTTGTTGTTGTTGTTGTGCTGATGTTCTTATTACTCGATTAATCTGAAGAAGGCGACCTGGTGGCTGGCACTGAACCTGTCTCAATGACATTAACCGGTTTAAAATTTAACCAGCTCAACGACTTACCTATCGATTAAAAAACATACTGGTCAGACCTAAGGCAAACTGGTAGCATGCGCGCCACTTTCAGGTTGTACAGAGGACTGTGTTGTATGAAATTGGCAAAAATTACCTGTCTGCTGCGGGCTTTGGCAGCGCCTTGGTCACAAGCGTCATTGATCGTCAACGGCAGCTTTGAAGACAACAATGTCAGTGCCGGACGCTGGAGTTGGTTCAATGCCAACCAGGTCAATGGCTGGGACGGCAGCAATATTGAGATCTGGAATCAATTTTCCGGTGTGCGCGCGGTCGATGGGGTGCGCTTTATCGAATTAAATGCGCATGGTGCCAACCAAGGCGCCTGGTCGATTTTTCAAACCTTTAATACCGTCAGCGGTGCCCGTTATCAGCTGAGTTTTGCTTACCGCGCCCGCGCCAACAACAATGAAACCTTTAGCGTGACCGTCGCCGATCTGAATCGTACCCTCACTGATCATGTCACCGGTGAATGGCGTTTGTTTACCGGCTTTTTTACCGCCGGCAATACCAGCAGTCTCCTGCGCTTTACCTCAGGCAATACGGGCACTGTGGGTAATTTTATTGATGATGTGAAAGTGACAGCGTTAGCGGCAAACACCAATCGTAATGCCGTCCCTGCAGGCCCAACGACTGCATTGCTGGCCATCGCCGCAGCTGCGATGTTCTGGCGCCGCCGTAAGGCCTGATCACCAAACCCGGGGCAACCGCGCCGCTCAATTTGCAATGCCAGTCAGTGAAGCTGACTGGCATTATTTTTTTCTGCAGATGTTTAGCGGATTTCCGCTTGAGCCGGCCCGGATATCCGCAGCTCCCGTTGGCACGGCCAGACAAATAATTCATCTCAGTGACCTCAAGAATGCATTACTCTGATAAGTGGAACGACCGTCGTTTCCTTTGATGGCATGCGCCAAGTTCTGGCGCGATGTCATGCGATGCATTGATGAAGGAATAACCGGATGATTGATGAACAACTGCGTAAAGTCATCGAAGGCATCGCCAATACCTACGGTGACGAGTTTTTTATCGCCATTACCGGCCATCTGCATGACATCATTGGTGCTGACTATACCTTTGTCGCCCGGCTGGATTTGGATAGCTATCAAGCCTCGACTATCGCACTGATAGCCAAAGGGCAGCGGGCTGATAATTTTACCTATTCGCTACTGAATACGCCTTGTGCCAATGTCGCGGAAAATACTGTGTGCTTTTACCCCCGGCAGGTCTGTAACGTGTTTCCCGATGACCAGCTGTTACTCGATATGCGGATTGAAGCTTACATCGGCACCCCGCTGCTCAATGCTGCCGGCACCGTGATTGGTCTGATAGTCGGTTTGTATGAAAAAGAAGTGCCGGATGGTGGGCAAACCAAGATGCTGTTTCAGTTGTTGTCTGGCCGGATCGCAGCTGAATTACAGCGCTACGATTATGAGCAACGTTTGTTGTTGCTGAATAATGCGCTGGAAGAAAAAGTATCGGCACGAACCGCAGAGCTAGAGCGCACCCTCAACCACTTGCAGCAAACCCAACACAAATTAATCGAATCGAAGAAAATGGCCTCTTTAGGGGTGCTGGTCAGTGGTGTTGCCCATGAAATCAATACTCCGCTCGGCATCGCCATCACGGCGGTCAGTTCAATCTCTGAAGAACTCCGGATCCTGGGCAAAGCCATTTCGCAGCGGCAGCTGACCGTTGAGCAACTCAGGTTGTTTCATCAATCCAGCACTGAATTAACCGCACTGATGGAGCGCAATTTGCTACGCGCAGGAGAGCTGGTTGAGAACTTTAAAAAGTCATCGGCCGACCAGCACTCAGATGAATTTGGTGCCGTCCGCTTAAAAGCCTATTACCTGTTGGTCATTTCGACCTTGAAGTCCTTTTTAAAAAGTCACAATGTCAAAGTAGAGATTGATGCGGACGATGCGCTGACCTTTGCCACTTTTCCCGGCGTGCACGCCCAAATCCTGACCAATCTCATTATGAACAGTATTCAGCATGCCTTTGGCCAAACGCCTGAACCGCTGATCCAGATTCGATTGCGGATGGATGCAAATGGTCTGGATTTCTTGTATGTTGATAATGGTTGTGGCGTTGCAGACATGATTAAACCGCAGATTTTTGAGCCTTTTGTCACCACGAACCGCTCTGGTGGGGCGACTGGGCTTGGCTTGTTTACCGTGTTTAATCTGGTGACGCAGAAATTACAGGGGCAGCTTGAGTTAAATACCGGGGCCGGTTTTGCCCTGCGGATCCTGATGCCGAATTTAGCACAAAGCTCAATGTGCAGAGCTGATGGCTAACGCCGCTTTGTTTACGACCCAGCAAAACAGGGAATCTTGTAAACGACTTGAATCTTTCCTCATTTGGTTTTGGTTTGCTGATTTACAATAATTGTTCATTTGTACCTTAATCGTTCAAGTTTTAGCTGTTTCGAATATTAATTTAATATAATCAAAGGATTGCTGTTTACTATTCGTCAAAAGGACTTCATCTTTAGCGCCTGTCTGCACCTTGAGGAGAGTCCTGGTGATGCTGAATTTTATCATTGGTCCTGCGATCCGTTTGTCCCGCAAATTAAGTTTTCAAAGCAAGTTTTTACTCATTTTTACCGCGTCAATTTTACCGGGCTTGTTGTTATTGCTGAATTCGCTGTTGGCCGATTTAGCGTTCATCGAACGGGATGAAACTGAGCTTGCCGGCAAGCGATTTATTTCAGTGTTAACCCCGGTCAGCCGGGCCATGTCAGATCACCGAACGTCGACGGCATTAGTGTTAAACGGTGATGAAAGTGCCGGGTCAAAAGCCAGCGCCGACGCCGAGAAGGTGGAGCAGGCGTTAGAGCAGCTGAACAAAACCACCCTGCTGATGCATGCTGAGCAGTGGCAGGACAAGATCGACGAGTTTTCAGCGAAGTGGCGCGACGTGCGCCAGCAGTGGCCACAAATGTCGGCGAGTCAGAACTCTCTGGCGCATATCGAGATGATCGGTCTGGTGTATGAATTCAGACATCATGTCGCCGGTGACAGTGGTTTGCTGCTGGACCCGGATGCCAGTACTTATTACATGATGATCACCGTGGTGGACAGCGTGCCGGCTTTGTCTGAATTATTGCAGCAACTGCGTGGTTCCCTGTCATCGACGCTGGCTGCCGGTGCCGTTGGCGAAAAACGCCTGGGGCGGATGGAAAGCACTGTGCAGCGCGAAATCCCGAAAATGCTGCAACGCATCAATAACGACTTGGAATTAGCCAATGATGTTGACCCGCAGGCGGCGCGGGATTTACTGCAGAACTGGGAACCTATCGTTAAAAATCTGAACGCATTTACCGGTCAGTTGCAGCAGGTCAATTTTAATAGTCAGTTCGATAAAACCCAGATCGAAAACCAACTGGCTCAGGTGGATAAAATTCTGCATGAATTGCTCGACCTGGAAAATTACATGACCGCCAAGCTGGAGCAGGGGTTACTGGCGCGGATTGATAGTCAATGGCTGAGTTTTTATCAGTTGCTGACTTTTGGGGTGGGTATTCTGCTGTTTGTCGGCTGGCTGATTGCCGGTTTTGCCCGTGATTTAACCAGTCGGGCACGCAATCTGGAACAGGATATGAGCGTGTTGGCTGCGGGTGATTTCAGTGCGCATGTGCGTGAGCGCGGCGATGACGAACTGAGTCGTATTGCGCAAAGCGCGATCGAGCTATCTCGGCAATTGGGCGCGATGATGCGCGAGGTGCAGCAAAGCGCAGGTCAACTGATGGGCGCCGCCAATGATATCGCTGCATCCAGTACTCAGCTGGCCAGCTCGAGCGCTGATCAAAGCCATGCAGCCGCATCGATGGCGGCTGC
>Ga0075154_10002949_pt1 | contig 10941 bp, 8 predicted proteins | sample JI71714BDNA_FD_70965 | JGI IMG/M metagenome (GOLD analysis project Ga0075154, IMG submission 70965) | Wastewater effluent complex algal communities from Wisconsin, to seasonally profile nutrient transformation and Carbon sequestration -... | ecosystem: Engineered > WWTP > Effluent > Algae... | reverse complement strand
TTCAACACAGACATGTCTCTTGGAGCATGGATGAGGACAATTATGATCAATAGTTCATTGGATGAACTAAACAGAAATAAAAAAACAGAAAATATTGAGGACAATAAATTTATCAATCAATTGTCTGAACCCAACCTAATTGATGAAAAGATGACTGCAGAAGAGATGATGTCACTAGTCAATGAAATGCCTGAAGGTTATCGAACCGTTTTCAATATGTTCATCATTGATGACCTTTCTCATCTGGAGATAGGTCAATTACTTGGTATTGCTGAAGCCACATCAAGATCGCAATTATCCAAAGCACGAAATTACCTCAAAATTCAATTATTACACAAACAGAAATTATATCTATGAATCAGAGAGATATTCATGAAAAGAAGTTATTTGATCAGTTTTATGATCAGAAATCACCTGTTTCAGATGATATGTGGGAATCGATCTCTGTCCAATTGGATGCACAGAAAAAGAAAAGGAGAAGGCCCATTTTTTTCTGGTGGTTCTTTGTTATGCTTTTAGGTTCTGTGATCACATTTCAATTTTTGAAAAACTCAAATGGAATATCAATAAAAGAAAATTCATCGATACCAGTTAATCAATCGCAGACTTTATCTCAAACTTCCATAATTCAACAAACTGAAGAAAAAAAGATATCCGTATCAGTATCTTCAGAATTAGCACAAATGTCAACTAATAGGAATGAAATTGAATCCTTTAATAATACTTCAGTAAAAGAAGGAAGATTGCATAAAACTGAAGATGTAAAGATATCTGAAAAGGAAATTTCAACAAATAACTTAACAAATTACCCAACAAACAATTCACCAAATAATTCAACAAATAATTCGAATTTAATTCCACTTATTGATAATTCCCTTCCTTCATATTCAAAACTACCCGAATCGGAGGATGCAGACTCCGGGCATCCCATGGACATTTTGGATCACCCTGTTTTTACTACAAATTCATTAACCTCATCACCTTCTCTAATTTTTTTAAATGCTCCAACAATTAATGTCGAAGCCACAAATATTTCTGGTGTGTATTTGGATATTAACAAGCCAATTGTGCATAAAAAGAAAATTAGAAATTTTGTTGAAATTAATGCAGGTATTGGTAAGCCTTTCAAGCATATGAGTTCTTCAAACTTGGAAAATTCGGCACTCAATTTTAGAAAAGAGACTGAAAAACCTCTTTATTCATGGAATTCAAACATTTTGATTGGATTTGATTTTATGCAAACTTGGACGATAGCTGCAGGTTTGGAATGGTCCGAAATCATCGAAAAATTCAATTATACCAATGGAAAAGCTACAAGAATTGAAGTAAAAATAGATCCTTCTACTCAACAGCCTAGTGATACAAGTTTAGTTCGGGGTACATTGTCAGAGCGGGGCCAAAACACTTTGTCTCTGTTAAATATTCCTTTGAATATTGGATATCAGAAAAAACTGGGCAGCTGGAAAGTAGGACTGGAAGCAGGTTTGGGGTTAAATGTCCGTTTAAAGTCATCAGGTAAGATTCTCCTTGCCGAACAAGATGTCAAATCTTTGGCCGATTTAAATTATATTTATAAAACGAAGATAGGTTTGAGTGCCGGCCTGGCAATATCATTTGAGCGTCATTTAAGTAAGCACGTCTCCTTTATGATCAAGCCTCAGTACATTACTTATTTTTCAGATTGGTCTCAAAATAGCAATCCAGTAAGTGTTTATTATGATATGCTTAGTTTAAGCGTTGGAATTAGACATTACTTTTAATTTTATTAAATCTGTCAGGCGAGCATCATGTCGATATTTTTCCCATGAATTTATTCATGGGAAATTGAACGATTGAATTTAATGACCATATCTATTTGAGAGTATGATAAGTGGGTATAACATCTTGGAATTGGAAATGCTCGCATGCGATAGATTTTTACTTATGCCGTAATAAGATATATTATTAATCTTTAGTTTTAGCAAGGTCACCAGTCAGAGACTGGCGCCAGCGTGGGGCCAGCGCGGGTTGGATGGAAATGATATTATACTGGCGCTATCTGAGCTTTTAAAGATTCAATTCCAGACTTTCGATCATTTCTTTAAGCTCATTCGCTTTCAACTCAGCTTTTTCTCCTTTATCATAGATAGTAAGAAGATAAACAGTTTCGGTTTCAATGTACAGGTAGGTGATAACTCTTGCACCTCCACTTTTACCTTTTCTTTTACTACCTATAGCTAAACGGATTTTATAACAGTTATTTCCAATAAAAGTGCCAGATTCAGGGTCTTCTAAAATATTGTCTATGAGTTCAGCAAAATCATTTTTTATAGATGGGAATTTTTTTGAGAGTCGCTTGAGCTCTTTCTCAAATCGATGAGTGGCAATAATACTATAACTCACAAAGAAGCTCTTGTGCTGTTTTAAGTTTTAATTTACCTTGCTTGTGCAAACGAACTTCTTCAGCAGCTTCTTTAAGATCATCCCAAAGCATGGCAGCGTCCATAGTCATAGGCTTTGCGTTTTTAATAAAAGAAAGGCTTTTTAAAACTTTCATTCCAAAATTTGCCTCATCGTCGGGTATCTCAATCAATACTTTCATTTTTTTAATTATTTTTTTCGTTCACGCTGGTGCAAATCTGTGAATAGAGAATTTTCTAAGCTAATATACAAATTTACAATATCAGTGGATAAAATACAAACATTAAAGCAGGGCTTATTGTTTTTTAAGAATATGAAATCTGCATACAACCGCTGGAGCCAGTTTGTAACTGGTGGCATTACCAAAGTTGAGAATTAATTTTTTTAAAAAGCAAGAGCTCCAACGTTTTGCAAGTTTTTAATATATGCTTAATAAAAAATAATATCGTGTCTTCACAAGGTTACCAGTCAGAGACTGGCGCCAACGTGCTAATTTGATATTTATGGTTTTATTTAAACTTTCCGGATAATTGATTGCAATGAAATGAGAACCGGGTTGATTGGAATAGATGATTAACTTGTACCATGATAAATAATGTTATTGCTCCATAAATATTATATACAATCTTTCATCTCAGCGTTCAATTCCCTCCCACTTCAGTTGGTGGATAGATCAAAATTAACTCTCTTGCTCATAATATATCTTATAATATTTCCTTCCGCTTTCATCCATTCCCTGCTCAATTAATTCCTTATCACCATGGATGTAAATGTGAAAATTCTTATCCAATTTCAGGACTGATTTAAAGGCAGCAGCTTGCTTTTTTAACGCGGGAATGGAAATGGAGAAGGTATCAGATATTTCTACATCATGCGCTTCCCTGTATGATTCATCGAATTTTCGGAAGGATTCGCGCACATTGCTGTCTCCAAAAACTTCATTCTCAAAATCATCTTTATTGAAATCATCATTTTTTTTGAAATAATCTACAGAGCGATTGAGCAAGTCGATCTGATCAGCCTTGGTAACTTCAAAGTCCTCTGCCATTTGTTTTGTGACAAACTGTTTGGCGAGGCCAAGGAATTGATTCGTCTGATAGAAATCATTCGTAATGGGCTGAATACTAAGGAAATCATCCTTCCAGTATGCGGCTTCAGTACTCTTATTCAGATTGTCGATGATGCAAAGTTGATATCCTTTTGCCTTATCCACGTTAAATATTAGGCAACCCTTGTCGAGTTTGTTGATGTTTATACCCTCATCATAATTGATCTGATCATCGGTATTTTTGACATTAACTTTCAGGTAATCTTCCTTGGTTTCAGATTTAAATATTCCAATACAATCCGTCAATTCGTCGTCCAATAAAACATCTTTCAAGTATGCAATATACAATTCACCGCCCTTAACTTTTGGATGTGTGGTGCTGTTGTACAAGTGAAGCGCAATGGTTTTGCTTAATTCGTATAATTGATCCGGGTCTTTAAATAATTTTGCAGCTAACATATAAATCTCGTTCTGCTCCAGGCCAACTTCATTTTTAAAATGAAACATTTCGTTGCCGGAAAATGAGTTGAGGAAATATCTTTTCATTAACCTTACCAACCCTTCTTCACCTATATCTACCGGTGATTGGGAGAAGTCAAGACCTTCTTCATACGTTTTATTTCCTACCTGATGGACAGACAAGGATGTGAGCGTCGTATTGTCAAACTGCAGCATAAATCTTTTTTAGTTAAGAGATACAAATAAACCGCTTTTGCAGTAAAGTTGTTTCATTCCTGAAGAAGAGATTGGGCAGCATTTCTTTTTCACAAACTATTTATAAAAATAATTTCTAGCAGGCATTCATTATAATTTGATGAATTTTCCTGTACTACGAAGCCCATCCTTGCTTATGAATTCATAGAAATAAATACCCGGTGTGAATGATTTCACATCCACGTTCACCATCCTTTCCATATTTGTGTGCCGACCCTCATATTTAATTATTCCTTGCAGATCAATTAAGTGGAGATTTAGAGGAATATTTTTGACCTTGCTCATATTAAAACTGAGAAAATCTCCAACAGGATTTGTTAATATTTTTATTTCCGGAAGTTGATTTTTTGAAGTGTTCATACCGGTCTGAATCATTAATTCAATACAAACCTCTTCGCTCGCACCACATGGATAGAAGGCTTGTACACATAGGGTGTATGTCCCTTCGTTGACAATATCCAAAGTGATAATGCCGGTGTCTATATCCGTAAAATTTACTCCGGGAGGAATAGCCCAAATAAACTCTGTGCCAAGCGGATAATCTCCTATGTTCTCCACTTCATACATGTACTTACCTAATTGAGGATTGATCACAGAAGATTTGATGATCGGCGCTACCATTGGTGCGTCTTCATTTTCAATAATGAAACTAAAGTCGCGTGTGCAAATTATTTTGTCTGTCAAGCCAATCAGCTCCTTAGGATTAGAAAATGTAGATGTGACCAAAAGTGTATAAATCCCCGGCTTGCCGACTTCTATACTTCGCAGAGTCCCTAGGATGTTGCCACTTTCATCTCTCCATACATATGTTTCATCCAGTAAGTCGTGCGCTGAAATAATATTGCCTTCCAAGGACAATGTTGCTTTATCATCGGATATGCAAGGAAGTGAATTTCTGTCAGCGAGAATTTCCAAAGTAGCAGCATCATTTTTCGAAACGATCAGTCCTGCAGGAAATGGGCAGCGATTATTGCTCTCAAATATCACGTCTTCATAAAGTGAATCAACCATATAATTCACACCCTGATAATTAAAAAATTGCTGACCATCACAAATGACGACATCGTATATAATGTCAATTGGCACAGAACGCTCAGCGACAGTCAGCGTAACCGAGGAGACACAAATCAATGGCCCGGAATATGGAAGGCTATCATATATACCGGGTGCATATAAATGGCCTTGGTACAAAGCGGAATCCCCTGGACAGGTATAGACACTTTCTTCGATATGATTACCATCGACCACTTCTATGTCCCAGCACATGGATTGGCCGATCTCATCACAGCTATTGGTCGCAGTGACACACAATTGGTAGGTGCCCAGCGGTCTTCCGCCCATAGAAAAGTTAATCTCTGGAAGATCAGAAGTCTTAATAATTCCGTCAAAGGTCCAGGTATAATTATTGGCAAATTGAAATCCTGCGAAATTATAATGCCCGGTTTGCTCAGGGCAGACTGTCAGGTCACCGCTTAAAACTGAGTCTAAAGGTGCTCCAACTGAGACATTTGCTACACCAGTTGCGCTTTGAAAAATATAATTACACGTCGCTCCATTGGCACCATCTATGACTAAGTAATAAAGATTACCGGGAACAACCTCGGCATAAATATTGAAAGGTGTATTTGGAGGTATAACGGGAAATGATTGGCAAGCTATTGTATTGAAATAATTACCACATTGGTCATACAAGGCCCATTGTGTCCCACCCGTGCAAACATTGTTAGTGATAATTAGATCGATAAAACCGCTGTCATCAGCAACGAAGGAAATCCACATTGGGTTATTTAGCACCGAGTTTGCAGCGCAAAATGGAATAGGATTAGGAAGTGGCAAGGCATCATCGCTGTTTAAACAGAGCCCTACAAGGTCACATGCGAATGCGTTGCCATTACCAAAAACTGCTTGTGCAGCTGTGAAACAATCATTGGCAGGAATGACATTTAGTTCGGGGTTGCATTGACCTGAAGTGTCATTTATTATTGTAAATGAAATGAAGAATGCTAGTAAGGATTTAGTTAAATTTTTGAAAGTTGTCATGGTGCTTAAATATATGATGGGATAAATATTGGTTAATTAGGGTAAGAAATTTTGAGCGAAATAATTTGAAAATTACATGAGTGAATAAGTTAATTGATAGTATAAAATGGGTTTGATGGGTTAAGATAAGAATTGTTGGCGTAAAAGAATTAGTTACTGGGATAATTTAACATTTGATGGCAGGCAATTGGTAATCCGTAATGGGTAATCGGTAATGAACAACAACGATCAGAACGATAAATATCAGCGTTTAATAATATTTAGAATCACGCTTGCCTGCCAACAAAGACAGGGATTTAACGGATTAATGGATTTCGCAGAATAGAGCAAGTAATAATCTGTGTCATCAGTGTAATCAGTATAATCTGTGATTCAGACAAAGAAATATTCAGAATCACGCTTGCCTGCCAACAAAGGCAGGGATTTAAAGGATTATTGGATTTCACTAAAATGCGTTAGTAATAATCTGTGTCATCAGTGTAATCAGTATAATCTGTGATTCAGACAAAGAAATATTTAGAATCACGCTTGCCTGCCAACAAAGGCAGGGATTTAACGGATTAAAGGATTTCGCAGAATAGAGCAAGTAATAATCTGTGGCATCAGTGTAATCAGTATAATCTGTGATTCAGACAAAGAAATATTTAGAATCATATTCGCCTGCCAACAAAGGCAGGGATTTCACGGATCAAAGGATTTCACGGAATTGTGCTTGTAATAATCTGTGCCATCAGTGTAATCAGTATAATCCGTGATTCAGACAAAGAAATATTTAGAATCATACTCGCCTGCTAACAAAGACAGGGATTTAACGGATTAAAGGATTTCACGGAATAGTGTTAGTAATAATATGTGATATCAGTGTAATCTGTATAATCTGTGATTCAGACAAAGAAATATTTCCCCTTTTAGTTACCTTTGGCCGGTAAATAAAAGCTAAAGCTCCATATGCTCCAACGTATCAAAGTCAAGAATTACGCCATCATCGATGAGTTGACCATTGACTTTAATCCTCATTTTAATATCATCACCGGTGAGACAGGTGCCGGAAAATCTATCCTCCTCGGAGCACTGGGACTCATCCTGGGCAATAGAGCCGATAGCAAGACCTTCTTCAACAAGGAGGAAAAATGCATCGTCGAAGCAGACTTTCAGATCAAAGAATATGATATGAAGTCATGGTTTACGGAAAATGACCTCGACTACGAAGACCTTACCATCATCCGTCGCGAGATACAGCCCGCCGGCAAAAATAGAGTATTCATCAATGATACACCCGTCACCCTGCAGCAACTGCAGGACCTCACACAGCAGCTGGTTGATATCCATCAACAATTCAGCTTGTATGATATCCAAAAACCTGCCTATCAATTGACACTCTTCGATGCTTATGCAGGGAATAAATTATTGTCAGCAGAATACGGAGAAAAATATAAAAAATTAAATGGATTAAATAAGGAGTTAAAAGAACTGGAGGAACGGAAACTAAAATCCATCCAGGAGGCGGACTACCTTACTTTTCAACTCAATGAACTTAACGCGGTGCCATTTGAATCAATGGATCAGGCGGCCATGGAGGATGAATTGAACCTCATCGAAAATGCAGAAACGATTCGGACCACTTCAGGTGCCGCTTATTTGGCATTGTACGAAAACGATATAAATATCATCAGTGCCCTGGATGATATCATTTCCAATTTCAGCCCGATCGCAAAAGTTTCTACCACTATTTCAGAGATTTACGACAGACTGCATTCTTCCAAAATAGAACTGCAGGAATTGTCCCAGGATATCAACCACCTTGCCGAAAGTACGGAGATAGATGAAGAACGGGCTGTCGCGATCAAAGAAACGCTGGATCAATTGTACAAACTCCAAAGTAAACACCAGGTCAAGGACGTGGCGGCTTTGACTACCTTAAAGGAAGATCTGGAGTCTAAACTTCAGAATTTTGATGAGCTGGATGATGCCATTGCTGCTATCCATCTCGATCTGAAAGCCCTCGAAAAAATGTTGTTTGAACTGGCAAATAAGCTTTCAAAGGCACGAAAGGAACACATCAAGCCTTTTACAGAAACTTTGCACAAGTTGCTCAGTGAATTGGGAATGCCTCATGCGCAGTTTGTTGTCGAAATGAAGCCTGCGGATAAACTAACTACCTCCGGTACTGATCAAGTCCAGTTTTTATTTGCAGCGAACAAGGGTTCCATTCCGGCACCTATAAAAGATGTGGCGTCAGGCGGTGAGATTTCGAGACTGACACTTTCTGTGAAATCACTTGTCGCAGCCGCTATTCCACTCCCATCACTTATATTTGATGAGATAGATACAGGATTGGGAGGGGAGATTGCTTTGAAAATGTCTGTCATTCTGCAAAATATGTCCAAGGATCACCAATTGATCGCCATCACACATTCACCGCAATTGGCATCCAAGGCAAATAAACATTTGTTTGTCTTCAAAGAAATTGTTGGAGATAAGACCTTTACTCAGATTAAGGAATTATCTTTGGACGAGCGGATAGAAAATATAGCTATCATGTTATCGACCAAGCCACCTTCCAAGGCGGCTATAGAAAACGCAAAAGAACTCATTGCGCAAGCATAGATCAAAATAAAATTATTAATAAAGAGAATCTTAAACTTATGTCAAACGATCTTTTAAAAGGAAAAAAAGGAATAATATTCGGAGCACTTGATGAAAACTCACTTGCATGGAAAGTTGCTGAAACGTGTCATGCTCAGGGAGCTTCTATCGTATTGACCAATGCACCCGTAGCCCTTCGTTTCGGACAAATCAATGTATTGTCTGAAAAAATTGGCGCTCCTGTCATCCCTGCTGATGCAACTTCCAATGAGGACATCGCAAAATTAATTGACGGCAGTTTAGAACATTTTGGTGGAAAGATCGACTTCGTCTTACACAGTATAGGCATGTCTGTCAATATGCGCAAAGACAAACATTATACTGATTTGAATTACGAGTTCATGCAGAAGACTTTTGATATCTCTGCGATCTCATTTCACAGGATCATGCATGAATTATATACTAAGGATGCCATGGCTGATTGGGGCAGCATCGTAGCCTTGACATACATCGCTGCCCAAAGAATCTTCCCTGATTATAGTGAAATGGCTGATGCTAAGGCATTGTTGGAATCTTTCGCCCGCAACTTCGGATATCACTTCGGCATGCGCAATAAAGTAAGGGTCAATACGATCTCTCAGTCACCAACTATGACGACTGCCGGAAGTGGAGTCAAAGGATTTAAGGATTTTTACTCCTACGCAGATGATATGTCACCTTTAGGGAATGCAAGTGCTGAAGCCTTTTCAGATTATTGTGTCACTTTATTTTCGGATTATACCAAATATGTAACCATGCAGAATTTATACCACGATGGTGGATTCTCAAGTATGGGTATCAATCCGAAAGTGTTGGAGATGTAGATGTTAGATTCTAGATACTAGACTCTAGATACTAGACTCTAGACTCTAGAGGTCAGAAATTAGAAATCAGAAATCAGAAATCTGAATTCAGAATTCAGAGGTCAGAGGTCCGAAAGAGGAGAATTGGTTGATAAATAGATGGTGGTAATAGGTGAGGGTGTGAAAAGATTGCAACAGTTTTGCATTACCCATTACCCATTACCCATTACCCATTACCCATTACCCATTACCCATTACCAATTACTCATTACTTATCAACAACAAGTTATTAGAAGTCAGAAGTCTGAAACATGGACTTTCAACAGTTGGTAAACATTATCAGTCATTTAGCATTTAACATGCGACATTCAAGTTAACTAACTTTAAAAAAATCAAGAAATGGAAAAAAACAAAAAACAGTTTGGGGTATGGATGGATTCGCGCCATGCATCAGTAGTTGGAAGAGAAGGAGTTGACTCAGGAGACTTCGCACTTCTTGGACATTTTAAAAATGCAGGACCGGATAGTAATTCTAATGAAAATGCTGCCCATAACCAAGAAATTGCGCTAACCCACAAGTTTTTCAAAGAGATAACGAGCGTTATGCAGAATGTTGATGAGATTCACATAACAGGTACCGGTCAAATCCAGGAACAATTTATGAAATACCTTGCTGAAACGGCTCAATATAAAAATGTTGTTTCAAGTGAGAGCACTTCTAATAAGATGGACGATGCTCATCTGGTTGAATATATCAGTGAGTATTTCAAATAAGTTACTTAAGCCTCGAAATTATTTCATTCATATTTTTGAATATCAAATAGTTAGTTAATTTTTGAATTCTTATCCTTTTGGCTAAACGTTGGCATCTGCTGTACACAACCATCAGGGTTTTATTCTAATTTCTAACTTCTGATTTCTAACTTTTGATTTCTAATTTCTAACTTTAGAATGAGTAACAGCGCCACGTTAAAAGTTTCATTTCTAATCTTGAAACTTTAATTTAGTAATATTCTTTCAAAGAATCTTAGACCACAAGCGTAATGTTTGTGGTTTTTTTTAAAATAATTTTATGGTTACTATTTTGATAGGTCGAAATTGAATTAAAGAATGATGCAACTAAAAAGATTTTTAGATTAAGTTTTATCTTGTAGAATATCGTACTCTATCTAAAGACATTACATATTTTAATTTGTAAATACTGTTATAAATCACTAGCTGTCAGTTGTGATTAATTAAAGCTAAAACCATCTTAAATTCTGGCAGAAATTCCTTTTTAATAACTTTTTAATAATTTTGCTGTATGCAGAC
>Ga0075154_10002947_pt1 | contig 10946 bp, 11 predicted proteins | sample JI71714BDNA_FD_70965 | JGI IMG/M metagenome (GOLD analysis project Ga0075154, IMG submission 70965) | Wastewater effluent complex algal communities from Wisconsin, to seasonally profile nutrient transformation and Carbon sequestration -... | ecosystem: Engineered > WWTP > Effluent > Algae... | reverse complement strand
TTGGGGTACTTTTTTTTATGCTGTTACTATCAGCATTCTGGTGGCTTGGTTTTGGCCACTGCAACATCAGGAATATGCTGCTTTGGGCATTTTGGTGATGACTTGGGGGGACGGATTGGCGGCTGTCATCGGGCAGAAATACGGCCAGCATATTTATCGAGTTTGGGGAATGAAGAAAAGTTGGGAAGGTTCTGCAACTATGTATGTGGTGAGTTTTGCTGTCAGTAGTTTAATTTTGCTGGCGGTGCAAGGTAATGTTTGGCAAACTTGGGCGGTATCTGCGGTTGTGGCTGTAGTTGCTGCTAGTTTGGAGTCGGTTTCTAAGTGGGGAGTTGACAATTTGACAGTGCCGCTAGGGAGTGCGGCGATCGCCTTTTTCCTAAATCAGTTTTGGGTCCTTGGTAATTTGTAATTAATCATTAGCGAGAACCGTTGTGGTTGGAGTTGTGTGAGGCGATCGGCTATCTGCCCTTACACAGAGGGTTTTTGTCGATCGCGAAGGAAACTGCCTAAATGACGGTTGATTATTCCCGCTTAGAGCTTTTGGAAGACTTACCCTCAAAAGGTTGAACGCCACTATTGGGATAGTTGTCATCGCTGGGGCTAAAAAGTCGCAAAGCTGCTTCTGAAACGTAACGCATTGCGTTGGTCAAAGACTTAGAAAGATTCATAAAATTCGCCTCTCTCGTCTGGGTTCTGATACTTTATACATTACTCTGATTTTTTGCCTGGGGATCGCTTTAGCAATATTTATTTGAATTACTTATTAGTCCGCAACGATTGCAGCAAGCCGAAGGAAGAAGAACCCTCAAGGGGGGGAAGAAGAATAACCCCCCCCAGCCCCCCCCAAGGGGGGAAGGAAGAAGTCGCCTCCAGGGGGGAAGGAAGAAGTCGCCATCCCAGTTTTTTCGTCAAAAACCCGGTTGCTGGGTTCTCATTGACAAACTGGTGGATAATTTTTATTAATCTTACCATAACACTCATCGGTCAATCCACAGGCAATTAGGCATCACAGAGTTATAAAAAGGAAATTTTCAGACATAAATTTAAAATATTAATCAAAAATTTATATAAAATATGGTGTGAGTCACTATAATTAACAAAAGGAGTTTGCCGGGGTTCTACCATGAAAACTGCCACAGAAAGCTTGCACCATCAAAGTTTTGGCCAAATCCAAGAAGACCAAGAGCTGTGTCTTTCCTCAGAAGATTACAGCTTATTGACCGACCTCTACCAGCTAACGATGACGGCTTGTTACGTCGGGGAAGGGATCGACGGGCGAGTCGCGAGTTTTGAATTATTCGCGCGGCGCTTACCAGAAGGTTTTGGCTATGCGATCGCCATGGGCTTGGCTCAAGTTCTCGATTATCTGGAGAAATTTCAGTTTTCAGCCTCGCAAATAGCGGGTTTGCAGTCTACTGGGATTTTTGCTGATGCGCCCGATCGATTCTGGACTCTACTCGCGACAGCCCGCTTTACTGGCGATGTCTGGGCGGTGCCGGAGGGGACGGCGGTATTTGCCAATGAGCCACTGCTACGCATCGAGGCTCCTCTGTGGCAGGCTCAGTTGGTGGAAACTTATTTGCTCAATGTCATAAATTATCAAACTTTGATTGCGACGCGATCGGCCAGATTGCGCGATGTGGCTGGCCCTGATGCTAAGTTGCTGGAATTTGGGACGCGCAGGGCTTTTGGCCCTCAAGCTGCTGTGTGGGCGGCTAGGGCGGCTCTGGCTGCGGGGATTGATGGGACTTCTAATGTTTTGGCTGCTTTGAGGTTGGGCCGCAAACCAGTCGGTACAATGGCTCATGCTTTGGTGATGGCTGTCAGTGCTCTCGAAGGTAGTGAAGAGCAGGCGTTTACGGCGTTTCACCGCTATTTTCCTGGTGCGCCGTTGTTAATCGATACCTATGATACTGTGGCGGCGGCGCGCCTGTTGGCCGATCGCGTCAACAGCGGTGAAATGGTGTTGGAAGGGGTGCGGCTGGATTCTGGGGATTTGGTGAAATTGTCGCAGGAAGTGCGATCGCTCCTGCCGGGAGTTCCGATTATTGCCAGCGGCGATTTGGACGAGGTGGAAATTGGTAAATTAAAAAATGCCGGCGCTTGCATTGACGGGTACGGTTTGGGAACGAAGTTGGTCAGCGGTTCCCCTGTCAATGGTGTTTATAAATTGGTGGAAATTGACGGAATTCCAGTGATGAAGGAGGCAAGTGGCAAAGTGACATATCCGGGACGAAAGCAAATTTTTAGACAGATTAAAGATGGGCAAATTCTCGGAGATTGTTTGGGATTGTCTGAGGAAAAACCTCATAATTATGATACTTCCATAACATTAATGAAGTTGGTTGTCAAGGAAGGAAAACGATTGTATGGTCAAGATAGTTTAGAGGCGATCGCAAAACGCACAGCCGCTTCTGTCGCCAGTCTGCCCGCTGCAAGTCGCCAACTAAATAACCCGATTTCGCCACCTGTAGAAATTTCTACAGATTTGCAAAATCTCACCAATCAAACACGACAAATAACCAATAAAAAATAACCAATAACAAATAACAAATAACAAATCCCCAATTCCCAATCCCCAATCCCCAATTCCCAATTCCCAATTCCCAATTCCCAATTCCCAATTCCCCATGAAAAGAATTGCCTTGTTTGGAACCAGCGCCGATCCGCCTACTGCCGGACACAAAACTATCCTGAATTGGCTGGCTCAGCATTTTGACTGGGTAGCAGTTTGGGCTTCGGACAATCCTTTTAAATCTCACCAAACTTCTCTGGAACATCGATCGGCAATGCTGCTGTTAATGATCCAAGAAATTAATTCGCCACAGCAAAATCTTTGTTTATATCCAGAACTCAGCAGTCCAAGGACGCTAGAAACTGTAGCACGGGCAAAATCAATGTGGGCAAATGCCGAGTTTACCCTAGTAATAGGTTCAGATTTAGTGGAACAATTGCCTCGCTGGTATCAAGTTGAAGATTTGTTAAAACAAGTGCAATTGCTAGTAGTCCCACGACCTAATTATCCACCACAAGAGTTAGATTTGTGGCAGTTGAGACGAAGGGGTGCGGATGTGGCGATCGCCTCTTTGAATGCTCCCGATGTTTCTTCAACATCCTATCGGGAAACAGGAGACACCGAAGCCCTGACTCCGACCATCGAAGATTACATTAATAGGGAGAATTTATACGCATGGCACGAGGCACAAAAAAGAGCGAACGTTGCTCGTTAGCTGACTTTAAAGTCGGAGTAGATAATGTGATTTTCTCCGTCGATACTGTGCAGAATCGTTTATTAGTCCTGTTAGTAATGCGCCATGACGAACCGTTTATCGACTTTTGGAGTCTTCCGGGTACTTTGGTGCGCCACGGGGAATCTCTGGAGAATGCAGCTTATCGGATTTTGTCGGAAAAAATTCGGGTGAAAAACTTGTATTTGGAGCAATTGTATACTTTTGGACAACCGGGGCGCGACCCCAGGGAATTCACCAGAGGCGATCGTTATCTTTCTGTCAGTTACTTTGCTTTAGTTCGCTTGGAAGAAGCTGAATTAATTGCTGGGAGTGTGGTTGCTGGTGCCGGCCACCGTGTCAGCGGCATTGCTTGGTATCCTGTGGAACAAGTTCCTAAGTTAGCCTTCGATCACAATCAAATTCTCGAATACGGATATCGGCGCTTGCGGAATAAACTGGAATATAGTCCCGTGGCTTTTGAAGTCTTGCCCGAACTTTTCACTTTAAGCGATTTGTATCAACTTTACACTACTATTTTGGGGGACAGTTTTTCAGATTATTCTAATTTTCGGGCCCGATTATTGAAACTGGGTTTTCTCTGCGATACCGGTGTAAAAGTTTCGCGGGGTGCCGGTCGTCCTGCGAGTTTGTATCGCTTCGATCCGGCAGCTTTTGCCCCTTTAAAGGATAAACCTCTGGTGTTTATTTAATTGTTTAGAGGATGACATTAGATGATAAATTTAGTAAGATGACAGTAGAAAAAATTCAGGAGTACAGGCGATGAAAGCCCCAGATGAGTGCGCGAATATTCTGGAAGTTCGCGAAGAAATCGATCTAATCGATCGGGAAGTCATCGATGCTTTGAGTAAGAGATTTCAATATGTCATTGCGGCGGCTAGGTTCAAAACCAGTGAAGCTAGTGTGAAAGCGCCCGATCGCTTTTCTGCTATGTTACAACAGCGGCGTGAATGGGCCCAGGAAGCGGGTTTGAATGCTGATGTAGTGGAAAAGCTCTATCGGGATTTGGTCAATCATTTCATTGAAGAAGAGATGAAGCATTACAAGTCTGATTCGTGAGTAATCCCTCTTCCTTCTTTCTGATTCCTTCTAGATTAGGTAATTTGGTAATATGAAAATTGCGATCGCACAACTAAATCCTACTATTGGTGATATTTTTGGCAATGCCAACTTGATTCTGGAATCTGCACGAAAAGCGGCTAGTGAAGGAGCAAATTTGTTGCTAACGCCGGAACTTTCCCTGATAGGTTATCCACCACGAGATTTGTTGATGAACCCTAGTTTTATTGCCGCGGCTGGGGATAAGTTGCAGCAATTAGCCCAGGATTTGCCAGGGGAGTTGGCAGTGATAGTCGGCACTGCTATCCCTAATCCTAACGCTGTGAAAGCAGGCGGAAAATCCTTGTTTAATTGTGCTGTTTTGTTGGCAAAGGGTAGGGTTCAACAAGTATTTAATAAACGGTTGTTGCCTACCTATGATGTATTTGATGAAGATAGGTATTTTGAACCGGGAACCCAAAGCGATTTTTTTAATTTAGGTAAGATTAAAATTGGGATTACAGTGTGCGAGGATGTGTGGAATAATGAGGAATTTTGGGGGAAACGCAGTTACGCAGGTGAACCTTTTTTGGATTTGGTCAAAGCTGGTGTGGATTTAGTATTAAATTTGTCGGCATCGCCTTATGCAGCGGGAAAGCGGGGAGTGCGATCGGCTATGTTGCAACATAGCGTAATTCGCTCAGGTATACCCATTGTTTATGCTAATCAGGTGGGGGGAAATGATGATATTATTTTTGATGGTAGCAGTTTTTGTATCAACAGAAACGGTGAATTAATTCAGGTATTAGCTTCTTTTGAAACGGATTTTGGGGTGATTGAATATGACGAAGCTAAACGGGATTTAGTTGACGTTACCTTGCAAAATCCTACAGAAGTTAAGCGTGCACCTTTAAGTTTTTCTCCGCAGGTTGGGGATGCAGAAATTTGGGCTGCTCTGGTTTTAGGGGTACGAGATTATGTTCGTAAGTGTGGTTTTTCTAAGGTTGTATTGGGCTTGAGTGGCGGGATTGATTCGGCTTTGGTGGCTGCGATTGCTAGTTATGCGATCGGATCGGAAAATGTGTTGGCCGTTCTCATGCCTTCTCCCTATAGTTCCGATCATTCGGTGAATGATGCTTTGGAATTAGCTAAAAATTTGGGCATTGGGATGGAAATGTTGCCCATCGCTGATTTGATGAAAGCTTACGATCGCACTTTAGCTAATTTGTTTGTAGATACCACTTTTGGGATTGCTGAAGAAAATATTCAATCGCGAATTCGCGGCAATCTGTTGATGGCAATTTCTAATAAATTCGGTCATTTGCTGCTTTCTACTGGTAATAAATCGGAAATGGCGGTGGGTTACTGCACTCTCTATGGCGATATGAATGGCGGATTGGCAGTGATTTCTGATGTACCCAAAACTCGCGTTTATTCCCTTTGTCGCTGGCTGAATGCTGGGGGAATTGGCAAGGGGAAAGATGAGGCGGAGCCTCTAGATCTGCGTTACCAGGCTCAGCCTGGTAACAAGTCTGTAGGGGCGGTGCCTCCGTGCCCGCCCTCTCCTCCGTGCCCGCCCTCTCCGTGCCCACCCCCGGTCTTTGGAAACGAAATAATTCCTGGTAATATTATTAGTAAACCGCCTAGTGCTGAACTGAAACCGGGACAAATTGACCAAGATTCTTTGCCTGCTTATGATATTTTGGATGACATCTTGGAGCGATGGATCGAAAATCATGAATCTGTTAAACAAATTGTGGCGGCGGGACACGATGAAGCGGTGGTTGTGCGTATACTAAAATTAGTGCGACAGGCGGAATTTAAACGGCGACAAGCGCCTCCGGGTTTGAAAATTAGCGATCGCGCTTTTGGTACTGGTTGGCGAATGCCCATCGCCAAAGCTTCCTTTTATTAAATAGAAAATGGCTAATATCGAAGGTAGTTTCGGCTTTGATTTTCTCCTGGGAAGTCCCAACAGCGATCTAATTAGAGGATTGGCGGGTAATGACACAATTCAAGGTTTAGCGGGGAATGACCTGCTTTTTGGCGATCGGGAAAATGATTGGCTCGCCGGAAATGAAGGCGCTGATACCATCGCTGGAGGGCAGGGAACCGATACAATCTATGGAGGACAAGGAGATGATGTAATTAATGGCGATCGGGGCCAAGATTTGTTAATCGGTGGTGAAGGCAAAGATATTTTGACAGGTGGTGTGGGGGATGATTTATTTGTGATGGAAATAACCGCTGCTCCATCGAGTCTAGATCGAGCCGATTTAATTACCGATTTTGGCAACGGAAATGATAAAATTGTCTTGACAGATGGCATGAAGTTTAGCGACTTAGATATCTCTATTTCCGATAACCAAACTGTGATGAAAAATAAAAATACTGGCCAATATTTAGGAGTTTTTACGGAAATAGTTAATTTATCACAATCCAACTTTATATCGCTGTTTGGGGGGATTGATGTGGGTCAGATTTTGCCAATTTCTGTTAATACTAACATCGGCGATCGCGCGATCGGATTGGAAGTGGCCCAAACTCCCCAAGAACAACAAATTGGTCTGATGTTTCGCACAGAATTGCCCGAAGACAGGGGAATGTTGTTCCCCATTGAACCCGCGCGCAATGTGCGTTTTTGGATGAAAAATGTATTTATTGAACTGGATATGATTTTTTTGCGGGGAGGGGTAGTGCAGGCGATAATTCCGAATGTGCCTCCCTGTTTAACTGAAAACTGCCCCAACTACGGCCCGGATGTTCCTGTTGATGCAGTGATGGAACTCCGAGGAGGAAGGGCAGCCCAATTAGGGTTGAAAGTGGGCGATCGTCTTCCGAATCTACCCTAAAAAAGAGTGACAATCACCTGACGGTGCAACCAGGATTGATATGATTAGTCGATCGCATCCACCGCTCTTTCAGCAGCTCGCTGAGTTCTATCAATATCTCGGTTCACTTTAGAGCTAACCTTGTCCGAGACATCATCAGCGTTAGACTTTACAGTTTCCACAGCATCTTTGACATTTTCCTTGCCTTGCTTGAGGTTATATTGGAGCGCATCCTTACCCTCTGCTACTCTGTCTTTTGCCCCTTCAGTGGCCTCTTTAACCACTTCTTTTGCTCCCTTTACACCATCGCGAGTATTTTCTTTAAGGTTAGCCATGTTTTTTTGGGTATTTTTCCCAAACTCATCTAAATTCTCCTGAGCACTGCGCACATCCTCATTCAACTTATTGCCAATTTCCTTGAGTTTATCCGGCCCTTCATCGGCCACTCGTCGGACATTTTCACCCACATTGTTGCTAGCTTTAGTATCGATGCGGCGCTGCGCTTCATCCTTGAGCATCTTGGCTTTTGCTTCTACTTTTGTCATGTTGGCATTTCTGGGATCGACATCGCTATATTGGTTCTGCCCACCTTTATATTCAGAAGTTACAGCCTCAGAAGGAACTTCTTCTCTAAGTTTGTCGGCCGTCTTTCCTGCCATCACATCCGTGCCGCTACACGCAGTGCTAACGAACACTAAAAGACCCGCCATAAACACTGTTAACAACTGTCCAAATCGAATTTTTTTGATAAACGCAGTTAGTCTGTTCATAAAAAATGCTCCTTGCATACTATACTATGGTTCATATATTGAAATGCCTGTGGTTTGGTAAATGGCTACCCTTACAAAATCAGGAATTCCAATACTCTTTCAGCATACGAATAAAAATAGGACTTGTTTATCTATCTCAAGTTACATTTCTCAATTGTTTAGTGGGTGAAGGAAGAAGGAACAAGGAAGAAGGAAGAAGGAAGAAGGAAGAAGGAAGAAGGAAAAAGGAAGAAGGAAAAAGGAAGAAGAACCCCCCAAGGGCCAGGGCTGTTTCATTCTGGTGACAAATCATGGTTTTGTAGGGGTAGTGCCACCGTGCCTACCCTCTTCGTCCACTCTCTCTTCTCTTGCTTCGCGTCCTACCCTACGGGAAGGGCTTCGCCGAACGCGCCTTCGCGGTTAAATCATTCCGATACAACCGGAATTGATATTACTACCCACCTTGTTATCTCAAAAAAAACCTTCCTTCAGGTCTGAAACCTAAAGGAAGAAAACCTTTTATCTCAAGTACAACAATGTCTTTGGGAGCTATTATCGCAAGCTCGATCGCACTCCGGCATCTATCTAATGATAGAAATTATCGACAAGGCTGCTAAGTATTTTGAATTGCTGCTTTGAGACTCTTGCAGAATTGGCCGATTGATTCTAAACCCTGTTCTGGAGTGCCATCAGCTAAACGTTTGACAAAAGCACTGCCGACAATCGCAGCATCTGCGCCCCATTCTTTCACTTGACGAGCGTGTTCCGGTGTCGAAATTCCAAAACCGATGCCGATGGGTTTTTCGGTGACGCTGCGCAGTTCTTGGAGTAACTCTTTTGCTCGCTTTTCTAATCCATCCCGCACTCCTGTAACACCGGTGACACTGACTAAGTAAATAAATCCTTGAGACTGCTTAGCAATAGCTTCTATGCGGCTTTTGGGACTTGTGGGAGCAACTAATAATGTGAGTTCAATCCCTAATTTGTTGGCTGGTTGAATTAGGGTTTCGGCTTCTTCTAATGGCAAATCTGGTACTACTAATCCCTGGACTCCGGCACTTTTGATTTGCTGCAAGAAAGTTTCTACACCTCGATACAAAATCGGGTTATAGTAGGTGAACAGAATAATGGGCGATCGCAAATTAGGGCTAACTTTGGCGACCATTTCCAGCACGTCGTCTAAGCGAGTTCCGTGATGCAAAGCCCTGGTAGCAGCAGCTTGAATGACTGGTCCGTCCGCCAGGGGGTCGGAATAGGGAACACCAAGTTCGATCGCATCAGCACCGTTGTCATCCAAAACTTGCAGTGCTTTAGCGGTTGTCTCTAAGTCGGGGTCGCCAGCAGTAATGAAAGGGATTAAAGCGCACTGATGTTTTTGGCGCAGGTTTTCAAAGCAATTAGAAATAGTCATTAGTTATTAGTTATTAGTCAGTGGTCATTAGTCAGTGGTTATTTGTTATTGGTTATTTGTTATTGGTTATTTGTGAATAGGGAGCCATGAGGAAATCGTATCAAGAGCATGGGCGGTTGTTATAATTGGCAAGGGAATTTGGAACCCATGACCAGAAACAACAAAATCAATAACCACTAAATACTAATAACAAATAACCAATAACAAATAACAAATAACTAATAACTAATTATTTTTTTCCTGTTCAATTTCAGCTTGAATTTTTGCCAATTCTTCGGGAGTCAGTGCATCAAGCTGCTTCTGCAATACTGCTTCTTTGTAGTCCTTCAGTTGCTGACTGTAGGTCATACCTTGAGTAACAGCTCGAAATAAATAGGTAGCCAGCCATCCAATTAAGCCGGCCACCAAAAATAACTGACTCCAGATACCAGCGTTGGTGCTGTCGAGTCCCGCCCATTGCAGCAACAAGTAGGCTAACCCACCAGCCACAAAGACACCGAGTGTGATTCCAATTACATCTATACGTCGCATTTAGGCTTCTATCTGCCGCCGTTTGGGGCGAAAATTTAAAAATGGAGCTAGGAGAAACATACCTGGGAAAAAGAAGAACATCAAGAAGTACATGAACGCCCGTTCCAAAGAAGTAGCAATGTACCAGCGGCTGTTGAGATAGGCGTAGGTAGCTGCGGGTACTACCAGGAGATAAGCTCCCGCCAAGACGGCGTACAGCAGTAGGGTAATATACATAGATTTGCTTTAGGGGAATAATTACAGGCGGTAGGTGGGATAGGCGCGATCGCCTAGGACACACTGATTGATTATTGTACCGCTTAGGGGGATGCAGCGCGGTTTTTGAGAAATTTTAGATTAGGGGTTGCGTAAAATAGGGTTTTGGTTGTATTGTAGGAAGCTGTGGTTGCCTGTAGGGGCATAATCCTGCTACAGTAACTTAAATCAGGGGGTGTGGCGGAATGGTAGACGCTACGGACTTAAAATCCGTTGACCCGAAACGGTCGTGTGGGTTCAAGTCCCTCCACCCCCATTCAAATTCCATGGTTTGTGAGTCAAGAGTCTCAGATTTGTTGATTGACCAAGATTTTTGTTGTCCGCTCATCCGAACCATAAGAAGCGCTCTTCCCTCTGGGATGAATTAAAAATTATGGTGATAAAAGATATCGGAGAACAAGGTCTTTTAAAAATATTGCAAAAATTCTGCCCGCCAGAGATAGTCGGTGATGATTGCGCTGTGATGGTGACAAGTCCCAACCAATCTCTGGCTGTGACGATGGATATGTTGGTGGATGGAGTGCATTTTAGCGATCGCACTACCAGCCCCTATGATGCAGGATGGCGCGCCGCAGCGACGAATTTGTCGGATCTGGCAGCGATGGGAGCAAGGCCTTTGGGGGTGACAGTAGCCCTGGCTGTGGCCGCGGATACGGCTGTGCTGTGGGTAGAAGAGTTTTATCGGGGGATGACGGCTTGTTTGCAAGTGTATCAGACGCCGATCGTTGGGGGGGATGTGGTGCGATCGCCCGTTGTGACTGTGGCGATTACGGCTTTTGGGGAGGTTGAGCGCGATCGTATCATTAGTAGGTCACAGGCGCGATCGGGCTGGGCGATTGTGGCTACGGGTGTTCACGGGGCCTCTCGCGCTGGATTGGAG
>Ga0075154_10002945_pt1 | contig 10948 bp, 9 predicted proteins | sample JI71714BDNA_FD_70965 | JGI IMG/M metagenome (GOLD analysis project Ga0075154, IMG submission 70965) | Wastewater effluent complex algal communities from Wisconsin, to seasonally profile nutrient transformation and Carbon sequestration -... | ecosystem: Engineered > WWTP > Effluent > Algae... | reverse complement strand
GATTCAGAAGAAATTACAGAAAAGTTAATGGGTTTAAAATCGATTATTTCCATAATTTCAAGATCTAGGGATGATTTTACAGAAATAATACAGGGTTGGTTTGAAGATATTTTTACTGCTGTACCTATAAAGGTGTAAGCATTATTAAATAATAAACCGTCTACAAGCATGACATTATAATAATCATCAAGGGACACATCTGATGTTAATAAAATTTCGCCACAATAATCAACTTTGGATAAAAAAGAACCATAAGATGTACCGTTATTGAGATAATAGCCTTTAGATGTAAATATTATAGCAGTGCTATCACCCATTGGTTTTATATTGTATGGATAATCATTATTGTTTGTTTCTAAAAAAGTATGAAATTCATCTTTTTGTGAGAACGATATGATACTACCAAAAAGTAAATATAACGAAAGTATGCACTTCATAATAAGAAATATAAAAAATTAAAAAATCTTTACTGAATACCCTAAGCCCATTTGTATGTAAGAAAACTCAGTAAATTCAGGAAATTTAATCTTGTTAAAACTTATCGCTCGATTGTAATTCGCAGTTAAATAAAACCGCTTATATATTTCATATTTAGCATTAAAACTTATAATATCTATATCAAAATCATCTTTGCTATAAAGTTTGTATTTGTAGTAAAAATCAATCATGTGAAAATTATTTACCAAACTTTTACTATATCCAAAGCCTAAATATAGTCTGGGGAAAATGGAATAAAAATATTGTGCTGATATGTTGTGTCTATCAAAAGAAATTCCAGAAGGGGGATAAAATACATGACCGAATTGTGTACCTTCAACTGTTAATGAAGACCAATCATATTGTAAATTTATCGACGATTTACTTGAAATTTTGTATTCGAAATTTCCACCTAAAATGAAGCTATAGATTTTTCTAGGATTTAAAACAAAAGTGTGATCATTGTTTTTGAGTGTGAACATTCCACCAGATGTATTCAGTCCAAATGAAACTTGGCCATGTGAGTATAATGGTAATGAAAAAATAATATAGAGCATTAAATTTTTCATGGTTCAAAATTTTATAGAACATTTTTTAATTTGAGTATAAAACTCAATATCTTTAAAAAGTCAATTTCTTCGATTTTCCATATTTGTAAAAATAGACTTTAGGTTTTCTCAAAACAGCTTTACTGAATACCCTAAACCCACTTGTAAGTAAGAAAACTCAGTAAATTCAGGAAATTTAATTTTGTTAAAACTTATCGCTCGATTGTAATTGGCCGTTAAATAAAAACGCCTATATATTTCATATTTAGCATTAAAACTTATAATATCTACATCAAAATCATCCTCCTTTTCTAAGATGAATTTATTGCTATAATCTATAAAGTAAAACTTATTTACCAAACTTTTACTATATCCAAAGCCTAAATATATTCTGGGGAAAATGGAATAAAAATATTGAGCTGATATATTGTGTCTATCAAAAGAAATTCCAGATGGTGGATAAAATACGTGACCGAATTGGGTACCTTCAACCGTTAATGAAGACCAATCATATTGTAGATTTATCGTTGATTTGGCTGTCATTTTGAATTCGAAGTTTCCACCTAGAATAGGTCTATTAATTTTTCTAGAATTTAAAACAAAAGTGTGATCATTGTTTTTGAGTGTGAACATTCCACCAGATGTATTCAGTCCAAATGAAACTTGGCCACTTATAAATAATGGTGACATCAAGATGGTTATAATAAAATATTTCATCATTTATAGCAATAATAATCATTCATAATACTAGTCAGAAAATTGAATATAGACATAACAATGATCACGACTTAATTATTGCAATCATTTAGACTTAATTTCTAAATGTTGATAATTTGTTTATCAAATATATTTTTTGGTACTTTGTCAATTAAACAAAAATCAGGTGACGCTGCAAAATAATGTTGACATTTTGCAAGAGATTTATCAACAAAGAAACCAAGTACTACAACATGAAACTGAACAAATTTTAATTTAACAAAGTCCAATTAATCAATGTTCTTTAGCAAAAAAAAAATAATTCTCTTACTCCTTACTAGCTGATGTAAAAATCCGATCCCAGTTTATACCGTTTTTGATGCTGCCTTCTTTGGTAGAAAACCAAATAAACAAAGGTTTTCCTACGATGTGATCGTGAGGTACGTATCCCCAAGCTCGTGAATCTTCAGAGTTGTGTCTGTTGTCTCCCATGGCCCAGAAATAATCTTGTTTAAAGGTGTAGGACGTTACCTTTTGATCATTGATATAGATGTCTTGTCCTTTGACTTCAAGCTTATTTTTTTCGTAAACGGAAATAATTCTCCTGTAAAACGGTAAATTTTTGATGCTCAATGGTGTAGTGGCGCCTGCTTTAGGTATCCAGATAGGTCCGTAATTGTCCACATTCCAGTTTTGAGAACCCACAATACTATCAAAAGGGAAAAGTTTGGTTGGTTCATTTGGTTGTTTGACAGCTTCTATGATTATATTTTTGTCTAAGGATTTTAACTTATTGACTTGATCATTATCTAAAAATAAAACACCTTGTCCGTTATTCATCAAGTTATTATTACCAAAATAATTGTCGCCAATGTCTATGCCCCAAGAATCCAATTTTTTGTTGCTAACGGATACATTTGCTGGCATCTGAATTTGATATAAATACTGTAGATGTTTTGGATTCTTCACCGCTTTGCCATTCAAATATATCTGTTTATCTTTGATTAAAAGGCTATCTCCAGGTCCTGCAACACATCTTTTGATGTAATGATCTCTTTTATCTGTGGGACGGACTACATATTCTTTTTTGGCTACTTTATCACTTAGTTCTCTATCACCTTGTATGTATTCTGGTTGGCGAGCAATTTGGCTTACGAAATAAGATCTAGACGATGTGATATACACACTATCACCTACAGGCCAATTGAAGACAATAGGTTTTCCTGCTTCTATTTTTTCTATGGCGGGCATTCTGTAGTAAGGTAAACTTGGGTTTTCTAGATAAGACTCTTTATTGATGACGGGGATGACATTATGTACCAAAGGTAGCATAGCAACCGTCATCGGCGTGCGGATACCGTAATGGGCTTTGGATACAAACAAGAAGTCACCTACATTGAGCGAACCTTCCATGGATGGGGTAGGAATGACATAGGCTTCGATCAAAAACATACGGATAAATGACGCTGCAAACACTGCGAAAACAATAGATTCGACCCATTCGCGGGCCACAGATTTTTGGTAAGGGTTGTCCTTTTCTAACTGTGACAACTTATAAGAATCACCACTAGCTTTAGCATTGGCTATGTTTTGGGCATACTCAGCTTCTCTGATCAATGTAGGGCCTACATACTTATCATTTGGGTTGGTAGCTATTTTGAAAAAGGCTGCGGGTGCATAAATCACTGCAGCTGCCGAATGTTTAAATTCCAACTTGCCAAATGATCTGACCAAGTCCACGGCCATGGCACAGAATATAAATATATTGACTATCGGAAAAAGCAACCAAAGAGCGTGGGTAGGTTTTTGGCCGATCAGTTTGCACCATTCTGCAAAGTTGACTCCAGGTATCAGCCCTTTAGTAGCATCCACTCCGGCTTTAGGGAAAAGCATATATAAACTGATGCTCAAAAGAATGTAGGAAATAATCAGAAAAATTAGAATACTCACGATGTGTTGTTTTAGTGATGGTGCAAAGATATTATATTCGTAAACAATTGGCTTTATTTGTTATACTAAACTTTATTTATGATCGATGTTATAATGTTTTTTGTTGCTTTTTCCAACGTATAAAACCAGAAAAAGCCATAAATAGAAAGACCATATACATTAAGGTAAAAAGCATAAATCCTTTATAGAAGTTTAAGGGTATAGCTACTATATTGCTAAAAATCCAGGCCATCCAGTTTTCTATTTTCCGATTGGCCATCCACCACATAGCTGTAAAGGCGGATGCGGAAACCAAAGAGTCCAATACAGGAGTATTGCTATCCGTAACTTGGGTTAATAAGAGATAAATCAAAGCCCATCCAGCGGCGAAGCCCAAAATACCAAGTGAAAGCTCTTGTGAAGTACACCAGGTAATGGGGTATTCATATTCTAGATCCGTTTTCTTTTTAGTCCACAGGTACCATCCTAAAACGCTCATGCCAAAGTAATATACATTTAAAACTCCGTCAGCATATAAAGGTGGATTGGCAATAAAAAAATAAACCCATGCTGCCAGAAGTACGCCAATGATTCCGGTGGGATATACCAGAATGTTATTTCTTTGAGCATACCAAACACTTAAAATCTGACACAATGTACTGACCCATTCCTGCCATCTAAAGACTTGGATATCCGTCAAGAATTGAGTTGAAATTTGATCTAAGGTCATACTTTAGAAATGATGTTATAAATTTCATGGGCTGCCTTCATGGATGCACCTTCGCTACCTAAGTGGTCAATCAATTGGTCATAATTTTCCAATATCTGTGCTCTATTATGCTCAAGACTTTGCAATTCTAGTTGTATGTTTTCAGCGTTTAAGGCGTCCTGAATCAATTCTTTGACGATTTCTTTATTTTCTATGAGATTGACCAAGGATATAAAAGGTATATTGACCAACTTCTTGGCAATAAAAATTGAAATAGGGTTTCCTTTATAACAAACTACTTGAGGTACCTTAAAAAGTGCCGTCTCTAGGGTAGCTGTTCCACTGCCCACCAAAGCGTATTTGGCCACGGATAAAATATCATACGTTTGGTTTTTGATCAGTATCACTTTGTCAGTCATGCCTTCTGCTGCCAAGATGGTTTGATAGACTTCGTCTTGGAGCGATGGGGCAGCAGCAAGCAATATGGTGGCACCTGTATGGCGACAAGCCCTAAGCATTTGCGGTAAAATATAATGGATTTCTTGCTTTCTGCTTCCGGGAAGTAAAGCCAAGATGTTGTCCCCTTTTTGGTATTGGGCTGCAAATTCGGGATTAGGTTGATATTGAGCAATAGCGTCTAATAAAGGATGGCCTACAAACGTGGCATCATAACCATGTTTTTGAAAAAATGCTTTTTCAAAGGGTAGGATAGTGAGTAGCTTATCAGTGTACTTTCCTAAATCATGGACCCTACTTTGGTGCCAAGCCCATACCTGCGGCGTGATGTAATACACGATCTTAAAACCTTGTTGATGTGCCCATTTGGCTATTCTCAAATTAAATCCCGGATAATCTACCAGTATGATGACATCGGGTTGTGTATGGAGTATATCTGCTTTACATTTTTTGATGAATCCTAAGATGGTTCTCAGGTTTTTGATTACTTCTATGAATCCCATAAAAGCTGTATTCTTGTAATGCTCGGCAAGCGTGCCGCCTACAGTTTCCATTTTTTCTCCACCCCAACATCTAAAGGTGGCATTAGTATCCAATGATTTTAAAGCTTTCATCAGATTGGATGCGTGTAAGTCACCTGAAGCTTCTCCCGCAATGATATAATATTTCATTTAATTTTTGTTTGACACCTACTATGGGGTATGAATGTTTTGTTGATGAACATTATGTATTAATTAAACCAATGTTTCAATTTGTTCTAATTTCTTTTTGATGGTTTGCCTTTCTTCTTCGATATCATTGTTGATCATCCAAAGCTTTCTACGAGCTATTTAATTTATGGGTGTACCCATGTGCTTCAAAATTAAGGATTTCAATTTTTTATTCTTACAACTTGCCGTTGTATTTTGGGTCAAAGTCTATCATCCATTCTATACCATATTTATCTCTAAACATGGCAAAATATGAACCCCACGGACTGTCACCAATTGGCATTTCGATTTGACCACCTGCGGATAGTCCGTTGTAAATATAGTCCGCTTCTGCCTTACTTTCTGCACTAATAGAGATTTTACTTCGAGTTTCGTTTAGATTATGTACACCTAATGCTTCGGGTGTGTCACTTCCCATAAGTATATCGTTTTTACCAATAGGTAATGCAATGTGCATTATTTTATGGGCTTCTTTTTCATTGGAGATACCTCCGGGTATTTCTAAATCTTTAAATCTCATTACCATGGCAAATTCTCCGCCGAAAACGGATTGGTAAAATGTAAACGCTTCTTCTGCATTGCCATTAAAATGAATGTAAGGATTTATTTGTGCCATGGTTATTTATTTTATTTACAATTTAATTAGAAACACTTTAATACGAAAATTACAGTATTGCTACATGGGTTTGTGACTCACACCATACCTTTCTACCACAAAAATAAAAGGTAAAACAATAGGTTGGTAGTATTTGTGTAAAAGAATTTAAATAGTTGATGGGAATTTATGGAATTGGCATGTGACTTAATGGAATAACCATGTGATATTATAAAATTAGCGTGTGACATTATAAAATAACTGTGTGCATTAACAATTGGAGCACCCGCATTAACAGTTGGAGCACGCGCATTTATAAAGTTGCCGTGCGCATTAACAATTGGAGCACCCGCATTAACAGTTGGAGCATGCGCATTTATAAAGTTACCGTGCGCATTAACAATTGGAGCACCCGCATTTATAGAATTGCCGTGCGCATTAACAATTGGAGCACCCGCATTAACAGTTGGAGCACGCGCATTTATAAAGTTACCGCTCTCATTTACAAATCAAGCACCTACATTGATAGAATTGCTTCCTTTGTTAACCATTGGGGCGACTGTATATATATAATTATGGTCGATTTGCGTGCCATAATAAAATAGACGAGCCATTATTCAATATCCTTGAGCCTTTGCGGTATAGCCATATGGAATTGCAAAGTAAGCAAAGGTGAAAATAAAAAAGCCTACGGATTAAAATGAACGCTAGGTAGTTCGAATATCATTTTTCTTTTTGGATGACTCGATTCTTAACCCATGAGGTCTCCATAAAACTTATAAATCCATGCTCCTACATAGATCAGTGTAGGAAATACAATGCCTCGCATCGTATCATCCCATCTTTGGGCTTTAGATATCTGGAAAGGTATCAGATTGCAACATATAGCTAGAAGTGCTAAGGTACGGAATCTCCTTCCCGCTGATGATGCACTGACCTCGTCCATCCAACCCATTTGAGTGAGTGTATTGAATATGAACTCTACGGTGACAAACCCTAAAACAGGAACAATACACCCTAATACTAAGCCAAGTAGCAGACTATTTTTTTCTATCATTTTATATGCTTTCTAAATATTTAAAAGATGGTAATCCGGCATAATGAGTCAGATCATGACCAGACGGAACTACCGAAACAAAATTGTTTTTTAATGCCCAAATATCGTTATCTTCATTTTCAGGACTTTCGTAAGATACAAATTTCCCTGTCAGCCAATAATATTTTTCGCCCCGTGGGTCTGTACCTTCTTGAAACTCTTCTACCCAAGTACCATCTCCTTGTCTACACACTTTTATACCACGGATTTCTGATAAGGGGACAGCAGGTATGTTTACATTCAAAAGTTTGCAAGCGCCCATTTTATTTTCCAAACAAGCTTGGATAATCTTTCTTACATACACCTTAGCCCCTTCAAAATCTGCTTCAAAACTAAAATCCAACAGTGAAAACCCGATAGAAGGTATATTTTCCACACTAGCTTCCATTGCTGCAGACATCGTGCCACTATAGATAATATTGATTGCGGCGTTGGATCCATGATTGATACCTGATACACAAAGGTCTATGGTCTGGTTTTTAAGGATAACATTTTTGGCAAGTTTGACACAATCCACAGGAGTACCCGAGCATTCATAAGACGCTATACCATCAAAAGCATCTACTTTTCTTATTTTCAGTGGCTTGGTAAGCGTGATAGCATGACCTTGCCCAGATTGTGGTGAGTCAGGCGCTACGACCAATACTTCTCCAAATTCGCGTGCAACCTCCACCAGCGCTTTGATACCGGGTGCTACTATGCCATCATCATTGGTTACCAAAATCATGTTATATGGTTGTGTTTAGGATGCAAAGAAACAATAATACTGAAATCTGACCTAGTTTAAGGACTTTAATTTTGTAATAACTTTAAGTGTGGTTATGTTAAAATCTGTTCCTTTATGTCAAGGTTACCAGCTACCAAATCATTCTAAAACGATCATTTTGACAGAACGATGCAGTCCAGTGTCGGTATGAATTTTTAAGACATAAGTACCCGGATTTAAATGAGTGGTTTTAAAATAAAGTTCGTTAAGTCCAGATTTTACGCGATCATCATACAAGGTTTTGATGAGTTGGCCTTGAATATCACAGAGTACGATTTTATAAGCTTCTTTTTGTGATGCTTCCCATTTTAAAGTCACATGTGCATCGCTTTTCGCAGGATTGGGATATAATGTAAATGAAGTTTGGTCAATATCCAAAGTATAAGAAACGCCTACATTAATGTATTGTTCAGCCACAATACTATCGGAACCGATTTCATTGATTACTTTGAGCTTAACAGGATACACACCTTTGGTCGGATATTTTACTACCGGATTTTTGGCTTCAGAAAATGCTGGAATTCCACCTTCAAATTGCCAGAACCATTGCCTCGGGCCACCTTTAGACTGATCCGTAAATAATATTTCCGCTCCTTCCAGAATGTTTTGTTTTTCGGCAGCAAAAGCGGCTACAGGTTGTGTTCTATTGATCACTGTGATAGCTTTGGGTACGGTTTTGGTATTGGTACCAGCGATATTGGCCACGGTGAGTGACACTAAATAACTTCCTGTTTTGGAGTATCTGACTGTCGGGTTCACTTCTGTACTGGTACTAGGTACACCATTGGGAAAGGTCCATCTATGGTTGACTGTATTGGCACTACTTCTTGATGTAAAACTTACATTATCGTCTTTATATATGGTGTCCAAGCCTACGATGAAATCTGCAATTGGTCTTGCCACAGGATCTTGGATGTGGATGTATTGATTTTTTATAATGGTATCTGTTCCCAAACTATTGGTGACGATGAGCTTTACATCGAAGGCACCATCAGATGCGTAAACAACTTCAGGATTTTTTTCAGTCGAAGTGTTGGGAGTACCACCTTCAAAAGTCCACAGCCACGATGTCGGATTCTTTTTGGTGATATCTTTAAAAGTGATTTTGGTATTTTTGGCAGTAGTGGTCAAATCAGATGTAAAGTCCGCCATCGGTGTGCTCAAGGTATCCACCGCTCTGAAATATTGTCCCAACCATGTTCCATAACTACTTCCTTCGCCAAAACAGCCGGTCACCCAAGATTCTACGCGACCATCAAAAAACCTTCTGCAAGATGTGGTATAATCGCCCCATCGTTCATTATCATCTGATAAGGCATTGACATAATTTTGACCTGTTTTCAGAGTAGTAGGCTCACTCCAGTTGAATTCCATACCAGAACCTGAACAAACTCGTTGCTGCTGTCCCGGAAAGATATCAGGTCCAGAATACAAGTAATTGACCAAAATTTCTTTGTCTGTACTTTGATCACCAAATGCAGAAAATGAAGGGAAACCGTAGTCTATATCATCCGTAGTCAGTACATCCACATGCAATTGAAGATTACTCACATCCATTCTACCATAAAACAAACCTACATCTCCTTTTGGGGTATTGACATGGCTACCCATATGGATCGTGCCATCGAGATACATGGCTGACCATATTCGACTATCAAAAGTATTCAGTACATTGGTAGTGTTTTTTTGTCGGCCATCAGGAGCGAGTTCGGTTAGATATCCTTTGGTCTGCAGTGAAGTCAATTTGGGATTATCATCCAAAGCACCATCCGTGTAATATAAATTGTACGTATCTCCACCATTCGGACTGTTGCTCACAAAATACATACCTGGTGCAGTGAGTTCATCCCATCCAGAGATAGCCGGTACTAGGTTAAAAGAAGGTTGGCCATCAGCATCTTTGAGATCGTTGTAATATTTCCATTGGAGTTCCTGCCCATTATAGCCATCGTTTTTATCTATTTGATACAGCACAGAATATTGCCAATCACCCGGTGTATCTCTCATTAAGCCAGCTATGTAAAAATCTTTTTTGGAAAGTCCTATATTGGGATAGTCAAACCATCGGTCATCACCAGACGGATTGCCATCGATTTTATAATAATGCCATTCTCCATTAGGATCTTCTGTTTTTGAAAACGCTATACACAAAAAGGTATTGGCAGGTTCTGAACCGTGTAAGCACATAAATATAAACCTGTTGGCCTCCACATCGTAAATCACTCTGGGATCATACATGCGCGTTCCCAAACTAAGTAGTGTAAAAAAATCCGGAAATCCTTTCGTATATGTAATATCACCAGCAGGATTGGTGAAAATCACATTACTGTTGATGGCGGAGACGATAAACCCATTTTTGGATATGGCCATGGAGTTGTCCATAGGTACACCTGTGCCTCTCATATTTCCTCTGAATGCATTGCCCAATGCAGGTGCATCTTCTGTGGTTGTTAGTTTGGAAGACGTTTCCTCATGAGATTCTTGTCGTCTGGCATTGGCAGCGATTTTGAAATCTTTAAACTGCTTTTGATCTACAGCGGCAGTATGGTTAAAAGCACCATAGTTTCTGATCGATATTCCCCAATCTGATGTTATGCCTTGGGCATTGATGGTTCCTGCACAAGGCGTTGTTTGAATAGATGATCCCTGATGTACAGCCATTTTTTGGTCAGCTGCTTGTGGAATGATCATATTATTTTGAGTATGACCTAAAGTAATTAATATAAAAAGTGACAAAACGGTCAAAATGCTTCTCATGTATTTTGGTTTAAATGTTTAATTTGGACATAAAAGTAATCGTTTGTCTTGAACTAAATGAAAGTTTTTATTTATTTTTGTTTTTACTCGGCTTGCCCACAGGAAGAAACCACACTTTTATCATTCGATCACAAGATCAACGGCCTTCATTGCATTTCAGCAGTCAGGCCCGATCACTAGATCAACTGCCTTCATTATATTTCAGCAGT
>Ga0075154_10002944_pt1 | contig 10952 bp, 7 predicted proteins | sample JI71714BDNA_FD_70965 | JGI IMG/M metagenome (GOLD analysis project Ga0075154, IMG submission 70965) | Wastewater effluent complex algal communities from Wisconsin, to seasonally profile nutrient transformation and Carbon sequestration -... | ecosystem: Engineered > WWTP > Effluent > Algae... | reverse complement strand
ACCGAGATTGCCGCCTTCGACGAATTCGTCGGGCTCCTGGCGGGCGATGCGGCAGAGTATGACCACGTCATCTTCGATACGGCTCCGACCGGGCATACGCTTCGCCTTCTCAGCCTGCCCCGCGCCTGGACCGGGTTTCTTCAGGGCAACGACCGAGGCGCGTCCTGTCTTGGTCCGCATTCCGGGCTGAAGATGCAGGAGGAACGCTTCCGCACTGCCCTTAAAACGCTGGGCGATCCGGCGACGACGTCCATCATTCTGGTGACACGGGCGGATCGTGGTGCCGTGCGTGAGGCGGCGCGGACTTCGGACGAGTTGCGGGCGCTAGGGCTGGGCAACCAGCAGATTGTCGTCAATGGAGTCTTCCGCGCCGCCGCCCACGGTGACGCGGTTGCGGACGGGCTTGCCCGTGACCATGCTGCGGTGATTGCGACCTTGCCAACGAACCTTGCGTCGTTGCCCAGGACAGAAGTGCCCCTGCGATCTTTTGACATGGTGGGACTGCCCGCATTGCGAGCTCTCTTCCGGGAGGAGACATCGGTAGGGCCGACGCTGGCAGCTTCCTCCGATCTTGATGAACCCGGCCTGTCGGTGATGGTTGACGCTCTGGCCAGTGCCGGGCGCGGGCTGGTGATGGTGATGGGCAAGGGTGGCGTTGGCAAGACGACGGTGGCTGCCGCGATTGCCGTGGGGCTGGTGAAGCGCGGGCATCAGGTGCACCTAACCACGACAGACCCCGCCGCCCATGTTTCGCTGGTGGTGGACGGCAGCCTTGAGGGGCTGGTGGTGGACCGGATCGACCCCAGCATCGAGACCGCACGCTACATTGAAAAGGTCATGGCCACAAAGGGCCGCGATCTGGACGACGCCGACCGCGCGCTGATGCGGGAAGACCTTGCTTCGCCCTGCACCGAGGAGGTGGCGGTCTTCCATGCCTTTTCGCGCCTCGTGGCCGAGGCGCGGGGGGCCTTTGTCGTGATGGACACCGCTCCGACCGGGCATACGCTGCTGCTTCTGGACGCCACGGGCGCATACCACCGTCAGATGACGCAGGACATGGGACCGGTTCAGGGCCGGATCGTCACTCCGCTGATGCGTCTGCAGGACCCTGACTATACGAAGGTCATTCTCGTGGCCCTGCCGGAGACGACTCCCGTCTCCGAAGCTGCCAGCCTGCAGGATGACTTGCGCCGCGCAAGGATCGAACCCTGGGCCTGGGTGGTGAACAGGTCGCTGGCGCAAACCGGGACGACCGACCCCTTGCTGCAAAGGCGGATCAGGGGCGAGGCGGCTCAGATCGAACGTATCCGCGGCGGGCTGGCGCAGCGCCTGTATCTGCTGCCCTTTCTCGCAGAACCGCCGGTCGGTATCCCGAGATTGCTGGCTTTGACCTGAGCTTGCCTCAGGCTGGCAGACGGACCACGCCCGCAAGGCACCAGTCGGCGACCGCCTCGGCACTGGTGGGAAGACCCTGAATCTCTTCCTCGGCAAAGGACAGGAGAGCTGCAAGGTTCAGTCCGTTCACCCCGACAAGCACCGGCAAGCCGCGATGCAGGGCTTCGGCGATCACCGGGGCAAGCCCCTTGCCTTCAGCGTCGCGCTTGCCGAACTTGTTGACGATCAGAATGTCCGCGCCGTCCAGCCTGCGTTCGACTTCATGCACGGTCTGTTCGAGCGCGCCGCTGTCAAGGATGCAACCACGCGCCAGCTCGCCCCGGTCTTCGCTGATGCGGACCACGGGGCCATCGGGCAGGACCCGCAGGTCCATGTCGCATTTCTTGCGGTTGGGGCGTTCTTGGTTCGACTGCACGGTTCCGGCGAGCCGCAGACCTGCGGCGGCCAGCCTGTTCGCGACCTCGGCGATCAACTGGTCAGTCCGGCCCCTGCCTTGCAGGCTGACGTAGGCTAAGCGCATCTGTCTCTCCAATGTGGGGCGGCCCGCCCGGAGTGACCGGGCGGGCCTGGTCTTCAGAGTTCTACTTCCCACGACTTGTAGGAGACCCGTGCCGCAGCCGGGGTCGCATCCGAGATCTTGCGGATGTTCGCCCAGGTCTGCTTGTAATTCGGCAGGATCAGCTCGTTGGTGCCGGCGTTGATGACGTTCCCCTGTGCCCCGTTCGGTGCCCCAAAGACCATGAAGGTCTCGTTCTTCCGCGCGGTCGGTTCGGGATAGGCCAGGGCCTGTGTGGCACCCACGTCGTTGAACACCTCGACCATGTCGCCCGGCTTGAGGCCCAGTTCCGCCATGTCGTCAGGATGGATCTGGATGAAGGGCACGGGCAGGCGGTCCATGACGAAGTCGTTCTTCTGATCCAGGAACCAGTTCTGCCAGTTCAGGTTCGCGCGCCCGTTGTTGATGAGGAAGCGGTGGTTGGCCTGTTGCTGCGACTTGCCGGGGGCTTGCAGGCCACGCCACGACCCCATGCAGAACAGGGCCTTGCCGTCATCACGACCGTGGCGGGTGAAGACGCCGTCCTCGTAAAGCCGCTTGGTTCCGACCAGGGCACCGTTCTCGTAGCCCTTGACCGGCTCTTGCACCCCGTTGTTGCCAGCGGCTCGCAGGCGGTCGTAAGTCACCTCCGGGTTGCCGGAGTTGTAGCCGTCCATGAAGGCGTCTTCTTCGGTCTTCCAGTCGAAACCCTTGAACTGGTCGGCATATTCGGCGCGACCTTCTTCGCGCAGGACCCGCTCCAGGTGGTTGGCCAGCCGGGCTGCGATGATGCAGTCAGGCTGGGCCGATCCGGGGGCATCCATGTATTTCTCGACCAGCCGCAAGCGCCGCTCGCCGTTCATCGATGTCAGGTTCATCTCGCCCGATTCCACTGCGGGCAGGATCACGTGGGCAGCCTGGCCGATCTGGCTGTGGATGATGTCCACGTTGACCGAGAAAATGCCACCCGCGTTGATCTCGCCAACGATGGCATCGACCAACTCCTCGCGCGTGGCCCCGGCGCGGGCGTCCATGGCTTCCTTCACCATGTTGGTGCGCCGGTTGTAGACGCGCTTGAACTCGGCGGCGTTGAGCGTGGTCTTGTAGTGGTCGTTGGCCCAGATGTGGTGCACCTTGCCACCGCCTGCGATGATCAGCTGGTCGATGTAGGGGGCGGGGCGGCCGACATGCGCGTCGGAGGGGCGGAAATAGCCCTCCTGGTGCCCGCCCAGACGGCAGACACCGCCGCCTTCCCGCCCGATGTTGCCGGTCGCAAGACCGATGTTCACCAGGGCCCCGATGACGCGGTAGTTGTCGTTGCCCCAGATGATGCCCTTTTCATAGCCGGTGACGGTCTTGGTGCGGCTGCCGTCCTCCTTGGGCTTGGCGATCCACTCGGCGGCCTGGATGATCTGCGCTTCTGTCAGTCCGGTGGTCGCTGCCCCGTCCGCAAGGCTCATCTTGCAGGCGACGCGGGCGGCCTCGAACGACCCCAGCGCCGCCGGATGCGCGGCATCCTCGGGCACTGCCACATCGCCCTGGAAGGTCGAGTTGGCGATGAAGTCGGCGTCCACCCAGCCCTGATCGGCGATGTAGGTGAAGAGGGTATTGAACAGCGCGAGGTCAGAGCCGCTGGCAATCGCCAGATGCAGCACGTTCTCGGCCCCGGCCACCTGTTCGCAGCTGTCCACTGTCACGGTGCGGCGGGGATCGACGACGATCACCTTCGCTCCATTCTGCATCCCTTTGACCATGTGGTTTAGGAAGAGGTTGGTCTGACACTCCATCGGGTTGGTGCCGACCAGCATGATCGTGTCAGCGACTTGATAGTCCGAATAGGAGTAGTTCAGCTCGTCCACGCCCATGTCGCGGGTGCTGTGCACTTCCGAGTTGTAGGCAGGCCGGTTGTGAATCCGGCAGTGCTTCACCTTCATCGCGCCGAAGTAGAGCTTGCCGGTGCCCCAGGTGTTCTCATACCCGCCAGCGCTGCCGCCGTGATCGAACATCGAGACGTAAAGATCATTCTCGTTGCCCTTGTCGATCACACGGGCCGTCACCCGGGCAACAAGATCCAGCGCGTCGTCCCAGCTGGTCGGCTGCCAGGTGCCATAGCGCCAGACCATCGGCTCGGTCAGGCGCTGCGCCTGCGTCCCAGTGATGTCCGACCGCCGGTTCTCGGCCATACGGGCGCCGCGCACCGAGCCAAGACCGGAGTTCACCTCGCAGGCGACGTCCGGCTTGATGACCAGATGCACGTCCTGACCGTTCTGCTTGACCACGTTATACATCGAGGGCGCATACCAGGCCTCGGTCTCGGCGGCCTGCTGCTTGGAAAGGTCTTCGCCGATCCAGTTGCTGTCTACTTTGCCCTGCGTCTTGAGCGGCCAAGTGTAGGCTTTGTAGCCACACCCGACGATGCAGTAGTGGCAGGTGACGTTGTGTTCTGTGGCGCCTGCGGGAATGATCGGCAAGCGGTCGATGTTGCGTTTGTAAGCCATGATCGCCCCCTTACCCTTGCAGCACGTTGGACAGACGGCCGTAGATCAGCTCGTCCGCGCCTTCGGCATAGATGTCGCCCTTCTCGTCCACGCGCAGCGCGAACTGCGGCAGGTTCTGCGTGGCATGGCCCCAGACCTGCTGGCCGCCCTTTTCGCAGTCGAAGCGGCTGAAATGGCCGGGGCAGTTCAAGGTCTTGTCCGCTGCGTGGTAGGACATGTAGAAGCCTTTGTGCGGGCAGAGGACCGAATAGGCGACGATGTCGCCGTCCGGCCCAGCACCACCTTCGACAGCGCTGCCCAGCTTGAGAAGGATGCCGGGGCTGTCGGCGTCGGGATAGCCGATGTCCATCGGCTCGTTCACCTTCAGGTCCGCGACATTGCCCAGCTTGGTGGACGGATAGTCCAGCATAGCCAGCGACTGCGCCTGAGCCTGCCTCGCAGGCAAGACAGTTGCCGCCGCAGCTCCTGCAGCACCGAGAACTCCTCCGCGCAGAAACTGGCGGCGGCCGACATCGACCAACCGGTTGCATTTCATGGTGGCTAACCTCCCTTGGCTCCCTGTTGTCCAAGGCTACCGCAGGCACACGGTGACGAGGATCGACATGATCGGAATGCCGCAGTGCGGCAAGTCGTTCCAGCGCTGCACTATTTTTGGGCGTTCGGATTTCCGAACATGGCCGGTCCTTCAGAGGCCAAGCTTCTGCATCTTCTCCCACAGTGTTGTCCGCGACACCCGCAGAAGCCGCGCGGCCTCGCCGACCTGGCCCTGGGTCCGATCCAATGCGGCCATGATCTGCGCCTTTTCGGCGGCATCGCGAACATCGGAGAGAGGCCGCAGCGCCTCATCCGCCGCGCGTTCCGGGAAGAGGTCGGCGGTCATCACCATGCCGCCTTCCGCTGCCTCGACCGCCCGCATCAGCCGGGCGCGCAACTCGCGGCCGTTTCCGGGCCAGCCATGGGCGCGGATCGCCTCTTCTGCCGTGGCGGCGATGCCGGTCAGCGGTTCCCTGCGGCGCGCGTTGAAGGCCGGAAACAGCTGGGCCGCCAGCCAGACCGAGTCGTCGGGCCGGTCTGCCAAGGGCGGCACGACGATCTCGTGTGAGCGCAGGAGGGACAGAAGATCGGCGCGCAAGCCGTGCGCCTCGTCGTCGCCCTGCGGGCCAAGTGTTGCGACCAGACGGAAGCGCGGCACATTCAGCGCGACCATCAGTGCATCCTGTGCGGCGGGGTCCAGGTCTCCGATACCGACCAACACCAGCGTGCCCTCGCCGACCTCGGCAACCGCCGCTTGCAGCTTTGACGCGCCAACGCGGTCGCGCAGGGCGTTGCAAACCACAATCGGCGCGGCACGACGCTCGGACAGGTCATGGACGCGACGGGCCAAGCGCAGCTTGCCCAACCCCTGCGCCCCCCGGATCAGCAGCGGCGTGTCGCGGGCCGCCGCTTCGGCCACCTGGCGGTCCACGGTGCGGGCGGGGGCAGAGATGCCGGTTTCGGGCGGCATCTCCTGGTCGGCGCGGGGCCGCATCACGGTTGCAAGCCGGGTCAGGAAAGCCGCGATGTCGAAAGGCTTGGCGATGTAATCCGCAGCCCCCGACCGGATCAGTCGCACTGCCTGGTCGATCCCGCCCTGTCCGGTGATGAACAGGAACGGCGGCGGGTGCGAGGTGCGGGTCAGGGTGTCGTAAAGTTCCTCTCCCGTCCCGTCGGGAAGGCGAATGTCGCAGATCACCGCGTCCAGGCTTTTGCGCGGGGTGCGGATCGCGGGCAGCGCGCGGGCAATCTGGCGGTGCCACTGAACCTCGGCCCCTTCCAGCGTCAGGCGCTGGACGAGCGAGGCGCCCATGATCTCGTCATCCTCGACCAGAACGATGCGGCGGCCGTCAAGCATGGTCGGGGCCCGTCGCAGGCAGATCGACCCGGATCACCGTGCGCCCCTCGGCCCGGTCGTGGTGCAGCGAGCCCCCCAGCCCCGACACGATGTCATGCACCAGCCGCAGGCCGACACCGCCACCCGGAGGCAGCGGGCCAGAGGCCAAGAGGCGCTTGAGATCGGCTTCACCCATCGCGCTGCCCGTGTTGCTGACGGCGATCGAGAGCCGATCCCCGCCATTGCTGACCCTGAGCCCCACCTGCCCATCCTTTCCGGCTGCGGCCCCGGCATTCAAGAGAAGGTTCAGTGTAATCTGTCGCACCGGGGCGGCGGGCTGGCTGGCAAGGGCTGCGGCACCCGCCCCCACCTCCCACGCCAGCGCCAGATTGCGGCTGAGCGCTTCAGGTTCGAAAAGAAGGCGCAGGTCCTCGAAATCCTCCGGGCGCAGGGGTTGCCCGGCGCGGTCCAGCCGGTTCTGATCCAGCATCGCCCGTGTGACGTCGCGCAGATGCCCCAGACCGCGCTGCATCAGTTCCGCCGATTGTCGGACCACATCCGGTCGGTCGGCATAGGTTCGGATCGTGTCGGCGGCGTTCAAGAGACCGCCAAGGGGGTTGTTCACCTCATGAGCCAGAGCGGATGACAGCCGACCAAGGCTGACAAAACGCTCCCGGTCGGCGAGGCGGCGCTCGGCCTCGGCCCGCTCCTCGACGGCGGTGGTCATCTGGTTGTAGGTCTCGATCAGGCGCGCAAGGCCGGGGTCGCCGTGGGGTATCTCGGCGTGCGGGATGGGCCTTGGCGCGCCGCCCGAGGCGTCCATTGCCTGCACCTGTGCACCGACCGGCCGCAGGATGCGCGCAACCGCAAGCCAGCCGCCGAAGGCCAGCACCCCTGTCGCCAGTGCATTGCCGAACAGAAGCCACAGCGTTACCTGCCGCCGCTCGGCCAGAAGGTCCGTCACATCCAGTTCGGTGACGATCCCGCCGATGGTTCGGCCCTGATACTGCAGCGGAGAGGTCACGCGCAGAACCGGGTCCCCGGTCATCCGCACGGCCTCCGGGGCCACAGCGCCGTCGCCGAAGGCCGCCGCCTCCACGCCCACCGGAGCGCGGTGGGGGTCGGTGGCGGCAAGAACCCGGCCCCGTTCGTCGGCAACGACCGTCAGCAGCAACCGCTGCCCGTCACTGGCCAGGCGCGCGCGGTCGAGGATATCGTAGACCTCCCAGACATCCTGGCGCAGGACGGACGGCCCCAGCGCGACCGACAGGCCTTCGACATGCAGCCGGGCGGTTTCAGACAGACGCGCATCCTGCACCCGATCCAGCGCGCCGAGCACGCTTTGACTTGCCACCAGGGCAAGGACGATCATCAGTGCCGCCGTGATCAGGGGCACGCGCAGAGTAACCGGGAGGTTGCGAAAGCGCCGCATCACGATCATCCGCCCGCCAGTGCCGCCATGCGGAGGGCGATGCCGTCGAACAGCGCCGGGTCTGCCGAGACAACGGCATCCAGGAACAGAAGGCGCAGCACATCGCGTCCCGTGTTGCTCTGGACCAGACCCTGCAGCGCCTTGGAGCAGGCGGCCACCCCGGCCTCGGCCATCCGGTCGGTTCGGGCGACGAAGGGCGGAAACCCCAGGTCCTCGGACCGCGAGATCACGCGTGTGCGGGCTGTCAGTCCGGGCTCGACGCTGTTCAGGACTTCCCAGACATAGCCATCGACACTACCCGAACGCGTGAGCCCCCCGGCAACCGCGCGCACAACATTGCGGTGCCCGTAGGTAAAGATCGAACGGGAGAAGAAATTGTCCGGCGTGGTGCCCATCCGCGCCAGGTCCGACGCGGTGACCAGATAACCGGAATTGCTGTCCGGATCCGAAAAGGCATGTGCCCCGCTCTTCAAATCGGCCAGACTGGTCGCGCCATCGTCGGCGGCGACGATCAGATAGGACTGATAGAGTGGCGCGCCCCGCCAGACCGGCACCCCGAGCAAGGACAGTTGATCGCGATGCTGAAGATAGGGATAGCCGCAGGTCCAGGCCGCATCGACCGATCCATCCAGCAGGGCGCCGGTGATTTCCTGATAGGTCCGCCGCTGGACCAGTTCGATCTCGCGCCCCATTGCCTCGCCCAATGCGGCGCGCAGCGCAGAAATCACCGCGGCGTCGTTGTCCAGAAAGACCGGCGTCAGCGCAAAGCGGAACGGCGTGGTGCCTTGCGCCAGCACCAATGGCGCAGCGCAGAAAGCCGCGCCCGCCAGGATTGCACTACGCCGGGTATGCACGTCGTCCTCCGCAGCTCTTGGGGCCAGACCTGTCAGTGCCCTGCCAGAAGTGACCTTGATCCTCGTGGGATGATCCGTCAAATCGGATCGAAGATGTTCAAAGCAAACACTGACCCAAAGCAGCCCGCCATGCCTTGCGCAGATTGTCTTGTGGTGCTGACCCAGCCGATGCGTTTCGGTGGTGCGCAAGCAGACAGTGTCGACATTCCACCCCAAGCAAAGGACCTGACATGAGCCTCTTTGAACGCTGGCTGACCCTCTGGGTCGCTCTGGGTATCCTTGCGGGGCTTGTCCTGGGCAACCTCATGCCGGGGGCTTTCGCTGCGCTGGCCGGCCTTGAATACGCCTCGGTCAACATGGTGGTGGCCGTGCTGATCTGGGCGATGGTCTATCCGATGATGATCGCCATCGACTTCGGCTCGCTGAAGGAAGTCGGCCAGCGGCCGAAGGGGTTGGTGATCACGCTGGTGATCAACTGGCTGATCAAGCCCTTCACCATGGCGGCTCTTGGCGTGCTGTTCTTCAACCACCTGTTTGCCGGGCTGATCGACCCGGCAAAGGCACCCGAATATATCGCGGGCCTGATCCTGTTGGGCGCGGCCCCCTGCACCGCGATGGTCTTCGTCTGGTCCCAGCTGACCAAGGGCGACGCGAACTACACGCTTGTCCAGGTGTCGGTGAACGATCTGATCATGGTGGTCGCCTTCGCTCCCATCGTGGCTTTCCTTCTGGGCGTCACAGATATTCAGGTCCCGTGGGAGACGCTGCTCCTGTCGGTCGTCCTATATATCGTCATCCCGCTGATCGCCGGGGCACTGACGCGGCGCGCGCTGCTGGCGCGCGGTCGGTCGGTCGAGGCCTTCACCGCCCGCATCAAGCCTGCCTCGATCCTTGGGCTCCTGCTGACCGTGGTCCTGCTGTTCGGTTTCCAGGGGCCTGTCATCATCGCCCAGCCGCTGCTGATCGCCCTGATCGCCGTGCCGATCATCATCCAGTCCTACGGCATCTTTGCACTTGGTTATGCCTGGGCCTTTGCGTGGAAACTGCCCCACAGGGTGGCAGCGCCCTGCGCGTTGATCGGCACGTCGAACTTCTTCGAACTGGCGGTTGCAGTAGCCATCGGGCTTTTCGGTCTGAACTCCGGGGCTGCGCTGGCCACCGTTGTCGGTGTGCTGGTCGAGGTGCCGGTGATGCTGTCGCTTGTGGCCTTTGCCAACCGCACCCGAGACAGGTTTCCAAACTGACGATCACATCCGGTGCGAAGGCATTCTGCCGAACATGGGATGCTGCCTAACCTGTATAGGCTCTTGTCGAGCAAGTTGGAGGACCCTCTGCGACCTATCGAATCCACTGCAGCGACGGTCTGCTTACAGCCCTGATCGTCGACTGGAGTTGGAGGCCTAGAGATTGACCCGGAAAGCAGTCCTGCTGTCGCGGTTTCAAAAGTGCGCGTTGTTGGGTTCTAGTGCACACAGACAACTGCTTCACTCCCGCGGGCGGATGCGGAAAATGAGTTCGGGCAGGACCGTCTCCCACTCATCCTGCTTGATGTAGCCTTGGTAACTTTCGTCGTTGTCAGATCTTCTCCACCGCACGATTGCGCCGACCTTGCCCGACACAAGGTCGGTCCCCGCTGGGGGCGACCAGCTTGAGGCCATGCGGCCCATGACCCGCCCGTCGTCGTCCAGGATCAGCCATTTCCCGTCGCGCCGGTCCAGCGTGATCGGGTCGTCGACCTTCGCCTTGGCGATGGCCGCATGCGCCAGGCTGCCAGGCGGCAAGCGACCGGCATATGACAGATCGACCGACGCAAGGTCCGGTAGCTGATACTGGTCAGGTTCAGGAAGATCGGCGCGACGCGGCGCCTCGACTTTGCGCGAGACTTCGCTGTCGCTATCGGCCCGCACAAAGGCGTGCTCTCCGCTGGTGACCACCGAAAGACTCCGGCGAGCGCGGGTCATGGCGACGTAGAACAGGCGGCGGGGGGCTTCGCCGTCCTCACCTTTGGACAGCGCTTTCCAGCCGCCGTTCAGAATCACCACATGGTCGAACTCCAGTCCCTTGGACCTGTGCGCGGTTAGTAGAAGAAGGCCCCGCTGTGCGCTCCGGACGCTTCGGGCCCATTCCGCAAGCCAGTCGATGGCATCGGGAACCGGGATCATCCGATTTCCAAGTTCCCGGGCAAGGCCGGCGATGCCTTCTGCGATCAGGTCGACCCAGCGGTTCACGGGCTGCTGGTTCAGAACATCGAGGATGTCCTGGATCGTCAGCATCGCCGTCGGGCGCTTGCGCAGGTCGCCTACAAGACGCTGCATCTCGCGCAGGCGCCAGACGCTTGGCAGCTTTTCGTTGGCCATCTCGACCGGCA
>Ga0075154_10002942_pt1 | contig 10954 bp, 9 predicted proteins | sample JI71714BDNA_FD_70965 | JGI IMG/M metagenome (GOLD analysis project Ga0075154, IMG submission 70965) | Wastewater effluent complex algal communities from Wisconsin, to seasonally profile nutrient transformation and Carbon sequestration -... | ecosystem: Engineered > WWTP > Effluent > Algae... | reverse complement strand
ACGAGGTGATGGTCCGCTCGCGCCGGGTGGGCATCTGCCATTCGGACTATGAACTGCTGGCGGGCAACTACATCATCCCGATTTCCTACCCCGTCACCCCCGGCCACGAATGGGTGGGCGAGGTGGTCGAGGTTGGCCGCAACGTCAAAGGCCTGTCTCGCGGTGACCGGGTGGTCGGCGAATGCGTGATCCGCACGCCGGAACGCATCCACCATTTCGGCTTCTCGATGGACGGCGCAAACCGGGAGTTCTTTGCGGCACGCCCCGAATGGCTGCACAAGCTGCCCGACGGCGTGGATGACGCCAAGGGCGCGCTGATCGAGCCGTTCACCTGCGGCTACTACGCGGTGCTGCGGCATGGCGGGGTTGATGCGTCGCAGACCGTGGTGGTGTCGGGCGGGGGCACCATCGGCCTTGTCTCGGCGGCGGCGGCCATCGGCATGGGGGCCAAGGTGATCGTGGTCGACCCGGTTCCCTTGCGCCGCGAGATCGCGATGAAGCTTGGCGCGGTCGGCACCGTGGACCCCATGGCGGGGAACCCGGTCGAGGCAGTGACCGAGATGACCAAGGGCGGCGCCGATCTGGTGGTCGAGGCGGCGGGGCATCCGTCCTCGCTCGCCAACGTGTTCGACTATGCCCGGCCCGAGGGCTTTGTCTCGATGGTGGGGATCAGCATCGGCCGACAGATCCCGGTCGAACTGGGCAAGATCCAGATCAAGGACCTGACGGTGCGGGGCTGCATCGGCTCGCCCGGGGTCTGGCCTGCGGCGATCCGGTTCCTGGAGCGCACCGGCATCGACCTGTCGCCGATCCAGACCCACAGCTTTGCGCTGGATGATGCGATCTCGGCCTACGAGTTGGGCCGCGACCCGACCAAGGCGGTGAAGATCACGCTGGAAATCGCCTGACGGCACAGCGGGCGAAAGGGGGGGAGGGGATCATGGCGCAGTATCAACAGACAGCTGGGGAGGGCGGCCTTGGCCTTGACCTTCGCACGCTGAAGCCCGCGCGGGGCTTTGTGACGGTGGTGATCTCGACGCTCGCCCTGTTCCTGGTCTGCGCGGTCTTCGCACCCTCGGCGATCTCGGCGGGTGGATTGGCGGGCAGCCTGCCCTTTGCCGCAGTCATCGCGATTGTTGGCCTTGGGCAGATGCTGGTCGTCCAGCAGGGCGGGTTCGATCTGTCGCTTGCCGGGGGGGTGTCGTTGGCGGTCGTCATCACCACCCACATGTCCGGCGGCAGCGATGCGCAACTGTTCTCGGCCATCGCCTTTGCGCTGGGCTGCGCGGTGGTGGCCGGAGCGGTCAACGGCATCCTGGTCGGCGTGCTGCGGCTGAACGCCATCGTGGCGACCATCGGGATGAACGCCTTGCTGTATGGCGCGGTCTTTGCGGTGTCGGGCGGCGTGCCCCGGATCACCACGCCCCTGATGGCGCAGATTGCGGGCGGCAAGACGCTTGGCATCCCGCATTCGGTCCTGTTCGCCCTGTGCATCATGGTTCTGGTCAGCTTCGTGCTGAAGAAGACCGTCGTCGGGCGCCGGTTCGAGGCGATTGGCGCCAACCCTGCGGCAGCCCATGCGGCAGGTCTGAAGGTGCAGCTGTATCAGGCGATGGCCTATGTCTTTGCCCAACTGTACTACTGCGTCGCGGGCATCCTGATTTCGGGGATCACCCGGGAACCGACGGCCTTCCAGGGCGACAGCCTGCTTCTGCCCTCGGTCGCGGTGGTGGTGCTGGCGGGGACGTCCCTGCTGGGCGGGCGCGGGTTTCCCATCTCGACCGTTATCGCCGCGTTCTTCCTGAACCAACTCAGCCAGTTCGCGCTGGCGGTCGGAGTGCCGTTCTCGGCCCAGACCATCATTCAGGCTTTGGCGCTGGTCTTCGGGATCGGCGTCTACTCGCTGCGCTGGAAACAGGCGGCACCCAAACGTGCACTAAAGTCCAAAACGGAGGAAACGGACAATGTTTAAGACAAAGACGATGGCTGTCGCATCTGCGGCAATGACCTTGACCATGGCTCTTGCCGCCACCACGGCGCTGGCGGAAACGCCGTCCTGGTGTGGACCGAACCAGGCCTCGCTGGCGCTGCTGGACGGCTTTGGCGGCAACAGCTGGCGGCTTGTGACCACGGCGTCGGGTGCGGAAGAGGCGGCCAAGTGCCCGTCCATCACCCAGTACGAATATGCCGACGGCCAGGGCGACACCCAGAAGGCCATTTCTGACATCAACTCGATGGCGGCGCGCGGGATCAACGCGATGGTGGTCTTCGGCGATGCGGGCCCCGCGGTTCTGCCCGCCCTGACCAACGCGCACCGCGCTGGCACCATCGTCGTCCCCTACCGCGTGAACGTCGGCGGCACAGAGGGCGAGAACTATGCCAAGTTCATCGGCTCGTCCTTTGTCGAGGATGGCGTCAGCTGGGGCAACTGGATCAAGGAAGTCCTGCCCGAAGGCGGCAATGTCCTGTTCCTGTCCGGTCCGGCTGGCAACAGCCAGGGCATCGACGAGTTGGCAGGCATGAAGCAGGTGCTGGACGACAAGTACGTCTTCATCAACCCCGAGCCTTTTGCCGTCACCAACTGGGACCCGTCGCTGACCCAGCAGGTCCTGTCGGCCGAGATCGCCAAGAACGACAAGATCGACGTGATCGTGTCGGACTTCGGCCCGTCGCTGGTCGGCGCTCTGCCGGTCTTCGCCGAGTTCAAACGCTCGATCCCGGCAATCGCCACTTCGGACGGCAACTCGCTGTCGTGCTTCTGGGAGCAGAACCACGAAGCGAACCCGGACTTCAAACTGTTCACCGTCGCCACCGGCAACGACAACGTGCGTCTGGCGGTTCAGTGGGCGGTGGCCTTGGCGACGGGTGGCACGCCGCCAGCCGACAACATCTTCAAGGCGCCGGTTTATGAAAACTCGGTCACGGGCTCGCCGAACCCGGTGACTTGCCGCGCTGACCTGCCCGGCTCGATTTACCTGTCGGCGGAAATGGCGGACGACGCGCAAGCGAAAGCTGTCGGCCAGTAATCCAGGTTGCGGCCCCGGGACGGATGTTCCCGGGGCCGCCTCCATTTTCTGAATACCCGCAGGGATGGCAGGACGTGATATGCCCGAGGTCGCAGCGATGAAGCACATGGAAGCGAAAGAGGTGTCGGGCTCGGTCAAAGTCACGCCGACAATCCGGCTGTCGAACATCACCAAGCTGTTTTCCGGCGTCGTGGCGCTGTCCGACGTGTCGGTGGAGATCCACCCGGGCGAGGTTCATGCCATCCTGGGCGAAAACGGCGCGGGCAAATCCACCCTGATGAACATCATCTCGGGCGTGTTGCAGCCCGAGATCGGCGTGATCGAATTCAACGGGGAGGTGGTTTCCCCGATGACGCCGGAGCGGTCCGCTGCGCTGGGCGTGTCGATCTCGTATCAGCATCCGGCGGTGCTGGATGACCTTTCAGTTCTGGAAAACCTGCGCGTGGCGCTGCCGGACCGGGTGTTTGCAACCGGCAATCCGGCCGGGATCGCCCGCGCCATGCTGGATGACGTGGGCCTGCATGTTCCCCTGACAGCGCGGGCCGACAGTCTGACCGTGGCGCAGAAGCATCTGCTGGAAATCGCCAAGGCGCTTGCCACGCGCCCCCCGGTCTTGATCCTGGACGAGCCGACTGCGGCGCTGGACCAGGACGCGACGGAAATGCTGTTCGCCCGCATCCGAAGCGTCGTGGCGCAGGGCACTGCCGTCATCTACATCACCCACCGTCTGGCCGAATTGCGCCAGATCGCTCACCGCGTGACGGTCCTGCGCGATGGGCAATACGCGGGTGGAGCACTCGTCCGCGATGTGACCGACGACGATCTTCTTGCGATGATCGTCGGGCGCAGCCTGGCGTCAGCCTTTCCGCCAAAGTCGGTCGAGGTGGACCCTGAGATCAATTTCACCGTGCAGGGGCTGTCAGGCCGCGCGTTCCATGACATCAGCTTTGCCGTCGGGCGTGGCCAGATCATCGGCATCGCCGGGGTCGAGGGCAACGGCCAGTCTGGCGTGATGCGGGCGCTTGCCGGGCTGGAGGCCTGGAAGGGCGAAGTGCGCCTGAAGGGTGCCTTGCTTTCCCCGGCCGAGGTGAAAGAGAAGACGGCCTACATGCCGTCGGACCGCCATGAAGAGGGGATCATCCCCGATCTGACAGTGCGAGAGAATGCGACGTTCTCGGCGCTGGACCAGTTCAGCAGCGCGGGCATCCTGAGCCGCCGGAAGGAACTTGGCGAAGTCCGGCAGGTCTTCGGCTCTTTGGCGGTGAAGGCCCCCGGACTGGATGCAGGTATCCTGTCGCTGTCAGGCGGCAACCAGCAGAAGGTGGTGATGGCGCGGGCGCTGATGTCGAAGCCCGGCTTCATCCTGGCGGACGAGCCGACGCAGGGCGTCGATGTCGGCGCGCGGTTCGAGATTTACCGCATCCTGCGCGAGGTGTCGCAGTCGGGCACGCCGGTCATCGTGAATTCCTCGGACGCGGCTGAGCTGGAAGGCCTGTGCGACGTGGTGATCGTCCTGTCGCGGGGCCGCGTGGCCGAAACCCTGCGGGGCGAGGACATTACCGAAGCCCGCATCGTGGCCGCAGCGGTGAAAGCGCAATCGCATGTGGCAGGCGTGGGAGAGGCGACCAAGGCTGCAAAATCCGCAGCCAGTGGCCTGCGCCAGTTCATCCAGAGCGACAACGCGACCGTGGTGCCGTTGGCTGCCGTCGTTGTGATGCTGGGACTTTACGTCTTTGGCCAGAACGCGAATTACCTGTCGGCCTTCAACATCTCGAACATCCTTCTTCTGGCGACCGCGCTGGGGTTCATCGCCATCGGTCAGACCATCGCCCTGCTGATGGGCGGGATCGACCTGTCGGTCGGGCCTCTGGCCGGGTTTCTGGTGGTCGTCGCGTCGTTCTTCATCAACGACGGGCAGTCGCCGCAAACCATCGCGCTTGGCTTTGCGCTGATGTTCGCGGCCGCTGTTGCGGTGGGCACGATCAACGGCTGTCTGATCCGCTTTGCCAATTTCACCCCGATTGCGGCGACGCTCGCGATGTATATCGGCCTGCAGGGCATGAGCTTCGTGCTGCGCGACGGTCCGGGCGGCTATATCAACTTTGCGGTGATGGACTGGATCGGCTGGAAGCTTGGCCCGCTGCCGGTGGCTTTCCTTGTGCTGGTCGTGGTGGCGCTGCTGGCCGAGTATGTGCTGCGCAAGCGCCGCCTTGGCTGGCAGTTCCGGGCCGTGGGGTCGCATGAAGAATCGGCACGGCGGATGGGCATCCGGGTCAACCGGGTGATCATCGGCGGTTACATCGCGGTGTCGCTGTTCACCGCTCTGGGGGCGATCATGCTGATGGTGCAGATCGGCGTGGGCGATCCGGCACAGGGCGTGAACTACACGCTGGGAAGCATCACCGCCGTCGTCCTTGGCGGCACCAGCCTGCGTGGCGGGCGGGGGACTTTCGTCGGCACGGTGATGGGCGCGGTCCTTCTGACCGAGGTCTTGAACGCGGTGTCCTTCCTTGGCCTGTCGCAGACCTATCAATACGTGTTCCAGGGCGCGCTGATCCTGGCGGCGGCGCTGATCTACTCGACAGCGCGGCGGCAGGCGGGCAGCTGATGTTGACCGGGAGCTTCATATATCAAACGCCGCCCCTGCGGGTGCGGTTCGGGGCGGGTGCGCTTGGCCAACTTGGCGACGAGATTGGTGCCATCGGTGGAACCCGGGCGCTGATCCTGTCGACGCCGTTCCAGAAGTCCGACGCCGAGGCGCTGGCTGCAAGGATTGGCCCGATGGCGGCAGGCGTCTTTGCCGAAGCGCGGATGCATACTCCGGTCGAAGTCACCGCACTGGCGCTGCAAGCCTTTGCCGACTGTGGGGCCGATTGCATCGTCTCATACGGGGGCGGGTCGACCATCGGTCTTGGCAAGGCAATCGCATGGCGGAACAATGCGCTGCATCTGGTGGTGGCAACCACCTATGCCGGGTCCGAAGTCACCAACATCCTGGGCGAAACCGAGGCCCGGGTGAAAACCACCCGCCGCGACCCGCGCATACGGCCCGAGGCGGTGATCTATGATCCCGAACTGACCCTGGGGCTGCCCGTGGCGATGAGCGTGGCCAGCGGGCTGAACGCCATCGCCCATGCGGTCGAAGGGCTTTATGCCAGCGACGCCAATCCCGTGACCTCGCTGATGGCGGTGGAGGGGATCGCCGCCCTGCAAAAGGCGCTTCCCGCCATCTGCCGCAACCCGGCCGATCTGGGTGCGCGCAGCGAGGCGCTTTACGGGTCCTGGCTGTGCGGCACGGTGCTGGGTTCGGTGGCAATGGCGCTCCACCACAAGCTTTGCCATACGCTTGGCGGGGCGCTGGATCTGCCCCACGCCGAAACTCACGCGATCCTGCTGCCACATACGGTGGCCTTCAACGCCTTGGCGGCGGCCCGGGCGCTTGACCCGGCGGCGCGGCTTTTCGACGGCGATCTGGGCGGAGGGCTGTACGATCTTGCCCTGTCGCTTGGCGCGCCGATGGCGCTGCGCGATCTTGGGGTAGGCCGCGACGATCTGGGCCGCATTGCAGATCTGGCCGTGAAGAACCCCTATGCCAACCCGCGCGAGGTGACGCAGGGCGGCATCCTTGCGCTGCTTGAGGCGGCTTGGGCGGGCACCCGTCCCACGCCGCTCTGACCTGAAAGGACAACACCATGACTGCTGATGCCGCCATCGATTACTTTACCGAAAGCCGCTCGGTCGAGGCCGTGAACGGGCGGATGGGCGATGGCACCGATCCGCGTCTGGCGCATGTGATGTCGCGGCTGGTGACGCACCTGCACGCCTTCATCAAGGATGTTGAACTGACACAGGCCGAATGGGCCACGGCCATCGACTTCCTGACCCGCACGGGACAGATGTGTGACGGCAACCGGCAGGAATACATTCTTCTGTCCGACGTTCTGGGCGTGTCGATGCTGGTTGACGCGATCAACAACCGCCGCCCGACCGGGGCGACGGAAAACACCGTGCTGGGGCCGTTCCACGTGGACGGCGTGCCGGAATACCCGATGGGGACCAACATCACTCTGGCCGGGGCGGGCGAGACCTGCCTCTTTGAAGGCACCGTGACCGACCTTGACGGCACCCCGCTGGAAGGCGTGCGGATCGACGTGTGGTCGGACAACGAGGACGGCTTTTACGACGTGCAGCAGCCCGGGGTGCAGCCACTCCACAACAACCGGGGAGTCTTTGTCACCGGGCCTGACGGGCGCTACCGGTTCCGGGGGATCAAGCCGGTGTCCTATCCCATTCCCGATGACGGGCCGGTGGGGCAGATGCTGGGACATCTCGGCCGCCACCCCTACCGCCCTGCGCACATGCACTTCATCGTCAGCCGCGAGGGCTTTGAGACCGTTGTCACCCACACCTTCGTGGCGGGGGATGACTACCTGACATCGGACGCCGTCTTTGGCGTGAAGCAATCGCTGATCGCCCCGTTCAAGCCGGTGGCGGGGGGCGAGACGCAGTGGCGCTCGACCTTCGACTTCGTCCTGAACAAGGCCGCCGCAGCATGACCGCCGGCCGCAAAAGCCCCCGCATCGCCTTTCTGGGCACCGGGGCGCAGGGGGCCTCCATCGCCGCCGATTTCGCGCTGGCGGGGCTGGATGTCACCTTCATCGACCAGTGGCCTGCGCATATCGAGGCGATCCGTGAGCATGGCATCACGGTGAACCTGCCCACCCGGCAGATCAACGCCCGCGTGCCCGCGCTGCACCTGTGCCAGGTCGCAGAAATCAAGGAACCGTTCGACCTGATCTTCCTGGTGGTCAAGGCCTATGACACGACCTGGGCCACCCAGCTGATCAAGCCGGTTCTGGCCGAGGATGGTTTTGTGATCGGCCTGCAGAACGGCATGACGCATGAAGACATCGCCGCCGTGGTGGGCCGCCACCGCACCATCGGCGCGGTGATCGAGATTGCGTCGAACATGTGGGTTCCCGGTGTGACCAACCGGCAGAACGACCACGACGAATCCTGGTTCGCGATGGGCGCGCTGGACCCCGCGCAACAGCATCGGGTCGAAGCCGTGGCCGATATCCTGCGCCATTCGGGCCGGGTCGAGGTGACGGGTGACATCCGGTCGGCCAAGTGGATGAAGCTGGTGGTCAACGCCGCCGAACTGATCCCGTCGGCCATCATCGACACCGCCCTGAACGACGCCGCCCGTGCGCCCGGGATGCTGGAGGTGATGCGGCAAGCCGGGTACGAGGCGATGCAGGCGGCCCTGGCCGATGGCGCCACGATCATGCCGATCATCGGGATGCCGCCCACGATGAGCAACGATCCCGAACGCTATGTCGATGAGATCTTTGACGAAGTCCTGCGCACCTTCTCACGCGAGGATACGTTGACCACGTCCTTGCAGGACTGGCGCAAGGGCCGCCGGGCCGAGGTGGAAGAGGTGAACGGCTGGGTCGTCAACACCCTGCGCGCCCATGGACGCGATGCTCCGGTCAACCGGCGGGTGGTCGAGGTGGCGTTGCAGATCGAGGCGGGCAAGCTGGCCCCGCGGCCGGAAAACGTTCGACTTCTGACCGAACGCTGATCGGGGGCCACGATGCCGAACATGAAGATCTACGTCGATGAAGCGGTCTACCCAGACTGTCGCGACCGGCTGTCCGGCGCGCTTCGCCCGATCCGCGACATGCTGTGCGGCGACCTGGCGGTGGACGCGCCGGCCTGCCAGTTCGCCGTCATGCCGGTGCTGGCGATGCCTGACCTGCCCCCGGTCAACGTGGAACTCGCGATCATGCCGCGCCCGGATCGCACCCGGGCAGTCCTGCTTGGCGTCTGTGCCAAGCTGCGCGAAATGGTCGGGGCGGCAACGGGCGGCCATGTCGCCATACGGGTCACGACGCTGGACCCCGAAACCTACATCGCCCTGAAATAGGAAACGACGGAATGGACAAGACACTCCCCGATCTGAAGGCCGCAGTCGCAGGGATCGCCGATGGCATGACCGTGATGATCGGCGGCTTTGGCGGGTCGGGCGCGCCGATCGAGTTGATCCATGCGCTGATCGACCGCTACGTCGCGACGGGCCACCCGAAAGGCCTGACCGTGGTGAACAACAACGCCGGAAACGGCCACGTCGGCCTTGCCGCCCTGATCGAGGCCGGGATGGTGGCCAAGCTGATCTGTTCCTTCCCACGCTCGGCCGATCCGGTCGTCTTCACCGAGATGTATCTGGCCGGGAAGATCGAGCTGGAACTGGTGCCGCAGGGCACCCTGGCCGAACGTATTCGCGCCGGAGGGGCGGGGATTCCGGCGTTCTATACTCCCACCAGCTATGGCACCGATCTGGCCAAGGGCAAACCGGTCGAGGTGTTCGAGGGGCGTCCCTATGTGCAGGAACGCTGGCTGAAGGCCGATTATGCGCTGGTCAAGGCGCATCTTGGCGACCGTCTGGGCAACCTGACCTACCGGATGGCCGCGCGGAACTTCAATCCGCTGATGTGCATGGCCGCCGCGACGACCATCGTGCAGGTCAGCCGCATCGTCGACCCCGGCGAGATCGACCCTGAGGCCGTCATCACCCCCGGCATCTTCGTGCAGGGAGTGGTGGAGGTGCCAGACCCAGCGCAGGAAGAAACGCTGAACCGCGCCGGTGCGCGCTATGGCGAGGTGGCGGCATGAAACTCTCCCCCAGCCAGATGGCGTGGCGCGCGGCGCAGGATATTGAGGACGGGGCCTATGTGAACCTTGGCATCGGTTTTCCCGAGATGGTCGCCAGGTTCCAGCCCCCCGGTCGTCAGGCGATCTTTCACACAGAAAACGGCATTCTTGGCTTTGGCGAGGCCCCGCCCCCTGGCAAGGAGGATTGGGACCTGATCAACGCCGGCAAGAAGGCGGTGACGCTGAAACCGGGCACAGCCTTCTTCCACCACGCCGACAGCTTTGCCATGGTGCGCGGCGGGCATCTGGATGTGGCGATCCTTGGCGCCTATGAGGTGGCCGAGACGGGAGATCTGGCGAACTGGTCCACCGGGCCAAAGGGTGTGCCAGCGGTCGGGGGCGCGATGGACCTGGTCCACGGGGCCAAGCGCGTGGCGGTGATGACCGATCATGTCACCAAGGACGGCAAGCCGAAACTCTTGGAACGCTGCAGCCTGCCGCTGACCGGGGTCGCTTGTGTGACGCGCGTCTACTCCAGCCATGCGGTGATTGACATTGTCGGCGGGCGCTTCGTGCTGCGGGAAAAGCTGCCGTCGCTGACCTTTGATGTGCTGCAATCCATGACTGGGGCCATCCTCCATCTGGACGGCCCGGTCGCTGATCTTGTCGTTCCCGACCTGTGAAAGACGCTTTGCCATGACCGACGTCTTCCTCTGCGACTACATCCGCACGCCGATCGGCCGGTTCGGCGGCAGCCTTTCCTCGGTCCGGGCCGATGACCTTGGCGCGGTTCCCCTGCGCGCGCTGATGGCGCGGAACGCAGGCGTGGACTGGGCGGCGGTCGACGATGTGGTCTTCGGCTGCGCCAATCAGGCGGGTGAGGATAACCGCAACGTAGCGCGCATGTCGGCCCTGCTGGCCGGGCTGCCGGTGACGGTGACGGGCACCACGATCAACCGGCTATGCGGGTCGGGGATGGATGCGGTGCTGGTGGCCGCGCGGCAGATCAGGGCGGGCGAGGCCGACCTGATGGTCGCGGGTGGGGTGGAGAGCATGTCCCGCGCGCCCTTCGTCATGCCGAAGGCCGACACCGCCTTCAGCCGGACCGCCGAGATTTACGACACCACTATCGGTTGGCGCTTCGTCAATCCCTTGATGAAGGCGCAATACGGCGTCGAGTCCATGCCCGAAACCGGCGAGAACGTCGCCGAGAATTTCGCCATCTCCCGTGCCGATCAGGATGCCTTTGCGCTTCGGTCACAAGCCAAGGC
>Ga0075154_10002940_pt1 | contig 10956 bp, 2 predicted proteins | sample JI71714BDNA_FD_70965 | JGI IMG/M metagenome (GOLD analysis project Ga0075154, IMG submission 70965) | Wastewater effluent complex algal communities from Wisconsin, to seasonally profile nutrient transformation and Carbon sequestration -... | ecosystem: Engineered > WWTP > Effluent > Algae... | reverse complement strand
GGGGGGTAGATTGCAAGAGTCACCTCAAAGCCAGCAATGGCAATATCGATACATGAAACATGAAGTCAAGCCCCGTCACATTGTGGATACTACGGGCATTCAAATGCAACTCATTGTGGATGAAGAAGAACGCCTTCAAAGACGCTTTTTCAGGAACATGAATCGTCGTCAAAATTTGATTGAGCTGCAGGAAGACAACTCTGTCGTCTCCTCAATCACTAATCCAACTTGTCTCAAGAGTGAGAATCCAAGAACAGACGCTCCTTCGTCCAATTCAGTTTCGTCTGTGAAGGATTTTATTTCCATGCTGGAACAACGTACTAATACTTCGCCAGATCCCGCCAATAGTTTGCCTATTAATTTGCAAAACCATTCGCCGCCATTGATGGAGAATTCTAATACTGAAGGCTCGAATCGAAATCATGCCATGCATAACAAGTCGCTGGTTCAATCTATTCATACGCGAATGGAAGCAAGACAACAAATTAAATCTACAATGGAAACCATGATGCATTCAGTACAAGAGGTGTCATGTACAGATGAAGCTAGACAACAGCTGCAACCTATATTGCAAGCGCGACAAAAGTTACTACCTAGACTGGAAGTTGCAAGTAACTTTCCATCGACTTCAAGATCTGCAACACCTCATGCAAAGGAGCCAAGTAAGCAGGAGCTATCTAAAACTTCAAGTACGCAGCATGTACAAACTATGCCCAAGGCGGAATCCCCTGCTATGGAGTTGAGAACTACACCTACGAAGCAAACAAGAAAGCATGTACAATCTACAAATGAATTACTTTCTAAAATGTCTGCTGAATTGATGGCAGTGAAAACTTCTACCCGAATCGAAAACTCCAAGTACGAGGCCTCTGTGCCCAAGCGTAGACGCAGTCCAAGCCCCGTTTCCTCTATGGCCAGTACTCGAGTCGCTAACAATTTGGCACTGTCTTCCTCCATTCCAACTTTACACGGTGATATACCGCCTCCACATTCAACACCACCTCCAACTAGAAAGTTTAAAGAACAGCTCAAGGCTGCTGTAGATAGAGCCAACGATGTCCAACCACAACGAGCAGATTACAAGGATGAGAATGTTGCTCCGAATCTGATTCGAGGACAAGCATCTTGGAAGACTAGGTCATTCTCGAGAACGAACAAGGACGAGTCGAACCCGTCTTTTAAATCAAGCCTCAAACAGCCTTTAGCATCTTTGAGCAGCAAAAATCGTGATGCACCAATCGAAGATGAGATTTTGCCGAAAGGATTTTCTGACAATCACAAAAAAGAATCCGAGCAAATGACGGAGAGAATATCTCCGAATCGGTCCAAACAGGAGCTTGCGTCTGGTAAAGCAACACTCAAAGACAACAAGGAAACTGAAAAGTCATCAGCAAGAGTATCACCAACGTGGAAATCGAAGGCAGTTTCTCCTGAAACTAGCTCTGACAACAAGAAGATCAATCCAAATTACAAGTTTCACGATTTGAATGATGAATACTCTAAAGAAAATCAACCCTGGTCAAAAGCGGTTTTTCCCAAAAAATCGGGCTTGGCAACAAAACAGGCACCAATAAATGTCCCGACTGCTCTAATACCCAACTCGCCTGCACCATCTGATGAGGGCTCTACGAACGATGGAAAGTTCCATGATCCATTTACTGAGTACTGCTACAAAAAGATGGGTCGACAAAAGACTGCTCCGGTCAGCCAGTTACAGCCACATGATGAAGTTGAGGAGGAAGACGAGCCACCCCCGCTTGCACAAAAGTCTCCTGGAAGATCAAAGGACCGTGCCCAAGACCATGGGATCAGAGAAAAGGTGGAAATATTTGAAAAGGGCCGTGATCCAATTCGAACCCTGAGCGGAAATCGCCGTGTACTATCACGAACGTCTAGACCAGATGAGACTCATGACGAAAAGGAATTAGAAGCGAATGTCCAAACTGCAAAGCACGCAACCAAGGATTCAAATTATATTTCCTTTAAAAATCTGCAAGACTCTGGGAATGTAGAGAAAGTTGTATCAAGTCTAAAACCCAATTTAGTTCAAACGGACACTTCAAAAGGAGCTCAAGTTCCCGTCTCTACAAGCGCCTTAGGTGACGAACGATCTAGTTTATCTTTGAAAAAAAGCAGAGCTTCTAAAGAGCAAATTGGTAGGTCTCATCACGGGCAAGATGGCGCGCAATCCGACAAGGACCATAAAAAGGTAGCAACCACGCAAGGACCTTTAACCAAGGAGCTTATTCACACTCTAGAAAAAAATTCAGTCAAAGACCACAAAAAGGTGTATGCAAAAGATTCTGCTTTAAAGGAAACCCCAAGTGAATCAGGCCGACCAGATGACACGGACGCTGTCGAAGTTTTTTTAAGGAAATACATTTCGGTCGAGCCAGTTCTGAAGCAAAACGCAGAAACATCAACTGCGGGTGTTTCTAGGGGTAGAGATATTACGGCTGGGGTGGGTCGAAGAAAAGTCTCAGTTTCCCCCTCACCTCCCACAGCTAAAGAAGAGAGCGTGGAAGTGGAGACTGAAGATGATTCTATCATGCCCGATCAAACTGGTGCTATTCCGATGCATATCCATAGTGAGAATACTGTGTCTTCAAACGTGAAGCGAGTTCTGCCCGATCGAAGTCAGTCTCAGATTGGAGAAAAAGTTGCAGAGAATTTGAAACCGCTTACTGCTCGCTTTGCGCCTCAACATTCTGTTAGTCCTCCTATAGTACGAAAGTCAGTTGGTCCTCCAGCATTACGCAAGTCAGTTAGTCCTCCGGCAACTCGAAATACAGAAAACGCTCCCATGACTCACAAGTCAGAGAGTCCACCTCCGACTCGTAAGTCTGTAACACCTATTATCCAACGGATATCTGTCAGTCCTCTTGTGACTCGAAACTCCTTATCACCACCGACACAAAGGCCTTCACCAACCTCTGATAACCCCAAAGCCAAGGTTGCCCAGAATGGGACACTCCAGAAAGTCAAGGCTGCATGTGAAGCTATCGAGTCAACCACCAGAAAGGCGAATCAACAAAAGGTAAATCGTAAACACATACACAAGGAGACCAAGGGAAAGAAACGATCTGGAACTGGCAGAAAGGCTAGTTATCAGAAGAAAGTTCATGTCTCCGATGACGATGAAAGCAACCACAGTAGTAGAAGTAGTAGTCACAGTAGAGAGAGGCGCAGTAGTAGTGGTGACGAGGAAGTTTCTATTATCACAACTCGTATTACCAGGACAAAGAATGGCAAACGAATTGGTGTCAATATTTCTGAATCTGGATATGGAGAGGTGGAAGTGGCACGGATTCCTACTCCTACACGAGAGCGTTTATACAACTTGGTGACGGAGAGTGCAAGCTCCATGGTCTCAACGAATCAAGAGGATCTGGCAAAAAAGGACTCTTCCTCCAAGCGAAAAGGCAAGCATCAGAGTGTAGTCAATCCTCAGAACCACTGGACGGTGGAAGATAAGCGATGGGTATCAGCAAACAATGATGAGGTAAAGAATGAGTCAGAAAAAGATCACGTTGTTCGTGGTGTGCAACAGAGAAGGCGCGAAGAAAAGGAGCATCCTTGGGACAAGCCTGGTTTGAAGAGTTCCACCAAGACTATTGGGGGCATTAGTGCAGTCTCGGTCAATACTGCCGGGGATGTTCCAGAAGATCAAGTGAGGGATGACATTCCATCTGAAATTTCACACTCGGACACACATTTGGACAGTGGGCAGTCTGTATTTAGTGATTTGGATAATATGACTTGGTCAATGGCAGATGTACAAAGACAGCCTATGCCTGTATATCGTCCTCCAGCAATTTCTTTGAGTCCTAACCATCAACGTCAGTATAACACTTCTGCAGCTCTACTTCCTAACATGAGCCATGTGATGTTTGATCACTCTTTGCTGGACAAGGTACCCAATGATCGTCAAGCATATCCACCACGGACCTATGGATCTGTTTCACCTAGCTCGGAGGCTTTGCAAAACTTGATTCATGGCCGTCCTTATAGAGCGCGAGCAGCATCCATGTCTCCTGAGAGGTCATACATTTTTGGTAATTTTTCTGGTGGAATACAACAACCACGTGCAAACCTTGCAGTGAGACCGGCTTCTTCTTCGCCACCTCGGTTATCTCCAACAATTTCTTCGGCTTTTGCAAATATAGACTTGGACGCCGTGGCTAAAATGCCTCCAATCCGAGCTAGTGGTCCAACACCTCCTTGGGCACAGGCCGGAGATTCGGACATTCATAAAAGTAACAAGCCCAAGCTGAGGCGGTTCAAGTTTGGGCAAAAGCCTGACAAGGCTGGAGAGGAAGATCATAGCTCTAGCAAAGCTTCCTCCAAGAATATGTTTGGTTTTAAATTGAAGAAATTCAGTGTAAAAAGCAATAATTCATAATTGATTTTAATGAATATTCGCGTACTTTGTTTTTTCATGCCCAAATGAATTATGATCTCAATTCATACTGGAAGGATGCTAGTTCTAAAACATATAAATTGCACAATCCACCAGAGCTATAATACTAAGGGACTTTTTGACAAGTACTTCGATTCCAAATTCACTGTAGATTAAAAGCATACGACCATAGTAGTTGTTCGTGACTCAAAGATTAAAGTTAAAATATAAATTCCAAGCCACATTTCTCGATCTAATTCTTTGACAAAACCATTTGTAATCATAAAGTCAGTTATTCTTTGAAAATAAATCACTCCGGAACAATGAAAACAGCGGCATTCTAAGAATTGGCCATGAATATAATACTTTTTATGTCGTCTCGAAGCCTGCAAAGCTCTTCTCACGATATTATCAAAACTTAAGCGCCATCATAAGTGACATAACGATCTTGCCTGGCAACATCAACGATTTTGTATGAAGTTTGACGATATGCTCAAACATTCCATGTCAATTTTAGAAAGATTTTAGCATCCTTGGAGAACAAGTTGTTGTCCACAACCCAAGCATCTCTAACTGGTCCGTGATCCAGTCTGAGTTTATCAAGCTTAATTCTGCATGAACCAATCTTGTCATCGGAAACAATGTCGTCTTCCATGATTTTTACGTTGAGGACTAAGTTCTTCAGACCTGGAAGATCTGTAAAAGTGAAGCTCTCATTGTACACGGGGCTACAGTCGTCCTTTTTCTTGGAAGATTGCTTCCTTCCAAAGTCTTTGTCCAAGAACATGTTGTCTTGCTCAAGTTCAAACACGACGTAGGGGTCTGATTTACCCAAGAGATCTTGGTCTGAGAGGTTTGTCACCTTCTCCAGGAATACATTCAAGGAACCCATTCTAGAAAGATCTCTAAAATTACTTTTTCAAGTTTATGGATGCTTGTGGATTGATTTTCGAAATGTAAGCTGAATCTTCGTGCACCTTGCAGCTACTCAAGTGGTACTATTCGTGGGTCAAAGATTCCTCACAAGGCGCAAAATCAAAAAAGTTACGTCTAATTAGATTCGGTACGAATTACGAAGTTTATAGCGCTTGTATACATCTGTATTCTTCTTCGCAGGTTTGAAGATTTGTTCTGCAGATGACTTTTCATACTACGGTAGGCTGCTTGAAATCTGCCAAAGTATCATCTCCCTCGCATATTTTCATCATACCCAAAATTTAAATATAAAAAAAGCACAAGGACGATCCAGTCCAGAATCCCCTTAATAAATGTAATGAAATTGGAAGACACACTTATCATTTATATACATTTATACCTAAATAGAATCCATATTAACTTCTTTCAAGATCCGCTGAAATGCACCAAAGTATAGTATACTTGTCAAGTCGTGTACGCCTATTTTTTGAAATCATACTTTTCAGAACTTATGATACAGACATAACAGAAATTCATAAGAATGTTTCACGCACAATAGGTAAGTAAGAACTACAAAGATGGATTTGTGGTCATTTTGTATCTTAAATCTCCATGATGAAGTAATTCTTATAAATCTAGCGAATATGGTTCTAGAAAGTTTGGCAGCAAAAACTGTCAGGATCGAGCTTGGATAAGGAGCAAAAAAAACCTCCATTGAATGCTTACCAGTTAGCCTTGAAGAATGCCGAATTTACCAAGACTATCAGCTATTCTGGAAAAAGATACTCGCACTTATCAACCAAGCAAAAAGGTGCTCAATCTGACATATTTATGTCAATGGAAGATAACAATTGGGTTAAATACTGTAATTTGGTGAACTGGCATTTAGATTTCAACTTGTAGTCGACAGTTATCGTTGAAACACTACGTAACTTATTTTATCAGATAGTTGCGAACTCCAAAATCCAAGTTGCTTTTGTATATGCCTGTACATGTATGTAGAAGGAACTTGTGACCTCGGAAAGAACCCCAACTTAAGCACAAAATCAAGATGTACGAATCTGACATGTTTATTTTTCACTTGTCACTTTTAACTTTTACATATATGTGGTAAGCGTGAGAAGACAAAAAGAACTTACATCATCACATCTCCTCAAGACATGCTCTCAAAAAACAACCATTAGAGCAACAAACTATTGATTATAGAATCTGTGTTGAATGACGTTTTGATGAGTAGTATAATAATAGTCTGAAATTCAAACCATGGAACAATCATTGACAGGCCCAGAAAGCGCTGCTTCCCGAGAGGCAAACACATCGCTTCCAAAAAGAAATGGGGGCCGAATGAAACGACGATCAGTACTGCGACCCATCAAGCTTGGAGCCAAGACTGTAGTTTATGATGAAAGCGTAACAGACATTGGAAAAGGAGAGGTCTCAAAGGCGTTTCCGGTGGGAGGTCGCTACGGCGAGGGAGTGGCCTCGGGCTTTTACAAATGGCTAGACCGGCGAGCTTCCCCACCGAAAAAGCGAAGCTTGGCACCAAAACGAGCATTGCCCAAGGTTGGATTTTGGAAACTATTGTCGTTTTCTACCCCTCATGAACGTGTCTGCATGGCGTGTGGAATTTTGTGTGCAGCCATTAGTGGTTCGAGTATACCAATTTGGCTCATTTTGCTCAACAATAGCATAAATGCCATGCTGAGTACAGCTGCCATTCTGAATGCGATCGGCGGAGGAGGCAGCGAAGGCCTTGTGAGTATGATTAGCGAGCAACTTGTCAATCTTGTAATTGCCTTTGCCTTGGTGGGAGTGGTATCTCTAGTAAGTGGATGCTTGTATGTGGCATTATGGACTTTTACGGGCGAACGACAATCCCTACGCATCAAAGAGGAGTTTGTCAAGGCTGCCTTTCTGCAGGATGCCGAATGGTTTGACCAAAACAATCCTCAAGAGTTGCCCACCAAGGTCGCTAATGCCATGCAAGACATCAGCGATTCTCTTGGACGAAAAATTGCCGATACATTTATGAATTTGTGGGCTGCCATTTTTTGTTTGGCCGTATCCCTGTGGCTGGATGCGCCTTTGGCAATCGCCATGATATGTGTTGTGCCAGTTATTGCCTTTGTGTATGCCGTTATTGGTGTTTTCATTCGATCATCTAGTCAACAATCCTCTCAATCTTTATCTGAGGCCGGTGCTGTAGCATTTGAGGCCATTAGCGGAATTAAAACAGTTGCATCTCTTTGCTCAGAACCTTGGGTTTTTGATCGTTACCACAATTTGGGACGCCAATCCCAGAAATCATCAGTAAAGAGTGGATTTTTATCCAGTTTAACGGCGGGTATAACGGGATTCCTATTTTACATGACAATAACAATCGCCTTTTTGATTGGTACAGAACAAGTCGCAGCCTCCTGGACCTTCGAGTGTATTTTGGATACCTTGGGTTTTTTGCAAGCCGACAAGCGCTGTTATTCTGGGGCTGCAGTCATGGTCTGTATTTACGGAGTCATCTTGTGTGCCACTTTCTTTGGCATGATGGGACCAGGACTTGGAGCGATCAATGTGGCTCAACAGTCAGCGGCAGAATTATTCGACACTATTGAAAGAGAACCCAACATTAGTGTGAATCCAAATTCCGATGATGGATTGGTATTGGAAAACTTGGAAGGCGCGATTGACTTTCAGAGCATTCTCTTTACATATCCCTCGAGACCGCGCAACGTGATTTTTCAGGATTTGCACTTGACAATTTTACCAGGAGAGAGTGTAGGATTGGTTGGACCTTCCGGGTCTGGCAAGTCTACAATTTCCAAGCTATTATTGAGATTCTATGATCCTATTGCTGGTCAGGTCACGGTTGACGATGTGAATTTGAAACTCTTGAATGTCTCATGGTGGCGCGATCAGGTGGGCTATGTGGCACAAGAACCCATAATTTTCCCAGGCAGTGTCCGTGACAACATCGCCATGGGAAAACCGGGTGCTACTGACGAGGAAATAATTGCAGCAGCCAAGGCCGCCTGTGCACACGACTTCATTATGGAACTTCCCGATCAATATTCAACCTTTTACAGCGGTACGTCAATTCAGCTCAGTGGAGGACAAATGCAACGCATTTCGATTGCTCGGGCCATTGTAAAAAACCCTATACTTCTTCTTTTGGATGAAGCCACATCGGCTTTGGACAGCGCATCTGAACAAGTTGTGTTGGAGGCGATTGAAAACATTCGTCGAACTAGAACCATTACCACAGTTTCCGTTGCCCACCGCCTCTCTACCATTATGAATTGCGACAAGATTGCCGTAATCAATCATGGTCATGTTGCTGAACTTGGGTCTCATCGAGAGTTGCTAGAACTTGGAAAAGTCTATGCTACGCTTTGTGAGTCGCAAGGCATTACTCTGGAAAGCACATCAATCGAAAAACAAATGTCTATAAAATTAGCACGCGCCAAAAGCCAAAAATCCCAAAGTATGCTCAAACAAATTGGTGGCCTAGTCTCGGACAAGGACGATTCTGTAGAAATGATGGCCGATGAGGAATTTGTAGATGAAGAGGAATCGCCAGCAGAAGTCGAAGAGAAGGATCTAGCCTTATCGAGGTTGTGGTACCTCAACAAGCCTGAATGGGGATACATCTTCATGGGAGTTATTGGTGCTATCATTGTGGGTGCGCTCTCGCCTTCAGAGGGCATATTCACGGCTAGAATTGTAGAAAATTACTACACAGTCGACGCCAGCGAGTTGCGAGCCGTTAACTTTAAATGGACCATGGGTTTCGTTTTTTTAGCATTCGCTTCCCTCATTTTCAACTTGTTTTTAGGTTGTGGTTTCAGTGTTTCGGGATATCGCCTAACTAGACGAATGCGCGCATTTGCATTTGAGTCAATCTTGCGACACAGTATGGGATGGTTCGATTCGCCAGACCACTCCACTGGAGAGCTGACAACTCGTTTGGAAGAAGATTGTGGTGCAGTGGCCAAAGTCACCGGATGGGCCTTGGGATATAAAGTTCGAGTAATCGCAACTCTGACCGCAGGTGTCGTAATAGCCTTGGCATTTTCCTGGCAAATTGGAATTGTTGCCATTCTCTGTGTTCCCGTCATCATGGCGGCCACCTTTGTACAAACTAAATGTGCCAAGCCTCGTGCAATAGAGACGGAGGGATTGTCTCCAGCCACTATTTTGGAGAGTGGCCTTCGAGGCATCTCGTCCGTTCATGCTTATAATTTGCAAGCCAAATTCTGTCAAGATTATTCCACTGCACTAAAACCATACTCAAAAGGCAAGACGCGTGAGGGTATGATTGCGGGTGCAGTTTTCGGATTGTCGCAGTGCGCCATTTTCATGTCGTTTTCTCTGCTGTTTTTCGTGGGATCCAAATTATTGATTGACGGCAAGATTGGATTTGCCCAGTTCTTTACTGCTATTTTGGCTGTCATGTTTGGAGCATTGGTAAGTGTATAAATATACTTTCTCTTTAATGAGTATGATATATGATGCAAAGAACTGACTTTTACATTGGTTTTCGTAGGGAGCAGGTCAAGTCGGAGCTGACTTCAATGCCACTCGAGAGGGTATAGCCGCAGCAGAACGCACATTCGATCTCATTGACGAAAAGCATGATCACAATGACCCATTTGGCGAGGAAGGGCTAAGGCCGAGCCAGATCACTGGCGCGATTAATTTCAAGTCTGTCTGTTTCTCTTATCCAACCCGACCTGAACATCCCATTTATTATCCATCCAGAGATCGCGATGGGTTGAATCTTTTGATTGGTGCCAAAGAATCAGTGGCATTTGTGGGCAAATCTGGGTGTGGCAAAAGTACTGCCTTGCAACTTGTACTGAGATTTTACACCGCATCCTCAGGACAAGTTTTGTTGGACGAGAACGACATTGAAGAGTTGAACTTGAGGTGGCTCCGACGACAGATTGGCTATGTTGGACAATTACCTACTTTATTTTCTGGCACGGTTAGATCCAATATTCTTCTGGGAAATGAGGGTGCCACCGAGGACGAGGTCATTGCCGCTGCCAAGGCAGCCAACGCACACGATTTCATAATGGGTTTCACTAATGGCTATGACACGGATATAGGGACGGGTGGAAATCTCATGTCGGGTGGTCAAAAGCAACGTATTGCTATTGCGCGTGCCATTGTGAAAAACCCCAAAATTCTCATTTTAGATGAGGCAACCGCTGCACTCGATAATGAAAGTGAGCGAATCGTCCAGGCCGCTTTGGATGAACTACAACGAAAGCAACCACGAACGACGTTGGTTGTGGCGCATAGATTGGTAACTGTCAAAAACTGTACCAAGATTTGTGTGCTTGACAAGGGAGGAGTCAAAGAGTTGGGGAGTCATGAAGAACTCATAGCGCAAAAAGGATTATATTATGACCTTTGGAAAAAGCAGGGGGCATCTGATGAGTAAACTTACTCTCTCTATGCCCTAATTGTTTATGTTTAATTTGTTCATGTAGATTAGTCCTGAACAAGAGATTGAATAATAAAATTCCACTGAATATTTCATAAATTTTGAATTCTAAAGTTTTGTTACGTTTTCTCGACGCTGTATCCTTCTCGTTGTTCGTTCACAGGTCCTGTTCCTTCAAGCCGATGAAACTCAACAA
>Ga0075154_10002936_pt1 | contig 10961 bp, 5 predicted proteins | sample JI71714BDNA_FD_70965 | JGI IMG/M metagenome (GOLD analysis project Ga0075154, IMG submission 70965) | Wastewater effluent complex algal communities from Wisconsin, to seasonally profile nutrient transformation and Carbon sequestration -... | ecosystem: Engineered > WWTP > Effluent > Algae... | reverse complement strand
TTCAATTTGCTAATATCATTCAGTACCATGCCATTTGCTTGTGGGGTCATGTGCACCGTAGCTGCCGTGTCACAACCATGTACTTGGGTCATCGAGCAACTTCACTCTATCCGGGAATATCAAGTTATCCATTCCAGTTTCCTCCAATTCTATTCATTTGCTAATTTTCTTATGTTTTGCATATCGTCTTCAACCAAAAATTGAATCATCGTATAGATCATTGTACATGAACTATTCTTCTTCCTCCTTTTACATTTCAGATGCATACTCTTCACATTTTTGTTGCACACCTGAACCTTCAAGGTCAACAGTGCACAGGACATACTCGATTTCATCACCCTTACTGTTATCCAAATACACTTTAGCATGCTCATTTCTGCCTTTGTAACTGGCCAGTTTCTTTGCTGTGTTTTCCGGCAAATCCCAGCAGTCTACTTTCCAATGTCCTGTTTTTTGCAGTGGTTACAACTACCATGCAACCTTTTTATCTCCATAGTTGCGCTTGAGTATCTTACTATTTCCTTTCTGTTCCTTGGTGGGACAGCCCTGTGGCCTTTTCCTTGTACACACAACAAACTCCTGTGAACACATTTAAAGCAAGTATTTTTTAGGAACCCATAAGTACTATTACCTTTGTTCCCTCCATTCTGATGCCATCTCATTGACATCTCCAGGTCGCTTGACATCAGGACAGTTTCTTGGTTCTCTGCCACCAAATTCAGTGTGGGTCAGTACTTCCATGGAGATACGGCAAATATAGTTCCAATCATGTCATCATTTGTAAAAATCTGAGTTTAGTTTGAGCATAAGCATGCTCACGAGTCGCGAGTTGACAAAAATAGAATACTCGCGATTTAATAAATTTGCACCCAACTTTAACTTGTATATCGCAGCAAGAATTTTCTACCTCAAAATTAGATAAATTATCACTTTTCAAAAAATAATGAGTTATCGAGATTCCAAATCCAAGGTTGAAAGTCTCTGAGTATAGAATATTTGTTAGTTATTTTTGATGCACTGGCAAATGCATAAATATAAAAAGTTAAACACATAAACTAAGATGACGAAAGATTAGAAGAATCAAGGAAATTTCCACTAAATATATTTATAGGCGATTGGGAAACCAAAGTGTGAAACTATTTTTGGAATTGTTAAAATCTCTGTGGTGGAAAAATATGACAAAGTTACAAGTTACATAATGGAAGGGTCAATTTAAAAGTCCATGAAATAGATTATTCTTTGTTGGTTGAGATACGCGAACAATCAGTTTATATGAGTAAAAACTTTTTGCTTGGAATCCATTAAGTATCACTACTGGAATTTCAAAAAAGAACCATCTGACTTAGGGGATGATAATTAGTTAAAATTATCCAGGTCAACTTCAAGAAACTTGGTATAGGAAACATCGTTTATTTCGAGGATAGAGGCAACTGTCAAGGTAGCTTAGCGCATTGATACTTGTAGAAAGGGGATCAGTGTGCTTGGACACTGAATACTTGATGGCAGAAATTGACAAGAACACATAACTGAAAATCAGAGGATCCGAAACAGAAACTTAAAGGAAAAACTGAAGCGTCAGCAACTTAATACTTTTCCTGTTGATTTTGAATAGCTTTCCACGCTATTCATAATTTTATGCCACTTACTGAAGTGTATTGTTAAATACAAGGCCATCATAATGGGATGAAGTCCAATTAAATTTGGGACGAAGTCCAATTGTAATTGAGCACGAGCCACGGTGAAATGACTCGAAAACTTCTCAATTGGGTATCTATGTATCTATGCCTTGTGATTGTGAAGGATGCAGATATTTATGAATGCTGTCGACGTGTGTTGATGATAATTTGATTATTGCAACTAAGAGTGCAACTGAGAAAGGCTATTGACAGATGAAAGATATGTTAGAGGCGATTGAAAACTTGGGGTGTGACATAATGTCAGTGTGGCATGGATTTAATTGTCAACGGAGGAAATTTTTATCAAGAAAGGCGGAGAAAACGATGCATGTGGAAGGCTCTTTTGGTTCCCGCTAGCGTAATCAGTCAAGATTGTAGAAGCAAGGTGATAGATTACCTGTGGCTCATGTTCCGTGGTCACAAGTGATTATTTCCCCCCCGATTTCTTATAAGAAATGAAGTATCACATTTTGAAAATTTAAAAAGCGCCAAATCATTGTGTGTAAATTATTTGTGTATCACGAAAGCACGGGCCTTGAGCTGGAAGATTTGTTCGTTTAATGCTCGCATCACCTTTATCTACTATCGGAAACATATCTCAGCAAGTGTTGTTCATGGGTCAATCGTGTATTCATCTTCCTCTGTTGGCCGTGGATATAACCATAATTACATGTTTACAAGAATCCACAAGGTCGTAGTACACGTATTTAAAATTAGATTCAGAGCTGCGCGCCAGCAACAAATATAGTGTCGTTCAAACAAACATCAAAATAAAGCTGGGAGGCTCAACACAAAACGAAATCTAGTCTATCAATGAAATGTTGTATTTTACTCGGTGGGTTTCTTGATTGATTCAATTTCTTGTAGAATGAACTCGACAAGCAGCAAACCTGAATCATCCAGGCCAGATGGGGCAAACGCTTTCAAACATACAACAACTGACGATTACTTTTATGCTGACTATTTTTATGATGATTACTATTACCATCGTGATCCCTCGACGCCAGAATACATAACAACACAGACCGGCTTCAAGACCAAGGCAAAAGATGTGGGATTCGTAGGTTATGTGGAAACAAGTGTAGATCCAGGATCTTTGATGCTAATCCTTACGATAATAATGTGCATACTGTCGATTATGATTGTACCTTGCTTGAACATTTGGGGGCGCGAATATGAGGAATGGAGAAAAGGGACGATCAAAAAGAAAGATAAAAATTGTGCTAAGAAACTCACCCCAGATATCTCAAAAATTGATGGGATTAGCAGCAAGTTTCGCCTCATGCGACGAAAACCGAACATAACCGATGTAAAAGATTTGGCCATGGTGCCCACTCAATCTCATGAAAGCGAGTTATCATCCCCTGGCAGCGAGCATGAAGCACTGACCCCCGAAAGGAAATCTAACGATATAGCAGTGACCCAGTGCGAAAACACAACTCCAGAGAGTCCAATTAATATTACACCCAGAGGAACCACACAAAAATCATACCCTCCCGTCACCAAGGTTGGTCGAGGACATGACGGAGCTCCAAAAACAGGATACCAACTTACAGTAAAAGAACGAATGATGGCGGCTGTTGATAAGGTATAAATAATGACTCTGCTTTCTGAAATTTTGGTGAAATTTCTCAAACAAGCTTTCATTATTGTTTTAAGATCCTTATTCCTAGCAATGCTGACGATATGCGGACGCCAAATCGTGAAGATTGGGGTACAAAATCAGTGACGGATGGATCCGTTGCAAATTCTGTAATATCTCACAGAAGCCGCAGCTCGAGGGCGTCCAACTACAGTGATACCTCTGAGTTTTTCGATATGGCCCTGGCCAGCAGACGCAGACGTGCGGCAAGAAGCCATCGTGGATCCAGGGCTCGTCGCGTGGCAGAAAAAACAGCAGATACCACTCAAAGAACACAAGAGGCGTGGGATGAAGATGATCGTCGAGCCAAAGCTAAGTTGTATAGATCGCGGGATTCGGCCGGTCTTCAACGCGGCGTAGAAGCTGTGCTCCCAGACTCGCCTGAGAAAAATAATTTGGGACCGTTACTGGCCCGCATGATGGACTCACAGCACCAACATCGGGTTACAAAACACCCATTGAATAACTTGAGCGAATTCGACGAGAAAACTGCTGCTCTTGATACACATGCGAGTGGGTCAAGTCGAGGTCGTGGTACAACTAGAACTTCAGAACCTGATAAGCGTCGCAAAGATGAATCACCAAATCTTGCCAGTAGAAGTTCTGCTCATTCTGATGTTCAAGCGGTTGCAGCTTCAATAGCCTCGTCCTTAAAGCCGGATACTGCAAACGCAGCGACATCTGTTGATTCTTTAAAAGATGCCGAAAACGGTTCTGTGATTGAAAAGGAAGACGAACCAAACTCTGACTTGGATGAAAAAAAGTATACTGTGTGCTTTGGTCCCTACGCCCTTTGGCATCCATCAGTAATTAAAGACGGATTGTTCTTTATGGTAGATCTTGCTGATTTTGACAAGGAAGCTTTTCGAATATTCAAGTTGGTAATTCCCTATACGATTTCTGAGATTTCAGAATCACTTCTGGAGTTGGTACGTGTAGTACTTATTTCCAGGTTCTTAGGTGTTGAGTCCCTAACGGCTGCTCTATTGGTCGACATCCTAGTTGGAATGACTTCTGAGTTTTTACATGGTGTTCTTGACGCGGCTACTAGTATTACATCACATGCTATTGGAAGCGGTAACAATTATTTAGCTGGCCAATACGTTCAACAATCCATGCTGATATATGTCATAGCCAACGTGCCATTCTTTTTTTTGTGGTCGCACTTAACCAAGCCGGCCATTTTGTGGTTCGGACTATCTGAGAACATTGCCAATCTGGGACAAGATTATGCTAGAGTTGTCTTATGGCACACAATACAAGATGGTATCTCAACAGCACTTCATGGTTTGTACGAAGTAACAGACCATGAAATCTTCAGTACGATTGTTGGATTGTTAGAGGGTCTGGTGGGTGTTGGAATCACCGCCGCTGCTGTTGTCATATTGCCAGAGGTTCAACTCACAACCCTAGCTTGGATGGATCTTGTTGTTGGTTCAACCTTTACAGTCATTTCACTAATAATTCCGTTAAAATTGAAATGGCTCAAACCATACGTTGGCGGGCTATTTTGCAATTTTGCATTGACCAATACAGCAGCATTGTGGACTTTGGTTCGCACTGCTGCTCCAATTTCTGTCGGCGAGTTTATTGCGTATGGAGAATGGGAAATTTTAACCGTGTTTAGCGCACATCTCGGACCAGCTGAAGTCTCAGCTTGGGCTTACCTCGGAAGTGTATGGGATCTGTTTGAGGTATCAACCCAGGGCCTTGGAGATGCAGCAGAGGTTAGAGTCGGCTATCACCTAGGAAGCGGACGTCCTGAGCTTGCACAAAAATCTTCCTTACAATGTCTATTCTGGGGTACCATGATCGGAACCCTCGTCTCAAGCATTTTCTTATGCGTGGGAGACGATTTGCCGCTGATTCTCACTAAGGATCCTGTCTTGCAACACATGATAGCAGAAATGCTTCCGCTCGTTGCTATTGGAAACATTTCAATGACCTTGGGTATGGTTGCTTGGGCTTTGGTTGGAGCCCAAGGACGTTATGGCCTTGCCACAAGAATCTCCACGATTTCAAGCTGGATAGTTACAATTCCTCTTGCGTGTTACTTTATTTACTGGAAGCGATATGATCTAAAGTCTTTAGCAGCTGCAGTTGTGGTCGGGTATTCAATTATGGGAACATGCATGTCTTATGTGTTACTAAGATCAGACTGGAAAAAACTATCAGATAATATTATGGAAAGGAACGCAATCACAGGAGAAACCTACTCTTCTGATGAGGATTCAGATGACGACGATGAAGATAGTTCGAAGAGTAGCTCATCGTCATCTAGCAGCGATGATGCCTCAGATGATGAGGAGAAAAGTTCTAAAAAGGTTCTATAAACTGTTCCTGGAAACAGGGCTGTAAGAAGTTTATTGCGTAGGTTTGTTAAACGAGTTTACAGCGTGTTTAGTAATGAATCATGAGCACCATAGGCTGGCTGGCCTTTTCACAAATGAAGGACATTTAATTTCTTAAACATATGCCTCTGTGTTCAACCTATCACACAATGCATCGACCTTTTTGCCAATCCATTGAACATTTTTGACCGCCGATTCTTTGCGGTCTTGAAGGAATGCTACATCAAAGGGGGACATTTTACCACGTTGCTTTTCTAATTTGTCGGAAATTGTGTCCAACCGTACCTCAGCCATTTGTTGGATTTCCATTAGTCTCAATAACTCTTCCTGTAAATTTTGATCAGTGTTTTTTGCAGACTTAATCTTGGAGCTTGATAGCTGAATGATAGGCATTGTTCCTACCTCCAATGACTGGTCTTTGCTCTTTTTGGGCTTCTTCGCACTTGACATTTTAGAGTCTGAGAAGGCAGCGGCAGGACCTCCAATTGCCTCTTTATTAGCTGCACGTTCTTTCAGTTTGTCTTCTTTTTCTCGTTGAAATTGAAGATATTCATCATGATGCATTCTCTTGAGGTGGTCAATTAATTTTCCCGTGCTCGAACTTTCGGTGACGTTAATGGCCTTGTCCACACCTCTTCTGCGGCAGACCATACACAACCTCCAAGTCTTCATATCTGGGTGGACTTCCAAATCCAAGTGACAGAAGTAATTCCAGATTGCACTGGTCTTGTGGCCTTTCCAGGGAGCTGGCCCTGATACGAATTCGCACACATGACTCAGATCTGCGGTGATATTTGGATTAACTGCAAGTTCGCTCGGGTCCCCCTTGATCATGGTCTAGAAACCTAGCCATTACAAGTTCACGCGGCAGGCATGCAAAATTGTGAGACGAGATTTTATAGTATTTGAAATGAACTGAAAAGTATCTATTCTCGTATCTTTTCATGCCAAACAATCATAGTCGATTTATCAATAGGCTCTTGACAAGTTAATTTGGTCCTCAATAGCAGTGCAACTTTGTGTTTAGTTACGAGAAGTTCAACTTGATCGGTCGGCCTCACTTTACCTTTTATCTGGTCCGAACGGTTAAGGATAGGGCGGCCTAAAATTGGATCGACCCCTGACTAGATGTCGTAAGTGAATAAAACAAACCTATTGAATCTGTCGATCACAAAGAACAATGGCAAGCTTGTTGGTAGGCCGAGTGCTCCTATTAATTTACTTCGGTCGTTGAGACCATACGAAGAATCAAACATACCTTGCTTGATATGTAGGTACGAAATTGGATTCACAGTCGCTGATATTGGTACAGCGATCATCCATTAAAATCATGTGTCGGACTCAGGAACGAGATTTTTTGTTCTTCAGAGAATTTTTTGGAGGTCGGAAGACATATTTTTGGTCAAGGCCAACAAGATTGACATTTTCATAAGAAATTTGAAAATCTTAAAAATTCTAAAAAGTTTCATGAAATGAATAACAGTTTTACAATTTAAATTTCTTACCAAAGTTTAAAAAAATTTGCATCAAGACAAAAAGTTTGAAAAATATGTTGCTGAGTTAAAGTACATAGCAAAATATTCCAGCAAAATCTTAATCTGTACACAGGAATAATTAATTATTCACCATTTGGGTTTGTTTCTTTAAGATGAATTCAGTCAAACTACAGCAATGGTCGGATCAAAACAAATTAATGAAGTAAATCTTGCCAGAAATCAAACACAATGTTGAAAGCATACAGAAAGTAAAGCACGAAAACATTCTTTTGAAATTAATTTATTCGCATCATCCTATTAAAAAAATAGATCTGGCGAGTCAAAGGTAAGATCGAGTAAAAATATGTTAAAATGGATAACAATACAATTTCTCACGTCTCAGTATATGAATGTGAGCCCATCTTCAATTTGTAAAAACACACTCTTGGCATAATTTGAACTTGGACAAAAAAAATTAACATGTATACAAGAACAGGGTTGCATTTAAATTATTCTCATGTCTTGAGCTAATGTTTAAAGTGTAACATATTAAAGTCACAAGAAATAGAGTCTTAAACCAATGCTATCTATTGCACGCACCACAAGTCTGATGCATTTTCAGCATCTAGTCTCGTGCCAGATATTTAGCTGATGTATGAGAATTGTCCCTCGAATGGGATCATAGGATCCCCAGAGTATGGGATAGCGATAGGGTCCAGAAGTGGAACTGACCCTGGAATCTTGTCTGCACATAGGAAGCCGAAGATACCTAGCTGGGCCAAACGTCCATTATTTAGTTCAGCGCGCAGTCTTCTTTCCTTGGTTTCGGCGCTCATGTTCTTGTTAAAGCCAAATGGGTCATACAAGTCCAAGACTGGGTGAACTGCGTCACGGAATGGTCCGAATGAAGGGTACTTTCCTGGCTGACGTCCTTTGCAATAGTGTGGCATGGTTCCTCCACCGCCGCACTCATCCCACAACTCCAACATGGAGATAACAGCGAAGATTTGCCATTTAGCTCCAACAGGAACGGCATCCCACTGTTGCTCAGGACTCAATGCAGCGGAAGGGTGGGGTGTCCCATCTAATGTTTGAGCCCATGGAAACACAAAGTTGGATTGAACGATGTATCCAACGAATGCGAACATGGCAATACGCCCATGCTTGATTTCAGATTGACGAAGCCAGCCAATGGTCGCCTCATTACCCCATCCCCAAAAGTCCTTGTCTGCAAGGTTAAGCGGATCGTAAAAGCCAATTTGTGGATTCAACTTTCCTGCTAGAGCCTCAAGGTCAGCTTTGCTCTCCGCAAGCTTTGTAGAGCTCGCCTTCCCAGTTTGGGCAGGAGCAAAGGCGGATGCACCAGCAGCTAGACTCAAGAGTGCAATACAAGTTTTCATTTTCTAAAAGGACGCAAGAGAATTTGAATCATGTTAATAGGTATAAAGCAAATATTCATATCATCATCATAGGCGATTTCATCTAGTATTTTGATGCATTGAACGCCCGATTTGCATACCTTCCTATTACACACCTAAAATATAAGAAAATCAAGGTAGAAACTTGGCAGCTGTGCAGTAGCAAATATTGGACTTTTGTTCTGCGATTTGTTTTCACGGTGTGCTACGTTGCCGCGAGAAACGTCAAACTGTTGAAGCATATCTTGAAACTGATTAGCTCCTGTTTGGTAACTACGATCCCATAGATACCAGCCTGTATCTCCAGCGTAAAATAATGAGCAACTGCCGCAATGTATACATCATCCTATAAAAACTTGTGAATATCTCTAACCCTTAAAATAATTCTTGTTGGTAAGGATACTTTTTGAAAATGTTAGTAATAATTCCCGCCTAAAATGTCTTTTCTTGTTTTGACAGCGAGCAAACTAAATTGTCGGTAGAGGTGAAATGGAAAAACATGTTAGCGAGAACAGAATACTCAACCGTTCGTTAGTATTTGCGAAAACTATATATTTCAATCTGATTGGACGTTTTGAAACCTTATAATCTAAAGAATGGATTCGATCCACACATATTGTTAATGTTGAGAACCCTGAATGAGCAAAGCCAGGCTAATTCACGACTGTTTTCACAAATCTCATGGCGCACCCCTTCCGCAGGCTGACACGCTCGCAGTATGAATTAATTGAAAAAAGTGGCACAAAAGTCTTGTTTTACCCAGAACGAAGATCGGTCAAAACAACGCTATCAAAATGAAATTTACAAAAGGATCGCCTCATGCTCTTGTTCTTGCTCCAACATGGGAATCCATTGACACTGTTGAGGCTGAAGATTGGGCGCCTAAAACAAAATTTTCTGGTAAGTCGCTTTTGTGCAGCTTCTTCTTGTTTTGTCAACCCAAAAGCGATGACAACGAAGAAGAGGAAATACCATCAAGTACATCTTGTACTCCAGCAAAGTCTGTTAGATTTGAAGGAATCGATGAAATCTTCGAAAATGAGATTATTCTTGATTCGTCGCCTAGCATGGTCGATTCCGAACATGTCATTGGGATTGCTGAAAATCACGAAGCGAGTGGAGCCGCAAAAGACAGCTGCGACTGTGTAGAAGAACAAATACCTGGATCGAGCCAGGAAATCGTCGAAAACTCACACGGTGAAAAACTTAAAAACGCAGAAGATATCTGTGAGACTAGAGTCAGTGTTTGTGCTGGAGCTACAGGGGTAATTTTGGCTAAAGATTTGATTGATAAAGCTGCACTTCCATCTCAGAGGTTACTAAAGAATTTAGCGGAAAAAGTGTGGCAATTTGTCGTTATGTACACTTTCTTTGCACTTTACAATGTTGGCGTAAGAGCATTCAACACAGAACGTCCACCCCGTATCAAGGGAGCTACCAAGAAATCCCACAATTTCGACTGAGTTATCATTTAAAATTTTCATATTCATATTTTATATAAGATTGCATCTTACGTCCCGGAGATCGAGAAATACATATCGGCAGCGATTTTGGTGCGCCATGGTCTGAAGACTTACCAAAAACATGACAACAAGTTTTAGTATATACATTTATAGGTAAAACAAGAAAAGATGATTTGTTTACACAAAGTTTTGTCCCACAAGGCATGAATTTGTATTGATTAAACCAACTGAAACAGAATAAAACGTTTCACGACAATGACCCACACATTACAACTTGGCCTATTTCCTGATTTGAGATTCACTTCTGCTTGATTATATTTGAAGTGATTCTTGAAAACTTAATGCTATATCATAGAATAGATTTTTGTGGTTTGTAAGTTTTGACTGATTGATTCTCTCACAATTAGAATGGACTCGCGATTTGTTTAGCTCTGAAGATAGACCTTGGGGATTATACTACAGTTTTAAGCCATGAGAACCTACACGGAGAAAAATGTAAATAAAGGTCAACTTATTGTTGACTATTGGAAACTTGATTGTTCGACATATATTCAAAATTCATCAATATTCACGGAAAAAATAGTTTTATTACTGATAGCATCCACTTGTGTGATTGAAGCCACATGATCAAACGGGTGGAAGAAACCAATTGACCCGATGGGGTGTAATTAGCCACAAGATCAGCAATAAAAACACATGTAATCTTAAAAGATGTAAATTGAAAGCCCAAGAGGTGTACATGTTTGTTTTGAACACTGTGTTTTGGGAAATGGTCAATAGTATGATAGATCCGCTCCCAGAGTTAGAACAACATTAGTATTAGGAGCAGGAAAAGTGTAAGTTCTCTTGACATATTACATTGTAACTATTAGAGTGTCAGCGCTCCTAGCGCAAGCAGAGTTGATAGACTTAGCATGAAATATATGATTCATGCAA
>Ga0075154_10002935_pt1 | contig 10961 bp, 9 predicted proteins | sample JI71714BDNA_FD_70965 | JGI IMG/M metagenome (GOLD analysis project Ga0075154, IMG submission 70965) | Wastewater effluent complex algal communities from Wisconsin, to seasonally profile nutrient transformation and Carbon sequestration -... | ecosystem: Engineered > WWTP > Effluent > Algae... | reverse complement strand
GGTCTGCGGCAACCCGGTGATCTGGAAGCCCTCGGAAAAGACCCCGCTGACCGCCATTGCCACCCAGAAGATCATGGAGCGCGCCCTGGCCCGGTTTGGCGACGCGCCAGAGGGCCTGTGCCAGCTGGTGATTGGCGGGCCAGCGGTGGGTGAGGCGCTGGTCGCATCGAAGGGCGTGCCGGTTCTTTCGGCCACGGGATCCACCCGGATGGGCAGCATCGTCGGCCCGAAGGTGGCCGCGCGCTGGGGGCGGGCGATCCTGGAGCTTGGCGGCAACAACGCGATGATCGTGGCACCTTCGGCCGATCTGGACATGGCAGTGCGGGCGATCACCTTCGGCGCGGTGGGGACGGCGGGCCAGCGCTGCACCTCCTTGCGGCGGCTGATCGTGCATCGGTCGGTGCGCGACGACCTGGTGGCGCGTCTTGTGAAAGCCTACTCCAGCCTCAAGGTGGGCGACCCGCGCGCACAGGGCACACTGGTCGGCCCGCTGATCGACCACGCCACCCGCGAGCGGATGCTGGCGCAGCTTGCGAAAGCGAAGGCCGAAGGCGGCACGGTTCACGGCGGGCAGGTCGCCGAAGGGGTGAAGGGCGGGGCCTATGTCACTCCCGCGCTGGTCGAGATGCCGGGTCAGACCGCCACTGTCTGCGAGGAATGCTTCGCTCCGATCCTCTACGTCCTTACCTATGACGATCTGGACGAGGCGATCGACCTCCAGAACGCGGTGCCGCAGGGCCTGTCGTCCTGCATCTTCACCCTGAACCTGCGCGAGGCGGAGACTTTCCTGTCCGCCTCCGGTTCTGACTGCGGCATCGCCAACGTCAACATTGGCCCGTCGGGGGCCGAGATCGGCGGGGCTTTCGGGGGCGAGAAGGAAACCGGCGGCGGGCGCGAAAGCGGCTCGGACGCCTGGAAGGGCTACATGCGGCGGCAGACCTCGACAGTGAACTACTCGGCCAAGCTGCCGCTGGCGCAGGGGGTGGAATTCGCGGTCTGACCGCGCCCGCTCCTCGGTGACTTCGTCCCTCCTCGCTGCACTGCGACGAGACGCCGAAGGCGCACGAGGAGCTACCCCCCGATCCGGCGCAGCACGGCGTCCAGACCGTCGTCCCAGGCGGTCATTCCATCGCTCTTGAAAAGGCTTTTCAGCGCCAGTTCGCTGATCCCGCCCGGGGTCACGACGCTGCGGGCGATCTCATCCAGGGGACGGTCCTCGCGCAGAAGCACTTCGGCATTGCCGCGCAATGTGGCGGCAACCAGCGCCCGGGCAGTTTCGGGTGGCAGGCCGTGCGACTGGAACCAGGCCATGACATGCGTCATCCAGCCGAAGCTTGCCCCCGAGAAAGCCCCGAAGGTGGCGGCGGCGGTGAAGGTCTTCTCGTCGGCGAAGGCATGCACCGGCCCGACCTTCGACAGAAAGTCGCGCCAGAAGCCGTCATCGGGATGCAGGATCGACGGCCCGACGCGAAAGGCGTTGGCATAGCCGGGCATCATGGCGATGGCCGCCCGGGCCGGGCCGGTCACGGACTGCAGGCGGGTCAAGCCGATGCCCGCCATCGCCGACAGGACGGGCTGGCCGGGGCGGAAGGCAAGACCAGACAGCACGTCCGCCCCCGAGGCGGGCGGAAGGCAGACGAACACCCCGTCCGCCGCATCGACCACGCCCTGATTGGACGCCGCGACCGTGGCCCCGTACTCTGCCGCCAACCGGGCGGCCATCGCGGTGTTCCGGGGCGACAGCACCAGCCGGTAGCCTTGCCCCGCCAGCCCGCGCACCATCAGGGCGGCCAGATGTCCGACGCCAAGGAAGCCGACCGTGGTCATGGCATGTCCTCCAGCACCTCGGCCATTGCCTGCGCCGTAGCGTCGATGTCCGCTTCGGTGTGGACAACGGAGGACAGCGAATGCAGCGTGGCCGAGGGGTTCATGTAGACGCCCTTGTCCATCAACCGCAGCGCGAAGTCGCGGAACTTCATCCGGTCGACATGGGTGCAGAAGTCGCGGTAATCGGTGATCTGATCCTTGTCGGTGAAGAAGATCTGGAACATCGAGTTGACGCCCTGCACCACGATGCCGTGCCGGTTCGAGGTTCGGGCAACGTGGCGGATCCGGTCAGCCATCTTCAGCCCGAGGTCCTTGATCCTCGCAAAGCCCGACTGGTTGTCGGCCAGCATCGTCTCCAGCATCACCTTGGTCACATGCAGCGCCAGGCGACCGGCGTTGTGGGTGCCGAAGTGCAGGACCTTGCCCCATTCAAGCCCCGCCATCACATCGGCCCGCCCGCCGATCATGGCCATCGGCAACCCGCCTCCCAGCGCCTTGCCGTAGGTGACGATGTCGGGGGTCAGCCCGTAAAGCTCGGCGCATCCGCCCGCGGCCAGGCGGAAGCCGGTGACGGTCTCGTCCAGGTAGAACAGCGCCCCATGCTTCCGGCACAGCTCCTGCATCCGGTTCAGGTAGCCGGGCTTCGGGGGGATGACGCCCATGTTCGACATCACCCCTTCCGTCACCACGCAGGCCGCCTGATCGCCATGCAGCGCCATCGCGCGCTCCAGCGCCTCGACGTCGTTCCAGCGGACGACGATGGTGTCCTTCCAGGCCTCCTCGGGGATGCCAGAGGAGTCCGGGATCCGGATCGGGTCGTTCGGGTGGCCCAGCAGGGTGGGCGGATAGGGGTTGGTGTTGATCAGCACCGAATCCCACCAGCCGTGATAATGCCCCTCGAACTTGATGATCTTGCGCCGTCCGGTATGGCCCCGTGCCAGCCGGAAGGCGGCCATCGCGGCCTCGGTCCCGGTGTTGGCGAAGCGCACCTTGTCGACATGGGGCAAAAGCTTGACCAGCATCTCGGCCACTTCGACCTCGACCTCCAGGGCCGTGGCGAAATGGGTGCCTCGCGCCGCCTCGCGCGAGATGGTTTCGACCACTTTCGGGTGTGCATGGCCCAGCGGCAGCGCGCCGAAAGCCATCATCCAGTCGATGTATTCGGTGCCGTCCACATCATACAGCCGCGCACCCGCCCCATGGCTCATGTAGCGCGGCGCACCTCCAAAGGTTGCCGGCCCGCGCGAGGCCGACGAGACCCCCTCGACCAGAACCTTCTCGCCACGCTCGAACAGGGATTGCGATTTCGGACCGGCCATCTGGTACCCCCTCATGTCTGTCGCCACGATTGTTCGTCCAGGAACAATCCGGCGTCAAACAGGTAGCACTCAAAAACGCTCGGCGCGCAGCACTTCCGCATCGGTGACGCCGATCACCCCGATGTGACGGTCGACCACCGCAAAGGCAGCCTCCAGAAGCGCGTCCAGCCGCTCGGGGCGGATCAGGCAGACGACAGCGACCATGCCACTGCGGCCAACCTGCCCTTCCCGCGTCCAGCGTCCCGAACGGCCCGAACCGCCAAGAACCGGCAGCACGGTGAATCCCGTCACTCCGGCCTTTTCCAGCGCAGCGGTCAGGCGGCCCTCCATCGGGGCTTCGATGATGATCTCGACCCGCTTCGCCTTGTGCGTCTGCATCTCAGCCCCCCACAGCCGTTGCCACGGCCACCCAGGCCGGAATCCCGATCACCAGATTGAACGGGAATGTCACGCCCAGCGACAAGGTCAGGTAGATCGAAGGGTTGGCATCCGGCAAGGCCACCCGCATCGCGGCAGGGACGGCAATGTAGCTTGCCGACCCCGCCAGCACCATCATCAGCGCCACACCGCCGGTCGAGAGGCCCAGGAGTTCGCCCGCCGCCAGTCCGAAGGCAGCCCCGACCACCGGCATCACCAGGCCAAAACCCAGCACGCCCGCCGTCAGCACGCCCTTCGCGTTGCGCATCCCCCGTCCCGCCACTAGGCCCATGTCAAGAAGGAACAGGCACAGCACCCCCTGGAACGGGGCCACGATGAACGCCTCGATCCGCTGCATGCCGGAGTCTCCTGTCACCAGGCCGATCAGGAAGGACCCGACCAGAAGCACGATGGAGCCGTTGAGCAGGATTTCGCGCCAGAGGTCGGCGTCCATCTTCTCGGCCCGACCACCCGAGCGGGATGCCAGATACAGGGCTGAAATGATCGCCGGAGCCTCCATCGCGGCGGCGACGGCGACTATGTAACCCTCGGCTGCCAGCCCCGCCGCCTGCACAACCGAAGACCCGGTGACGAAGGTCACGATCGAGATCGACCCGTAGTGCGCGGCGACGGCGGCGGAGTCGGTGGGGGAAAGGCGGGTCATTCCCTTCAGCAGCGCAAAGGCCACAAAGGGGAGCAGGAACGACAGCACCACCCCGGCCACCAGCGCCGCAATCAACGTGCCGTCCAGCCCATGATCGGCCACTGCCACCCCACCCTTGAATCCGATGGAGAACAGAAGGTAGATCGACATCCCCTTCGCGACCGCCTCGGGGATCGTCAACTCGCTGCGCGCCAGAGCCGCAAAGAGACCCAGCGCAAAGCACAGGATCATCGGCGTCAATAGGTTGGCGCTGGCAAGTGCCAGGATGTCCTGCATGGCTGTCCCCAAGTTTCCTGCCGATATGGACCGGGCGGCTGAAACCTCAACCCCGGCCCTCAAAAATCCCGTTTCGTTCTTTCCCGACTCAGGGGCGCCTGCTACAGATAGGGCTATGACCCTTCACACCCCCAAGATAGCGGGCGCTTTCGGCCGCCCAGTGATCCGGCAACTGGACGAAGCCGCGATCAACCGCATCGCGGCGGGTGAGGTGGTGGAGCGTCCCGCCTCGGCAGTGAAGGAACTGGTCGAGAACGCGCTGGACGCCGGGGCATCGCGTATTCAGGTGGACATCGCCGATGGCGGCAAGACGCTGATCCGTGTCACGGACGACGGCTGCGGCATGACGGCCGAGGACCTGCCGCTGGCCTTGTCGCGTCATGCGACGTCGAAGATTGACGGGTCCGACCTCCTCGACATCCGCAGTTTCGGTTTCCGGGGCGAGGCGTTGCCGTCTTTGGGTGCAGTGGGGCGGCTGACCATCACCTCCCGCGCCGAAGGGGACGCCGCGCAGATCGCCTGCGAAGGCAGCCGGTTGTCCCCCGTGAAACCCGCCGCGCTGACGAAAGGAACAGTGGTCGAACTTCGCGACCTGTTCTTCGCCACGCCCGCGCGGCTGAAATTCCTTCGCTCCGACCGCGCCGAGCTGCAAGCCGTGACCGAGGTGATGCGGCGCCTTGCCATGGCCGAGCCGCTGGTCGGTTTCACCCTGCGCGATGTGACCGGGGGCGAGGCGCGGACGCTGTTCCGTGCGGATCCCGCCAACGGCGACCTGTTCGACGCCCTGCAATCCCGTCTGGCCTCGGTGATCGGCCGCGATTTCACCGACAACGCCCTGCGCATCGACGCCGAACGCGAGGGATTGCGCCTGCAAGGCTATGCTGCCCTTCCCACCTACTCGCGCGGCTCCTCGGCACAGCAATACCTCTTCGTCAACGGGCGCCCGGTGCTGGACCGGATGCTCTATGGCGCCCTCCGCGCCGCCTATTTCGACGTCCTGTCCCGCGACCGGCACCCTGCCGCCGTCCTGAACCTGATCGCCGACCCGCAGCGCGTCGACGTGAACGTCCACCCGGCCAAGGCCGAGGTCCGGTTCCGAGAACCCGACGCCGCGCGCAGCCTCATCATCACCGCGCTGAAATCCGCGCTGACCGGCGCCGGCCACCGCGCCTCTTCCACCGTCGGGGCGGCAACGCTGGACGCCTTCCGCCCGGAACCCGTGCGCGTCTACCAGATGGACCGGCCCAGCCCGCCCGCGATAGCCCGCGCCTATGCCTTCCAGTCCCCGGGCTTTGCCGAGGTTCCCCAGGCCGCCGCCTTCGCGCCGCCCAGCGACGAGAAGGCGCAGCCGCACGAGGAGCACCCCCTTGGCGCCGCCCGCGCGCAGCTGCATGAAAACTACATCGTCGCCCAGACCGCCAAAGGCATCGTCATTGTCGACCAGCACGCCGCGCATGAACGCCTGGTCTACGAACGCCTGAAGCGCCAGCTGACCGAAACCGGCATCCGCGCCCAGGCCCTGCTGATCCCGGAAATCGTCGACCTCTCCCCCACCGACGCCGCCCGCCTTCTGGACGCCGCCCCCGCGCTGGCAGAAGTGGGGCTTGTCATCGAGCCCTTCGGCGGCACTGCCATCGCCATCCGCGAAACCCCGGCTGTCCTTGGCCCGGTGAACGGCGCGGCGCTGATCCGTGACATCCTTGACGAACTGGCCGACTCTGGCGACAGCGCGCTGGTCCGCGCCAGGATCGACGCGATCCTGTCGCGGATGGCCTGCCACGGCTCGGTCCGGTCGGGCCGTCAGATGCGCCCCGAGGAGATGAACGCCCTTCTGCGCGAGATGGAGGCGACGCCGCTTTCCGGCCAGTGCAACCATGGGCGACCCACCTATGTCGAGCTGTCGCTCCACGACATCGAACGCCTGTTCGGTCGCCGATGATCACGCTCTTCGGCCAGACCTACGCCTGGAATGATCCCGAGGTGCTGGTCCTCGGCGGCCTCGTCGCGGTGCTCCTCGGCTTCCTCGTCCTGATCCTGCGCACGGCGACACGCTCCGCCTCGGCCGCCGAACCGCTCGCGCGCGAGGTGGCCTGGCTGTCAAGCCGGATGCAGCAGATCGGTGATGGGCAGCAGCAATTGGCAGGCGGTCTGCACCACGTCTCGGAAGCCCAGGCCGTCAGCCAGTCGGCCATGCTGAAGGTGATGGAACAGCGCCTCGCCGAAGTGCAGCGGCAGATGACCGAGGCGCTGCACGGCACCTCGACCCGCACCGCCCGCAGCCTTGGAGAACTCCAGCAGCGGCTGGAAACCATCGACAAGGCGCAAGCCAACATCGAAAAACTCTCGGGCAACGTCCTCTCGCTGCAGGACATCCTGTCCAACAAGCAGACCCGCGGCGCCTTCGGGGAAATCCAGCTGCATGACATCGTGCAGAAGGCCCTGCCGAAGGACGCCTACACGATGCAGGCGACCCTGACGAACGGCCGCCGCGCCGACTGCCTGATCCACCTGCCGAACCCACCGGGCCCCATCGTCATCGACGCCAAGTTCCCGCTGGAGGCCTATGAAGCGCTCCGCCGCGCCGACACGCCGCGACTGGCACAGGAGGCCGCGCAACTGATGCGGCAGGCGGTGCGGGCGCATATCAAGGCGATCAGCGAGAAATACATCCTCGAGGGCGAAACCGCCGATGGCGCGCTGATGTTCCTGCCCTCGGAAGCGGTCTACGCCGAACTGCACGCCAACTTCCCGGACCTCGTGCGCGAAGGCTTTTCGGCGAAGGTCTGGATCGTCTCACCCACCACCTGCATGGCCACGCTGAACACGATGCGCGCCGTGCTGAAGGACGCAAGGATGCGCGAACAGGCGGGTGCGATCCGCAAGGAGCTGGCGCTTCTCTATGCCGATGTCGACCGCCTTGGCACCCGCGTCGAAAGCCTGGACCGTCACTTCGGTCAGGCTGCAAAGGATATCGAGGACATCAAGATTTCCTCGGACAAGGCCACGAAACGCGCCCGTCGGCTGGACAACTTCGACTTCGAGGAGCTGGCCCCGGACAATGCCGCCAAGGTGATCGGACCCACTGCGGCCGAGTGACTCGACCTGAGCGCCCGAATGACGCAAGCTGAGTTCACCGGGCAGAGGAGTGTCCAGCATGACCATGTCTCAGCAGGAGGTCTTGCTGGCGCAAGACTGTCAGGCCTTCGATGCGGACGACAGACGGGCGATGGAAGCCGCCGCGCGCCATGCCATCGCATTCCGCGAAGGGCTGGACGCCGGACCCGCCCGACCCAATTTGCGCCCCGCAGAGATCGTCAGCCGGTTCGGCGGCCATCTTCCCGACAGCGGCGCCTCGGCAGTTTCGGTGATCGAGGCGCTGGCCCGCGATGCCCTTGACGGCGTCCACCCCCACACCTCGCCCCGCTTCTTCGGCTATGTCTGCGGCGGATCAATGCCGGTCGGCACGGCGGCCGACTTTCTGGTTTCCGCCTGGGGACAGAACGCCGCCTCGTCCTGGGAAAGCCCCTCGGTTGCGGTGATCGAACAGACGGTCTGCCGCTGGTGCCTTGACCTGATGGGCCTGCCTGCCGAAAGCGGCGTCGGCATCTGCACCGGCGCGACCGTGGCGAACACGCAAGCCATCATGGCCGCCCGCGATGCACTGCTCGCCCGGCAGGGCTGGGATGCCGGCGAGCGTGGCCTTTTCGGTGCGCCGGAAATCCCGGTGCTGGTCGGAGCCGACGCCCATTCCGCGCCTCTGGCCGGATTGCGCTATGCGGGATTCGGTCTTGGCCGCGCGATCCGGGTGCAGACGGACGATCAGGGCCGCATCCGGCTGGACGAACTGGACCAGGCACTCTCCGGCTGCAGCAATCCGCCGCTGGTCGTGTTGCAGGCCGGTCAGATCAACACCGGCGCGTTCGATCCCTTTGCCGAGGCGATCCCGCTGATCCATCGCCACAAGGGCTGGGTGCATGTCGATGGGGCTTTCGGGCTGTGGCTGAACGCCGTTCCCGGCCTGCGCGACCGGCTCAAGGGGGTGGAGGGGGCTGACAGCTGGGCGGTCGATCTGCACAAATGGCTGAACGCGCCCTATGACGCCGGGCTGTCCATCGTGCGGGACCGAGGCGCGCTGGTCGCGTCAATGTCCGCGCGCGGCGCCTATCTGCCCGAAGTTGGCAAGACCTGGGAGCCAAGCGAGTCGATCCTCGAACTCAGCCGCCGCGCCCGGGGGGTGCCCAGCTATGCCATCCTTCGGCATCTGGGCGCATCGGGAGTGCGGGCGATGATTGCGCGACACTGCGCGCTGGCCGAGTATCTGGCCCGGCGGCTTGCCGAGGGATCGGGGTTCACCGTGCTGAACGATGTGGTCAGCAACCAGGTCGCCATCGCCTGCGCCGACGATGCCACAACCCAAAGGGTGCTGGACCGGGTTCAGGCCAATGGCCGGGTCTACCCCAGTCACGGGGTCTGGCGGGGGAGAAAGATCATCCGCTGTTCGATCACCAACCACGCCACCGACCGGGCCGATATCGACGTCCTGGTCGCCGAACTTCGGGCCGCGCTGACAGCATGATCCACCTGACCCCTGCCGACTACTCCCGCCAGCCCTGGAAGAACGGGCGCGGCACGACGACCGAGTTGTGGCGGCTGGAACGCAACGGTCAGCTTCGCGTCCGCCTCTCCCGCGCGGCGGTGGTCGAGGATGGGCCGTTCTCGCTGTTCCCGGGGATCAAGCGGAATCTGACCGTCCTTTCCGGACCCGGCTTCCGGCTGACCGGCGGCGGTCGGGACTTCCGCTGCGCGCCGCTGGTGCCGGTGGCCTTCCCCGGCGATGTCGAAGTCCTGGCGACAGAGACCAACGGCCAGCAATCCGACGATTTCAACGTGATGACAGCGCGGGACCTGCCCACGCCCGATGTCATCGTCGCGCAGAACGATGAGCTTCCTGCCGGGGGCACCCTTGCGCTGTATGCGCTGGGCCCTTGTCTGGTGAACGGTCACGCCATGAACCGCGATGACCTGATCCTGACCGAAGGCCCAGCCCTGTTGCAGGGCGACTGGCCGGTGATCGCAGTCCGGCTGCTTGGCCTTTAGATCCGCAGCAAGGGCTGCGCCAGCCGCGGGATCAGCCCCCGGAACCGCAGCGGAGCGTCCGTCGCCGCCAGGCAGATGCAGTCCTGCCCCGACAGTGCCACCGGAGTATGTTCCAACTCCTCGCCGGCGATCTCGATGTCACCCCGCCCGAACTGGTCATTCTCATCGGCAAAGGCACCCTGCAGGACCAGGGTCAGCTCCATCCCCCGGTGGCCGTGATCCGGCACCGCCGTCCCCGCCGGAATGAAGAGAAGCCGCGCCGTCGCATCCTTGCCAGTCGGCAGGATCGCCTGCTTGACCCCACCTCCCACACGCCGCCAGCGGACCGCTGACAGATCGCCGCCGACATAGTCGGCCAGCGGCGCCGGAAACACACCCGCGCGCTTCAGCGGCTTGGCCCTGGTCGCCTCCGGCAGACCCTCAATCCGCTCCAGCACACGCACCAATGCATCCTCGCCCAGTGCGATTTCCTCGGCCTCCTCCAGAAGCGCACCGCCCACCGCATCGAAGCTTGCGGCCCGCGCCCGGCACTCGTCACACATCGACACATGCGTCGCGACGACCAGGCTGAACGCCTCGGGCAGCTGTCCGGCCGCGTAGCCCATCAGAAGCTGATCCGAAAGATGATGGCGTATCGTCATGTCCGTACTTCGTCCTTCAACCCATCTGGTGGCGCAGTTTATCCAGTGCCAGCCGTATCCTCGATTTGATCGTCCCCAGCGGAAGCCCCGTCTCGGCGGCGATCTCGCTATGCGAGAGGTCGCCATAGTAGGCGCGCTCGATCAACGTCCTCTGCGGAGCCGGCAACGCCGCAAGGGCGCGCCCCAACCGCTCGGTCTCTTGCTGGGCCTCAAGCGCTTCAGCCTGATCCGGCTCCGGCTCGGGACCCCAGTCCAATTCCTCCGGCTCGGCCCGGCGCGCCTTGCGCAGCGCGTCGATCCGCCGGTTGCGGGCGATGGTATAGACCCAGGTCGCCACCCCAGCCCGTGCCGGGTCGAAAAGATGCGCCTTCTGCCAGAGCGTCGCCATGACGTCCTGCGCGCATTCCTCGGCCAGCGCGGCCCCGGCGCCCGACTTCATCAGGAAGGCCTTCACCCGGGGGGCAAAGTGCCGGAACAAGGCCGCAAAGGCCGCCCGGTCCTGATGGTCCCGCACCTTCACCAGCAGGGCGGCCCAGTCTGTCTCGTCCGTCGTCGCCAACGACCCAACCCTTTTCCGACGCAAACCAGCTCTGTCACCTATGCCCGAAGGCAGCGGTGGCAAGGCTCGCTCCGTCATATCGGTTCTGCTGGCGTCAAGCATCATGACAGTTTCTACGCCGGCAACCCGAAATCGGATCACTTCGCAGCCAACTGGAGCAT
>Ga0075154_10002933_pt1 | contig 10964 bp, 12 predicted proteins | sample JI71714BDNA_FD_70965 | JGI IMG/M metagenome (GOLD analysis project Ga0075154, IMG submission 70965) | Wastewater effluent complex algal communities from Wisconsin, to seasonally profile nutrient transformation and Carbon sequestration -... | ecosystem: Engineered > WWTP > Effluent > Algae... | reverse complement strand
CTCTTTTACTACAACAATCTCATAATGAGCCAGTATCGTATTTTGCCATATCTCAACTTTAGTAACAAAAAACCTCTTACCGTATAATAAAACTACATCGGGATTATTCTGATTATCCTCAGAAGTAAATAATTGAGTGTTAGTGTATAATGTAAACGAGTCTTTAGTTCTGTAACCCTCTGGTAACGTTAGCATTATTTCAGCAGGAGTAGGTTGGACATTAGCTCTTATAGTTAAACTAGTTTGTCCCCCGTCAACCCATACGAAATTTTGATATGACCCCGCACCAATTCTTATAACACTCACATCTCTCTTAAATATGTCTGTAAGCATTAAGTACCTTCATCGTATTGCCACCTTATAGAATTACGTAATAAACCAGTATCTATAAGAGTTTTACTGCTTCCTTTCTTTTCAACAGTAGCTGGAGCATTTTTAGGATCAACTCCTGCCGTTATTGTAGACTTTATATCATCAACAGCTTGTACACCAACAATACCTATAGCCCCTAATGGGGAGTATTTATTATCTATAACGTTTATATAAGCCTTATCAATTTCTTTATTCCAGTTATTCTTTTTAGCAGCAGTGCTCCTTATAAAAGATCTTTCTGGAATATTACCACCTATAAACTGTGTACCAAACTCGTTCCAAGCGGCATAGTCAACAACCCTAACACCGTCTTTACTTCTACCAGCTCCAGCCTGAATACCTACTTTTATAACAGCCTTCTTAAACTGTTTTATTCTCTTCTGTAAGTCTTTCCACCCAAAATCAGTATCTTTATAAACTAACATCCACAATTTATATTCACGCTAGTTACACGAGTACGAACTGCAAATATACAGCCTCTGCTTATTCTATCATATTCACGACCGTAACTCGTATCAGATAGACCCGTTGTAGATATTTCAGGAGTTGTATTGTTATAACTTATCGCTGTACCACCTTCTTTAACACTAGCTATATCACCAGATGAACCAGCAGTACGACCCCCAACAGTTAATATATGAGCAGCTAAATAAGCTACTAGCAAAGGGCGTTTATCTCCGCATAACCCAGGGGCAACCTCCATCTCAGCAACTAGAATAGCCCCAGTAGCATTAGGGTTTCCCGTATACTCTGGAGCTATAACAATCAAGATATCAGCAGGTGTCATTTAGATACCACGTCTAAACACTTGAGATTGTGGGTAAGCAATAATAGTACCACCATGTTTAGAATGACAAGGCACTTTATAAGCCAAGTTATCATACTGAGGTGCAAACATCTCAAACACTTGTGGAATCTCTTGCCAGAACTTATTTTGATTCTTGGTATAAGTAACAAACCCATCCAATGCACCTGTGAAACCCCCTTTAAGCTCATTAGCCCAAGTAATTGTGATTAATGGGTTATTTCTAACAAAGAATTGCAAAATAGTAGTATCTGTACCAGGAGCCATTTGAGTATTAGCAATTAACTGATATTGAGATATTGGCATAACTATAGTATCAGGATATTCAACACCATTCGTACTATCAATAATGAAAGTAACTGACTCATTTAAATCAGCTAGAATTTGAGCAGGTGTTTTACCTGACCATAATCTAGCAGCAGCATTATTACCAGCTACAAAGTTATTATTTACAGAAGTATTACTTAACCATCCACTAATCCCGTAAGCAGAATTACCGAAGAAGGCTAACCTATTCATTTCTTGTAAATGAGATTGCATAGCAGAGTTAGCTTTTCTTTGCTCTAAAGGTTTATTTGCAAAACGTGCAGCCCTGATATCTTCCAATGAAATGATGAAAGAATTACCAATAGAAACAATATTATTAGTAATCTGTATACCTTTAGCATCAGCTGTAGGTAGGTCATCAGCATAGTTAGCAATGATCTTTGCAATACCTGTCGAATCATATTGATTATAAGTAACAGTTTTTGCACCAGGGTTAGTAGTACTATCAACCGGTATTAATCTTGTTGATGCAAGTGGAGCATATAGAATATCAAAACTTCTAGCTTTGATCTGCTCTAATTCTCTAAGGAAGAATATTGACTCTCCCGCGTCTAAATTAAGTAATTCTGTCATATTATTTGCTTGCCTCTAAATTAAAACTTAATACAGCCAATGTAGGTGAAGTAATAGCACCAGTATCAGACATCCAAACTCCGATTTTAGTATTGCCAGAAGCTAAATTAGTAAATAACCCACTCCCTTCTGTAACATAAGCAGGATCACCCTTACTAACACCATTTTGAGTTAATACATAAATCCTACCCATCGTTAATACAGAAACTGCCATCGCACCCTCATATTTACCTACAACTTGAGTAGGGTCAAATACTGTAATACCAAAAACAGAACCATCATAACCAGTACTTATAGCACTAGTTGTCCATGGCACTAAACCTCTACTAACAGCATCATGCCTAGTAACAGCTATCCCAAATGCTAATTCTGGTACAAGCCCCAAATCAATTCTATCACTGTCAATTCTTCTTGTAGAACTATCAGCTATTTGCCCTTCTTGAGCCAAGTCGTAATTAAAAGCATATTCTGCCATTTACTTCTCCTAATTTATTAATTTAACCATGGTGCAAAATCAAGCACCCCAATCCCACCATTAGCAGGAACGTTACTTAAGAACGTACCAACTCTTCTATTATTTTCCCCAGGGTTTACACCATAAGTTGCCAATACTGTAAAGTTACCAATATTACTCCCGACAGGATTATTATCTAAATAAGCCGCATCCCCAGGATAAGCTGGTAACAGTGTATTATTTTTAACAAATATCCTGCCAAATGATAATATAGAACATCTATCGCCATCATTATAAACCCCATCAGAGTTTACAGGAGTGTAAACAGTTACACCAAATACTTCTTTTGTATTGTCATATAGAAAAGCCGTTAATTCAAAAGTACTACCGAAAGTACCTATTGATACGGCTTTTCCAAACCCTATGTTGCTGACAGTTATAGCCACTGAACTATCAACTCTTCTTAAAGAGCTATCAGCAATTTGCCCTTCTTGAGCATTATCAAAATTAAACTTATAAGCTGTCATTTATGCCTTTTTCATATGATGAGAATTTAATATTTCAATAGCATTAAGCTTAGGAGCTATCGCATCAGTACGTTTAACATTGTTAAGCTGTCTAATAATTGCACCATTTCCTGAGTTCATTTCAATAATAGCATCAAATCTACCTTCAACATAAGCATCAGACTTTTCATCAAGCTTAATATCAGCATCAAAATTAGCAATAACACTTTCCATAATAGAGCGATCAGTTTTGCCTAAAGTATCTTTTTCATCTAACTTAGTAACCTTAGATACTTTGTTTAATAAAGATAAACGGGCATTTACTCTCTCTTCAACCAATGAGTCCATATTAATAGCTTTAAGTTTAGCATTCTCAGCTTTCAACTGGTCAATAGTAGCTAGAGCTTTATCTAATTTAATCTCATTTGCATCTGTATTTACTTCGGTTTCAACTTCTTTTTCTACAACAACTTCACCTTCTACTTTGGTTTCAGTTTCTTTCTCTTTTTCAGACATATTTAAACCTTCATTATCTATTAAATTATCAACTTGAATAAGTGCGCCATCTAAATTAATCCTTGCCGATCTGCCAGCACGAGCAACCTCTACAATAGCTAAATGATTATAGTCAACATTAGTTTGGCGGTGTGTATATTTTTCACCCTCATACTCCCCATCTTCTTCAATAACATCAACCTTATAACCAAGAGATAACTCTTGTTTACCGCGGTTAACAATATTGATAGCGTCTTTATGAGTAATAGTTAGCGTGGTAAGTATAGAGTTACCGTCAAGCTTTACAGTTTCACCAGTCATCCCAACAAGAAGCTTATCTACATTATCAGTAGTTACAAGCTCTTTAGGGTGATCATTGGTAACTGGTATTGATTTAAGAGTATCTAGACTATCTTGCTTCAAGATATCATCAGGATGCCTAAGCTCTAAACGAGTTGTACCATCAGCGTTCATATATTTAAAAACACCTGTACGTGTAACAATAGCATCCCCTCTGAGATAACCCTCTTTGGTTACAGTTAGTTTAGGTATTACTATTTTATCAACTCGAATATCACTCAAAGCTTTACAATTCCCATATTAATGTAATTAAAATATCTTCATATAATAATAAAGTCAACATGTTCCACGTGAAACATCACTCAATTATAGCCCTACATGTGCAACGACATTGAAAATCTTCACCAAATTGCTTCTCAACACCTCTAATTGATGATCTATGTCTTACCTGCACATCATTAGGAGTATTTTTATAAGTAAGATCACTATCCCACTGGCATATTTTGCCGTTCATAACCTTATGGGATTCTCTAACTCGTTCATCATCACTGGTAACCCATTCATATTGTGTTATACCAAGTTTAGCGTGCTCATCTCTTATATAGTTTGAATTAAGCTTAGCCACTTGATCTCTAGCTATTAACCTAGCTCTATTTTCAGCTACACCGAACTTATTTTGTATTTGATTCTTTAAATCATAAATACCTGTACCTTCTCTAAAACCTGTTTGAATAATCAATGAAACATCGTTTAGCATAGTTTCAGGTATAGATTTAATAAGACGTGAGTTAGTAACTGTCCATGAACGAGCAACCTCATCTAGAGACTCATTACCTAAAGATTTAAAGATATCGACCCCTGTAACAGGCTCAGTTTTTACGCTTAATAAGCCTTTAAGGGAATTTATAACCCCATTGGTTACAAACTCTCTTATCTTCTTAGCCCTATAACTTAGACCACCTATCAATACTAATACTTCAGCATCTGCTCGTTCTTTAATATCTATAAGCAATAACTCAATATCTTCAATAAACCCATCATAGTTTAAAGAGTCTTGCCGTTTATAATGATTATTTAAAACAGGATACACTAACCTTTTTACTTCTTTTTCAATAAAGTAAACAAGCTTAAGAAGAGAGGTTTTATATTTAACCTCCTCACTTTGAGGAAAATATAAAACCTTTGCTTTTATCATTAGTCTTGTTTAATTTCTAGATTAACAGCCGTATCTTTAACTGCATTAAGTTCATTTATTAATGATTCAATATCTTTAATAAACTCATCTTTCTTAGCTTGACTAATAACTGAAGAGTGTCCGTTAAATAGAATTAAACCACTATACATAATAGTTTCAACAAACACAGGCAGTTTACGAAGTTTTTCAATTACTTTATCCATTATTTACCCTCTTATTTTAATTATAAATACTTTCTATATTATGATCACCCATAATATGAATATCTTCGATTTCATTAGTATTATCCAAATCAGCTGACATAAATCTTTCACCATCTGAATTTTCACCAGTTGGCTCAAATCTTAGCTGACCCTCGATAGGCTGTTCTACATGAAACAACTTCTCTACAGCTTTATATATACATCTCCCCTCATAAATGGAATGGGAAATAAATAAAGGTGAGAAAATCAACCCTTTAAATACAGGATTCCACTCCTTAACTGCTTCCATCCCAGTAGTAACCAATGGTAATGTAAGCAATACTCCTTCAAGAGCACAAATAGCACCACCTAGTTTTTGTTTCCAAGTAGTATTTTCCTCACGCTTTTCAAATAACCACTTAAGTGAATTATGCTCAGCAACCCCTATAACTGAACTTCCCGCCATACCACCTATTAAAGTACCCATAACAAGGCTAAGTTCTTCCCCCATTCCAAGCTCCGTCCCAAGATATGCCGCAGATGCAGAGTAGGCAATAAACCTCCCAGTAGCTGAAAGCAAAGTAGGCATATAAACAAATAAATTACTTCCTATACTATCCAAGTTTATATGATGTAACTTATTTAAAACAAAATCGCTTAAATGTTCAAATGCCTCTAAGCTTTTATAAATACACAAAGGTAATGTAGTAAATGTCGCCCATGCCAAATATTCATCAAACCCAGAAGATTCAACGATAGACTGGTTATTAACTTCAATTGCCCATAATTGTGATACTGGTAAAATAGCAGAGCATAAGCTTGCCACTTTCGCAATATCAAGAGCTATCTTTTGAAATGGAGTTGCCTCCTCTTTATGATCCTTATGACTCATATATTGATATAAAGCTATAGTCGATACTGTAGAGAATATAGCTAAAGTATTAATGCTAACTGCTATTGATGCCGCATTATATTCATCAACAATTAGACCCGCTTCGCTAAGGTCTTGGATCTCCGAATCGAAAATAGGAAGCATAGCAAGACCTGTACCAATACCAACTATCCCGCTAATAGCCAATTGAACAAGTTTAATCTTGGTACATGAGAACTTATCTAAACACTTATTATGCTCTTTAAGTTTAATAATAGTATCCTTAACAATAAGTCTATCCTGTTCGCTAAAAGATTTCACTTGCAAGCCTTCCAAGGTTCACATTTCTTAAGCTCAGAATCAACCTTTTTATAATTACCATAAACAGGGTGCACCGAATGCTTTTCTATTGTTTTGACAACAAAAAAGAAACCCATAACTAATGTTATTACAATTATTATACTACTAAAATCTTTCACGAAGCCTCTACAATAGTAATTATCTCATCTAAAGTTATATTATTACCCGTTAACAATACTGACTTATTATTAAGATCAGTTATCTGCTGATTATATTGATTAATGCTATTATTTTGATTTATAATAGCGTTATTTAAACCCTCAATCTGAACATTAATAAAAGCTATATCATCTATATTAGTTTGTTTTTCAGCATTAAGTAACGCAAGTTGTTCTTCTTTTGTAGACATATTTATTACCCTATTATTAATTAAACCCCTATTACAGTTATCGTCAAGACCATAATACAGTTATCGTCCAAACCATATCAGACACTGTGATAGTACTATTGGCACTTGATTTTATGTATAACTCAATATAATCATTAGTAGATAGTAGAAAAGGCTGAGTATCAATTGTATATATTTGACGTTTATTAGCACCAAGCACCTCTTGACCCATAGTGGGTAGTATTAACCCTAATGATCCATTCTTAACTACTTCAGTATTTATAAATGTCGCACCCCCCTGACTAGATTTTAATTGTAAACTACCACTAACAGTAAACCATAAAGTCTCAGCCCCTAAGTATCTAACTCTATTGTTAACACCAATATCCACAGTAAACCCATAAGGGATAAACGCAAAAGCACCATTGGTACCTGCTATTTTCTGTGCAACATTTGCTAATAAAACATTGGTAGTTACATTAGATGTTAGAAACACAGAAGCTGATCTTTGATATACCATATTATTCGCACTCACAGTACTTATCTCAGCATCTACATAATTCTTAGTGGCAGCATCCTGAGCTAAACTTGGATCAAGTAAATTGCGTACAAAATTAGTATTAACATTTATTGCAGCAGTAGGCAAAGCAAACTGATCTAGTCTAAATGCTGTTACCGCAGCATTAAAGTTAGTAATTTGACTCGTAGTAATATTAGTAAGTGTTGTCGCAATAGTCCCTGTTCCTGTACCCGTCACAGCTCCAGTAAGCGTAATAGGCCCACCAGCAGCAATACTATCCGCATAAGCCTTTGTCGCAGCATCAGTAGCAACGGTTGGAGTAGCTAAATTAGTTATCTTTTGACCACCCATGCTAACTGCTGCTGTAGGTGTAGCGAACTGATCTAACCTAAACGCTGTCACTGCCGCATTAAAGTTGGTAATCTGGCTTGTTACTATATTAGTAAGCGTAGTAGCAATGCTTCCAAGTACCCCTGTCCCAGTAACAGCGCCAGTTAAGGTAACAGTCTTACCGTCAACGTAGTTCTTATTAGCCGCATCAGTACCTAAAGTAGGTACACCTAAATTTATAATCTTCTGACTATTTAAATTTAAAGATGTTGTAGGAATAGCAAACTGATCTAACCTAAATCCTAAAGTAGCCGTTGTAAAATCTGTAATAACAGAAGTTGTCCATGTTTTACCGTCAACATACCCTTTCGTAGCAGCATCAGTTGCAAGGGTAGGAGTAAGTAAATTAATAAGTTTTTGACTGCCAAAAGATACTGACGTTGTAGGTGCTGCAAACTGATCTAATCTAAAAGCAGTAACAGCTGCATTGAAGTTAGTTATTTGCGCAGTAGTAATAGGCGTTAAAGTTGTCGCAACTGTTCCACTTCCTGAACCAGTTACTGCGCCTGTTAACGTTATACTAGCACCTCCAACTAATGCGTCGGCATAAGCCTTAGTAACAGCATCAGTCGCCAATGTTGGTGTAGCTAAATTAGTTATTTTCTGATTACCCATGGATAAAGACGAAGTAGGCGCAACAAACTGATCTAATCTAAATGAGGTAACTGCTGATACGAAATCAGTAATAACAGAAGTCGTCCACGTCTTAGCATCAATATAATTCTTATTAGCAGCATCAGTCCCTAGTATAGGAGTTGCTAAATTAGTAATCTTCTCACCATTAACATTTAAATTAGCTGTAGGAAGAGCAAATTGATCTAGTCTAAATGCTGTTACTGCACTATTAAAGTTCGTTATTAACGCAGTAGTAATAGGTGTCAATGTCGTAGCTATAGTGCCAGTTCCACTCCCTGTAACTGCGCCAGTAAGAGTAATCGTACCACCTATAACACTATCAACATAAGCCTTAGTAGCCCCATCAGTCGCCAGAGTAGGTGTGCCAAGATTAATAAGTTTAAATCCCGCCATATCTAGATTGGCAGTAATAGCAAAACCACTTAATGATGTTGGTACAAGGAAGTCAATCGTATTATTTTGATTAACTCTCATTAAATCCGTTCCAGTAGGAGAAGCATTTAAAAAGCTTTGAAGTGTATAAGTTCCAATAGTATCAGTACTTAAGGTCTTATGATACCACCTAAAACCCGATAGAGAACTATTTCTATGCTCGTCATTTGTCTGTGAAGGATTGCCTAAGGTCGGGACAAATAAAGCATCCTTTTGAAATGAAGCAAATGGGTCATCAAAAGTAAACCTCTGATAATTACCAAGAATAGCCAATATAGGAGTTAAGCCTTTTACAGTAATGTTACTTACGGCCATATTACATTTACCTCATCGTGCATTAAATCCCACAGGAATTGTGCGCTAATCGCATCAAAACCATCTTCAGGAGATTGATTTAAATTAATTACCCTATCATCTTGCATGTCTAAATTGCCAGGTGTCCTTATCGTGGAAATAATCCCAGTAATAGGTGGTCCACCTGTAACAAAACCATCAATAGTTAAAGCCCCTATAGAGCCTGTAAGTTGAGTATCAACATAACTTTTAGTAGCAGCATCTTGAGGATTAACAGGATCAGCTAAGTTTATACCATGGAACCCATTAAAATTGATATCACCATTGTTAGGGATAGTATTCAATTCAAATAATTGTGCAACGGGTCTATTAAACATACTGCCTACCCATATTTCGTTATGGTTTAAATTAGGCAAATGAATAAGGCTTAATGGGCTAAAAGTCGTAAGAACACCCCCCACATGGAATAAAAATCCAGGAGGTTTAGTTATTAATACCTCAGCTTTAGGAAAAGCCTCATGTGGTTGCGATACAATAACAGTAACAGTATTAATGCTATCTAATCTTTGACGAAGTAAAATAAGATCAAGCAATACATCAATTAATGCAGGTGAAGGTTGAGCAATACCATTACTATCACCAACATAAATATAATCTTCGGGTAATACTCCTAAACTACTAAAAGCTACCACCCAATCAGCATTAGTTATCCCGCCTATAAGTTGATACATAGTATTAGTACTCAAAACAAATACTAGCATCCCTTCTTCTCTACGCTCTGGCGTTACAATATCTCTAGTCGATAAGTCGGCAACAGTACGATAACCACCTTTGCCGAATATATCCTTATGGGTAGGGTATACATCAGTATTATCAGTAGGACTAATAAAGCCAGTAATAGGAATAGCACCTAAGTCAATACTCATGCGTTTAAATGACCTATAAAGTTTGTAATATTAGCAGTGTCATTATTATACCATGTATTCGCTGAGTCTTCTAAATAAGTTAAATAAGTAGGAGTGGTAACATCAAGCTCCACATCATTGAGAACAGGATTAAATGAATAATAAAATAAATTATCTAATGTATATTGTGATCTTAAATATAAATCTGTGTCAATAGCACTAGAAACCGCAGGAATCCCAACCTGTAGTAAATTATAAAGAAGTTGAGCAGTATCCTCAAATGGAATACCTGAACCTATTGGAGGTACAGAAATATCATGATCTTCGGCAATACCAGTCCCTATAGACAAAACACAAGCTCTTTTAGCAGTAGGCTTATTAACTCTAGCTAAACTTAACCCCAAACTTGTAGGGTTATTTTGATATATTCCGCCATCAATATATTGATTACCACCAAAGTTAACAGGGGGGAGATAAGTTGGAGCTGCCGAAGTAGCTAACGCTACATTTACAGCAAGTTCATTTTGACCAGAAAATTGGGGTAAATTAACATTAGAGAAAAATATACTTCTAGATGTATTTGCTTGTAACGAAGGTATTAAAACATTAGTCTGCATATTAGCTAACGTATTAGAGCCCATAAGAGTATTAAGTAAACTTCTAAGTCTTGCACTGCCGTAATTACTATTAACAGGGTCAACCGACGCATAATATTGATCATTATTACCTAATATAGCAAACTTTTCCACTCCATTTGGTACATTACTAGGTAAAGAGGCATCGATAGAACCCGCTAAAACATCTTCAACAGTTCTATTAGTAAATATCCAGGGTCCTTCTACCGTAAAGAAAGGTATTAAATCCGCAACAGATTTCCCAAGACCGAAATTTAATGCACATATACCACCAATAGAAGTACCGCAAATAACATCAAAGTTCTGAGCAAGTGTTCCCACCATCCCCCATTGGTTAAGAAATCTTTGAAGAAATACTAACGATATATAACCCCTCTCACCACC
>Ga0075154_10002928_pt1 | contig 10973 bp, 11 predicted proteins | sample JI71714BDNA_FD_70965 | JGI IMG/M metagenome (GOLD analysis project Ga0075154, IMG submission 70965) | Wastewater effluent complex algal communities from Wisconsin, to seasonally profile nutrient transformation and Carbon sequestration -... | ecosystem: Engineered > WWTP > Effluent > Algae... | reverse complement strand
GCCGAGGTCTGGGGCTGGGGCACCGCCTACGGCAGCGCCAAGCAAGGAGTACGTTCATGAAAGCACGCACCTTCCTGACGGTGGCTGCGGCCACTTCCCTGCTGGCGCTGGCCGGCTGTACCGAGGCGCCGCAAGGCGTGGGTGGCACCGCTGCCAAAGCCGACACCGCGCCCCACGTGGGCGTGGGCGCCAGCCAGTTTGTGGATTCCGGCTGGACGCAGGGCGACCGCACCAGCTGGGAGCAGAAGCTCAAGACCCGCACCACCTACGGCCAGAACGAGTACACCCGTACCGCCAACTGAACGGAGCCACAGCATGAAACATTCCAACGCAAGCGAGGCTGCCCGGGTGCTGCGCCGCTGGGCTGGCGTGGCGCTGCTGGCGTCCGGCTTCGGCTGGACGGCAGTGCAGGCCAACGAAGCCGCAGCGCCTGCTGCCCCGGTGCAACCCGTCGTGGTGGCTCAGGCTGCCGGTGGCAACGCTGGTGGTGTGGGCGGCATCCAGAGCGCCAACATCTTCGAGATCGCGCCCGATGCCTCCACCGCTCCGGGCTATGCCGAGCAGACCAACGCCCAGCGCGCGCAGGTGCAGCCCGGCAACAACGCGCCCATGTGGCGCGATGTGGGTCAGGGCGTGACCGGGGTGACCAACTTCCCTTACGCGGAATACGGCAACCTGATCCAGCCCTTTGTGCAGTACCCGGGCTCCCGGCTCACCAACGCTGGTGAAGCATGGCGCCAGGTGCGCAACAACTGGATCATTCCCTACGGTGGAGCACTGCTCATCATCGCCATCGTGGCCATGGCACTGTTCTATTTCAGCAAGGGCACCATCCAGTTGCACGGCAAGGAAACGGGCCGCAAGATCGAACGCTTCACCGCGTTCGAGCGTGCTTCCCATTGGGTCAACGCCATTGCCTTCGTGACGCTGGCCATTTCGGGCATCGTCATGGCCTTTGGCAAGTACTTCCTGTTGCCGGTGCTGGGGCTGAACCTGTTCGGCTGGCTCACCTACATCCTGAAGAACGTGCACAACTTCATGGGCCCGTTGTTTGCGGTGTCCCTGGTGGTGGTCTTCCTGGTGTTCGTGCGCGACAACATGCCCAGCAAGGAAGACATTGCGTGGGTGCTCAAAGGTGGTGGTTTGTTCAGTGGCCAGGAAGTGCCTTCGCACCGCTTCAACGCGGGCGAGAAAGTGGTCTTCTGGGGCGGCGTGTTCTTCCTGGGCGCGCTGGTGGTGGGTTCGGGCCTGTTCCTGAACAAGCTCATTCCCGACATGGCCTACCTGCGTGGCGACATGCAGATTGCACACATGATCCACGGCTCCGCTTCGGCGCTCATGATGGCGATGTTCATCGGGCACATTTACATGGGAACGCTGGGCATGCAGGGCGCCTACAAGGCCATGCGCACCGGCTATGTGGATGAGACCTGGGCCAAGGAGCACCACGAACTGTGGTACGACGACATCAAGGCCGGCAAGATCCCGGCGCAGCGCAGCAAAGCTGCTGCCGGTGGCGTTGCACCGCAGGCTGCCAAGGCCTGACGCGGCGCGGCTGTTTCCTCACACCCCGTTGGCTCCCGGCGTCAACGGGGTTTTGTTTTCAGCAGGATACTCGGCATCATGTTTGTGTCTGAACCCCTGAACCCCGCTTTCGAGATGCGCCTGCCCACCCTGACCCAGGCACGTGCGCCGCTCACCACCACGGTGCGCGTCACCAACGAACTGGGCGAGGAGCGCGACCTGGCCATTCCGGCCGAGCGCGACCTGACCGTATACGTGGACAAGCGCGAGCTGGTCACGCTCATGACCCTGGGCGCTCACCCCGAATGGCTGGTGCTGGGTTACCTGCGCAACCAGCGTCTGGTGGATTCCGTGGCCGACATCGAGTCCATCACGGTGGACTGGGACGTGGGCGCGGCTTCGGTGAAAACGCGCAGCGGTATCGATGCCATTGAAGAGCGCACCGCCAAGAAAGTGGTGACCACCGGCTGCGGGCAGGGCAGTGTGTTTGGCGGGCTGATGGACGAGATCGACGCCATCGCGCTGTCGCCTGAGGCCCAGCTGCGCCAGACGGATCTGTACGAGGTGGTCAAGGCCATCCGCGAGCAGGAGTCCACCTACAAGAACGCCGGCTCGGTGCACGGCTGTGCCTTGTTCCGTGGCCCGGAAATGCTCATTTTTGTGGAAGACGTGGGCCGCCACAACGCGGTGGACACCATTGCCGGCTGGATGTGGACGCAGAACCCGGCCGACATGCAGGGCGACGACAAGGTGTTCTACACCACCGGGCGCCTGACCAGCGAGATGGTCATCAAATCGGCGCAGATGGGCGTGCCGGTGGTGGTGTCGCGCAGCGGTATGACGCAGATGGGGCTGGAAGTGGCGCAGCGCGTGGGCCTGTGCGCCATAGGCCGGGCCACCAACCAGCGCTTCCTGTGTTTCTCGCACCCCGAGCGGCTGGTGCGCGATGCGGTGGTCAAGGTGGCGCCGGCCCTGCCGCCGGAACTGCCGGCCTAGCCGTCTCCCGCGCTAACATCGGAGCCATGAAGCCCGAACTCCACATCATCGACCACCCGCTGGTGCAGCACAAGCTCACGCTGATGCGCTGCAAAGAAACCAGCACCAAGAGTTTCCGCCAGCTCGTTCAGGAAGTCAGCACGCTGCTGGCCTACGAAGTCACGCGGGACATGCCCATGCAAACCATCGAGATCGAGACGCCGCTGGAGCGCATGCAATCGCGCGTCATCGATGGCAAGAAGGTGGTGCTGGCCTCCATACTGCGCGCCGGCAATGGCTTCCTGGATGGCATGCTCAACGTGCTGCCCAGCGCCCGCGTGGGCCACATTGGGCTGTACCGCGACCCCAACACCCTGCAGGCGGTGGAGTACTACTTCAAGATGCCGCAGGGCATGGAAGAGCGCGATGTGATCGTCCTCGACCCCATGCTGGCCACCGGCAATTCCGCGGTGGCCGCGGTAGACCGCCTGAAGCAGACGAACCCGCGCTCCCTGCGCTTTGTGTGCCTGGTGGCCTGCCCGGAGGGCGTGAAACGCTTCCATGACAGCCACCCCGACGTCCCCATCTACACCCCGGCGGTAGACCGTGGCCTGAACGAGCACGGTTACATCGTGCCCGGTCTGGGTGACGCCGGCGACCGGATTTTCGGCACCCGTTGAAGCCGCCGTGCCGCCCGAGCGGCAGGCGGAGGCTGGGGTTTAGCTGGTTTTCGGCTGCGGGGGCAGGGCAGTTGCGCTAACCTCCACACATGGCCAACGTTGCTCCCGCCCCTGTTTCCTCCACCCAGGCTCCTGCCGGCCTGCGCCCTCCCACCTTCTGGCAACTGGGCTGGCAGGCCATGTGGCGCGACTGGCGAGCCGGGGAACTGCGGGTGCTGGTGCTGGCCATTGCGCTGGCGGTAGCTGCCCTCACGGCAGTGGGTTTCTTCGCCGACCGCTTGCAAAACGGGCTGGAGCGCGATGCCCGGCAGCTGATTGGCGGTGACGCGGTGGTGAGCAGCGACCAGCCCCCACCCGAACGGTTTTTTGCGCAGGCGCAGGCGCTGGGCCTGGAGACTACCACCATGGTGAGCTTCCCCACCATGGGCCGTGCGCCCGACGAGGCGGGAGGCGCGGCGCGGCTGGTGGCGCTCAAATCGGTGGGGCCGGGTTACCCCTTGCGCGGGCAAATGCGCACCACGGACCAGCCCGGCGGTATGGGCGTGCCTACCACCGACATTCCGGCACCCGGTACCGTCTGGGTGGACGCACCGCTGCTGGTGGCGCTGGACCTGCAGGTGGGCCAGACCTTGCTGTTGGGTGAATCCGCCTTGCGGATCGATCGCATCATCGATTTCGAGCCCGACCGGGGCGCCGGTTTCATGACATTTGCGCCGCGCGTGCTGCTCAATGAGCAAGACCTGGCTGCCACCGAACTGGTGCAGCCCGCCAGCCGAATGTCTTACCGTCTGGCAGTGGCCGGCGAAGACGCGGCCGTGCGTCGTTACGAGGCCTGGGTGAACGCCGAGCTGGAGGGTTCTGCATTGCGCGGTATCCGCCTGGAGTCCCTGCAGGGCGGCCGGCCGGAAATGCAGCAGACGCTGGAGCGCGCTGAGAAGTTTCTCAATCTGGTGGCGCTGCTGGCGGCGTTGCTGAGCGCGGTGGCGGTAGGGATTGCCGCGCGGGTTTACGCCGTGCGCCATCTGGACGATTGCGCCATGCTGCGCGTGCTGGGTTTGTCCCAGGGCACCATGGCGCGCGCCTACACCTTCTCTTTTGTGCTGGTGGGTGTGGGCGCCGGCGTGCTGGGCGTGCTGCTGGGTTATGTGGTGCATTACGCCTTCGTATGGCTGCTCTCCGAACTGGTGAACGCGGCGCTGCCAGCCGCCCGCCTGTGGCCGGCTATCTTTGGCATGGGTGTGGGCCTCACGCTCATGCTGGCCTTTGGCCTGCCACCCGTGCTGCAACTGGCCAGCGTACCGCCATTGCGCGTCATACGCCGCGAGGTGGGCAACCTCAAACCCGCCTCGGCGGCGGTGCTGGTGGTGGGTGGGCTGGGGTTTGCCGCCCTGCTGCTGGTGGCCAGCCGGGACCTCACGCTGGGGTTCATTGCCGTAGGCGGCTTTGCGGTGGCAGTGGGCCTGTTTGCCGCAGTCAGCTACCTGGCCGTGCTGCTGCTGCGCCGTGTGGTGAACGAAGCCACGGCGCCGCGCTGGCTGCGTCTGGCCACGCGCCAGCTCACCGCCCGCCCGGGCTATGCCGTGGTGCAGGTCAGTTCGCTCTCGGTGGGTTTGCTGGCCCTGGTGCTGCTGGTGCTGCTGCGCACCGACCTCATCACCAGCTGGCAGCAGGCCACCCCGCCCGATGCCCCCAACCGCTTCGTCATCAACATACAGCCCGACCAGGCCGACAGCTTCCAGGCCAACCTGCGCAGCAACGGCGTGGAGCGCTACGACTGGTATCCCATGATCCGCGGGCGGCTGATTGCCATCAACGGGGAAACCATTACCCCGGAGCAGTTCGAGGGCGACCGGGCCCAGCGGCTGGTGGAGCGCGAGTTCAACCTCTCGCACAGCGCAGTGAACCCGCCGCACAACGAGGTGGTGGCTGGCCGCTGGCAGGAGAACGAGGCGGGCGCCATCAGCGTGGAAGAGGGTTTGGCCGAAACGCTGGGCCTCAAGCTGGGCGACCGCATGACTTTCGACATGGCGGGTATTCCGCTGGAGGCCACCATCACCAGCCTCAGGAAGGTGGACTGGGGCTCCATGCAGGTGAACTTCTTTGCCATTTACCCGGTGTCCCAGCTGGCCGATGTGCCGGTCACCTACATCAGCGCCTACCGCGCGCCCGAATCCACCACGTTCGACAACGCGCTGCTGCGCAGCTTCCCCAACGTGACCAACGTGGACATGACGGCCACCATTGCGCAGGTGCAGCGCGTGCTGGGGCAGGTGATCCGTGCGGTGGAGTTCCTGTTTGCGTTCACGCTGGCGGCCGGGCTGGTGGTGCTGTTTGCCGCCGTGACCGCCACCCGCACCGAGCGTGAGCGTGAATTCGCCATCCTGCGGGCGGTGGGTGCGCAGTCGCAGTTGCTGCGGCAGGTGCAGCGCGCCGAGCTGCTGGGCGTGGGCATGCTGGCCGGTGTGCTGGCCTCTCTGGTGGCCGGGGTGGTGGGCTGGGCGCTGGCACGTTACGCCTTCGAGTTCGAATGGAACGCATCGCCCTGGGTGCCGGTGGCTGGTGGGCTGGCTGGCGCTGGGCTGGCGCTGGCGGCGGGCTGGTGGGGCTTGCGCGGTATCCTACGCACGCCCGTGGTGGAAACACTGCGCAAGGCGCCCGTCTAGCCCCTCCATCCCTTCATCGCCTGAACGTGAACCAGCCCCTGAACTCTTTGCCGCACAGCAGTGGTGTCCCCGCCACCCCCTTCGACGCCATGGGTGGAGAGGCGGCAGTGCGCCAGCTGGTGGACCGCTTTTACGATCTCATGGACCTGGAGCCGGGCTACGCCGAATTGCGCGCCAGCCACGGCAACACACTGGATGAAGCGCGCCAGAAGCTGTTCTGGTTCCTGTGCGGCTGGCTGGGTGGCCCCCAGCACTACCAGGAGCGGTTTGGGCACCCGCGCCTTCGCATGCGCCACATGCCCTTCAAAATCGGTATTCTGGAGCGCGATCAGTGGCTGGCCTGCATGGACCAGGCCATGCGCGAGACCCAGGTTCACCCCGACTTGAGGCTGCGCCTGCAGCAAAGCTTTTTCCAGACGGCCGACTGGATGCGCAACTCCCCCGCCTGAACGGCGCTCAGGCTTCCTTCGCCTTGCCGGTCCCCACCGCCCGGGGCGAGGGCCGCAGCAGCACCACCAGCGCACCAGCGCCGCCATCGGCGGGCCGCGCCTGCACAAAGGCCATCACTTCCGATTTCTGGATGAGCCAGCTGTGCACCCGGTTCTTCAGCACCGGCGTTTTTCCCGGAGAGCCCAGCCCTTTGCCATGCACCACGCGCACGCAGCGCAGGCCCTGGCGGTGTGCCTCCCGGATGAAGCCGGCCAGCGCTTCGCGGGCCTCTTCGGTGCGCAGGCCGTGCAGGTCCAGCTGGCCCTGCAGGCTCCAGTCGCCCTGCCGCAGCTTGCGCACCACGTCCTGGCCCAGCCCAGGGCGCCGGAAACTGAGGTGGTCGTCGGTGAAGAGCAGGGTTTCGGCATCGAACTCGTCGCTCAGTGCCTCCTGCATCACCGCTTCTTCGTCGCGCTGACGCTGCTGCGGCAGGGGTTCGGGCGCGGGCTGGCGCAGCAGCAGGCGTTCGCGAGCCCGCAACGGCTCGACCTTGCCCACCGTCTGCTCGAACAGCCAGCGGTTGTGGTGCTGGCGCCGTTCGGCTTCGCGGCGCGCGGCCTCCTCGGCGGCGCGTGCGGCGGCAGCCTCGGCAGCACGGGCCGCCATGGCCTTGTGCAAGGCCTTGAGGTCGGAGAGGCTGCGCGCTTTCATGGGCGCATTGTCGCCCAGTAAGCCGTGCTGCACAGCGGGGAGGGCGGTTACACCAGGCCGCGCTCGGCCATGGACTGGCACCCGCCCGCCGTGACGATGAAGTGGTCCAGCACCCGTACATCCACCAGGGTCAGGGCAGTTTTCAGTGTCCGGGTGAGTGCGGTGTCGGCGTGCGAGGGTTCAGCCACACCGCTGGGGTGGTTGTGCGCCAGCACCACAGCGGCGGCGTGGTGGTGCAAGGCGCGCACCACCACTTCGCGCGGGTACACGCTGGTCTGGCTCAGGGTGCCGCGGAACATTTCTTCCCATGCCAGCAGCTGGTGCTGGCTGTCCAGAAACATCACGCCAAACACCTCGTGGTGCAGGTGGCCCAGGTGCAGTTGAAGGTAGTCGGCCACGGCTTGGGGGCTGTCTATGAGGGGGCGGCGCTGCAACTGCTGCGCCAGCGCGCGGCGGGCCAGTTCGGCCACTGCCATCAGCTCGGCCCGTTTGGCAGGGCCCAGACCTTTGACGCTTTTCAAGACCTCGGCGCCGCCGTGCAACAGGCCGGCGACACCGCCAAAGCGGTCTACCAGTTCCTGGGCCAGCATCAGCACGTTCTTCCCTGCCACACCCGTGCGCAGCAGCAGGGCCAGCAATTCGGCGTCACTGAGGGCACCCGGGCCGCGCGCCAGCAGCTTCTCGCGTGGGCGCGCCTCGGGGGGCAGGCCTTGCAGGGACACTGGGTTCATGAGGTGGCAGGTCTTTCTACAATAGGGAGTCTGCAGAGGGCTGGGTCTGGGGACGGCTGGGTCGGCGGTATGGGTGTGTGGGCAACCTCCAGTGCTTGTACCACTGCCTGCGCTGTACGCCACATCCGCTGGTCCGACCGCTTTCACCCATCCTCGTCTTCAGACGGCAAGCCCACCCGCGCTGCTGTGTGCTGGGTTGGGTTTCTGCTTGTCTGTTCCGCTTGTCTGTCCACCACACCGCCAACATGTCCGCATCTGCCAGCCCATCCCCGTCTCCACAGGCCAGCGCGGCCCCTGCTGTGGCCTCCGATGCACCCGTGGTGGAGCCCGGCTCCCTGCTCACGCTGCACTACCGGCTTTCTGGTCCGGGCGGGGAAGACTTCATCAACACGTTTGGCGCGCAGCCTGCCACGCTCACCGTGGGCGGCGGCGAGCTTTCTCCGGGCATAGAGTCCCGCCTCATGGGGCTGCCCGAAGGCACGCACACCGTCATCGAACTGCCGCCCGGCGAGGCCTTTGGCGAGCGTCAACCCGAGATGTTGCAATGGGTGGCGCGCAGCCTGCTCAATCAGCTGGGGGACCCGCTGGAGCAATACGCACCGGGCGATGTGGTTCAATTCCCCACGCCCGATGGCATGGGCAGCTATGCCGGTGCCGTACAGGAAGTTCGCGCCGATGGCGCCGTGCTGTTCGATTTCAACCATCCTCTGGCCGGGCAGGCGGTGCGGTTCGAGGTACAACTGATCGGGGTGCTCTGATGGGCCAAGAGATGCAGGCGCGAGACAGCGCCCAGGAAATCCTGCTGGCCGAACCGCGCGGCTTCTGTGCCGGCGTGGACCGCGCCATCGACATTGTGGAACGCGCGCTGCAGAAGTTTGGCGCGCCCATTTACGTGCGCCACGAAATTGTGCACAACACCCATGTGGTGAACGACTTGCGTGCGCGCGGTGCCATCTTCATCGAAGAGCTTGATGACGTGCCACCCGGTGCCACGCTGGTGTTCAGTGCGCACGGTGTGAGCCAGGCCGTGCAGCGCGAGGCCGAGGCGCGGGGCTTCCGCATCTTCGACGCCACCTGCCCGCTGGTGAGCAAGGTTCATGTGGAGGTGGCCAAGCTGCACCGCGAGGGCTATGAATTCATCATGATTGGCCACAAGGGCCACCCCGAGGTGGAAGGCACCATGGGGCAGCTGGACAGCGGCATTCATCTGGTGGAAGACGTGGCCGACGTGGCGCGCGTGCAGCCCGCGCAGACCGAGCGCCTCGCGGTGGTCACGCAGACCACCCTGAGCGTGGACGATGCCGCCGAGATTTCGGCGGCGGTGCAGGCGCGTTTTCCCCACATCCGCACGCCCAAGCAGCAAGACATCTGCTACGCCACACAGAACCGCCAGGATGCGGTGAAACTCATGGCCCGGCAGGTCGATGGCGTGGTGGTGGTGGGCAGCCCCACCAGCTCCAACACCAACCGCCTGCGCGAACTGGCCGAGCGCCTCGGTGTGCCCGCCCTCATGGTGGAAGATGCCACCGAGATCCCCGACGGCTGGCTCGACCACAAGGTCCGCGTGGGTGTGACCGCCGGCGCATCCGCCCCCGAGAACCTGGTGCAGGGCGTGGTGCGGCGCCTCAAGGAGATGGGCGCGGTGTCGGTACGGAGCCTGGACGGGGTGAAAGAAACCACCCAGTTCCCGCTGCCCAAAGGCCTGCGGCTGGACTCCGAAGCCTGAGCAGGCCGACCTGCCCACCGCCCGCCCGCCTGACCACCGCCCAGCCCGACGCCCTGTTCTGCGCCCTGTTCTACGCCCGTTTTTTCCTGAACTGTTCATCCCATGCTCGACATCACCCTACTGCGCAAGGACCTCGACGCCGCCGTGGCCCGCCTGCAAACGCGCAAGCAGCCCCAGCCTTTCCTCAACGTGGAGCATTTCCGCGCGCTGGAAAACGAGCGCAAGGCCATACAGGTGCGCACCGAGGAGTTGCAGGCGCAGCGCAACACCCTGTCCCGCCAGATTGGCCAGTTGAAGGGCCAAGGCCAGCACGCCGAGGCCGATGGCGTCATGGCGCAGGTGGCCGCTCACAAGGCTGAACTGGAGGTGTCGGCCGCTCGGCTCGACGTGATCCAGCAGGAACTCCAGCAGATGCTGCTGGCCGTGCCCAACCTGCCCCACGACAGCGTGCCGGTGGGCCAGTCCGAAGAACACAACGTGGAACTGCGCCGCTGGAGCCCGGATGGCGGGCTGGGAGGCAGCCCTGCTGCCATGCCCTTCACACCGCGCGACCACGTGGAACTGGCCGAGCCGCTGGGCCTGGATTTCGAGACCGCGGCCAAGCTCTCGGGCTCCCGTTTCGTGGTCATGAAAGGGCCGCTGGCGCGCCTGCACCGCGCATTGGCTGCCTTCATGCTCGACGTACAGACCACCCAGCACGGTTATACCGAGTGCTACACGCCCTACATCGTGAACGCCGAGACACTGCGCGGCACCGGGCAGTTGCCCAAGTTCGAGGCCGATCTCTTCGCGGCCAAGAAGGGCGGCCAGGAAGCCGAAGGCGGCGAGGGCGACCAGGCCCTCTACCTCATTCCCACCAGCGAAGTGACGCTGACCAATTTCGTGCGCAACGAGATCGTCGCCGAGTCCGACCTGCCCATCCGCCTGACCGCGCACACGCCGTGCTTCCGGTCGGAAGCCGGTTCGGCGGGCCGAGACACGCGCGGCCTGATCCGCCAGCACCAGTTCGACAAGGTGGAAATGGTGCAGATCGTGCACCCGGAAAAGAGCTACGACGCGCTGGAAGAAATGACGGGCCACGCCGAAGCCGTGCTGCAAAAGCTGGGCTTGCCCTACCGCGTGCTGGCGCTGTGCACCGGCGACATGGGCTTTGGTGCCACCCGTACGCACGACCTGGAGGTCTGGATTCCGGCGCAGAACACCTACCGCGAAATCAGCTCGGTGAGCAACTGCGAGGCCTTCCAGGCGCGCCGGTTGCAGGCGCGCTTCAAGAACGCGCAAGGCAAGAACGAGTTTGTGCACACCCTCAATGGCAGTGGCCTGGCGGTGGGCCGCGCTTTGGTGGCGGTGCTGGAAAACTACCAGAACGCCGACGGATCCATCACCATCCCCGAGGCCCTGCGCCCCTACATGGGCGGGCTGGACACCCTGAGGGCTTGAAGGCCTGAACGCGGCTCAGGCCCGGGCAGCGCCCAGGTCCTCAGGCCTTGGGCAGCTCGAACACCAGGCAGGTGGTGGTGGCGTGCGCGTACAG
>Ga0075154_10002926_pt1 | contig 10980 bp, 2 predicted proteins | sample JI71714BDNA_FD_70965 | JGI IMG/M metagenome (GOLD analysis project Ga0075154, IMG submission 70965) | Wastewater effluent complex algal communities from Wisconsin, to seasonally profile nutrient transformation and Carbon sequestration -... | ecosystem: Engineered > WWTP > Effluent > Algae... | reverse complement strand
CAGCGGATCGGCCAGAACCACGTTGGTGAGGGTGGTCGTGCCAGTGTTGGTGACCGTGAAAGCGTAGGTGAGCGTGTCGCCGACGGTGGCAGGGCTGGAAAGCCCGGAGGTGTCCACGGTTTTCACGAGCGCGATGGAGGGGTCCTGATCGAGGAGCGCGCGGGTGGGGGTGTCGTCGCCGAAGGTGGCGCCCGACAGGTCGTCCGCGATCACGGGGTCGCCGCCCGCGTCGGTGTAGGCGCCTTCCGCGGTGGCCTGGTTGACCACCTCGCCCGCGTCGATGTCGGCTTGGGTGAGGGTGTACACGCCCGTCCATGACGTGCCGTCCTGTTGGCCAGGCGCGAGGCTCGCGATGGTGGGGGCTGTCAACACGATGCCCGGCAGCGGATCGGTGAGTGCGACGTTGGTGAGGGTGGTGTTGCCGGTGTTGCGCACGGTGAAGGCGTAGACGAGCTGCTCGCCCACCTGCGCGGGGGAGGAGACGCCGGAGTCGTCGACCGTCTTGACGAGCGCGATGGCGCCGCCTTGCGCCACGGGGGTGGTCGTGGGCGTGTCGTTGCCCAGCGCGGTCCCCGAATCGTCTGTCGCCGTGCCGGGACCGGTGATCGCATGGGTGTAGGTGCCCGAGGTCGTGGCTTGGTTGACCACCTCGCCCGCGTCGATGTCGTCTTGAGTGAGGGTGTAGGTCGCCGTCCAGGACGTCGAGTTGGTCGCCCCTGGGGCCAGCGAGGGCAGGCTTGGGGCGGACACCACCAGGCCTGGCAGCGGATCGAACAGAGTCACCGCGTTGAGCGTGGTGTTGCCGGTGTTGGTCACCGCGAAGCTGTAGGTGATGGTTTCCCCCACCTGCCCCGGGTTGGAGAGACCGCTGGCATCCGCGGTCTTGACCAAGGCGATCGAGGGCGCTTGGAGGTCGTCGACCAGGGTCGGCGTGTCGTCCGCGATCGTGGTCCCAGACGGATCGTCGACCGTCTGCGGGCCGGTGGTCGGATCGGTGTACACGCCTTCAGCCGTGGCCTGGTTTTCCACGATGCCCGTGTCGATGTCGGCCTGCGTCAGGGCGTAGGTCGCCGTCCAGGTGCTGTTCGTGGCGCCCGGCGCCAGCGAGGCGATGGTGGGCGCGGCCAGCACGATGCCCGGCAGGGGATCGGTGAGATCCACGCTGGTCAGCGTCGTGTTGCCCGTGTTGGTCACCGCGAAGCTGTAGGACAGGGTGTCGCCGGGTTGGGGCGGCGTGGAGAGGCCGGAGGTGTCCACGGCTTTGGTCAGCGCGATGGAGGGGGCTTGTTCCACGGCCGCGCGCGTGGGGGTGTCGTTGGTCGCGTTGGTGCCCGAATCGTCCGTCGCGGTCTGCGGTCCGGTGATCGGATCGGTGTAGGCGCCTTCCACCGTGGCTTGGTTGATCACCTCGCCTGCATCGATGTCGGCCTGCGTGATCGCGTAGGCCGCCGTCCATGTCGAGACGCTCGCGCCCGGCGCCAAGGTGGCGATGGTGGGCGCGGTGAGCACGATGCCCGGCAGCGGGTCGGTGAGGTCGACGCTCGTGAGCGTCGTGTTGCCGGTGTTGGTCACCGTGAAGGCGTAGGCCAGCGTGTCGCCCACCACGGCGGGGGAAGACAGGCCGGACGTGTCCACCGTTTTGGTGAGCGCGATGGTGGCCACCTGCGGGATGGCGGCGCGCGTGGGCGTGTCGGTGCCCGCGGTGGCGCCCGAATCGTCGTCCACGGTCGCAGCGCCCGTCACCGGATCGGTGTAGGATCCTTCAGTGGTCGCTTGGTTGATCACCTCGCCCGCGTCGATGTCGGCCTGGGTGAGGGTGTAGACGCCCGACCAGGACGTGTTGTTCGACGCGCCCGGCGCCAAGATGGGCAGCGTCGGCGCGGTCAGCACCATGCCTGGGAGCGGATCCGTCAGGGTGATCCCGGTCAAGGTGGTGTTGCCGGTGTTGCGCACGGTGAAGCTGTAGAGCAGGGTGTCCCCGGGTTGCGCGGGCGACGACAGGTTCGAGGTGCTGACCGTTTTCACCAGATCGATGGCCGGCGCTTGAAGGTTGTTGGCCCGTGTGGGCGTGTCGTTGCCGATGGCGGTGCCGGAGTCGTCGTCGACCGTTTGCGGGCCGGCGAGCGGATCGGTGTAGACGCCTTCAGCCGTCGCCTGGTTTTCCACGAAGCCCGCGTCGATGTCGGCCTGCGTCAGGGCGTAGGTCGCCGTCCAGGCCGTGCTGTTGGTGGCGCCCGGCGCGAGGGTGGCGATGGTGGGGGCGGCCAACACGATGCCCGGCAGCGGGTCGGTGAGATCCACGCTGGTCAGCGTCGTGTTGCCCGTGTTGGTCACCGCGAAGGCGTAGGTGAGGGTATCTCCCACGGCCGGCGGGGAAGACAAGGCCGAGGTGTCGACCGTCTTCACCAAGGCGATCGCGCCCGCTTGGGCCAGGGGGGCCACGGTGGGGGCGTCGTCGGCGAAGGTGGCGCCCGACGGATCGGTGCGTGTTTGGAGGCCGGTGACGGGGTCCGTGTAGCGGCCGGTGGCGGTCGCTTGGTTGACCACTTGGCCCGCGTCGATGTCGGCCTGCGTGATCGCGTAGGTGCCCGTCCAGACGCCCGAGGCGGTGGCCCCCGGCGCGAGGCTGGTGATGGCGGGCGCGGCCAGGGCCATGCCCGGCAGCGGGTCAGCCAGGGTGACGTTGGTCAGGGTGGTGTTGCCGGTGTTGCGCACCGTGAACGTGTAGGCCAAGGTTTGCCCGGGCAGGGCCGGGTTCGACACGCCGGAGGTGTCGACCGCTTTGGTCATCGCCAAGGAGGCCGTTTGCGGCACCGGCGTGATGGTGGGCGTGTTGGTGCCTTGCGCCGTGCCCGACAGGTCGGACACCGTGCGCGGCGTGTTGGTCGCGTCGGTGTAGCCGCCGGTGGCGGTGGCCTGGTTGGTGATGCGCCCTGTGTCGATATGGGCTTGGGTGAGGGCCAGCGTCCCGGTCCAAGACGTGGTGTCGGCGGCCCCAGGCGCCAACGAGGCGATGGCGGGCGCGTTGAGCACGAGGCCTGGCAGGGTGTCGGCCAGCACGACGTTCGTGAGGGTCACGTTGCCGGTGTTGCGCACCTCGAAGCGGTAGGCCACGGGGTTGCCGGGGACGGCGGGGGTTGCAAAGCCGCTCGTGTCAGCGATCTTGACCAGATCGATGCGCGGGTTTTGGGGTACCGCAGCACGGGTTGGCGTGTTGTTGTTGGTGGCGGTGCCGGAGGTGTCGGTGACGACGATGGGGTTGCCGCCCGCGTCCGTGCCGTACACGCCGCTCACCAGCGCCGTGTTCTCCACATAGCCCCGGTCGATGTCCGCCTGGGTGATGGTGTAGGTGCCGGTGATGGAGGTGCTGTCGACAGCCCCGCCCGCGAGGCTCGCGATCGGGTTGCCCGAGAGGACAAGCCCGGGCATCGGGTCGGTCACGGTCACGTTGGTGAGGGTCGCGGTCCCGGTGTTGTGGACGGCGAAACCGTAGGTGAGCGTGTTGCCCACCTGGACAGGGGACGAGAGGCCGCTGGTGTTGACGGTCTTCACCAGACGGATGTCGGCCAGGTTCACCACCGTGGGCGTGTCGTTGCCCGTCGCGGTGCCCGAGAGGTCCGACACCGTTTGGGGGACGTTGGAGCTGTTGAGGCTGTGCGTGCCCGTCGCGGTGGCTTGGTTGGTGACCTGCCGTGCGGCCAGATCGCCCGCGGTGAGCGCGTAGGGCATGGTTAAGGTGACCGTCTGCCCAGGCAGCAGGGTGGCGATGGGCGACCCGGTCACCGGCCCGCCCAAGAGCGGATCGTTGACGGCGACGTTGGACAGAGTCACGTTGCCCGTGTTGGAGACGGCGAAGCTGTAGGTCACCGTGTTGCCGGCCACGACCGGGGTGGTCAAGGCGCTGGTGTCGGCGGTCTTGACGAGGCGAATCTGCGGACCGAAGGTCGGTGCCACCGGGGTGGGCGTGTTGTTACCGGTTTCGTTGGCGATGCCGTTGTTGTTGGGATCAGGGTTGGTGCCCGTGTGCGAGAGATCGGTGAGCTGCGGGTTGGTGGCCGAGGTCTGGCCGGACCATTCGCCGGTGCCGACCATGGTCGACTGGTTTTCCCACAGGTTGCCGCTTACGGGCGTGGGGCGGGGGACCACCGGCTGGTAACGGAGCAGGAAGTCGATGGTACATGCCCCCGTGCCGACGGGGCGTGCGATGCCCGAGGCCAGGAGCGTGTCGCCCGAACCGTTGAAGCCGCTGTTGAGGGTGCCCGCGCCGCAGGTGGTGGTCGCGTTGTAGATCGTGTAGGTGCCGGCCGTCATCGGATCGGTGGCGGGCGTGCCGAGGGTGACATGGGTGCCGAACTTGTTGGGCGTCAGGCCGCTCAGCGGATCGGTGATCGAGACGTTGATCAGGGGCTCGAGGCTGTAGTTGCGCAGGGTGTGGCGCAGGGTCAGGCGGACCGAGCCGTCGGCCAGCACGTTGATGGCGCCTTGGACGTTTTTGGCGAGGCCGAGGCGCGCGGTCGGCACCTTGGCGAACAGGTAGCCGGTGGCGGCGGTGTTGGCGGGCAGGTTGACGCCCGTGATGGTGGTGGCGGTGCTGTTCGTGCCGCCGGCGCTGCCCACCGTGTTGGTGCCGTTCACCAGGTGCTGTTCGGCGATCGTCCCTTGCGTGACCGTGTAGGTGCCTTGGGGCACGAAGGGGAACGTGTAGGTGCCGTCGGCGGCTGTGGTCGCGGTGCGTGTCACCGAGCTGCCGTCGAACGAGGTGCCAGTCAGCGTGATGGTGATGCCGGAGATGCCGGTGTCGACCGGATCGACGGCGCCGTCGTTGTCGAAGTCGCGGAACAGGCGCCCTGCGAGCGACGACGAGTTGATCGTCATCGAGGAGGATTCGTCGTTGTTGCCCGGGACGACGTCGAGCGAGGTGGTGGTGACGAAGGCGGTGTTGGTGAAGGTCTGTGGGTAGGCGGTCACGGTGAGGATCTGGACCGGTGCCACGATGTCCACGATCGCGCCCGATGTCACGGTGCCCAGGTTACAGGCGAAGGCCGTCGAGCCCGAGGTGCCGGAGCAGGACAGCGAAGAGGCGGAACCAGAGACGATAGAAGCCGTCGGCGTGCCGGTGAGGGCCATGCCCGTGGGCAGGGTGTCCGTCACCATCACCTCGTCCGCTTCCGCCAAGCCCAGGCCTGGGTTGTTGCGCACACGGATGGTGTAGGTGAAGGTTTCGCGCAGGTTGACAGGGTCGGCGGACGGGATCTTGGAGACGACCTCCATGTCGGCGCGGGTGCGCACCGTGGTGGTCTGGGTCGCGACGTTGTTGGCCGGGTTGCCCTCGAATCCTGCCAGGCTTTCGTCGGAAGAGATGGAGACGACGTTGGTGCCCACCCCTTTGGTGTCGCCGCGCATGGTGACCGTGATCGTCCGGCTTTCGCCGGCAGGGATGCTGGTCCACGAGCAGGTCAGCGTGGAGCCTAGGCTGTCGATGGCCGGTGTGGGCGCGCAGGAGCCGCCGCCGCTGGCGGTGAAGGCGCGGTAGCGCAGGCGCGAAGCCGGCAGCGTGTCGGTGACCACCACGTTTTCCGCCGTGGAAGGCCCGTTGTTGCGCGCCACGATCGTGTAGACGGTGTCGTCGCCGATGGCGACCGGGTCGATGCTGTCGATCTTGTTGATCAGCAGATCCACCAGCGGGTTCTGTACCGCCGTGGAGACGGAGTCGGTGTTGTTGCCGCCGTCGGTCTCGGGGGTGGTGGTCGAGACGGCGACCTCGTTGGTGATGGTGGTGCCGCGCGTGGCGTTGTTGGGGCGCACGACGATGGTCACCGTGCGCTGCGCGCCGTTGGCGATGGTGCCGAGGTTGCACTCCACGGTGCTGCCCAAGACGGTGGTCGCGCCCGTGAGGGGCTGGACACCGCAGCTGCCGGCCGACGGGGTGGCCGACACGAAGGTCATGCCCACGGGCAAGGTGTCGACGATGGAGACGTTCTCCGCCTGCGACAGACCGTTGGAGACGTTGGTGGCGGTGACGACGTAGGTGAGGTTTTGGCCGGCGGTGGCCGGGTTGGGCGACGCCACCTTGTCCACGATCACGTCCGCGCGCGGTGTGACGGTGTAGCCCACGGTCGCGGTGTTGTTGGCCAGATCGGCGTCGGCCACGTTTTGGGAAAACGCGGTGACGGTGTTGCTGCGCGCGCCGGCGTTCCCGCCTGGCCGTACCTGGACCTCGATCGTCGGGCAGTCGACGCCGGGCACGCAGATGGGCAAGGACGCGACGGTGCACGACAGGCGTCGGCTGGTGGAGGAGAGCGAGGAGGTCGAGCAGGTCAGGCCGCTCGCCGCGCCCGGCGAGGTGGTGAAGCCCACCACGCCCGAGCCGGAAGGGCCGACCAGGTTGTTCATCAGATTCGTGAGGTCGTCGACGACCTGTACGTTGGTGGAGGTGGTGGGGCCGGTGTTGCGCACCTCGATCGAGAAGGTTTGGACGTCGCCCACCACCACAGAGGGCAGCAGGGCGGTTTTGGCCACGGACACGTCGCCCGAGTTCGGCCCTGTCGAGCCGCTGGTGGTCACCTGGGTGGTGTCGTTGGGGCCGTTGTTGTCGGGCAGGTTGGGGTTGGGCGAGGAGACGGTGAGCGTGTTGGTCCGCGTGCCGGTGGCGGTGGCCAGCGCGGTGACCACGACGTCGGGCGTGGTGGCCCCTGCGGCCAGGCGCGCGCCCGCCGTGTAGACGCGTTCGCATGTCAGCGTGTTTGCCCCGACGATGGGGGCCGCAGGCGAACAGGTCCATCCGCTGCCGGTGACATTGGTGATGGTGTAGCCGGCTGGGAGCGCGTCGCTCAGCACCAAGGTGCCGAAGAAACCGGCGGTGCCGATGTTGCTCGCGCTCAGGCGGAAGGTGTAGCTGTTGCCCACCACGACGAGGGGCGGGTTGGGGCCGGACTTGTTGGCGCGCAGGTCGATGGTGGGGTTGACGATGGTCGCGCCACCGTCGGTGGCGCTGTTGTTGCCCGTGTTGGGATCGGCTGGGGACGCTGCGGCGATGGTGGCGGTGTTGGTGGGCGAGCCCGCGGACGCGGCGGTGGTGGTGAGGGTGATGGCCGGCAAGGCCACGTCGTTGCCCGCGCCGGTCCCGGCGGGGCGTGTACAGGTCACCGTTTGGCCGACGGTGTTACAGGTCCAACCGGTGCCGGACGCCGAGACGGGGGTGTAGTTGGCGGGCAGGGTGTCGGTGATGGTGATCGTGCTGGGGTTGTTGCCGGTGTAGCGCCCGGTGAGGGTGAAGGTGACCGTGTCGCCCACCACGATGCCCGCGACCGGGCTGCGGCTTTTGGTGATGTACATGTCCGTGCCGGCGGTCACGGTGATGTTGGCGGTGCCGGTGTTGTTGGTGGTGATAGGGTCGGCAGGGGTGCCCGGTGTCACGCCCGAGAGCGGGGTGATGGTGGAAGGCGATGCGGCGCGCACCTGGCCGGTGAAGACGATGTTGTGCGAGGCGTTCGCGGCCAGCGGGCTGGGCACTGTGCACAGGTAGGTCGAGCCCGAAAGCGTACACCCGGCCGGCGTCGCGAAGCCGCCCATGCCCGTGGGGATGGGGAAGTCGACGATCATGCCCGAAGCCGCGTTGGGCCCGAGGTTGGTGGTGGTGAGGGTGAGGGAGATGGTCGAGCCTGCAACGGCCGTGGCCGGGGCGGTGATGGTCTGGCGCAGGTTGGCGCCGGCGGTGACGGTCGTGGTCTCCGATTCGTTGTTGTTGCCGGTTTCCACGTCGAGGGCGGTGGGTACCGAGGCCGCGAAGACGACCGAGCCGCTCACCGTGGTGCGCAGCCCGAACACGCCGACCGCGGTGCCGCTGTCGGGCAGGGTGGGTATGGCGCAGGTCGCGGTGCCGGGGCCCACGACGGGCAGGGTGGAGCAGCCCGACAGCCCGGTGATGGTTTCCAGGGTGGTGCCGGTGGGGACGGTGACCGTCGTGGTCGTGGCCGGCGCGTCGTCCGCGCCCGCGTTGGTGATGGTGAGGTTGTAGGAGACGAGGCCGCCCGCGGGGGTCGGGTCGGATCCGAGGTCGTTGAGGTTGACCACCCAATCGATGTCTTGCGCCGTCGCTGGCTTGGCCGCCAAGGTGCTGAGGGCAAGGAAGAGGGAGAGGAACACCCACCGTCCGTAATTGCGCACAAAAGAGACGGGTTTTGCGAAGGTTGTGGTCATGGGCTCAACAATCTGTGAACTACTGCAGAGCGTAGATAAGCCCGTTGCCGCCTAACGGAAGACCGAAATGAATTTTTAGTAAGGTTTCTTAAGATCAGGGGGTCTTTTCAAGGTCATTTGGGGGCACCCTGTCCGAAAGGGGGACTTTTTGGTGGCATGCCTTGAGGCGGCTGTTCTTGTGCCACATACGTGCCACAACGGCCCGATGCGCGACATCTTTTGGGCGTACCCCGACCCCATCTCCCCCATCCTTTGGGATGGAAAAGGGCTTGGAACAAGCAGGTGGGTGGGCTGTTGGGGGCCAAAAAACGGTTTTCCTTCGACCGACCTGTGCACAGGCGCACAGAGCGGCGCGTTGGGCGCGCCGCTCTGTGGGGTGGTGGTTTTGTAGGGAAATGTGGGGGGTTGGATGGCCAGGCCCTTTTGCCCGTCCATCCTTGTCTTGGCCTGCCACGCCTTTGGATCGAACGCGCGCCCCGCGCTGGCACGCGCTTCGTTATGGGCAGGGACTGGCAAAAAAAGGCATGGCAGGCCTGTGGCCTGCCATGTCTTGTGTCGTGTGTGATCAGGCCATCGCTTCGGTCGGCGTGGTGTCGGCCGTGGCACCGTGGTGGTTGCCGTCCAAGGCCTCTTGTTGCGCGCAAGCCGTGTCGGCCCCGTAGTGTTCCGGGTGCTCTTGGGCGAGGCGCGTGCACAGCAGCGTTTGGTGGAGCGCGCGCAAGGCGCGTTTTTCTTCATGGACCAAATCGCGCCCGATGTGCTGGCGCGCGGTGGCCAGCAAGCGGCCGTCCACATCGCCCGGCAGGCCCTTCTGGTGGGTCTTGCGGTAGGCGACGATCGTGGCCAGATCGACCCGTTCCGCGGATTCTTCGGCGGCTTTTTGAATCTTCTGGAGGACGTCTGGTGGGAGTTCGGCTTCGGGCCGTGCCTCGGTGTCTTCGGCCATGACCTCGATGAGCGAGGCGGACATCTCTTGCGTCCAGAGCGTGTGACGGTCGACGGCTGCCAGCATTTCCAGGGACTGGTTGTGCTGCTTTTCCTCTTCCGGCGCGGTGGAGAGCCCTATCAGGTGGACGCGCACGCCTTGCGCCTGTGCCCGCACGATGCCTTCCCGCAGATCCTCGTCCCCGCTCACGACGACGGCGTCGGAGATGGCCCGGTGTTGGGCGAGCTCGACGAGATCGAGCACGAGCATCGTGTCGACCCCTTTCTGGCGCCCGTCCCGTCCGATGCTGCCCATGCGCAGCTTCACGTCGCGCATGCGCGCGATGTCGTCGTGCTCTTGGGTCTTGCGGGTGCCGCCTGGGCAGGCGTCGTACCAATAGACGCGCAACAGGGGCCGTTGGTCGGCGAGCTCGCGCGCCTCCGAGACGATCGCCTTGACGGCTTGTTCCAGGTGGAGTCGCAACTGGCGGCGGGGGACGGGGCTTTTGCCAAGGCGTTGGCAGGCGGCGTGCCCGGCGGCGGTGCACAGGTATCCGGCGTCGACAAAAACGGCGACTTGGGGGATCATGATCGTAGTTTCCTTTACATGGTGTGGTGCGTCGTGGGTGGTCTGTCCAGGATGGGGAACGTTCCCCTGCTTCCTATATGGGTGCGCCGTGGCGCGTGTCCAGTCCCCCGGTGCGCACGACCGGGGGATGGACATGCACAACGCGCGGTTTCGCGACGTCTGTGGTGCGTCCCTTGCGGGGAAGGCCTGCCGTAGCCTTGGCAAAGACGTGGAAACCGACGATGATCCGCTTGGTGCGATGTACATGATCCTGACGCAAGGCCCCACCCACGCGGGGTGTGCGGGTTTCGACCACGGTAGGATGCCCTGATCTGAACGCCGCCCCAAGCCTCGTGCTTCACTGTGGAGCGCTTCATCTGGTCCGGTTTCACCCATGCCCTTGGCGTTCGGACATCATCGCCTTGATGCCGACGATCGCGGCGGCCGGGTTCAGGCCTTTGGGGCAAGTCTTGGCGCAGTTCATGATGGTGTGGCAGCGGTAGAGCTTGAACGGATCTTCGAGATCGTCCAGCCGTTCCGCCGTCGCCTCGTCCCGGCTGTCTTCGAGCCACCGTTTGGCCGCCAACAGGGTCGCCGGCCCCAGGTAGCGGTCCCCGTTCCACCAATACGACGGGCAAGAGGTCGAGCAGCAGGCGCAGAGCACGCAGGTGTCGAGCCCGTCCAGCTGGGCGCGTTGCTCGGGGCTTTGCAGCCGTTCTTTGGCGGGCGCCGGCGTGGTGGTCTCCAGCCAGGGCTTGATGGAAGCGTGCTGGGCGTAGAAATGGGTGAGGTCGGGCACCAGATCCTTGATGACGGGCATGTGGGGGAGCGGGTAGACCTTGATGGGGCCTTGCACCTCGTCGATGGCCTTCAAGCAGGCCAGCGTGTTGGTCCCGTCGATGTTCATCGCGCAGGACCCGCAGATGCCTTCCCTGCACGACCGCCGGAAGGTGAGGGTGGGGTCCACGTGGGCCTTGATCCAGATCAGCGCGTCGAGCACCATCGGGCCGCAGCGTTCGCGATCGATCGTGTAGACATCCGTGCGCGGGTTGTCGGGCGTGTCCGGGTCCCACCGGTAGACGCGCAGCGTGGCGGTGCGCGTGGCGCCTTGGGGGGCGGGCCACACACGGCCTTGGACGACGCGGGATCCTTTGGGCAACCGGAACTGTACCATGCGGGTGGGCCTCCTTGTGGTGTGGCGGGGACGGCGTCAGGCCGCCGCCCCCGCCGTTTTCGCGAGGGCCTTGGCCTTGGCGGCGCGTTCCTCGGCCTCCACCGCGGCCTCGATC
>Ga0075154_10002925_pt1 | contig 10981 bp, 9 predicted proteins | sample JI71714BDNA_FD_70965 | JGI IMG/M metagenome (GOLD analysis project Ga0075154, IMG submission 70965) | Wastewater effluent complex algal communities from Wisconsin, to seasonally profile nutrient transformation and Carbon sequestration -... | ecosystem: Engineered > WWTP > Effluent > Algae... | reverse complement strand
GCCCAGGGCTGCAAACTGCCGCACCAGCCGCGCGGTGGCCATGGGAATGACCTCCACCGGCAACGGGAACCTGCCCAGCACCTCCACCCTCTTCGACTCGTCGGCAATGCAGACGAAGCGGCGCGACTGGGCGGCCACGATCTTCTCCCGGGTGAGCGCGGCGCCGCCGCCTTTGATCATGCAGCCCTGGGCGTCGATCTCGTCAGCGCCGTCGATGTAGACCGACAACTCGCCCACCTCGTTGGCCTCGAACACCGCAATGCCCAGCGCCTGCAGGCGCGCGGTGGACGCCAGCGAGCTCGACACCGCCCCCCGAATCTGGCCGCGCAGGCTGGCCAGTGCGTCGATGAAGTGGTTGACCGTGGAGCCGGTGCCCACACCCACGATCTCGCCCGGCGTGACATAGGCAAGGGCGGCGCGGCCCACCAGGGCTTTGAGTTCGTCTTGGGTCATTTGCGACAATGTGCGGTTGCTTGGAATGCCGGGATTATCCGATGTCGCTTCTGCCTTACGCCCTGGCCCGACCCCTGCTCTTTCGCATGGACCCGGAAGCCGCCCACGAACTGGCCCTGCACCAGATGGCCCGCTGGCAACACACGCCGCTGCGCGCCCTGTGGGCCCAGCCGCGGGTGGACGACCCGTTCACCCTGGCCGGTCTGCGCTTTCCCAACCGGGTGGGCCTGGCCGCCGGCCTGGACAAAAACGCCCGCTGCATCGACGGCCTGGCCGCCATGGGCTTTGGTTTCGTCGAGGTCGGCACCGTCACCCCCCTGGGCCAGCCGGGCAACCCCCAGCCGCGCATGTTTCGCCTGCCGCAGCGGCAGGCGCTCATCAACCGGCTGGGTTTCAACAACGAGGGGCTGGCCGCCTTTGTGGCCCATGTGCAAACCGCCCGCTTTCGCTCGCAGGGCGGCGATGCACCCATGCTGCTGGGCCTGAACATCGGCAAAAACGCCGCCACCCCCATCGAGCGCGCCACCGACGACTACCTCACCTGTCTGGACGGGGTCTACCCCCACGCCGACTATGTGACGGTGAACATCTCCAGCCCGAACACGAAAAACCTGCGCAGCCTGCAGAGCGACGAGGCGCTGGACGCGCTGCTGGCCGCGGTGATGGAACGGCGCGAACAGCTGGCCCAGCGCCATGGCCGCCAGGTCCCGGTGTTCCTCAAGATTGCGCCCGATCTGGACGACGCACAAATTGGCGTCATCGCCGCCACCTTGCAGCGCCACGGCTGCGGCGCCAACGGCCAGCCCCACACCCGCCTGGGCGTGATCGCCACCAACACCACCCTCAGCCGCGAAGCGGTGCAGGGCCTGCCACACGCGGCAGAGGCGGGCGGCCTCTCGGGTGCGCCGGTGCTGGCGGCCAGCAACCGCGTCATCGGCCAACTGCGCGCCGCACTGGGCCCCGGGTTCCCCATCGTGGGCGTGGGCGGCATCATCAGCGGGGCCGACGCGGTGAGCAAAATCGCCGCCGGGGCCGACGTGGTGCAGCTCTACACCGGCCTCATCTACCGTGGCCCGGCCCTGGTGCGTGAAGCGGCGCTGGCGCTCAAGGCGGCGCGCTGAGCAGGGCCGCCACCCGCTCGCCAATGGCCAGGCAACTGGTCAGCCCCGGCGATTCGATGCCCAGCAGGTTCACCAGCCCCGGCAGCCCGTGCTGCGCCGGGCCGTCGATGCGGAAGTCGGCCGCCGCCTCACCCGGCCCGCTGATCTTCGGCCGCATGCCGGCATAACCCGGCTGCAAAGCGCCATCGGGCAGGCCCGGCCAATACTGGCGCACCGCCGCGTAAAAAGCCTCGCCACGCGCCGGGTCCACCTGCAGGTCGTTCGGGTCGTCCACCCACTGCACATCGGGCCCAAACTTCGCCTGCCCGCCCAGGTCAATGGTCAGGTGCACCCCCAGCCCGGCCAGGTGCTGCTCGGGCTCGGGGACGGGGTACACCAGCTGGCCAAACGGCGAACGGCCCGCCAGGGTGAAATAGCTGCCCTTGGCATACCAGGGGCGCGGCACCTGCAAGGGGCCAGGCCCCTGGGTGCGCTGCGCCAGCCCACAGGCCTGCAGCCCGGCGGCGTTGACCACCGTGCGCGCCCGCAAGGTGGTGCCGTCCTCGGTGTGCACCACCCAGCCATCGCCCTCGCGCAGCAGGCGGCTGACCGCGCTGTGGCACACCACCAGCCCCCCGGCATGCTCCAGGTCGCCCTGCAGGCTGAGCATCAGGCCGTGGCTGTCGACGATGCCAGTCGACGGTGAACGCACCGCCGCCCGGCAGTCGAGCGCGGGCTCCAGCGCCAGCGCCTGCTCGCGCGAGAGCAGCACCAAATCGTCCACCCCGTTGGCCCGCGCACGCGCCACCAGCGCCGGCAACGCCGCCACCTGCGACGCCGTGTTCGCCACCATCAGCTTGCCGCAACGCCGGTGGTTCACCCCGCGCTCGGCGCAGTAGGCATACAGCAAAGCCTTGCCGCGCACACACAGCCGCGCCTTCAGGGAACCGGCCGGGTAGTACAGGCCGGCGTGGATGACCTCGCTGTTGCGCGCGCTGGTGCCCTGGCCAATGGCCGCCTCGCGTTCGAGCACCAGCACCTCGCGCCCGGCCAAGGCCAGCGCCCGCGCCACCGCCAGGCCCACCACGCCCGCCCCCACCACCACCGCATCCACCCGTTCCATGTCACCGCTCCTTCGGGTCCCATGCACCCGTTACAGTTGCATTTTGAGGGCAAGCCTTCACCCATCCCTGAAGAAACCGCACACATGATTTTCGTCACCGGCGGCGCCGGCTACATCGGTTCGCACACCTGCGTCGAATTGCTCGCCGCCGGCCATGCCGTCACCGTCTACGACAACTTCTGCAACGCGCAGCGCGAATCGCTGCGCCGGGTCGAGCGCATCACGGGCCGCACGCTGCGGGTGGTCGAGGGCGACATCCGCGACGGCGCCGCGCTGCAGGCCGCGCTGCAGGCCGCCCAGGCCACCGCCGTGGTGCACTTTGCCGGGCTCAAGGCGGTGGGCGAATCGGTGCAGCAGCCGCTGCGCTATTACGACAACAACGTCGTCGGCACCGTCCGCCTGCTGCAGGCCATGCAAGCCACCGGCGTGCACCGCCTGGTTCAGCTCTTCGGCCACCGTCTATGGCGAGCCGCAGCACCTGCCGCTGACCGAAGACCACCCACTCTCGGCCACCAACCCCTATGGCCAAAGCAAGCTGGTGGTGGAAAACATGCTGCGCGACCTGCAACGCAGCGACCCGCTCTGGCGCATCGCCATCCTGCGCTACTTCAACCCGGTGGGCGCCCACCCCAGCGGCCTCATCGGCGAAGACCCGCAGGGCATTCCCAACAACCTCATGCCCTATGTCACCCAGGTGGCCATCGGCCAGCGCGAGGTGCTCAACGTCTGGGGCAGCGACTACCCCACGCCCGACGGCACCGGGGTGCGCGACTACATCCATGTGGTCGACCTCGCCCGCGGCCACCTGCGCGCGCTGCACTACCTCGACCAACACCCCGGCTGCCTGACCGTCAACCTCGGCACCGGCCAGGGCTACAGCGTGCTCGAACTGGTGCAAGCGGTGTCGGCCGCCAGCGGCCGCCCCATTGCCCACCGCATGGCCGAACGCCGCCCCGGCGACGTGGCCGCCTGCTACGCCGACCCCTCACGCGCCCGCCAACTGCTGGGCTGGACAGCCGAGCACAGCCTGCAGCGCATGTGCGATGACGCCTGGCGCTGGCAACAACGCAACCCCACCGGTTATCGTTGATCGCACGCCAGCACACCACCCACGACTGACGCCAACCCAAGCCTGTAAAGCTCACCGACCGTCGCAGCCCATCACCTTCCCCGATACACACTGGTCATGACAACCAACACCACCACCTCCCAAGTCACCCCGCTCAAACTCAACCTCGGCTGCGGCTTTCGCCGTCTGCCGGGTTTTGTCAATGTCGACGCCCAGGCCAGCTGCCAGCCCGACCAGGTGGTCGACCTCGAACAGTTCCCCTGGCCCTGGGCCGACAACAGCGTGGACGAAGTGCACCTCATCCACGTGCTCGAACACCTGGGCGCCCAAACAGCAACCTACCTGCGCATCATGCAAGAGCTGTGGCGGGTGTGCATGCCCGGCGCGGTGGTGCACATCATCGTGCCCCACCACCGGCACGACGCCTTTCATTCCGACCCCACCCATGTGCGGGCGGTCACGCCGCTGGGCCTGGCCCTGTTTGACCGCCAGCAATGCGAAAGCTGGATCGCCAGCGGTTTCGCCAACACACCGCTGGCCCTCTACTGCGGGGTCGACTTTGTCACCGAACAAGTCATCCACGACTTCGAACCCCGCTGGATCGAGCGGCTGCAGCAGGGCGAGATCACCGAAGCCCAGCTCTGGGACGCCGCCCAGCACCAGACCAACGTCGTCATGCAAGTGCGCTTTCAACTGAGGGTGCGCAAGGCATGAATGCCATGGCCCCGCCCCCCCAGCCGCTGGAGCAGCCCACGGCCATCGACCTCATCCTGCAAGCCATCCAGGCGGGCCACTGGCCGCAGGCACACGCGCTGTGCCTGCAGAGCCTGCAGCACGACCCCACCGACGCCGAAGTGCACCACCTGCTGGCCTACGTCGTCGGCCGCCAGGGCGACGCCGCACAAGCCCTGGCCCTGCTGCAGCGCGCCGTGGCGCTGGACCCGCTGCACCCGCAATACCGCTACAACCTGGCCGTCACCCTGCAGGAGCAAGGCCGCGAAAACGAGGCCGCCCTGCAGTACCGCGCCTGCCTGCGCCAGCAGCCCGACCACCGCGACGCCCTCTGGAACTACGGCGAAATGCTGCGCCTGGCCGAGCACTTCGACCTCGCCCTCGAACTGTTCGCCCGCTTCGAAGCCGGTGGCGGCGCTTACCCTGCCCTGCACCACCGCATGGGCGTCTGCCTGAGCGCGCTGGGCCATGAGCAAGCCGCCAACGAACGCTTCCAGCGCGAACTCGCCCGCCCCGACGCCGACGCCCTCTCCCACTGGGAATACGCGCTGCACCTGCTCTCCCACGAACACTTTGAACCCGGCTTCGCCCACTACCGCCTGCGCTTCATGGCCGGTGGACGCAACAGCGTCTACTGCCACGACTTTGGCCTGCCCGCCTGGGACGGGCACTGGCGCGCCGGCCACACCGTGCTGCTGCACGGCGAGCAGGGCCTGGGCGACGAGATGATGTTCGCCTCCGTGCTGCCGCAACTGCTGGCCGATGCGCGGGCCGCCGGCGCGCGGGTGGTGCTGGCCGTCAAGCCACCGCTGGTGCGCCTGCTGGCGCAGAGCTTCCCGGGCACGCCGGTGCTGGCCCACACCGTGGGCGGCGAGGTGGCCAGCCTGGCCGGCCTGGGGCCGGTGCACCAGCAACTGCCACTGGGCGATCTGCCCTGCTGGTACCGGCGCAGCGTGGCCGACTTCGCCCACGGCCACACCCCCTACCTGCGCGCCGACAGCGCACGCACCGCCCACTACCGCCGCCTGCTGCAAGCCCTGGAGCCGCCCGGCGCGCCGCACCCACGCCTGCGGGTGGGCCTCATGTGGGGCAGCAACCCGGCGCCGGTGAACAGCAAATTCATGCGCTGGGCCCAACAGCGCAGCGTGCCGGTGGCCCTGTTCGAAGTGCTGGCCCACCACCTGCCCGACGTGCGCTTTGTCAGCCTGCAAAACCCCGAACGCGGCGCCGAAGCCGCGCTCGCGCCACGCCTGGACATCCTGGACCTGAGCGCACTGCAAACCGACTTTGCCGAAACCGCCGCCCTCATCGGCGCGCTCGACCTGGTCATCAGCGTCGACACCTCCGTCTCGCACCTCGCCGGCGGCATGGGCGTGCCCTGCTGGACGCTGCTCATGCAGCGCGCCGACTGGCGCCACGGCCGTGACCGCGAACACAGCCTGTGGTACGCCCGCACCCGCTACTTCCGGCAAAGCCGCAACGGCGACTGGCCCGAAGTGCTGGCCCGTGTCGACACCGCCCTGACCGACCTGCTGCACCAGCGCACCCAACGCGACCACGCCCTGGCAATGGCCGCCAGCAGCCTGCACGCGCGCGACCTGCCCATCGCCCGCCAGCACTTTGAACAGGCCCTGGCTTTCGACCCGAACGACAGCGCCGTGCAGTGGGAATTTGCCATGCAACTGCTGACCGAAGGCGACTGGGCGCGCGGCTGGGATTACCACGAAGCGCGCCTGCCCGTCTTTGGCTGGGAAGCGCTCAACCTCTGCCCCCTGCCCTGGCCGCAGTGGCAGGGCGAGCCGCTGCAAGGCAAGACCCTGCTGGTGCACGGCGAGCAAGGCATTGGCGACGAAATCATGTACGCCAGCCTGCTGCCCGACCTGCTCGAGCGCGGCGCCCGCGTCATCCTGGCCTGCGTGCCCAGCCTGGTGCAACTCATGCGCGACGCCTTCCCCGGCATCACCGTCGTGCCCCATCCGCGCGGGCAACCCGCGCTCTGGCACCAGCGCCTGCCCGACTGGGTGCACACCATCGGCCCCGTCGACCAGCAGTCGCCCATGGGCAGCCTCGCTCGCCATCTGCGGCGCAGCGCACAGGACTTCCCCCGCCGCGCCTACCTGCGCGCCGATCCGCAGCGCATCGCCCGCATGCAACAACGGCTGGCCGAACACCTCGCCACCGATCCGCCCGGCCTGCTGCGGGTGGGGGTGGCCTGGTGCGGCAACCTGGGCAACCCCCACGCCCGCGCCAGAAGCCTGACCCCCGAACAACTGCTGCCCCTGGCCCAGGTGCCCGGTGTGCGCCTGGTGGGGTTGCAAAGCCGCCAATACGCCGCCGACGCCCAGCGGGTGCCTGGCCTGCACCTGGCCGACATGAGCGCCCACACCGACGACTTTGCCGACCTCGCCGCGCTGGCGGTGCAGATGGACCTGGTCATCAGCATCGACAGCTCGTATGTGCACCTGTGCGGTGCCCTGGGCCTGCCGGTCTGGGCGCCGATGCGCCGCAATGCCGACTGGCGCTGGGGCTGGCAGCAGCCCGACAGCGTCTGGTACCCCCACATGCGCCTGTTCCACCAACAGACCGACGGCGACTGGACGCCCGTGCTGCAATCGCTGCGCGAGGCCCTCCAGGCCCGCGCCGCCGCCCACCTCGCCGACCCAGACCACCCAGCCCGGCCCACAGCCGACCACTGAGCCACGCCACCCCCCTTCTCCTCGGGTCGCCCCGTCCGTGCCCGTCAGCCCCATGCAAACCCCCATCCTCCACCCCGAGGAAGCCCGATACCAGCAGGCCCGCGCAGCCTTCCAGCAAGACCCCTACGACTTCGACACCGTGCTGCAAGCCATGCGCTGCTACGGCAATGTGTGCGACTGGACGGTGCTGCAGCACCAGCGCGAGGTGATGCTGACCGCCATCGACCAGGGCGCCTATGTGCTGGGCGAGACCTTCCTCTCCAACGGCGGCTTCTCCCCCGCTGTGTTGCGCACCTGTGCCGAACGGCATCACCACGCGGTGCGCGCCGCCGCCATGGCATCGGGACGCCTGCCGCCCCTGCCGCTGCCAGCGCCGCTGGCCGGCCGCCCGCTGCGGGTGGGCTGGCTGGGCCACAGCTTCCACCAGCAGGCCACCACCTACCTGCTCATCGGCGTGCTCGAAGCCCTGGCCCGCCTGCCCGGCCAGGTAGAGCAACGGCTGTACGACCACGGCCCCGCCGACGACAGCGAGCTGCGCCAGCGCCTGCTGGCCAGCGGCATCCCGCTGCTGCCGGTGCACCACCTGGACGACGCCGCCCTGGCCCGGCAGGTGCGGGCCGACGGCATCGACGTGCTCATCAACCTGGCGCCCCCCGCCACCGGCCGCTACGGCGTGTTCACCCTGCGCGCCGCGCCGCTGCAATGCGTGTACCTGTACTACCCGGGCACCTCGGGCTGCACCGACGCCGACTGCTTCATCGTCGACCCGGTGGTCGCACCGCCCGAGCTGGCCCACCTGTTCACCGAGCCACTGGCCTACCTGCCGCGCTGTTACCAGCCCAACGACCCGCAACGCCCCCGCCCGCGCGCTTTGCCCAGGGCCGCCCTGGGTCTGCCCGACGACGCCTTCCTGTTCGCCAACTTCAACCAGAGCTACAAGATCACCCGCGAACAATTCGCCCGCTGGATGCACATCCTGCGCCAGTGCCCAGGCGCCCGCCTGTGCCTGCTCGACGGCAGCCCCAGCCTGCGCTTTCACCTGCAATCGCAAGCCCGGCTGCACGGGGTCGCGCCCGAGCGCCTGCTGCTGCAGCCCCCGCTGGCGCCGCAGGCCCACTTCGAACGCCTGGCCGCCATGGACCTGCTGCTCGACACCCACCCCTACGGCGCCCACACCGGCGCCAGCGACGCGCTCTGGTCGGGCCTGCCGGTGCTCACCCTCACCGGCCCGGCCTTCGCCTCGCGCGTGGCGGCCTCGCTGCTGCTGCACTGCGGGCTGGACGACCTGGTCACCCACCACGAAGACGACTTCATCGCCCGCGCGGTGGCCCTGGCCCACCAGCCCGCCACCCTGGCCGCCCTGCGCCAGCGCCTGGCACAGCCCGAGCGCCTGCCCATTTTTGATGCCACCGGCCATGCGCACGACCTGCTGGCACTGCTGCGCCAGCGGCTGATGAGCAGCCGCTAAACCCCTACAGCGCCTGCTTCACAATACGATCTACCATGCTCACCCCTTCCCCCACCACCCCGGCGGTGCTGCCCGTCATCCTCTGTGGCGGCTCCGGCACCCGCCTGTGGCCGCTCTCGCGCGCCGGCTTTCCCAAACAGTTCCTGTGCCTTACCGGGCGGCACAGCCTGTTCCAGCTGGCCGCGCAGCGCCTGCAACGCCTGGGCCCCACACCGCTGGTCGTCTGCAGCGAAGAACACCGCTTCCTGGCGCAGGAACAGTTGCGCGAGCTGGGCCTGGAGCAGGCCCGCCTGCTGCTGGAGCCGGTGGCACGCAACACCGCCGCCGCCGTCACCCTGGCCGCGCTGCAAGCCAGCGCCGACGGTGCCGACCCGGTGCTGGTGGTCACCCCGGCCGACCAGGTGGTCGCCCAGGCCGAGCCCTACACCCGGGCGCTGCAGCAGGCGGTGCAGCGCGCGGCCGAAGGCGGCATCGTCATTCTGGGCGTGCCGCCCGACCGGCCCGAAACCGGTTACGGCTACATCCAGGCCAGTGCTGGTGACAGTGCTGGTGACACCGCCGGCCCCTGGCCCGTGGCCGCGTTTGTGGAAAAGCCCGACGCCGCCACCGCCGAGCGCTACCTGCGCGAGGGCGGCTACTACTGGAACGCCGGCAATTTCGTCATGCGCGCATCGGTCTGGCTGGCGGCCCTGCAGGCCTTTCGGCCCGACATCCTGCAGGCCTGCCAGCACGCCTGGGCTGGGCGCCAGACCGACCAACACTTTGTGCGCCCGCGGCCCGAAGCCTTTGCCGCCGTGCCCAGCGAATCGGTCGACTATGCGGTACTCGAACGCTGCCCCGGCAGCGCCTTCGGCATCCACATGGTGCCGCTGCACGCCGACTGGAGCGACCTCGGCGCCTGGGACGCGGTGTGGCAAAGCGCCCCCAAAGACCCGCAGGGCAACGCGCTGACCGGCGACGTGCTCACCCACGACGCGCGCGACAACCTGGTGCACGCCAGCGGCCGCCTGGTGGCGCTGGTGGGCGTCAGTGGCCTGACGGTGGTGGAAACCGCCGACGCCGTGCTGGTGGCCGACCGGCGCAGCAGCCAGGCGGTCAAGCACATCGTGCAAGCCCTCGGCGACGGCCAGCGCCCCGAACGGCACTGGCACCGCAAGGTACACCGCCCCTGGGGCTGGTACGACAGCATCGACGAAGGCGAACGCTTCAAAGTCAAGCGCATCTGGGTCAAACCCGGCGCCAGCCTCAGCCTGCAAATGCACCACCACCGCGCCGAACACTGGGTGGTGGTGCGCGGCACCGCCGAAGTCAGCCACGGCACCGAACGGCAGATCCTGAGCGAAAACCAGAGCACCTACATTCCCCTGGGCCAGCAGCACCGGCTGCGCAACCCTGGCGTGCTGCCGCTGGAAATCATCGAAGTGCAGTCCGGCAGCTACCTGGGCGAAGACGACATCGTCCGCTTTGAAGACCAGTACGGGCGCGGCTGACCGGCCGCCACCCCACCGCCCCCACACACTGCCCACCCCTCCCATTCATGACCACTGCCCCCTTGCTCGACACCGCCGCGCTGCTGCGTTTTCACCAACAGACCTGTGACGCCTTTTTTGCCGGCAGCACCCTGCCCGCGCCGCCGGGCACCGACGCGCTGTGGCGCGCCATCGACGACAACCACGGCTGCAACATGCGCCTGTGGGCGCAGGAAGACCTGGCCCGCCGCCAGCACGCCCCCGACGCCGAGATCGTGGCCAACAAACGCGCCATCGACCGCTACAACCAGGCCCGCAACGACGCCATCGAACGCATCGACGAATGGCTGCTGCTGGCCCTCGGGCTGGTCAGCGCCGACAGCGCCCACACCGACGCGCCCATGGTGCGCCCGGGGCCCCAGGCCCGCCTGAACAGCGAAACCGCCGGCTCCATGACCGACCGCCTGTCCATCCTGGCGCTCAAGTGCCATGCCATGCAGGCGCAAACCCGGCGCACCGACGTCGACGAGGCCCACCGCCAGCTCTGCCAGCGCCGGCTGGCCCGCCTGCACGAACAGCGGCAAGACCTGGCCGACTGCCTGGGCCGTTTGCTGCACGACACCCAGGCCGGCCACGCCTGGTTCAAGGTGTACCGCCAGTTCAAGATGTACAACGACCCGGCCTTCAACCCCGCGCTGGTGGCCGAACGGCAACAGGCGGGCGGCTGAGCGCCCACGCCCACCGGCTGCTCACCGCCAGGCCCCGCCGCCGCCACATCCACCAGCCCTGTTGCTCCAGCCCACTCCCTTCAGCCCCCTTCAGCCCTCCAGCACCATGAACACCCCCCAGCACACCACCCCCCCCGCCAGCG
>Ga0075154_10002924_pt1 | contig 10981 bp, 7 predicted proteins | sample JI71714BDNA_FD_70965 | JGI IMG/M metagenome (GOLD analysis project Ga0075154, IMG submission 70965) | Wastewater effluent complex algal communities from Wisconsin, to seasonally profile nutrient transformation and Carbon sequestration -... | ecosystem: Engineered > WWTP > Effluent > Algae... | reverse complement strand
CATACAATCACTTAGTTTCTTGTGTGTGGATGGATATCTAACTTAAGTACTGCGATTTCCGAATCTCCCTCAATTTCTTGTGGAGGACTGGAGTCTTGAGTATCTCCCTCAGCTTTATTCGCATTGTGTAGTATTGGAATCTAGAAAGTCTAAATAGTGAGCAATGTCATTGCTTATGTTTTCCATTTCAACTAAGTTCATAGTCTGGTTGAAAAGGACACAGGAATAAGTCAGCCAAATCCTCCCTCTGACGGGACAGGCACTCGTAAGTAGTTAGTCAATTATTATGCTAATGAAGGGCAGGATCATCATCATCGATGAAGAGACAAAGACTGCAAACTACACAGATCAGGCCAAAGGAAGTTTCTAAATAAATATCTGAAGGGGGTTAGCCTAGTGCTTGCTTGTAGTATTAAACCAATATTGCTTCCTTGTTCTTTTGAATATCCCGCCCAAGATGAGAGCGAGGTTGCTAATATTTTCTTTGATGTACTAGATGCGCTACTCATTAAGAAAGTCAATGGGTGAGTCATGTTGTTGGAAATGATTCCATGACAATGCTGCACGAGTCAATGGAAAAGTCTAAAATTCCAGATGAGTATGATCAGGCCACATAACTAAGGCATGTAGAGGTTTTGCTCATGCCCACAGCGTTATTTGTTGAATGGCACGCTCTGCAATTGCATTCTGATTATGCAAACCAGTAGCACTAAGCGAAATAGACTAGTGTTTGACTGCAAACTCTGATGATGAAATCTAGATTGTGACCATAATAAGACTGGATGGACACATTGAAGTGTGAAGCTGCACAATGAAATTTACAATTGGAAAATATGCTTGCACCATCATCAAGAGACACATGGTGTTGCACATCTTTATAGGCAATAACATAGTCCATAAAGATTGTGACTTCGATAAATTTGATGATTCTTTCTGATCACCTGCAGTGTGAGGAATTCAGCCAGGAACTGTAGAATGATATTGAAAAATACTGACAAAATCAGGAAATGCTGTATCATTGGAATAGTGTGCTATTTGACGACACATGTAACATCTAATGTTGTCATTAGGTGAAACAGGAGTTACAGCAAATTCAGAGTTTGGAAGTGATTTACTGTTGAAATTCCACAATCACAAGTCCAACAGTTCGTTGCATCTTGTCTCAAATATCTTCATACGACATAGATTGAAGGATAAAAAGTCTCTTGTTCGACTCATGAACACTAGAGGTTTGAAAAATCTCCTGAATGTTTAATGTGATAATATGAAAATGAAATGAAATCGATACACAACAAAGTATATATTGATGAGAACAGTGAAGGCATGAAACCACTTCATCCAGATCTTTCCCAACATAGTCTGAGACTCTCATTTGATGAATGGTTTCACCACTCTTTGAATAGCTTGCTGTTAGAGACATGATGTATTGTGCACAGATCATCAATACCGTTGGCATACCCAACTCAAGTGCTGGAATAGAATTCGTTTTTTCCTGAACTTCGTCGTAGAGCGAGGAATCCTTCTCCAGGTCAAAATCCTGCCTATATAGCAATAAAATTGTATGCTATGGCATGAATTTAACAAATCTAGTTTGGCCTGTGGCTTCAGCAGCTTTCCTGCACTGGAGCTTCTATTTCAGTTGGATGTTGGTCCGTATACTTGATTAGTAAGCACATCTATCATGTCAAACTTCTTGAGTGTTGTTCCAACAGGGTGAATAGGATTGCAACAGCATGTGTCATCTCCAATTGTTTATCACCATCACGAGCTTGAAGAATAGAAAATTTGGGTCTGGGGCAGCAACTGCTTTGGTATGCATTTTACTATGCAAGGTAGAAAGATTAAGGTGGTTTGCTTGACCGAAGAGTAAAGCCATTTGAAAGCTTGTTTGTTGGAACTCCTGGAGAAGGGATCATAGTAGGGGAGGAACTTGTTGACTTTTTATACATAGATTATACCGTGAATAGACCACCTGAAAAGATCGCTGAATCTTGCATTGAGATAGTCTAACTAGGTACATTGCTTCTTTTCTGGATAGGAAAATCTGCGGAAGACCCTTTCTTGACACAATGCCGATATTTTGAACTTCATCTTTGTTCAAAAGGCGCTTCAGACTACCGTAGGAGTAAACTGTACTTAAACACACAACATGCAGCAATTGCGTTGTGTGGTACATCTCTCCACCATCGTAAAATTAAAGAGAGTATACTATTTATATAAGGAGGATGAACCTCATCATCGCTCTTTGTCGAATTTTATCATAATAACAAAAAAGAATGGACCACATAAATACATACATGCAAAGGCCTAAAGCATCTGCACATCATTATTGATATAGTGTATTTTCTATTAAACTTACTGAGAATAAAAATGGTGCTCAACGTGAAAGATGATGTGGTTGGATTCCTTTGAGTATTAACCGAACGACCAGATGAACACAAAATCAAACTTATGCAGGAAATTTTAATCAAGTGAATCATAGAAGGAATTGGAATCACAGAACAAACTCAAAAGCAAAACCAGCAGAAATTTGCAGACAAACGCGTCAATTTCACTGATACATCAATTAATGCAATAGATGTAACAAAATAACATGCACACAACTGCACTAAAGAGAATTGGTATATATCTTTCCAAACTTTAGAGAAAGACCATGCTCAAGTCAACTAAAAACACAATTCTCAATGACTAAAACTAAAACACAAGGAGGTATCATAAAAATCCCAAAACATGCAACCCACACAAATGAAACATGAAAAATGCTTGGCCAACAAATAAATATTTGGTAGGCACTATACTATCACATGGCACACAAACAATTTAAACAAGGTCATCTCAAAGATTTGTTTCTGTTTTTTTACACTACCTTAGTGTTATCGCTAGTGTTTTAATTGCACTATCAGATCACAATCATATGGGTTCACTGCAGTCGTGATTGAATAACACTCCCCTTGTAGTTTTCTGCCAAATTCCTGCTTAAATATCCACATCAATAGTCAGTAACAAATATCATCAATTTGCATTCAATCATCAAGCGTTGATTTGAGTATTCCATCATGTCTGACGACGATGATTCCCGCAAAGATGCTGGCGAGAGCAGCAAAATTAAGGAGTTGTTTGATGAAGACTCTGATGATTCTTCGTCAGATGAATCCGTGGGAGCTGCTGTAAAGAAATCTGAAGAGCCGTCTACGCCTAATAATCCAGAATCCGATGAAAAAGGAACACAGGAAGATTCACCAGAAAAAGCGAAAAGGATCAGAGTAGATTACGATGAAAACGATTCCGACGTTGAATTCGATGATACTGCAGCCGAAATTCAGGGTACTTCAAGGCCGGACCCTCCTCCGGAAGTCCCTCGAGTTGATGAAGATGGGAACGAGATGATGGAGAATGGTGATGGATTTGATAGAGGAGAGACTGGTATTCCTCATCGTAGTAAGCTGGTTAAGGAACCACCTCTGCCGCCCAAGTCACTTTCGGTCTTGGACATTCCTCGTCCGTTTGTATCAAAAAATCCCAAACAACCCATCACCTTGCATATCACCCGTCTACCGAATGCATTGGGAATCAATCCTGTACCACATGATCCCGACACATACGATCCTCTTGATGAGGAAGAAAAATACGGCATAATCATGAGCAATATGATTAGATGGCGATATGCCAAAGAGAACGGTAAATTGAAACGGGATTTCAAGGGCCAGCTTATTCGGGAATCCAATGCCCGTGTCGTCAAATGGAGTGACGGAAGCATGTCGCTATACATCGGTAAGGAAATGTTTGATTTGGCTGAATCAAAGTACAAAGTCGGAGATAGCAAGGAGGATGAAAAAGCAGCTTCTGACAAGGATGCTAATCAAGAAAAGAATACCAAGGCACGCCACTTTTTATATTTGAGTCAACGCGCATTGCAATTGCCAAACAAGTATCATCCTGATCTGCCATCCGACAAGAGCGAGCCACTGACAGTATTGGAATGTATGGGTCCCATTGCTAGCAAAATGTCTGCCAAGCCGTCCTCGTTACAATCGAATGCTCATAAAGCACTCACACTCAAGGTTCGCCAAGAAACGGTCAAAAGGGCTCGCATCGCTGAGACAGTCACACGTGCCGATCCTGAGGCCGAGAAGGCCAAGCGTATCGCAATGAAAGACACCTTGCTGAAAACTCAGCGCGGGAAATCATCATACGGGCGTACCTCACGTGCAGGTGGTCGTCGCACGCGTACGAATCGCAACACCGATTATGAGGACGATGAGAAATACGATTCTTTCAATATCAATGCCATGAAGAAGAAGGTTTTCACTGAAGATGGAAATGATGCTATGGAAGACAATGAGGCCGACGATGGAGGATGGGAGAAGAAGGGCAACTGGAGAAGTCAGAGAGATGTAGCTCGCAAGGCCGCCAAGCAGCGTGAGCGATATGAAAGCAGCGATGATGAAGAAAACGAAGCTCTATTTGAAGATGATGATTCCGAGGGCGAGAGTGCTGCTCCTGTGAGAATGAAGAAGAAATTCAAGTCTGGTGCCCTCCTGGACGATGACGATGAAGATGATTAATCCTATCCAAACTTTATTTTCTTTTTGTACACTCCATCTTTTAAGGAAAAGCTCCTGAGATCTGCCCAATTAAAAACGCGTTGTTCAAATAGAAATTAAACTTGGTTATTTCTTAAACTTCTGGTTTCACAAGAGAGCGTCTACCATAAATAACAAGTCAGAGATTGTCAAAATTTAGTTACGTACTCGAGTTAACCATTTATTATAACCCGTAACAGAACAACTTGGCTCGGGAAACAAACTAAGTACCAATTCCACAAGTTCAAATTCGCACTTGTCAGCGCAATTAAGGATGGTGCATGCGAAGTATGTTAATGGTCTGAACGTTAAAACACGATTGTCTTCAAAAATGCAAAATTCCAAAATACTTTTTCAAATTGTAAGAATCATGGTTGAATTCGCCAACAACTCTCCTGTGAATCGTTTTTAAAAATCAAAATATTCACGTTCTTCAAAAATGTTCAAAATATCTCTCCTTGCAGCTGCTATTTTAACACGCTACCATCGTTTCCGTAATTCGATTCCCCGAAAGATTTGTTGAATGATTGATTTGGCATAGAGGATGATGAATGAGCACTGCTAGCGCTTCCCACAAAATACATCTGAGACTGGTGGTTAGGATGGAAAGGAAGCATTTGAAAGGGGTATGTGGAATGCATTGCACCGTGTGTCATTCCGTGAGACATATCCATAGGGTTGGTCGGGGATAGTCTTGGAGCAGATTGCATGCACGCTCCTCCGTTAGCAAGCCCGCTTTGAGGCATTTGAATGGCTGCTGGTTGCATTTGCAAACTATCAGGTGCTCCCATGGTTGAAATTTGTACTGTAGGTTGTTTGTTTCCGGACGGTATGGATTCTTGATTCATTGAAATTGCTTGAGGTGCCAAAATGGTACCAGTAGATTGAAACCCGGTCACACCGTAGTTAGCGATCGGCATTGCCAACTTCATACGAAGCTCCGTATTTTCCTTCTGCAACCCCTCAATTTTTTGAGACATTCTTTCAATTGTGTCTTTGAGGTCGTCGATGAGATGTAGTCGACGTTGTCGGCTAGCCGCGGCAGATTTTCTGTTAGCTTCCAACCGCTTGTTGCGCTTGGCTTCTTCATACTTGTAGCGTTTGTTAGACTGTTGTGAGGAACTCATATTGCTTGATTTATTTCCCATGGGCCATTCGCATCTTCCAATTATTCACAAGTAACAAATAGTGGTTTGTGTTTAGTCGACATGAGTCTTCACTTAGGAGTACGAATAACACATCCGTATCATTTCATATCTACTTGAAAAATTAACGATAGTGCTCCCTAAGAGCCTTTGCGTATATTCTTCTGCAAAAAGTGGCCAATTTTTCGTAGTCGATTAAGTGCTTCTGACTTGTTGACATACTAATTTGCGTGTTATTACTCTTAAGAATAAGAATGACATCAATAATGATGATATATTCGCACTCGAAACTCGAAATCCTTCAAATGCTGAGCAGTTGCGGCAGTACGACATATAATTTTTGGCTGCAAACGCCAAAGGTATTCTGGGCAATTAGTATATGACATACTTTGTTGTGCTTTGAGGCCCAATGTATATAGGGCTATATTTTGTATGACGACGTGATGAAAAGTGGAAGCCGAAGTGACGATATAAAACATGGTCATGACGTCTTAAATATCCACGAAAATAGTACGGAAAAAGCCGTTGTGACTCGTGAGTTGTACTACCATACTTGTGATTAAATGTGAGATTTGTTGACTTCTCATCGCATCATTTACTGTATCTTGACATTAGACAGAATTGTATTGCTATCTTCTCAACTCTATACTAGGGAGAGGCTCATCTGATCTACGGTAGTCAATTAAGAGCTTGACCAGTCTAAATCATTACATGTACGTGTATCGGAGGAATAATGCCAAGTCTAAATAGCTAAAGCAATTTAAACATTTTGAAACTTGGATTAACTAACTTGATGACAGCAGTTTTCCAGAAGGAAGCCTTAAAAATGAAAGTTTTGCTTCAAGATTATAAAATACCAAACCTACTTAATGAGTATATATGAATTGTCCAGAATATTTTGGTGCACAAGAAAGAATACAACCCGAATTTGAAAAATGTGGTTGGATAAGCAGTGAGACTCGCGTTTGCTTATCAGCTGAACCAAATTGATTTTCCGTGAGTTTTGCTCGCTACGATAGATTTTTGAAAAAAAATATAACATGAATTAAAAATGATAATGCATTCAAGATCCGATGTGGTATCGTGAGGAAAATCCGGGTCATTTGTCTTGGTCACGACCCATCTGTGCTCCTTGCATGACATGGTGCTGAGCAGAGGGAGGTTGGGTTACGTGAGGTCCATGTTGAAGTGGTGGCGGACCGTGTTGTGGATGATGCACATGAGGAGGAGGTCCACTCCCCTGCTGTGGCATCATCATGTGAGCTTGTGACATACGCCGATAATCGACATGCCGCCGTAGATCTGCATTTTCCATTTCCAAATTAGCAATCGTAACTGACATGTGGGCAACTGTTTGCTGGAGATTGGCTATCAAGTCCAGCCTTCGTTGTCGACTAGCAGCGGCAGAACGTCGGTTCGCTTCTAGCCGCTTTTGTCTCTTGCGCTCTTCATAGTCAATATCGCGCAGCCTCTTGCGCTCTTTCTCTTTTTCATGAGCCGGCGGTGCAGGATCTTGGGCTTGTGAAATAGATCCGGCCTCTCCACCACAGTCGTTGGCCGAAGCGTTCAAGTCCGGAGGATAATCCGCTTGAGAAACCGCATCGCTAGATGGAGTTTCCGTCATGATTGGCACCTACACCTGTCAACGCTTGCAGATCGTGTTGTTGAAACTCTGAGACAAACTATTGAGTATTGGTGATAGGTGCTCAACAGCTGGAATGCGCTGTCAGTGGAGAATTTAGTTTTTAAGTTGGTCGCTGTTGGTTGTGCTTTGTTTTAAACCGTGATGACGACTTGTGTGTGTCTCGTTGTGTTCGTCAGTCCTCATCGGCGTTAATTCATGTAGTAGAGAAAAAATCGGTACGGCAGGTATCCAGGTATCACCACCATATGGCCCTTTCATTCATCTACATAAATGTACTCGTCATTCAGCTTTTGGCAGAATGTAATGTGACGCTAAATATCTATTTTAAGCTATAGTAGTGTGTCTAAAATGCCTTAAAACAGGATATAGACTGTGCATAAACCTTTTTCCGCGCTGTATTTTATTCCGTTGAATTCAAAGCATACTTTTGAATTTCCTCATCTATCACAAACTAACACAAGCATGAGCCTATCTTTTCGCTAATTCCGTTGCTTCAACAAGGGTCATATAGAAGAGCGCGCTTACATCATGTCTGGATAATCTTACCTTGCTTCGATGTCATTTGGAAATAATCAACATGACAGACGCCAAAGAGATCCAGAAAATATCGCCTGATTGTATCGCTGAGGAGGCCTCTTTGGCAAAGTACATTGGCGTGCCAATATATAAGGTTCCACGACATCAATGGGATGCGATGCTAAAAGCCAAAGATCAAATTCAGACCGAGCTCCTTCCAAGCTATCTCGACGAACTAAAACAAGCACGTGCCGAGCGCAAAAGTCGACACCTCATTCTTTCAACGACAAAAAGGCTGCCTAAAGAGTACTTGGACATTATCGAAAACGCCAACAACGAAATTGATTCGGACGAGGAAAAAGAAATTTTGACCGATGCACTAAATTCAATTGAGGCGGCATTAAGTCGCATTGCCTATCCCACAGACGACGAGGTTCCTATTCCATACAATTTACAGGATGAATCAAAAGAAGCAGCATCCGACAAGGAGGACACAACCGAATGCAGCGCCACAGACGAGTCCAAGAAAACTGAATTGCAAATCGATCCATATGACTCGGATGAGGCCGATGCATTGCTTTTGGACCAAAAAGCACTAGAGCGCGTTAAAGAGCTCAGAATAATGGTTCGAGTAGCGAGCGAGTCGATTGCGTCGAAAAGGGCAATTGTCTTGGAGAAGATTCGCAGTGCACATGCATTGGAAAAATTAAGAGCTGAATCAAATTCACAAGCAATCATTTGTCAAGATTCGGTCAAATGCTCGACGGCGACAGAGCACAGCAATATTACTCCCACTGCAAAGCCTAAGAATCTTTTCTCTATCTTGGGCATGATGGGTGAAGACACTACGCATGATTTACCACTTGGTCGTATCATACATGAGGATGCTGATGTGAATTCTTTAATTCCAGGTTTGGATGAAAAACTAAAAAAAGTGCAAGCTTCATTTCAAAAGCAAAAGGAACTTTTGAACCATGTTGAACAAATCTTACCGCCTGCAGTGGAAGGACTTCGTAGCAACACCACGGTGGTCGAAGAATACATTAAGAAAAGAAAATCTGAAGTGCCTCTAGACCGCGTGGAGCGAGCCCTCATGTCACCTGATCGAGTGAAGCGACCCAAGCTTCAAACTGAATCGCCTAATTGTTCAAAACACAGCGTCATCACACCGGAATCACGATTTCTCATGTACCTCCAGGGCAGCTAAGGTATGGCTAGTCATGCAAAATCCCCTGTCTTGACCACTTAATCTGAATGTTTCATATGATATGATCACTGCACATGACTTGTGGTGAACGATTTAAGAGGAGTTCTGCATTGGTATTCAAATTATAGGCATGACTTTCATGGGAGACCCTGACAACATCTGAGCCAAGATTCTTTTTGTGCAGTTCGAGAGCCTACGTGTTGGAACACTCAGTAGAGACTAGTACTTGATCAAGACCTTATTCTATTCTTGGGTGAAATCCTTCCGACGTAAACAAATTCTGCAAGAGTATTGTACATCAAAATCTACACAATCATTAAAATTTGTCGTGATTCTAAGAGATCTACACTTTGCTTTAATCTCTTATAGAATTGGAAAAAGTTAGTGTTGTATCATAAATCATCGTTATAAAGACAAGATTCTACCACAAGATTACTAATCTGGTAACTATAACTGAGTATCACCTCGATTCTAAACTAAATCGGACATAAGTTATGACAAAAATCTCGATTATTGCACAAGAGCCTCCTTATACGATGTTGGCTCATGCGACTCTGTCTTCTTTTTCGTTTCCTGTTCGTTCTTACCGCAAGGTGCTAATTTCAACACTAGCTCTACAGAAGGCTTCATAAGAACGTTGTATGCTTTCACAACCATCGGCTTGAAAATATCCTCCGCTTTACCAAAAACTGGAAGAACAATATCTAGTACCTTCTTGATTGTTGGATTGAGTATCATATTGTCTAGTCCAGTAAAACCAGGTTTGACAATTTCTTGGTCAACGTCGGCAAGTTTCTTGCCAGCTCCTACTTCGAGAAACTTTCCAGCGACTGCTTCTGTTGTGCCCAAGAAAAAGCTCACGACTGGTAAACCTTTTCCGAATCCCCACGCCTTCTTTGCGTGCTCATATACATGTTGGCCCACATCGTATTTGTTTGATTCTTCGCTAGTTTGTTTGTCTGCCATGGTTAAATCTAAATCTGAATTCTGAAAATCTTCAATGGTATGTTTTTGCTTCGAATATCTAAGCCTTCTCGAATAATATTTTAAGAAGTTACGATGCACGATGCATCACGTGTCGACGCATCGTGTACGTGTTCCCTTTTGAGCGTTTAGTCCAACACAGATTTCTTTTGCAATGCTCCTCCAGTATAAATGTTCAGGGACTTTTTCAATAAAAATCCATGATGGATCAGCTACTTTTCTATACACACACGGCACGGGATTCGTTCAAATAATTTAGGGAAGGCTGATCTGAACGAGTTCTCATTTCGTTTCAGAATTGGCACGAGTGGAGCAGCGAACCCAAGTTTCTGGCTCGACAAGTATGGTAAAGACGACGTCGAAAAACAGAGGGAAGAAGAGAAATAGAAGAGCAGAAAGAGATAAAATACTTGTACTCAGTGAAAGCATTTTTGTTTGTGTCTCTTTGCATGTACATCGGTTGGCGACGTTTATTGTTCTTGCACTCGTTAGATGCTGCGATGAGCTCTTAAACTACATACGTACTAAAATTTTGAGGTTCTCCTCTTCCCTCGAAAGTTGATTGGTACAAATCTCGTCAGTACATACAAGTTAATAATGTGTCGAGATGACAAAAATAGTTTATGCAAGCGCTACAAAGGTGACGTATGAATAGCACTGATGGCGGCTTTGAAAGCGAGAATTTTCCTGTCGACTACGGGGAGTAGACTGATACCTTGCCGTGTATCCAAGGACTCCGTCGTAAAAGAATAATACGGCTATGTATTCAATATCATAAGAATTTTACCTCAGTAAGAGTTTATATTTGAAAACGGTCGAGCCTGCTATTTCAGCTTGGTGTCAAGTTAAAGAAAAAATATTTATCAGATCATTAAATTCTTACCAGAAGCTCTTTGCAATA
>Ga0075154_10002922_pt1 | contig 10984 bp, 3 predicted proteins | sample JI71714BDNA_FD_70965 | JGI IMG/M metagenome (GOLD analysis project Ga0075154, IMG submission 70965) | Wastewater effluent complex algal communities from Wisconsin, to seasonally profile nutrient transformation and Carbon sequestration -... | ecosystem: Engineered > WWTP > Effluent > Algae... | reverse complement strand
AGCGAAATCCTGCAGTTTATTACACGAAGTGGCATGTATATACCATAAAGAATAGATTTAATAAACTCTTCTGAACCAACTTGTACTACAGGGACGACGTTGAAATAGAAGCAGACTGCCACGTATTAAATGTTGCATGAAAATAAACATTTTCTCTATTTTTGTTATTTTTTATAGACTCTGTTATGGATTCTGTTAGTACCAGTTGCGATGTTACTATATACGGCTATTCTCTGATTATATGAAACACGGATAATTTTATTTGAAGAAGTAACTTTGAAACGCGAAATTACAAATTACGAAGCATTCTCCGTAGCATTTAGGTTCTTAGAAAACTTTTACATTTTTTTGTGGAAATTATCACTGCAAGATTTATTTTAAGGAGTGCGTCAAATACAGGAACTTTCCATGCAACAGTATTTTGCTATTTCTTGATTTTTGGTAGAATTTAAGGATGAGCTCTACCGGTAGTGAAATCGTTGCAAATAGTCAGTTTAATCCCTAAACTTGAAACTAATCCTATTTATAAAATTGGTCACAAGATATTAAAAAAATCCTGTAGAGCTCGCCTCTTGGCAAACTTAAATTGCGGACTTGTTATCAAAGGATCATAGCAAAGAAGTGCGTCACATGTTGTGAGGGTGTACTTATTTTAACCCCGAGATCAAGCATCATACCGAATATAGCCTAAACAAGTTATTGATGAGCTTCAGGTTTGGGCCCTGCAAGCAGCAGTTGAACTTGAATTCCACGTAGAGTTCTAACATACTACTCCAGTAAAGTCGGTCCCGCATGTCTTGTTATAACTTGTATTACATTTAACTAAATTTTGAATCCGCAATGAGGTAACAGAGCTTCATCTCTGCGGGAGAGTGTATATAAATAATGTCTAAAACATATAATTACTTAAACTTTCTCTGGACGTCCCAAAATAAGAGCTTGCGAAATAACTGCAAAATGTCTAGCAACATTTGTTCACGCAAGAAATATTTTTACGACAAAAATTGAGTATGTTGTGAAGACCTTATAATATGATATAGTCAGCCCACAATTGTGAGGCGTACCGATGACGTTACTTGGGAAGCGCCAAATCGTTACTCTATGCGCAATCTCTCAAGATGGAACGGATGCTACACCCCTTCAAGAGAGAGTTGAATTAACATTATAGGTGTTACATGTACTCTCTACATTAGAGATCATTTCGGCTTTTCGTATGTCTTCCAGCTCTACACCTTGTAAATGAGTCCCGAAGTGAAACATCGTAATTTACCGAAGAAAAATAAAGCAACTACAGTAGTTTAACATCTTACCGTGTGCGGTGAATATTCTCACTGCGCTATCTTGATGGAGCTTGGGGTACACACTAAATGACATCGCAGCCCATATCAATTTGTCACCCAGCTGTGCCAAAAGAATTCAACTCGAAGGAATACTCAACAAAGAATTTGGGCTGCGGAGCGGAGACAAGTCCTAAAGAGCAAAAGAAAGGAGGTGAGCGTCTTCAATGCGCCTTGGCGATAGGCCTGAGTGGCGTCACCTTTCCAAATCTCGACGACAATAAACAAAAGCACGACCGAAGTATTAGCATAAGCTACTTACAAAGATCTTGCAGTGCCGTCTCGGCATTTGATTGGCAGAAACGGCAAGCGCATTTGCCTATCAAATCGACATCAACACTCAAGATCGTCATGAGTAGATCCTCCTTTCAGCACCAAATGGTGCCGCTAACTTCGCAGAATCAGCCACCCGAAGACGAAAATGCAAGTTCATCTTCGACTAAAATAGTAAATAACCAACAACTAAGTACACAGCCCAACTGCCCTTCTCAAATACCCACCTTGCAGGCAAGTCCAGTTATTGCATCGAATGAAGAAGCAAATGCGAATAATCCAGGCTATGAATCAAATTCGCTGGTCAAATCGAACACTCAGGAAGATGAAACTTTGGCCATCTCAAGTTGCGCACAAGAAACGACAGCAGCAGTTGCTGTAAATGACCAAGAAATGAAAAAACCATCTGAATGCGAAGGCAATTCTAACAACATAAATCAACAAAACGATACAAAGAGCTCTGTTAATCCCACCTGTTCTACAATTTCTGACCTTAAGGAGAATTACTTGCATGAATTGGAATTCATGTGTTCTGAATTTCGTAAACTTGAACAGCAGCTTCTTTGGAAACAACCTCGAAATCAGCATTTGACTTCTAATAGAGACGATGGTGAAAGCCAGTTACCAACTGAAACACCAGCTGCACGACAACGACGAGAAAAACTGCAGTGTTTCATCAGGCAGCTTGATGACATAATTAAACAAATTACCTCTGAAGGTCACTCGTCGCTTCCCGCTGCGGTGGATCAGGTAACTAAGCTAGAACAGCATATAACCAAGTCCATTCTGCCTGTCAAAGCTCGTCTCATCAAGCAACTTCAGGCACAAGGTCATCATCACCATCAACATGCCCCACGTCACCCAGTCCACGGAAATGCTCTTGGGGCTCCTAGAAATATACCACTGAGCACAGGAACCACACCAGCCGTGTCAGGACAATCAGTTAAGCTCGCTACGGCCAGCATCAACACAATGAGACTTGATTCTCAAAACTCAAAAAGTGCAGGAATACCATTTGCATTTGCCAGTACCACCAGGCTCAAGGGTGGATCAAGCCTAACCCAAAAACTTTATCGCGCCTCTGCATCTGGGAAACCTGAGACTTCTACATTAAATCCCTCCCGCATCGATTCTATTCCGCCTTCTTCACAAATAATTGCTTTGCCCCAAGTTCCAGGCAATGACTCTTTAAAATCTCCAAATCAGACTGCGCATTCCTCTCTAGTAAAGGCATGGACTGCTGTACAAACAGCTGCCTTGCAAGAACGCATTGAAATTGGAAACAAGAACCTGGACCAAAACGAACACGTTTTAAATCGTATCAACCCAAATAGTGACAAGACGACTAACCCAAATTGTGACAAAACGGACGGCTTGGATATATCAAAAGCGTGCGAACCATCTAACACAGGCTTCAACTTTTCATCTAGTTTAGATCAATCAAAAGATCTAGCGGCTGAGTTTCCCCTTAGCGCTGTGACCACTCAATTAGGACCGAGAGATGCCCAGGAAATAACTTTTCTTGACAGCAAACCAAGCGCAGCTTTAAAATCAGAACAAAAATGCTCGACTACCAGCCTAAATCGCACCGCAGAAGATTTGGATGCTGCCGCATCTCTTGTTCGAGTCGCATCTGGTCCTCAACTGCTAACTACCAGGCATGAGCAGCCCCCAGATTATTTGATTACGCAAGCGAGTGAGCTACCTGAATTAGAAAACACCGTCCTGTCACAATCTTCACAGCAATGTCACGTTGTTGCACCCATCGGATCTGAATTTTTTGAAGCATCCAAGGTCTTGTCGACTTCCGACACAGCGTGTCAAGTGATTGTTAGAAATTCGATATTTGCCGATCCTGCATCGGAACTAAAAGGTAACGCGCATGGACCAGTTATATTATATATTTTAGTCAACTCGTTTGAGCTCTCAAAATATCATGTTTCTACCAACTCAGGAGACTCTGGTTTTCACGCAAATTCTTTACAAGATATCGTGTCATCATCTTCTGTCCAAGCGAAAGATGTTTCATCGATAGCCGCTCTTCCGTTAGTTTCGAAATCAGCAGAAGTTGAATTATCGACGAATTCAAGTGGTTTGGTTCTAGAAGCAGCCAAACCCAAGGGAGGAGCAGATGAGTTGATTAGAAGGAAAAGAAAGAAGAAACAGAAGTCCATAAAGAAAAAATTACAACGCAAACTTCAAGAACATCTAATGATGTCCGGTGCAACAAATTCATCTATGCGTATTAATCCATATGAACTGCACTCTTCCTCTAGAATTGAAGTTATGCAGCAGTGTAAACCTTTGGTGATAACACAAACTACAGGACAGTTTCATACTTCTCAAGAATCGCCTTTAAGTATACAACACAATGGTCTCTTGTCAACGTTTGCGAATCCAGCAAATCACAATCGTAACGTAGAGTACATGTGCTCGACTTGCAACGAGAAGTATACTAAAAAAATTTCTCTGCACGGAACTAAGATAGTGGGAAATTCTAACCACAGTGCACCTGATTCAATTGACACTTGCGACATGAAACACAATCCTTGGTGGGCAATACGGAGAGAAGAGTGTCCGAAATGCCATGAACAGCAGATACCTCGTATTGACATCTCTTCTCCTTGCAACCTTTTCGAATACCATCCTGCTCTTTTGGCTCATATTAATGAAGACGGCAACAGCAGTCATGGAGGCAGTCACTTGACATCAATAATACCTCAAAATTTGCCTACCCAGTATGTTGCTCCTGCTTCTCCGGTCATTGAAAGCACTGAAGCAGCCCAGCTTGGGAGCCTTAAATCGAAGGGTGATAACCATTCGAATAGAAAATTTACGCACACACCACTTTCTCACTTTGGTTCAGCACATTATTATCCATCTCTTCAGCATCAGGCCTCATATTTGAAGCGATCTGCCTCTTACGCTTCAGAATCTTTGTCATCTTCCAGTAGCGATAGCGCTGATTGTGCGTTCATAGACGACTCAGGATCTGAAAATGGTGAATCGGCAAAGTGTAATAATCTCGATGAGATTGATGACACCGAAGATGAAGAAGATCTGGAACGTGAGTTACTTATATGGGAAAAGTATGGTAACGAGGATTATGGAAACTCGTACTCAGGACCCAAATTAAGCGAAGCCGATTCAGCGCGGATTCTAGTGCTGATGAACCATGCTAGTACATGTCCTGGCCGGTGAGTGTTCAATCTATCACAATCATATACCATTTCACATTTCATTGACTATTTGAGTTCTGCCAAACTTTCTCGATGCTATGTAATCACAAGTCATAACAATCCAAAACATTCCGAAGTGTGTCAAAGTATTAAATACTTGATGCTGCACATTCGTGACTGTCCAGGAATTCTAACGGTTTTCTCACCAGCGCTTTCGCAATCTAACGCGACTACAGAATCATGCAACCCGCACGAAGATACCTCCGGAAATTCGCCAAGAGCAGGTTTAAATCATCTTGGAGATGAAAATAGTAGCAGTTGTATCCAAACTGGGCCTGAGTGTACCCCCGATAACACAAGAGAGGGGGAAGAGGTTTCTCATATCACTTCTTCGATCAAAAAATTGCCCGAAACTTCTACAGTTCCCTGTCCTTTTGTATGGTGTCGTCCTGTGAAACACTTGCTATACCATTTGGTGAATTGCAAATCAGGGCCTGTCTGTGCAATTTGTCACCCGAGCGGTCTCTCTAAAAATTTGTCTTCATTAAGTCACTTAAGTGCAAATCGCCGTAAGAAGCGTCGTCTTGCTTTTGCGCAGGCATGTGATGACATAACCTCCAATGTCCCAAGAAGGCCCGATATTGATGCGCATGCTCCTCAGGCCGATATTCAGGCGATGGGGGTGCTGACTTCAAAAGAGCTGTCTATAAGTCAGTCTTGCAATGTGGAACGCAAGAAAGATTTAAAAACTGCTGTTTCTACTTTCACCAACAATGGTGCTGCACAGAAACCAACACCTGATGCGAAGAGCTTTATGAGTCAATCAAATTCGCTTGAGCCTAAAACTCATGAACTTACTGCTCAGAAATCCAGTGCACTTGAACATAAAAAACTTACAGGTCTCAACAACCGCAAGGATCAACCTGACTCAGAAGACTGTAGCCCACATCAATTGAATGTGGGATCTTACCAATTGCCGCTATCTACTTCTCCGAAACTTCAATCATGCAAAACAGAAGTCGATCGGGAACTTTCCTCTACGTTGCCAAGTTCCAGAGTAGACAAAAGGGAGACCATTAACCGTGCCCCCTCTTCCTTTCGTGAAGAGGTGAAAAGACTTCCGAAATTTTTTCCAGCGAAACCAGTCACAACAGGAACGGACCCACTCAAAAGAACAAATCTTGCACTGCAGACAAATCAGCATGAACAAGCTCAAAACCATTCTGCATTGCGAGCTTCCGCTGGAAATCACGGTCGTCGTGCATCCGCGCCACCTGCACTATTGGCGACAATAACGGCTGCATGCTTTCCTCCACAGCCAAGCTCAAGCGACCAACGGCAACTTCAGACTTTTTCTATTCCAGTTGATACCTCAAAACCAGGCGAGATGTCATTAAATACTTCAAATGACAGGCTTTGTTCGGCAAAGAGCAGTCAACATTCTGAACAGAATATGCCGGAGAATGCTCAATCTGTTCTCACAAACAAATCTAAATTCACCGGAGTCTCGAGCAACGATTCGCCTGAGATTAGGAAAAAGTTAGAAGTCGCTCAAAACAAGCATTTTCCTCCTGCTGATTACTCTGGAGGTCTCGAAAGTTCTATGACTCATAAGGGAAGTATCAACGAGAAAAAATTTGAGTCGCCTGAAATCGAATCCAGTAGAAGCGCCATTACTTCAAATGAAGGAAGTTATGGTTTAAATAAGGCTCCACCAATCATCGATGAAGTGTTAGAGACAAATATCAAGGTCCCTGACTCTGGAATCGCTGAGGCTACAAAATTATCTTCGGATGTCCCTGACTCTGGAATTGCTAAGGCTACAAAATTATCTTCGGATGTCCCTGTCGAGAATTTGGGACATGCCGAGCAGGAGTACGATGCAGCGGTTAATCATACAACTAACATCAAAAAGTCTTCTGAGTTCGAACTCGACGATCTTCTCGTCTCAACCATATCAGGCAATATATTGGCGAATGGAGAGGATTCTACTGTTTCCAACCGAGAGGAAGCTGAGGCTGCGGCTAATCGTGATATGTTTTTGAATGGGTCGACCAATGAAAATTTTATCCCAAATGTGGCATCCAGCTCCGATTCGAAGATCCCAACAATTCCCATCTTTCCCGATAATGAAGGAAATTTGAACTTCCTGGATCCGCCGGACATCGCTATGGAAGACATAATCTCACCTTGCGTTGTGGTCTCGTCGTTTGAAGATAAGGTTGATATCTCTTCGGTTTTGCCAGATGTGGTTGATCTAAAAGGAAAACTTAGTGATGATTTCATTAACAACAATTTATTAAAGCCAAATTGCGATCCGATTATTTCTGGCTTCCAGGCAAGCGAACACAGATGCGATCAAGTCAAGGAAAGCGTGTCAATGGAGTTAGATGAGAAAGAATGTAAAATGGTCGACGAAATTGTTTGCATCAAAGTAGATGACAAGGATCTGGCCTTAGTCTCTAATCATAACCAAGCAGAAACACAGATTGCTGGACCTTTTCAGAGTGACCGGGAAACCCATGCCGCACCAGATGAAAATCAAAAACAGATGGCATGCGCCGCTTCAGAAGAAAAATTCATAAATCCAGATCCATAATTGATTTCAAAAGCGCCTTTAAACATCAAACAGACTATCCTTGAGTTCTATCATAGATAAACTTTTACGTGGAGATTACTACAAAATGCCCTAAATTTTACTCACTTGGTTCGCTCTACCAAGGACTCGAGTTTCTTAAATTTTCATCGTTTAATCTAAAATAATTTTTTTTCTATTCTTGTTAGAATTTTTTCAGTACTTGAGCTGTTTTGAAAGAATTCTGGTCCGAGCAAATTACAAGAGGTTTAGCCATAGTCCTTAAGGCGCTCGCCTACGTTCAAACAAGGTTTGCTGGCTCTTACTTGGAGGCGCAGAGTGAAAAAGATGAGGAAATATCCCCCAGACTTGCTGTTAATACATCACAAGAACTCGAGTGTGACTTTTGAACCATCAATATAGTATTCTCCAAGAGATCATCGTAGACCGTCAGAGATTCGTTTGAGTTTGGCTCGAATAAGAGCTCTTTTAGACTTAGTTTGAGATCATCCCAATCAGCAATATTCTCTGACATTATCTTGGTTTCCAGCCCCACCGAACTACACATGCAGATCAGAAGACGTAAAATGATAATGTGGATTGAAGGTAAGAAACGGATCACGAAATGTACTTACATTTTCTCCATCAAAAGGATTGCTAAGTCTTCCATCGACTTACAAAAGCATATGAAAGAATTTGGTGTTTGGTCTTGAATTTCCTCGGAGTTTCTATTGCCTTCATAATAGAAGACATCTAATAGAACCTTAATGAATCTTGTCAACGCCAGAAGCGAAATTAAACGTCTTGGAATTAGAGTACCAACTATACCCAATGTCAATGGATCAACAATGCAGCTTTCGGTTGAAATGTACATCATTGAGGGACAATTTTTGTTGATCTGACCGCAAAGAGCCTGTGATTGGCCCGTGGCAGAATTCAGATGGTTCCAAATGTTTTCGGTAGTGATTTTTACTTGGTCGATAGTTAGGCATCTGGCCCGGACTTTAGTCGCACCTGTGTTTGTTTCCATCTGAGGTGAAATCATCGTAATGAGTAGATTTAGGGCTTGAGCTAGATCCATGTTTATTGTCCAAAGAATTTGCAAAGATTCATAGAGGGGGTTCACATTGTGAGACGGGCTGTTCGAACGTATACGAAAGCCATTGGCAAGATTCAAAGTTTCTTGGTATGATTGACATCTCATGACAAAACTATCAAAATCTGATGCGATAATTCCTGGAATTTTCGATGTAGGCAAAGAACTAGATTTTTTGTCAGATACTGACCCAGAGCAGCCACTTTTTTTATTCGAGTGCCTCTTCTTCCTTTGTGATGATGATCCTGCTCGGCCGTCCCCTTTGGCTTTGCCAGACACTACTTCATGATGGGCCGAATCGGTTGAAAAAGTTTTGAATAAGAGAGCTGCGTGAAGTAGAAGTCCATGTAAATAAGCAGATTCCATCGAAGAATTGATCATTTCTTGTTGACTAAGAGGCACGGCCAAACAGACGTATGCATCAAATGAATTAGTGTTATTCAGAGCTTGCTTGGGGTTGAAAGATTTCGAATACATAAAATCTGGGTGGCTAACCAAATCATAGTCCAAAACTTCGAAATCACGATTATCTGACGTTTCGCTAAGATTTAAAGGCCAGCTCGTGCTACCAATCATATCAGAACTTATAATGGTTGAGAGTTGGTGAAAAATTGAAGGAGCCGAGTGTGGTTCATATGCGTCCTCGACCATCTGACGAATCCTTTCGTTATCTGTCGATCTGATTCCAATTATGCCGTGCAGGCTACCAATAATATGTTTTTCACTTAAGTTGTTGACATGAGGTTGTTGAACAATCTGACTCGCTTTGCGCTGTGATACGGGGTCTTGCAGGTCGACTTTATCAGAACCAAGCTTCATCTGCCTACCTTGAACACTAACGAGAGGTGCCATATCCATCAAATTTGCTTTTGCTTCAAGACTTTGACAAGATAAATTCATTCTCGTAGCTTGAAAATGTAGCATGTCAGTTGCAGCACTTAAATTTCCGTTTTGCAAGGAATCCATTACAAATGGTGGCGTGTCAGAGGAACATGAACGATGCAACTTTAGTATATCCATGCACTGTTTCGTCAAGTCACGATACATGCCTGCTCTGAGGTAACCTTGCATCGTCAAGTAAGACAAACTTTCATGTTGTACGTGCTTAAAAATGTTTTCCTCCATACACAAATTGGCCAGCCGTGTCCCAGCATTTAGCATCGAACACACTCGCACCAGTGCAATCTTAACTCTTGCGTTGAATGGTGATGCTTGTAAACACTTCTCCAAAAGTGCCGCAGCTGCGATCAAGTTTTGTCCGTACATGGACTTAGATTGTTTGTCATGCATGCCTTTATTTAATTTGATTGCTTCACGCATTAATGCGTGAGCAATCAAAATGAGCAGATCGTCGCCAGGCAGGCCTTCTTTCAATTCCTCTTTTGTTCTACCCTCGTAAGCAGGCCCTGAATCGTTGTGCTTTGATCCTTTCAAAGAGGCTAACCATACTGATACCATATTCGATATTTTGAACTCGTTTTCACCGCAAGAAAAATTTCCAGTATAAGGATGCAATAGGAACGATGTTTCTATTGACAATTGACACAAAACAGTATAAAAGCGCAATTTTGCCCCTTGATAGCTTGGACTCAATGGATGATACAACCGAGAAAGATCGCACAAAAACTCCGTCCACAATTTTACTTCTTGTTCAAAGATATGGTTGTTTTCTCCAACACACCAACTTTTGACTAAAAGGACGAGATATGGCCTCAAATCGCGATAGGTGCAGGAAGGAGGAGGTGTCATGCTGGAACCATCTTTTGAATAGTACGACATTAGATAGCGTTCAATTGAGCTTCGCATCTTTATTGCGTACTCTAAAGTGCTGCCGCCGGGAATTTGAGACAAATTAATGATCTTGCGCAATTGAATAGCATCAAATTCTAAAAGCGCCAAGCCTGCACCTCGATTGATTTTTCTTGAATTTGAAAGTCGACCATTTCTATTGACTGACTCAACTAAGGAATTTTCTAAGAATGCTTTACACGCTATCATATTTTTTTGCAAGCAATTTTCGTTCCTGTTCTGAGAAAATGATGCCCGGATAAACCCAACAAACGATGTCCATTGAACACACCCCATGTTGTCATTTTCTTGCTGTTGTTCAAATACGAGAAGGTCTTTGAAAAACTGGATAGAATCAATTGATTTGACGAATTGTTGTGAGTTGTTAGTATCTTCTTTAGGCATGTTCTCACATAGATAGCGATGAATCAAAATGAGAAGCTCTGTTCTGTCGCGAGCAGACATGGGTAATATCGATCCATTTGCTTGTCGGACATCCATCTCGTCACGAATCATATTTCGGTTGTGCTTAGCTTCGATACTATCGACAGATCCAGATTGAATCTTGTCGTTCAAAATAGACAAAATCTCGATGAGTTGATCGCATTGAGTGAATTCGCCATTTCCACTAAGAGAACATCTAGTCAGTAGAGTACGAATATATAGCTTCCAATCTTCGCCGCTTGGACTAATAGAAACATTTCCAGGTTGAACTACTTTGGTCCGGCAAAGTGAT
>Ga0075154_10002921_pt1 | contig 10988 bp, 11 predicted proteins | sample JI71714BDNA_FD_70965 | JGI IMG/M metagenome (GOLD analysis project Ga0075154, IMG submission 70965) | Wastewater effluent complex algal communities from Wisconsin, to seasonally profile nutrient transformation and Carbon sequestration -... | ecosystem: Engineered > WWTP > Effluent > Algae... | reverse complement strand
TTCTCGCCGGCGCCGGCCTCCACCACCCAGCCGCGCGGCGTTGCCTCCACCAGCCGGCGGCCGGGCACCTCCACCTTGAGCACCAGCTTTTTCACGTCGCCCGTGAGTACGATGTTGCTGCCGCCGCCCAGCACGAACACCTCGGCAGGGTTCCAGCCGGGCTGCGCCATGAGGGCCAGCACGTCGTCGGCCGAGCGCACCCGGGCCAGCCGCTGCGCGCGCGCAGCGATGCCAAAAGTGTTCATGGGCTGGAGCGCCACGTGGTTCTCGACTAACATCCCCGAATTGTCTCATTCGACCTAGCGACCAGCTACCAGGACCCATGCCTTCATTCGATACCGTACTCGAACCCGACCTCGTGGAAGTGAAGAACGCCGTGGAGCAGACGGCCCGTGAAATCGGTACCCGTTTCGACTTCAAGGGCAGTTCCGCCGCCATCGAGCTCAAGGACAAGGAAATCACCCTGCACGCCGACAGCGACTTCCAGATCGGGCAGGTGGACGACATCCTGCGCAGCAAGATGGCCAAGCGCAACGTGGATGTGCGCTTTCTGGATGCCGGCAAGATCGAGAAAATCGGTGGCGACAAGGTCAAGCAGGTCATCAAGGTGCGCAACGGCATCGCCACCGAAGATGGCAAGAAAATCCAGCAGGCCATCAAGGCCAGCAAGATGAAGGTGCAGGCGGCCATTCAGGGCGATGCGGTACGCGTGACCGGCGCCAAGCGCGACGACCTGCAAGCCGCCATGGCCCTGATCCGCAAGGAAGTGCCCGACCTGCCGCTGTCCTTCAACAATTTCCGCGACTGAGCCCCGCGCCACCGCCCTACCCTGTCCCATGACATTCGACGCTCCGGCCGACCCCGCCTACCCGCTCATGCAGGACTGGATCCAGCAGTGGAACGACGTGGAAGCAAGACTTTCGCTGCTGTTGCTGGCGCCCCAGCAAAAGCCTGATTTCGGCGGCCAGCTTGAGACCCTGCACCAGCGCATCATGGCCATGCATACGCTGGACGCCGACGCCACCCTGTACTGGCTGTTCCAGCTGGCAGCCTCCTCCACCGTGGGCTACAGCGTGTCGCACAGCATGGTCTGCGCCAGCCTGTGCCGGCTGGTGGCCGAGGAATTGAAGCTGGAACCCGCAGCACGCGACGGCCTGACGCGCGCGGCCCTGACCATGAATATTGCCATGACGCGGCTACAGGACGAGCTGGCCGCCATGACCGAAGCCCCGAGCGCCGAACAGCGCGAACTGATCGAGACGCACGCACCACGCGGCGCGCAGTGGCTGCGCGAGCTGGGCGTGACCGATGCCTTGTGGCTGCACACCGTGGAGCAGCACCACGACGCCAGCAGCGCCGACCTGCCCACCCGCATCCTCATGGCCACCGACCGGTATGCGGCACTCATCAGCCCGCGCGAAACGCGCCCGGGCCGTTGCATCACCGACTCGGGCCGCTATGTGGTGGTGCGCTCGGGCGACACCATGGACGAGGTGGGCCACGCCCTGCTGCGCACGGTGGGTATCTGCCCGCCGGGCACCTTTGTGCGCCTGATCGATGAGCGCGTGGCCGTGGTGTTGCGCCGCTCTGGGCAACCCGGCGAGCCTTGGGTGGCCGCCGTGCTGGACGCCCAGGGACACCCTGTGCCGGAGCCCGAACTGGTGCACACCGGCGAAGACGGCTACGGCATAGAGGCCGCCCTGATCAGCCGCACGGTCAGGGTGCGGTTGAACCACCCGCGCCTGTTGCAGCTGTCGCGGATGGCGGCAGCGCGGCAGTAGCCACCACTTCGATGGTCCACTCCGGCTGAGCCAGCGCAGCCTGCACCGTGGCGCGAGGCGGGGTGCATCCCGGTACCACCCACTGGTCCCACACCTCGTTCATGGCCGCAATGTCCCGGATGTCGCGCAGGTAAATCTGCACGCGCAGCAGGCGGGTCTTGTCGGTGCCGCAAGCTGCGAGGTGGTGGTCTATCTGGGCCAGCACATTGCGCGTCTGGGCGCGGACGTCGGTCTCGGCGCATTCGGGCACCATGCCCGCGAGGTACACCACACCATGGAAGATGGAAGCCTCGCTCAGGCGAGGGCCTACGCCGTATCGTTGCAGTTGCTTGTCGGGTTGTTCCATATCAGCCGGCCACTTTCTTGGCTTCGCCCTTTTTGGCGCCAATCTTCGACTCCTTGCCCGCCAGCAGCCGGGAAATGTTCTCGGCGTGGCGCCACAGCAGCAGCACGCCCATGACCCCGATACTCAGGGCAATGGCGCCCGACAGCGTCCAGGCCACACCGCCGCCGAACAGATAGAAAGTGGGCGCAAACACTGCCGCCACAATGGCCGCCAGCGACGAGTAGCGGAAAAACACCGCGATGATGAGCCAGCTGGCCGCCACAGCCACGCCCAGCCACAGTTCCACCCCGAACAGCACACCGGCGGCCGTGGCCACGCCCTTGCCGCCCTTGAAGCGGAAGAACACCGGGAACAGGTGGCCCAGAAACGCCGCCAGCGCCACCAGCGCCACGGTGCCATCGGCCAGGCCCCATTCGAAGCCCCAGCGTTGCACGGCCCACACAGGCAGCCAGCCCTTGAGCGCATCCAGCAGCAGCGTCACCGCGGCGGCGGCCTTGTTGCCCGAGCGCAATACGTTGGTGGCGCCCGGGTTCTTGCTGCCATAGGTGCGCGGATCGTTCAGCCCCATGAGGCGGCTGACCAGCACGGCAAACGACAGCGACCCCATGAGATACGCCAGCACCACCGCCACCACCGTGTGCATGACCTGCCACTCGCCCGCTACCGTATGCATGAACCCGACTCCTGGAATTGATCTGGGCGCAGAGCTTACCGCAAGCCGGGCCTGCGCCGGGGCTTTCCACGCCACGCCTCAGAGCGGCAACGCACACTCCACCGGCTGGGCGCCCAGCACCTCCGCCAGCACTTGCGGTGCCAGGCCCACCAGATAGCCCCGCCGCCCGCCGTTGAGCCAGATGCGTGGCAGCGCCAGCACGCTGGCTTCCACGTACACCGGCATGGTGCGCCGTGTGCCAAACGGCGACGTCCCCCCCACCAGGTAACCGCTGTGGCGCTGGGCCACCTCGGGCAGGCAGGGCGCCACCGATTTGGCGCCGATCTGGCGCGCCAGGTTCTTGGTGGACACCTGCCGGTTGCCGTGCATGAGGACCACCAGCGGGGCGGCCCGGTCGTCCTGCATGATGAGCGTCTTCACCACGGCAAACGGGTCCAGGCCCAGCACCTCCGCGCTGTGCGTGGCGCCGCCTTTGTCCACGTAGTCGTAGGGGTGCTCGGTGAACGGCACGCCGCGTGCGCGCAGCAAGGCAGTGGCGGGGGTTTCCGACACATGCACCTTGTCGTGCGCTTTCTTGGCCATGGCTGCGCCCCTGTCTGTGCCGCGTTATACCGCTGGGTCACACCGCCGGGTCACACCGCCGGGTCACACCGCCGGGTCGCGCATCTCCCAGCGGATCTGGTCGATGGCGGCCAGCAGCTCCGGCGACAGCGTGGTGCCCCAGGCGTCCAGGCATTCATCCAGCTGCGCCAGCGAGGTGACCCCGATGATGGTGCTGGCTACCTGCCACTTGGTGTAGCAGAAGGCCAGCGCCAGCTGGGTGGGCGTGAGGCCATGTTCGCGGGCCAGCGCGTTGTAGCGGCGCGCAGCATCCAGCGCTTCAGGGCGGCCCCAGCGCTGCTTTTTCATGCTGTCGAACTTGGCCATGCGCCCGGGCGGCGCGTTCTCGGCGTGGATGCCAGTTTCGTCGTACTTGCCCGTGAGCAAGCCAAACGCCAGCGGGGAATAGGCCAGCAAATCCACCCCCAGGCGGTGCATGGTTTCATCGAGCCCGTTCTCCAGCGAACGGTTCACCAGGCAGTAGGGGTTCTGCACCGTGGCCACGCGCGGCAGGCCCATCTGCTCGGCCACGCGCACGAACTCGTGCACCCCGTAAGGCGATTCGTTGGACAGGCCAATGGCACGCACCTTGCCCGCCTTCACCAGGGTGTCCATGGCTTCCAGCTGCTCCTGGATGGACGCGCACTCGCGGTCCTTGGTGGGGTCGAAATACATGGCGCCAAAGGCAGGCACGTTGCGCGCGGGCCAATGGATCTGGTAGAGGTCGATGACATCGGTCTGCAGGCGGCGCAGGCTGGCATCGCAGGCGGCCAGAATTTCGGCGCGGCTCACACCGGCGTTTTCCCCGCGGATCCAGGGCATACCGCGCGACGGCCCCGCCACCTTGGTGGCCAGCACCACCTGCTGGCGCAGGCTGGGCTTGCCCGCCCACCAGTTGCCCAGAATGGTTTCGGTGGCGCCGCAGGTTTCGGCGCGGGCCGGCACGGCGTACATCTCGGCCGTGTCAAGAAAGTTCACACCGCGCTCCAGCGAGCGGTTCAGGATGGCGTGGGCTTCGGCCTCGGACACCTGTTCGCCAAAGGTCATGGTGCCCAGGCAGATGGGGGTGACTGCGATGCCAGACTGGCCCAGTGTTTTGCGTTGCATGGAATGTCCGTGGTGGTGTGGGAAGTAGAAAAGTCTAAACCCAAGCCGTGCGTTGCGTGGGCCCCTCCATGTCGCTGCCACGACTGGGGAGGCTCACGCCAGCGCCTAAGATCGGCTCCATGAATGCCCCCGTGCCCAGTTCCGAGACCACCTACCAGCCCCGGCGCCATGCGCGCAGCGAATTCGTGCCGGTGCGCGACCAGCTCTACCATGTGCGCGTCTGGGAAGCCCGCAGCAGCGCTGCAGCCACGCAGCCGCCCCTGTTCATGGTGCACGGCTGGATGGATGTGGCCGCGTCTTTCCAGTTCGTGGTGGACGCCATGGCCAGCGAGCGCACCATCATCGCCCCCGACTGGCGCGGCTTTGGCCTGACGCGCCCACTGGCCCAACCCGATGGCACCCGCCCGCTGGCCGACCACTACGTGTTTGCCGACTACCTGGGCGACCTGGACGCCCTGATGGACCATTACATGGGCCTCTACATGGCGCGGTATGGCGCTGACGGCACAGGCACTGCCCAGGCAGACCTGGTGGGCCACAGCATGGGCGGCAACGTGGCCATGATGTACGGCGGCGTGCGGCCCGAGCGCATACGCCGGCTGGTGAATCTGGAAGGCTTTGGCATGCCCAACACCACGCCCGCCCAGGCCCCTGGCCGTTACGCGCGCTGGCTCGATGAAATCAAGGCCCTGCGCAGCGGCACACTGGGCCTGCGTGGCTACGACTCGCTGCAGGGCGTGGCGCAACGGCTCATGAAGACCAACCGCCGGCTGGACCCGACCCGCGCTTTGTGGCTAGCGGAGCACTGGTCGGCGCGCAACGCGCAGGGAGAGTGGGAGATTCTGGGCGACCCGGCCCACAAAGTCACCAGCGCGCAGCTGTACCGCTGGGAAGAGGTGCAGGCGGTGTACCAGCGCATAGCGGCCCCGGTGCTGGCGGTGGAAGCCAGCGACGACAGCCTGCACCAGTGGTTCAAGGGCAGCTACACGCTGGCCGACTACCACGAGCGCCTGAAGCAGGTGCCCCAAGTCCGGATAGCCCGGGTCAATGATGCCGGGCACATGCTGCACCACGACCAGCCGCAAGCACTGGCCGGTCTGCTGGAAGACTTCTTCAACGCCTGAGGTCTGGCGGCCCCGCCGGGCTTACCAGCTGTTACATGCCGGCGCACGCCAGCCGGGACAATTCGAGGGTGCCAACACCCTCACTCCATCCGCCACCACCCCCTCCTCCACGCCGCGCGGGCAAGCCGGGCGGGGGGACTGTCTGCCGCGCTGTGTTGCTGGCGTGCACCGTCCTGGCTCTGGGTGCGCCTGCCCTGGCCAGTGCCAGCCCGAAGAAAGAAAGCTCCCGCTGGGCACTGTGCCCGGGCTGGGATGCCGGCGGGGACTCTCCCGGGCAGCGCTACGAGGCTTTCTTTTCGCCGCACACCCACCACTGGACCTACTCCGAAGAGCACCGGCAAGTTGTCAACGTGAGCCTGAGCCGGCGCCTGCCCAACGAGCGCTTCTGCGGCCTGAGCCTGTTCACCAACTCCTTCGGCCAGCCGTCGGCCTACGCCTTTGTGGGCAAATCGTGGCCAGGTCTCTTTCCTCGCCTGCCCAATGTGTATGCGTCTGTAAGCGCAGGCATCATCTACGGCTATGTGGACGAGTTCGAGGACAAGGTGCCGCTGAACTTTGGTGGCTTCTCTCCCGCCATCATCCCCGCTGTGGGCCTCAGGCTGTCGCCGCGGGCCTCTGTGGAGGTGCATATCCTGGGCACTGCCGCGCTGATGTTCGGCACGACCTTGCGCTTCTGAGCCGCTGTTGCCGCGCCTACGGGCGGGACGTGAGAAAATCGAGGGTTTGTATCCGCAACAGGAAGATCAGCCCATGGACGCCGAACGCCTCAATTCCCTCTCCGCCCAACTGGCCGACCTCAGCGAACGCGTGGTCGAGCTACGGAGGTATCTTTGACTACGATGCCAAGGCATTGAAGTTGAAGGAGGTGGAGTCCGCGCTGGAAGATCCCACCGTCTGGAACAACCCCAAGCGGGCGCAGGATCTGGGCCGCGAGAAAAAGGCGCTGGAAGACGTGGTGCTGGTGCTCGACCGCCTCACCACCGAGCTGTCGGACAACAGCGAACTGTTCGAGATGTCGCGCGATGAAGGCGACGAGGACGGCATAGCCACCATAGAGGCCGAGGCCGCCCAGCTGGCCGCCGAAGTGGAAAAACTCGAATTCCGGCGCATGTTCAACCAGCCGGCCGACCCCAACAACTGTTTCCTCGACATCCAGGCCGGCGCTGGCGGCACCGAAGCCTGCGACTGGGCCAGCATGCTGCTGCGCCAGTATCTGCGCTACGCCGAACGCAAAGGCTTCTCCACCACGGTGGAGGACGAAACCCCCGGGGATACGGCCGGCATCAAGAGCGCCACCATCAAGATCGAGGGCGACTACGCCTTTGGCCTGCTGCGTACCGAAACCGGCGTGCACCGCCTGGTGCGCAAGAGCCCTTTCGATTCTTCCGGCGGGCGCCACACCTCGTTCGCCTCGGTGTTCGTCTACCCCGAGGTGGACGACACGGTGGACATCAACATCAACCCGGCCGATGTGCGCGTGGACACCTACCGCGCCAGTGGTGCGGGCGGCCAGCACATCAACAAGACCGATTCGGCCGTGCGCCTGACGCACATTCCCACCGGCATCGTGGTGCAGTGCCAGGACAGCCGCAGCCAGCACAGCAACCGCGACCTGGCCTGGCAGCGACTGCGCTCGCGCCTGTACGACCACGAGATGCGCAAGCGCATGGAAGAACAGCAGAAGCTGGAGGACACCAAGACCGATGTGGGCTGGGGCCACCAGATCCGCAGCTATGTGCTGGACAACAGCCGCATCAAGGACCTGCGCACCAACGTGGAAATTTCCGCCACGCAGAAGGTGCTCGATGGCGACCTTGACGCCTTCATTGAAGCTTCGTTGAAGCAGGGCGTCTGAGGCGGGGCTTTCCTCCCCTGCCTGTACGCCCTGGCTCCCTGCCCCCCCACGCCAAGACACCGAGACCCGCACACCATGACATTCCGCGAAGGCCTAGCCACAGTGGTCCAGCGCGCCGACTACGCGCCCCCGGCCTACCTCATCGAAACGGTCGATCTGACCTTCGACCTGGACCCGGCCAAGACCCGCGTCCTGAACCGCATGCAGGTGCGCCGCAACCCGGATGCGCCCGCCCAGGCCTTGCGTCTGGATGGCGAGGACCTGAACCTGGCTCGCGTGCTGGTGAACGGCGCGGGAACCAGCTTCAAGCTGGAGGGCAACCAACTGGTGCTGGAGAACCTGCCGCAGGGGCACGAGCCTTTCGAGCTGGAGATATTCACCACCTGTGCGCCGGCGCGCAACACCCAGCTCATGGGCCTGTACGTGAGCAACGACTCCTTCTTCACGCAATGCGAAGCCGAAGGATTCCGCCGCATCACCTACTTCCTGGACCGCCCGGACGTGATGGCCAGCTACACCGTGACGCTGCGCGCCGACGCCGCCAAGTACCCCGTGCTGCTGAGCAACGGCAACCTGGTGGACAGCGGCCCCCTGAGCGGCCCCGGGAACGAAGGCCGGCACTTTGCCAAGTGGGTGGACCCGCACAAGAAGCCCTGCTACCTGTTTGCGCTGGTGGCGGGCCTGCTGGTGCAGCGCGAACAGCGCATCGTGTCGCGCAGCGGCACCGAGCATTTGCTGCAGGTGTACGTGCGCCCCGGCGACCTGGACAAGACCGAACACGCCATGAACTCCCTCATGGCCAGCGTGGCCTGGGACGAAGCCCGCTTTGGCCTGCCGCTGGACCTGGAGCGCTTCATGATTGTGGCCACCAGCGACTTCAACATGGGGGCCATGGAGAACAAGGGCCTCAACATCTTCAACACCAAGTACGTGCTGGCCAACCCGGCCACAGCCACCGACACGGACTTTGCCAACATCGAGTCGGTGGTGGGGCACGAGTACTTCCACAACTGGACGGGCAACCGCATCACCTGCCGCGACTGGTTCCAGCTGAGCCTGAAGGAAGGCCTGACGGTGTTCCGCGACCAGGAATTCAGCATGGACATGGCGGGCAGCCCCTCGGCCCGCGCGGTGAAGCGCATTGAAGACGTGCGCGTACTGCGCACCGCCCAGTTCCCCGAGGACGCCGGCCCCATGGCCCACCCGGTGCGCCCCGACAGCTATGTGGAAATCAACAATTTCTACACGGTCACCATTTACGAAAAAGGCGCCGAGGTGGTCCGCATGATGCAGACCCTGGCGGCCACGCCGGCCGAAGGCACCTCAGGCCGCGACGGCTTTGCGCGTGGCATGAAGCTGTACTTCCAGCGCCACGACGGGCAGGCCGTGACCTGCGACGACTTTGCCCAGGCCATTGCCGACGCCAACCCCCACAGCGACCTGGCCCGGCTGTTGCCCCAGTTCAAGCGCTGGTACAGCCAGGCCGGCACCCCGCGCGTGCAGGCCAGCGGCCAATACGATGCAGCCGCGCAGACCTACACCCTCACGCTGACCCAAAGCTGCCCGGCCACCCCCGGCCAGCCCAGCAAAGAGCCCTTCGTGATTCCAGTGTCCGCCGCGCTGCTGGGCGCCCACGGGGAAGAACTGGCCCCTGCGCGCACTCTGGTGCTGACCCAGGCCACCGAAAGCTTTGTGTTCGAAGGCATTGCCAGCGAGCCCACGCCTTCCCTGTTGCGCGGCTTCAGCGCGCCGGTGCTGCTGCAGATGGACCTGACCGATGCGCAGTGGCTGCTGCTGCTGGCCCACGACACCGACCCGTTCAACCGCTGGGAAGCGGGCCAGCGGCTGAACGGGTCGGTGTCGTGGGCCAGCAGCAGCAGCCACTGCCCCGCTGGACGAGGCCTACCTCAGCGCCATGCGCAGCGTGCTGCGGCACCCGGAGCTGGACGCGGCGTTCAAGGAACTGGTGCTCACGCTGCCGGCCGAAACCTACATCGCGGAACAGTTGCCGGTGGTGGACCCGCAGCGCATCCACGCGGTGCGCGAGGCCATGCGCCTGCAACTGGCGCAAGCCCTTCACGACGACTGGCTGGCCGCCTTCGAGGCCCACAAAGACACCGGCGCCTACACGCCCGACCCCGTCTCCAGCGGCCGCCGTGCGCTGGCCAGCATGGCGTTGCACATGCTGTGCCTGGCCTCCGTGCAAAGCGGTGACACCGTGTGGCCCGGCAAGGCCTACCAGCGCTTCAAAGACGCCAGCAACATGACCGACCGCTTTGCCGCCCTCAGTGCGCTGGTGCAAAGCGGCCACCCGCTGGCCGAGCAGGCCCTGGCCCGCTTCCACGCCATGTTCCGCCACGAAGCCCTGGTGCTGGACAAATGGTTCGCCCTGCAGGCCGGTGCCAGCGACCGGGGTGGCCACATCCTGCCGCAGGTGAAGCAGTTGCTGCGGCACCCAGACTTCCAGCTGCGCAACCCCAACCGTGCGCGCAGCGTCATCAGCACCTACTGCCACGCCAACCCGGGCGCCTTCCACCGGGCCGATGGCGCGGGCTATGCCTTCTGGGCCGAGCGGGTGGTGGAGCTCGACGGTTTCAACGCGCAGGTGGCCGCGCGCCTGGCCCGCGCCCTGGACCGCTGGCGCCAGCTGGCCGAGCCCTACCGCACGCTGGCCCGCGCGGCGGTGGAACGCGTGGCCTCCCACGGCACCCTGAGCAACGATGTGCGCGAAGTCGTCTCGCGCTCCCTGGCCGACTGAATACCCTGGTCTGAAAACCCCGAGCCACTCCACTGGACACCGCCATGAGCAACCGCATCTCCCTCACCCGCTACCTGGTCGAGCAGCAACGCGTGCACGGCCGCATTCCGCCCGAGCTGCGCCTGCTCATCGAGGTGGTGGCGCGCGCCTGCAAGCGCATTTCCATCAGCGTGAACAAAGGCGCGCTGGGCGAGATTCTGGGCAGCGCCGAGACCGAGAACGTGCAGGGCGAGGTACAGAAAAAGCTCGACGTGATTGCCAACGAGGTGCTGATCGAGGCCAACGAATGGGGCGGTCACCTCGCGGCCATGGCCTCGGAGGAAATGGAAGGCATCTACGTGGTGCCCAACCGTTTCCCGCAGGGCGAATACCTGCTCATGTTCGACCCGCTCGATGGCTCCAGCAACATCGACGTGAACGTATCCATTGGCACCATCTTCAGCGTGATGAAGAAAACCGGCGCCCACCCCGGCATTGCCGAGCAGGACTTCATGCAGCCGGGCAAGCAGCAGGTGGCCGCAGGCTACTGCGTGTACGGGCCGCAAACAACGCTGGTGCTCACGGTGGGCGATGGCGTGGCCATGTTCACCCTGGACCGCGAACAGGGCTCCTGGGTGCTGACGGCCGACCAGGTGCAGATTCCTGAAGATACGCGCGAATTCGCCATCAACATGAGCAACATGCGCCACTGGGACGCACCGGTGAAGCGCTACATCGACGAGTGCCTGCAGGGCAAGGAAGGCC
>Ga0075154_10002920_pt1 | contig 10991 bp, 8 predicted proteins | sample JI71714BDNA_FD_70965 | JGI IMG/M metagenome (GOLD analysis project Ga0075154, IMG submission 70965) | Wastewater effluent complex algal communities from Wisconsin, to seasonally profile nutrient transformation and Carbon sequestration -... | ecosystem: Engineered > WWTP > Effluent > Algae... | reverse complement strand
CCTATGATACATCATGTTTTCACTTTAAATGTAGTACTTCAAGGCACTACTTGCTTGTTTTCAACGGGTGCGTATGGGGAGTGTATACGCTATAGCACTTGGGGTCATGCTAAAATCTTTTGATATTTCATGTACCGCTCAGATACGATATCGTTTAATTAGGACGATAATGATATCCAAAGATTTCAAGAGCAAAAGTAACTAGATCATGAATAAGGTGGTAATGATATCATCGTTTTTTTGTCAAAAGTATTGCATAAAACGCAAAATAAAAAAAGGCTTGGAATATAAATACTCCAAGCCTCCATTTTAAAAACTAATGAAAAGATTTTCAACAATGCTAAAACTTACTACAATACTCATCAAATTATCTCTTAAAATGGTAATATGTGTATGTCTTAATATTGTACAAATAAAAAGTTGCGCGATGTCTGTAAAAGAAGTCTGATATATAAACATCAGACTTCCACATTCAAAAAACCGATGATAACTCTTAATACGATAGCATGGTTAGAAAACAAACAAAAATATAACCAAACCATCAAGTTTTACTTTAAACCACTTTTTTGAATTTTTTAGATAGAGCCACACAACTTGATGCATGGCTCTTTACTTTAAATTAAATTATTATTACATTATCTAAATTAGTCCAAAATTCATGCCAAAAACAACTCAAGCATACAAACCAATGCGAACAATAATATAGTCTTTTTAAAGAAAAAAGGCCCAACAATGGCACATTATTCCTCGTATCCAAACAACCGATTTTCTTTATACAACTACACTCCATTTTATCACTAATATTCAGGGGATATGCGATCAGAAAAAAGATCAAAAAAGAAAAGCCATACAAATTAATATATGGCCTTTCACTTTGATTATGGACTTGAAAACTTTATTTAACAATGTACAAGAATACAAAGTTCATGCCAAAGATAATATCAATTTGGTAACCTTAAATTGCTAAATGATCATCATTCCTTGTATCGCAAAAAAGAAAAGCCACACAACTAAATGTACGGCTTTTCATGATTTGCGAAAAAGTGTTCAATCTTATCTTTCGTCGAGTTAGAATCAAAATTCATGCCAACATCAATGTTTCAAATCATGCTCCAAAAATTATACTTCTAATCAAATTGAATGGTCAAGATAACCTGTCAATAATCATTTTCAAAATGAAGTAGCAATGCTCATAGACTTTACTGCTTTCTTGATTAGGGACTAACTCACCGTGAAACAAGATACATCGTAGGCGGTAGAGCATTTCAATCAAGCCTTTACTTACGGTTTCTTCATCATTAATTAAATGAACTGTACCGCATTTGATATGAAATCCTTCCCTGGTGTCAAGTGTAAGTAAGTTTTTGTAAAGCTTTGGATTGACCAATTTATAACACTCACTTATTAATCTTTTTCTTTCTGGCGTTAGTGGTGAATAGTTTATATGATTTTGAAGCCAATTTAGATCATACCTTGTATTACTCTCGTTAAATATAGATGCACCGGACGTTGAGTTATTAATTATTACATTATTGGTATGATTATTTAGGTTTGGAAACTCAACTTTGTAATAACACCTATTGAAGGTTTTGTCAGCCATTCTTTGTGGGTTGTCGCCTATAAAAGCATTATCAAACCTAATCTCTTCTCCTTTATTGAGTAATATTGCTCTATCAAGTGCAACCTTCAAACTTCCAATATGCTGCCTGAATGCATTTGATAGGTCATCGTTTAATCTTAAACCAGACAACATTCTATTTCTAAATGTATTTGCCTGCTCTTTTACGTGGTTAATATTGGCTCTATCTTGCTCAGATTGTGTAGTGTGATACATCCAAGCATTGAAAACCAACCATGTTTTCATAAAATGCGTGAAGTAGTCAATATCTGTCTGCTTCTGCCATAGGTGTAAATTATCAAAAAATATATTTGTCATTATTCAAGATTGGTTAAGGATGAAGAAATAAGTTTTTTCGCGGCTTCCTCATTCTGTTCTATGGCTACTTCTACCGCTTCTTTTGCCAATGCAAAAAGGCGTTTGCTCTCGGCTTGGGCAAATTGAGATTGCTCAATTAATGAAATTATTTGATTTTGCGCAGTCTCAGTCACAAAAGGTACGTAAAACTCATCCAAATCTTTTGGATACAACTCTTGCTGCGCAGAGCCTGCACTCACTTTCTCTGTTTGCATTTTTCCAACTATAGAATTGATTACAAAACCTACATAAATAGGCTTTTCAGATTTAATCCGTAAAATATTAACATGATTACTCGCTAATGCTTTTTTGTCTGATAAATAGGTTTGAGTTTTACCAATTCCCGCCCCCGTTGTGTAAGTCAATATGTCGTTTTTATATACTCGTGCTTTCAATTGGCTATCCCAATTATTGAAATCTGTCTTTTCAAAATTTTCATAATCTAACTGGGTATCTAAGATGTGGCGACTGTTAATCACATTTAAATCTCCGTTCTCCACATATTCAGGTTGCAAACCACGGGAATTTAAAATCTGAATTTCTTTTACAATTTTAATGTATTTAGCATTTTTTTCGCAAATAGCCTCCAACTCGTCATATTTAGGCTGATAATACTCCGCATCCAGTCTACCCGAACTTAAAAAACTTTCTGCCATACTTATCTCTGCTGTGTTGGCTTCGCTAGGCTGCCAATCTTGTAAGCCTAATTCTGATAAAAGTAGGGCTTCGGCTTGTTGGTACTTAGTTTGATGAATTTTACTTTGTTCGTATGATTTGATAATCAAACTATCAATTAGACGTTGAAAATCATCCTTAAAGATTGGAATTTTAAGCAATTCAAGGCATTCAATACCCAAATTACGCTGTCGAATACCTTTGGCAAATCGCTCTAACTGCTCCCTACAATGCCTGTTTGCCAGCACCGCAAAAAACACCTTTGCACTTATAAAATCACTTTGAGTGTGTCTAAGAAAAACCCTTGCAACTCGTTGATTAAAAGTTGCAGGTTCTGTGATATTGGAAATTAAATTGACTTTTCCGACATCTGGCGGGTCGCCAGTTAAAGACATCAAAATATCATCCTCGGTAAGTTTAGTGCCTTTTTGATTGTTAAACTCGGAATAAGATAAAGTTTCCCAATTAGCAATTAGCCTTTTGTTTGTAACGTCGCCAATTTTTGAAACTTTAATTCCTCCTTTAACACCAAATTCATCAGAAGAATAGGCACGACCATTTTCATAGTCGGCAATTTTGAAAAAAGGTTTCCATGTGATTTTTTTAAATAATTCATCTGTGTGCAGAAACCTCTTATCAAAAAACTCGGCTTCAATTCGATAGTCAATAATTGTTTCTAAGTCTTTAAACCCTACCTCTGTTACTTCAAGCCCGTTTAACAATGCCCGATATTTGGCTTCGTCAAACGGGCTGCTCAAAAAAAACTTAATCGCTCTTTTGCAGCAAATTGGATAAACGCTTCTGTAATACCGTCTTGTGTTAACCCCTCAGTATTAAACAAGTCGTGATAAACAATTGGATGATTGTATTTGTCTTTCAGTGCAAATTCCGTTTCGGTAGTCGTGCCGCTTTTATCGGCTTTCCAATAGAGTTTTTCGCCGCTATTGTTTTTGCCTTCCAATTTTTGAGTGCCGAAAAAGATTTTATAGTTTTCTGTTTTTGGGCATAGCGTTGGATGCCATTTTTGTACAAACAAGACACTCGTTTTGGTGCCTGTATGTGGCTTAAAACTATTTAGGTGAAGCCCAACGACGGCTAAAATTCGACAACGCTCGGCAATAAAGTTGCGGATATACTTATCTGATTGGTTGTTATACCTGCCTTGTGGCAATACGATTGCCATACGTCCGCCGTCTTTGAGCATATCCAAATTACGTTCTATAAAGAGTATATCACGGCTAATTTTTTCGTGCCAGCCTTTTTCCTTAGTCAGTTTTTTTCCCGTTTCTTTATCCTCTTCTTCCGATACCTTTTTAGTCAATTCATAGCGTCTTAGCAATCGTTGGTCTTTAATATCACCCGCAAACGGCGGATTAGCCATTATCAAATCAAACTGAAAATGCTTGTTACTTTTTTTGTCAGTTCTTAAATCCAAAAGATTTTCAAAGCCTTTGCTAAAATATTTGTTCCAATATGGTTTTGCTGGATAATCTACTTCCCAGCGTTCATAGTCAAGGCTATTCAACTCAATAACATTGGTTTCACCGTCCCCTGCTATCAAATTCAATGTCCTTCCCACTCGAACTGCTTTTAGGTCAAAGTCCATTGCAAATACCTTTTCCTGCACATATTTGATTTGTTCGGGCGTTTTTTCATCCGTACTAAAGGAATTGTTGCCGTTTGGATTTAGTTTTTCCCAAACGTAGAAGATGGTATGAACAGGAAAGCCACAACTACCCGAAGCGGTGTCAATCATCAATTCTTCGGCAGTTGGATTAAGCATCTTTACGCACATATCAATAATATACCGTGGCGTAAAATATTGTCCTTTGTCGCCTTTGCTATCTTTGTTTACCAAGTATTCAAAGGCTTCATCTACTACTTCCAAATTAGAATTGAAAAGTTTTACCTCCTCCAAATATGAAACGCAAGTCTGAAGATGTAGGGGCGGCAATTCAATTTTTACATCCTCTGAAAAAATGCCTTTCCATTTGCGTTTAGCATCGTCAAAAAGTTGTTCTATTTGCTTTTTGGTTTCCATTTCCACGCCAGTATTCCGAAACTCCATATTGCGGAATCTTTCGGTAATTATGGATGGAACGTCTTTTAGTTGCTTTTCTGGGTTAAATTCTAACCAATTGGCTAACTTGTCTTTGTCTTTGCCGCTCAAAAACTCATCATACAATTTGGTAAAAATGAGTTTGAAGGCTTCTTCAAAGACATCTACACCTGCATTAGCCAATACTTCATCTTCAAATTCTTCAATTATGCGCTTCAATGACTTTGTTTTGAGTTTGTCCTTCAAAATCAAGTCTAAAATCGTAAAGCGTTCATTCAGGATGTCCTTTAAAGTCTGATTGGCTTTCGGAATATCCCTAATTTCATCAAAAATATTAGGGTCTTTGCGGTGGTAATGATTTATTTCGTGGCCATTTGTCCAAACACCAATAGGAGCTCCTGTAGCATTGCAATATGACTTTAATTGCTCTTTCCCGTCCTTAGCTTTTGGCTTTTTAAGTTCTACAAGAATATAAACTACCGTTGGGCGGTCTTTGTCGAAAATGGCAATATCAGCCCTTTTGCTGCTGTCAATACCAAACTGAACAGGAAACTCAACTTGTACACTGTCTTTGGGATACTTGTAAATGTTGATAAGTTGGAAGAGAAAGAGTTGCCTTACAACTTCTTCTGGTTTGAGTTGTATTTGCTTATTTCTTACAAGGCAAATAGTATAATACCCAATCTTATCTTTGTCCATTTTTTCTACAATGCTGTTTTCCAAAATAGCAATCTCTTCTTTAGTGAAAATCTCCAAAGAGAAGTTGCTATTTTTGAGTATTTGGTTAATTCTATTCATCTCTTTTACTGCTTGATCTTTAATGCCACAAAGATACAAATTTTAACGACAAAGGCGGCACAGCCGCCTTTGTTGGGCGCAGCCCGCTGTTTTACTTTTTTTGAGTTTAGATTAGTGTGTTGAATTTATATTTTTATTCGTTTTTTGTCTTTTAATAGGAACAACTGAGTCATCACTGAACATGAAAGATAGGCAATGAGTCTGTATCTCATACGAGATGTTATCAAATATTTTTTAATTAGTCTACTAAATTTATGTTAATTGCCACGTCTTCACCTTTATCATTTTTAGATGTTTCAAATTGGACATTGTCACCAACTTTGAGGTCGTTGAAATCTACATTAATCAAGTTTTGGAAGAAAAAAAATAGATTGCTTGGGTATTTAGAATTTTCAATAAATCCAAATCCCTTCCCTAGGGTTCTAATCTTACCAATAAGTTCTTTATTTGGCTTATTAGTTACTTTAGCTGGTTTCTCAAAAACTCGTTGTTTTGATTGTGGTACAAACAAATTATTAATTATTGGTTCATTTCGTCTTACCCTGTTATCAATTATTTCATGCATTGCCACAGGATAAGTTACTTCTTCTAGTAAGTCTTGAGATGTTCGTGTGGTTAAATCTTTTCCATTATCGTTAGTATATTCAAAATCCCAACTTAGAACCATTACTCTAGTTCCTAATGTGTTTAGCTTCCTTATTAATGGGACATAATCACCATCTGAAGCAATCAATACCAAAACATTAAACCTTTTGTAAAAGGCAAGTTCAAATGCTTCTAAAGCAAGCCAAACATCAATTCCCTTTTCATGTTTAATTCCACCAATTGAAGTTTTAACTGGCAAGTAATGGGTTGTTACGCCTTCTGAGCTTAAAATGTCATCAAATAATCTATCATAATATAATGAATTTCCTTGTTGAGATGCTTCATTTGCACTTAATCTGCCACGGAAATAATGTGCATCAACTATTTGGCATAAGCGTTCATCTGTACCTTCCTGTTGGGCGACATGGTTTCTTATAAAATGATGTAAGCCTGATATACTAATTCTACTTTTTCTTTCATGGAAATAATTGTAAAAATTACTCACATGTAAAAAATAATTTCCATCATAAAACACACCAATTCTTGTGAGATTTAAATCCTTTTGATTTGACATTGATTCTTAAATTTGATTTGTTAATTTTCTATTTAATATTTTATAACTTTAAACCAATCGTTCCATACTTTCTAACCGTTAATAAATGCTTGTTGTATTAAGTTACCGAAAACTTTCATATCTATACAAGTCCCAAATATATAAACCAACTCCTATATGTTGTTAACTTTATTTAAAAAATACGAAATAAAAAATAATTTCATCACATAATAAATTATCATCCGATGAAGATAAATTATTAGCCTAAAAAACTCCAGCCCGATAAGATAGAAAGAAGGTGTACATTAAAGCCTATCCTACACCTTCATTATCCATATATCAACTGCGTGCCATCTCCCATTATAAACTCTCTTATGGAATGTAGATTTCGTTTTATAAAGTTTTCCTTTATTGATTCTTTTAAATTTAAGGATTCCAGATTATGCTCTTTAACTTCCAGTTTGTCATTAATTTTTTTTGAATTGGCATCTTTTACCAAATCCTTAAACTTAAAGATATGAAAGCCAACAATTTGATTATCTTCATTTAAATTGATGGTAAGGTTATCATTTATGACAACACTTTTATTTGTGGCCTTTTCACTTTTAAATAAGATTTCAAGAGCATCCAATTCTTTAATATATGTTACAGAATCCACTACGGGAATATCTTTTTGAGTTGGCATTATTTCAAAGTTAGCCCCGTTTATTTCAATTTTCAAAAATAAACTAAAGTTCTTTTTAAAAATATTCTGGAGAGAATCCTTAATTGATGCATCCATTTCATGAAATATTTTTATGGTTAAAAAATGCTGAAAATTGTAATATTTTAGATTCTAAGTTTCGAGCCTTGAGTTTTTTCATTTTACCTTTTTCTGTGCTATCAAAAATTATAACCCCAAAAACATCTTCTGAATTGAAGTAATTAATGGGAAATGCCAAAAATGAACATGATTGCGTATTTATTTTTTTAATCTTCTGCTCACTAAGGTTGAAAGTTTTTTGGTTAGTTGTATAGTAGGATTCCTTTTTGGCTTCATTATATGGGCTTATTTCTTGATGGACCACTTGTGCTAGATTGTAACAAATGCCCACACATCCTTCATTGGGTAAAAAATGAATTTTGCATGATTTTTTATCTTGTGTTGATTGATACCTTCCCACTTGTTTTAAATATAATGTTTGCTTAGGTGACCAGAATTTACCTATAAACTTGTATCCTTTGCATGCTTTAAATAATGTTACTCTTGTTTTATTGTTATCAATTTCTGGATCTTCTTTCACTTCAGAAAGAAAAATGGATCTACAAATATTGTCATAAACACCTTTCATTTCTTCTTTACTAAGATAATATTGATACAATACATATCCAATAAAGTTTAAAAATAGCAATCCACCTATCACAGTCATGGGGTGCTCCACAATTTTTTTCCTAAAGGTTTCTGCTAAAATGCCATCCGTAAATAGTAAACTCCCTGTGGCCACCGACTCTACATAAATGGAGATAACTACGCTAATAACAATCTGAAAAATACCGTAGTAATACTTATAATTCATATGAAACTCAACTTTCTTATTATATTTTAGTGGTTGGTTCAGTTGTATCTAACTTTAAAACTAGCTCAACAAACTTTGTAATCGATATTATGACGGAATTTGGAACACAAAAATTGTAAATAACATAAAAAAATTCTTGTGAGGTTAAATGTTCATATAAATAATTACCTGTTACAAGCAGTAGTTTTATTGAATCTTTACTTACCTTTATATACTGTTTTACCTTATTCATTGATATAGTATGATAGATTATTTATTCTAATTCTACTATCACATATATATATCCTAAAGTGGTTCAGTTTGCTCCGGAATACTCACTACTATCAGGTATATTACACAGGTTGTTCAAGAACGTTTGTGCTTTGCGACGGTTTTTGGTGATAGCCAAAAGTGTCGTCAAAGCACTTGTTAATACAGTTGTTTACTATTGATCTTTGTTAATTATTATACATATCAGAATGTCTTACATTCAATTTTCTTTGAAAAACTACACCTTTACAAATTTGTGCGTCTTGATTACCCTTCCTTCCTTTATGATGGATACAAAATACATGCCCGATCTGAAATGACTCACATCAACTTCATTCACCCCATCCCTGAGATAGCCTTTCATCTGCGTATTACCTATTTGATCTGTAATCATCACATCTGTGTCTCCTGTGATACCATACCGCTTTATTCTCAGCACATCATGGGTAGGATTTGGATATATCTTGAAAGTACCTGAGCGCACATCATCGGTGATATCATAACTATTGGTCAAGCGACAGTTGGCTACTCTACATCCATTTTTATCATACTTAAATAAAAAACTTACACTTCTGCTGATCTGTGTAAATGTATCATATCCCAAGGTATCTTTTAATGCAACAAACCATTCCATTTTGATTGAATCGTAAGCCCAATATGGTACTTTCGTAAATGTATCTATATAAAAAATGTCATCTAGATCACTAAAATATCCACTGACATAAACACTACCGCTTGATGATACATTAACAGAAGTAATTTCTGTTTGTCTTGACACTCTATCATATTTTGAACCTAATGCTTTGAAATCAAAAGTATCTAAAGTTTCCCAAACAATGTCACCATTCACATTAAATTTGGTCAATGTCAATACTTCAACTGCATTGCTGTCATCTTGCTGAGGGAATGATTTGAATACAAAACTACGTGTTGCAGCATAAATATTATCCAAAGAATCCTGAGCAGATTGAAATGGCCATTGATCAGTAAGTTGTGTTTCTTTAGCGCCAAAAACCTTTGACTTTATTGTTTTAAAATTACTATCTAATATGTCCAAATGTGGAAGATGATAAGGGCTTATAGCATAATCTACCTTAAAATTTACAGTGCTGTAGGTTTTATTTTTATTTTCGTATAATGAAACTAAATATCGTAGGTTTTTATTTTTATCAAATAAGTTTGTTTTTAATATCATACCGTCTATTGGATTAATTTCTAAAGTATAAGCATATACATTTGAGTTAGGATAGATACCCTCAATAACGCTTCCATAGATAACAAAATTTCCATCTCTATTTATATATGAACTAGCTAAACCAAACCGTGTATTGTCAATCTGGTAAGTTTTAAAAAAAAGTTCATTTCCTGTATTGTCTATTTTCAAAATAAAGTAAAAAGTTTCATTTACAAACTCTTGCCTCTCTATAGCACCAGTAATATAAATATTTCCATCATCAGATATAGAAATATTGTAAGGAAAATAACTATTAGCCTGTCCAGGATAGTTATATGTATTTTGAAATATTAATTTTAAGCTATCTAATGTCAAATGAGAAACCATTATTCCATTTTCATGAATAAAAACAGTAAAGATGTCATCACTTTTACCTAATGTCATTAGTTTTTTATTTTGACCAGTAAAACCTACCCTGCTTTTAAGGTCAACATTATCCTTCTTTAGCAATACATTTCCAAGAGTGTCAGAAATTAAATAAGTAGGATAAAAACCTCTTAAGTCGTGATTTTGCGACTGAAGAAAATATAAGTTGTTGTTTTTTAAGATTGATTCAATGAAAGCGTTACTATAATTATATTTTATTGCTTTTTGAAAGCCTATCTGTCCATTCAACTGATTTAATGTAATAAATACCATAAACATTATGGTTAATAAAAATCTCATACTTTCAAAGTTTTAAGCAGGGCAAGCAAAAAATCGTGTCTAGTGTTGAAAAATTCTCTAAAGTCATCGTATATCTTTATTCGTCAATACAAAATTAAATAATCTTTTTCAATAATCCAAATTTATATTTTGCATCGATAGCTATGTCTCGATTTTATATCCCACCAGAAATCCTGTTTCACATTTTATAATTTCATAAAGAAGCAATTAGATCTAATAAAATATTTTTATTACCCTAATTTTGGGCTGCCCCATAAAATTTAATTTTTTACTCAAATTAGCTTAAGTTACTGCAAAATTAAACCACATGAATTTACCCCACAATATAACTTTTGTTATATATCCCCAAATAATATAAGCACATGCAACAAAAGCAGATATATTTAAACGTCTGCATGTCAGCTACATGACAAATCAAATTTTATAAAATATTTAACATTATCTTAATATTGGCTTTTTTATAGGCTGCGTTATTAGGATATTATTTAACATTTAAATCATTTAAATTATGAGTTCAACCTCTGAAACAGGGCATATCAAAAATGTTTCCCTTTTTGAAGACCTGATCACTACCTGCCAGTCTTTTGGCACCGATTACGACCCGAGCAATGCCATGATCGGTATTGCTCAGCTACAAGCCG
>Ga0075154_10002919_pt1 | contig 10992 bp, 9 predicted proteins | sample JI71714BDNA_FD_70965 | JGI IMG/M metagenome (GOLD analysis project Ga0075154, IMG submission 70965) | Wastewater effluent complex algal communities from Wisconsin, to seasonally profile nutrient transformation and Carbon sequestration -... | ecosystem: Engineered > WWTP > Effluent > Algae... | reverse complement strand
AATTGACTCATTTGCCCATTCCCAAGGTACTAACGAACCAAGATAATCACCCGTAACAGTGGCAAATTTAAAACCCAAATAAATTAATAAACCACAAATGACCAACGCTGCAAAACCAGAATAAAAAATATATCTTAGTGCATCTGATTTTTTACCAGTAATGGTACCAAAAAACAATGTGATAATATTTGAAATTTGTCTGAACATAAATAAATCTAAGTTGGTTTGCAATGTTAAAAACCACTACAAAAGTAATTTTTAATATGTATCTTTGAAAGAAATATCGAAATATCTGCTGAAATGATCGATGAAGCATTAAAACTAAACAAAAATAATTAATTTTGACCTATGATAACATCTCGACAACTTTTATTATTTTTATGGTTATTGTTGACTAACATTTTCAACATCCAATCGCTGAAAGCTCAGTTGACCCACATCATTACATACAATATCAAGTATGATGACAAAAATGACAAAGTCAATAATTGGAATGATCGTAAAGAATACATGGTCAAGCAATTGCGTCATTATGATGTCTCTATTTTCGGTTTACAAGAAGCTTTGTTACATCAGTGCGCATATATTGATTCGAGTTTGACTGATTTTACTTACGTCGGCGCAGGAAGAGATGATGGTTTGCAAAAAGGCGAATTTAGTCCAATTTTTTATGATAGCACCAAATATGAAGCCATTCAATCAGGTACTTTCTGGCTATCAGAATCACCCGAAAAACCAGGTAAAAGCTGGGATGCAGCCTTTCCTAGAGTCTGTACCTATCTACTACTCAAAGACAAAAAACTTCAAAGTCGTTTCTGGGTTTTTAACACACATTTTGATCATATAGGTGTGCAAGCAAGAATAAACTCTGCCAAACTAATCACGGAACAAATAAAGATATTCAATCGTGAGAATCTACCTATAATACTCATGGGCGATTTTAATGTGGAGCCACAAGATGTTCCTATTCAGACGATTACCGAATATTTGACAGACGCCTTGACCATTTCTAACAAACCACTGTTCGGACCTTTAGGAACGTTTAATGGGTTTACCCAAAATATTGTGGACAAAAGGATTGACTATTTTTTTACTAAAAAAGTAAAAGTGCATGCTTATGTACATCTAGATGACAAGTTGCCAAACAGCAAACACATTTCGGACCATTTGCCTGTTTTGATGAGTGTTGAAATTCAACATTAAACTTTCAATATGTCTTGAAGATTTACTTAATTTAAAATATATGTAACGTTTGTGGGGCAATCCAAAAAATACTATTTACATTTGGATCTAATTCATAAAAACAGACAATATTAAAATTATATTTTATGCGCCTTACCTACACAATCATTTTTTTTCTTCTTGCTTCATATAGTAACTTATTAAGTCAGTCGGGTAACTCAATATTCGATAATACTTATCTACATGAAATTAAAATTAACTTTGTAGAACAAAACTATTGGGAGATTTTAAATGATAACTTTGGAGATCCCTTTAGTGGGCAAGATGTTGACGACAAACCTTATTTGTCAGGAAAAATAGAAATTGACGGTCAGATTTATGACAAAGTAGGTATAAGATTTAAGGGTTATTCTTCATTTTTTTTCGTGCAAGGTGATAAAAAATCCTTCAAGCTTGACTTTAATGAATTTGTAGAAGATCGCAAAATAGACGGTCTTAGAAAGCTCAACTTGAATAATGGTGTAGGAGATCCTGCATTTCAGAGGGAATTCATTTGTTACAACTTACTTCGCCAGATGGGCATTCCTGCACCAAGAGTCGCATTTGCAAAAGTCTACATCAATGATGAATATTGGGGACTGTATAGTTTGGTCGAACAAATAGATAAATCCTTCTTAAAAGATAATTATGTCGATAATAATGGAGCACTATATAAAAACATAGATTGGTCCACTATGACTTACATTGATGAAAATGAATCTAGCTATCCCGAATTTGAAAAAAAGACATTAGAATCAGAACCTTTTTCCGACCTTATTGAATTAATCAAAAGAATGAATAGTGATAAGAATTCATTTGCCGAAGATTTGGAAGAAGTTTTTTATGTGGATGATTATCTAAAAATACTTGCTGTAGATATCATTACTTCAAACTGGGATTCATATCATTATCATGGTCGAAATTGGTATTTATACAAAGATAGTACTACACAGAAATTTCATTGGCAGCCGTGGGATTATAATTTAGCATTGGGTGGTACATTTGACGGAGGTGATCCATTAGTGCCTTCTGACACAATATGCACATTCAGATCCAAAATAGATTTTGTATTAAATGGAGGAAACGCAACATTGACTGTATGCGATGCAGAACTTTTAAATAATGCATCCGTAAAATGGTTTGTGGATGATGTATTTAAAGCAGCAGGAGTTACATCTATCGTAAATATGCCTAATTGGATCAATAATATAAAAGCTGAATTGACTTATGAAGAAAATGGAGCAGTTTGTTATTACGATTTATCTACAGATATTATTACGCTAGATGATTGGGTTGGGTGCCCATCTACTTCACTTAGTTCTTTCCCTCATGATGTCAACGATTCGAGAGTTCAAGAAATTTTATTTACAACAGATTGCTGTGAAATATGGGATGAAGAGTGTGACGACTTATTAAACAATCTAACTTGTTTTCCAGTTTTTCAAACGATAAATCTAAACATATATCAGGATGAATCTGAAAAAATACTAAATAAGAATCTAATGCAAATCCCTGTTTATCAAAGTAAATATAAAGAGTACATTTGTAATGCCTTCAATCTTCTTACCGTAGAAAATATAATGCCATCTGTAAATCAAAATTTATCATTGATAAAAGACGCCATACAGACAGATCCCAATTACGTGTATTCGTATAACAATTTCAGATATGACATATCAGAAGGAAACAAAACATCTCCGATACCTTCCATTCTAGAATTCATAAATAAAAGGAGAGAAGATGTAAAAGAGCAAATGGTAGCATTGAATATAAATTGTGAATCTCAGTCAATTGATTTGATAGCATGGAATGAAGTAGTCATTAATGAACTAGTCTCATCAAATACAATAGAATCTGGTATAGTAGATGAAAAGGGAGAAAGTGAAGACTGGATCGAACTATATAACAATACAAACAAAGATCTAAATTTGGATGGATACTTTATGACAGATAAAAAATCGGACTTAACTAAATGGGCTTTCCCCTCGAATACTATAATAAAAGCAAATGATTATCTCATTGTATGGGCTGACGAAAACAAAAATGATGGTCCTTTACATACTAACTTCAAACTTTCTAAATCAGGAGAACAGTTGTACATTTCGGATGGCGTGATGTATGTCGATAGCTTAACTTTCTCGTCTTTGGATGACAACGAGTCATATAGTAGGATTCCAAACGGAACTGGTGGATTTGTCAAAAAGAACACAACGTTTGGTTTTGACAATACTAAAATTTCTTCTGTTACTTCCTATAATCTTGATAAAATTCAGGTATTTCCAAATCCAGCAACTGATATATTAGTGATTAAACATCAAAATATCATAACTGAAATAAGTATTTATGATATAATGGGTAAAATTCTAAATACATATTCTTTTATAAATAATAATGAAGCAAAAGTAAATATCTCCAATTTAAATCCTGGGATATTTTTTGTAGAAGTCAGCACAAATGACTATAAAACAATTAAAAAATTCATTAAAAACTAAAGGGAAATGTTTGATCATCAATGCAATAGAATAAAGGTTTATCATTTTATTTGAACTAATGACTTTTCGGAGTGGACTCAAGGTTAGATTTAGTGAACAGAGTTAAGTTGGTTGATTGAAAAATTAAGAGATTGACTTCTTTTTATTTTAATGCCTTAAATATTCATAACCAAATAATAAATTCGTTTTGGCTATGAACATATTTTTCTATTTTTACACCAAATTCATTAAAATCCAACCTTATGAAGCATATTTTTGCCATCACTACCCTATTTTTCTCTATGAATCTTATTGGACAAGACAAACCAAAATGGGATGTAAATAATCCTCCTGGCATCTCCAAAGAAGTTTCTTTTTCTACCAATGAAGGTACTTGGATGAATCTTGATGTCAGCCCTGATGGCAATACGGTCGCATTCGATATGCTAGGAGATATTTATACGATGCCTGTATCAGGTGGCACCGCAACGGCTATACGTACAGGTCTTGCTTGGGAAGTACAGCCAAGATGGAGTCCCGATGGCAAGAAAATATTGTTCACTAGCGACTCTGCAGGTGGAGACAATATATTTCACATGGATGCAGATGGAAAAAATGTAAAACAAATAACCAAAGAAAGTTTCAGATTGCTCAATAATGCCATATGGATGCCTGATGGTCAATACATTATAGCTAGAAAACACTTCACATCTGGCAGATCGCTTGGCGCGGGCGAAATGTGGATGTACCATATCTCAGGTGGCGAAGGCATACAACTGACCAAAAGAAAAAATGATCAGCAAGATGTAAATGAACCAACGATTTCTCCTGATGGGAAGATGCTTTACTACAGTGAAGATGTGTATCCTGGTGGCTATTTCCAATATAATAAAGATCCCAATAGCGAGATTTTTGTGATCAATAGTTACAACATGGAGACAGGCGAAACCAAAAGAGTTACTGGTGGTCCTGGTGGCGCATGCCGTCCACAAATATCAAATAAAGGAGATAAAATTGCTTATGTACGACGTGTAAGAGAAAAATCGGTATTATACGTATATGAAATATCGACTGGAAAAGAATGGGCTATTTATGAAGGACTCAGCAAAGACCAACAAGAAGCTTGGACGGTATTTGGTATATACACAGGCTTTGATTGGATGCCGGATGATAAAGAAATTGTAATCTGGGCAAAAGGTAAAATCGTAAAGATCAATATTGCTGATAAAAAAGCTACGGAAATCCCATTTACTGTCAATGCTAAACACAAACTGATGGAAACCGTTCAGTTTGAAAACAAAGCATATGAAGAAGCTTTTGATGTGAAAGTACTTAGAAATGCAATCACTTCTCCTGATGGTAATAAACTAGTATTCAGTGCATTGGGAAGTTTGTATGTTTCTCAAAATGGCAAAACTCCAGAAAGATTAACGACAGGTACAGACTTTGAAGCAGAGCCACAATTTAATGCAAAAGGTGATCAAATCGTCTATGTCACATGGAATGATGAAAGCTTAGGCAAAATACAAATTTACAATCTGACTACTAAAAAATCAACGGTTGTCACCAAAGATCCTGCCATCTATCGAACACCATCATTTTCCCCCGAAGGCAAGCAAATCGTCTATCGCAAAGAAGGTGGCAATGGTCATCAAGGATATCAATATAATACCAATTCTGGAATTTATACCGCTGATATTAATGGTGAAAATGCCGAATTAATCACACAAGAAGGAGAAAAACCAATGTTCTCATATGATGGATCGGAAATCTATTTTACCACAGGTGGATTTTTGTTTGGTTCAATTGCCAAAGCTTTTAAAAAATATAGTTTCAAAACCAAAAAGACAGAAGTTGTTTTTAATACGAGTTACACCACCAATTTTGTGCCAAGTCCTGATAACAAATGGGTAGCTTTTACAGAATTATATAAAGTGTATATCGCACCGATGCCAAAAACTGGTCAACCTATTGGACTTTCCGCCAAAACCAAAGCTGTTCCAGTTGCACAAGTAGCACGTGATGCAGGTATCAATCTACATTGGTCAGCAGATAGCAAAAGCTTGCATTGGACCCTTGGGAACGAATATTTTACAGAAAGTCTGAATAGAAGATTTCTATTCTTGGAAGGTGCGCTTGACTCAATCCCACCGATAGATACAGTAGGAACAAAAATTAGTTTGACCATCAAAACAGACAAACCAAAGGGAAAAATTGCTTTCAAAAATGCCAATATCATCACTATGGAAAATGATAAAGTCATTAAAAATGGTATCGTACTTGTGGAAGAAAACATCATCAAATACGTGGGTCCTGCATCAGGTGTAAAACTAGATAATAACACCAAAATCATTGACGTCAAAGGCAAAACGATCATGCCAGGATTGATAGATGTACACGCACATCTTGGTGCATTCAGAGATGGCATCAGTCCACAAAAACACTGGGAATATTTCGCAAACTTAGCTTACGGTGTGACTACCACACACGATCCATCTGTCAATAGCGAGATCACATTTGCACAGTCAGAAATGGTCAAAGCAGGTGTACTCACAGGTCCAAGGATATTCTCCACAGGTACGATTCTGTATGGTGCAGATGGAGACTTCAAAGCCGAAATCAATAGTCTCGAAGATGCTAAATCAGCACTCAGAAGAACCAAAGCTTTCGGAGCATTTTCTGTAAAATCATACAACCAACCAAGACGCGAACAACGTCAACAAGTCATAGAAGCGGCTCGACAACTCGGTATCAGAGTTGTACCTGAAGGTGGTTCATTTTTCTATCACAACATGAGCATGGTGGCAGACGGACATACAAGTGTAGAGCACAATATCCCCGTAGCACCACTGTATAAAGACGTGGTTAATTTTTGGTCCAATACCAAAACAAGTAATACGCCGACACTCATAGTGAATTATGGTGGTCTGACTGGTGAATATTATTGGTACCAAAATACAGAAGTGTGGAAAAAAGAAAAATTACTCAAATTCACACCAAGGCCCATTATAGATTCACGATCAAGACACCGTACTATGGTGCCACAAGAAGAGTATGAAAATGGCCACATCTTGACATCAAAGTCTTGCAAAAAACTTGCAGATGCTGGCGTAAATATTAATCTCGGAGCGCATGGTCAGTTGCAAGGTTTGGGTGCACATTGGGAATTGTGGATGTTACAGCAAGGTGGAATGACGAACTATCAAGCCTTAAAAAGCGCCACAGTAAATGGTGCAGAACTACTGGGAATGGAGAAACAAATAGGCACAATCAAAGCTGGAAAACTTGCCGATCTCATCGTCATTGATGGCAATCCGATGGAAGACATCCGCAAAACAGAAAATGTGATTTACACCATGATCAATGGCCGTCTCTACGATACCAATACCATGGATGAAATAGGCAATACCACTAAAAAAAGAACCAAATTTTATTGGGAGTTGGATGGTAGTGGACTCGCCTACCCCTTCCATCAGGAGACCAATGGATTTATGGGTGTGAGATGTGCTTGTGGGTTGTAAGGGGAACTAATTGATTATTGGTTTTCTATTACAAATAGAAATTATATTGCAATTTTCACTTAACTTTCTCCTGCTAAAGGCGTAAAGTGACAAGCAATTTCCGTAAATTCATTTTCATTATATCGAAATTGGAACCAAACTTTTTGTTCCCAATTATATACCAAGAGCCCAATATTTAGATTATTCGACTACAATATACAACATAAATGAGCCGATTAGGTATTTTAATCGGCTCATTTAGCAATAATGCGTAAATCTCAGTTGATTTCTTTCTTTCATAGGAAATTCTCATTTTGCACAAAACTGCCTACTTCTTCTTATACGCATCATGAAATCCTTCCCCATTCATAATTTTATCGATACACTTTTCTATTCTACTGATTCTAGATTGTGGCTGTTTGGGTTGAGAAAAATGAATGATGTAACCTCTCTGTTTTCCTGGTGTGAGAGCATAAAATGCATCTTTTAATGCAGGCAACTCTTCAAACTTTTCAATCAACTCATCAGGCATAGGTTCTAGGTCTTTTTTAAATTCGACTTTTGCCCCACTCTCTTCGATGGCCACCGCTTCTTTTACATATTCTTTGATGGTATCAGATAAATTTGTGACTTGATCAACAGATGTAAATCTTATGATTCGGGCAGATTGCACACTTGGGCCTTGTTGCTCTAATATCTTTTTAGGATCAGAGAGCAACACGCCTTTAAAAAACCCAAACGTCACACAATCTTTAAGCGCTCCAATGATAACGATGTTTTTACCTTGATGAGTATATACGGGTACGCCCCATTTGAGTTCTTCTTTGAGATCGGTTTCGAGCATAATTTGTCTTAGATGCTGCAATTCCAATTGCCACGTTCTGACTTTGCATTTATCAGTGGCATAATAGTCGCATCTACCGCATCCATCGGCTATAAATAGATCTACTTTGGGGTTTAGTGTTGTCATTTGCCTGTAATATTTACTAATCTGCGATCTTCAGGCCTGAAATACCACGAAACTACAACCAAAATCATGGTCAAAACGGAAGGAAATGTGTCTCCAAATGAATCTCTCATGATGATGTGTGAAACAAAAGCGCCAGACATAGCAAAAAAGAATCCTGCATAAGCCCATTCTTTGATCAAAGCATATTTAGGTATCAAAATGGCAATAACGCCTAGGAGCTTCCACACGCCAAGGATGGTAAGTAAGTATTCAGGATAACCCAAATGTTGAAAGTTTTTGACGGCATCTTCCATTTTCATCATTTGAAAAATCCCACCTGAAGTCATTCCAAATGATAGCCATACTGTCGATACCCAATAAATGATTTTGTTTCGTTTTGTCATTTTTATATTAATTTTGTTGGTTAAATAATTCTTCTAATCGATTGTGTGCCATATTGATTCCATACGCAAAAGGAAGTTTGAGCATGTTGTCACGATCTTCTACAGATCTATAGATGATTTTCATAGTGAGTTTACTTATATTTGTGCCAATACTTTCAAATGTCAAAAACTCTAATTGCACAGGAAAAGAAGTATTTTCCATTTCGAATGTCCTTGTTATTTTTTGATTCACTTCAATATCATGAATAGTCCCATTAAATCTATGAACATTGCCCAATGGATCTGTGGTTTCGAAAATATAAGATCCATGATTATGACTATCAAGTTTTATGACTTTAGTGCCCATCCATTGTGCTATCAAATCTTTTTCGACATAAGCTTTGAAAAGTAATTCTAAGGGAAGATTAAATTGCCGAGTAATGACAATTTCTTGTTTGTTTTCAGCGGCTTCGACGTGCGTTTTTTGTTGCATAATTACAAATTATTGGCTTGATAATTTTGCATTACAGATTCTAAAGCATCAAATCTTTGATCCCACATTTGTCGAAAAGGTTCTATAAAATCTGCCACTTCTTTCATTTTTTGAGGATTGAAATGATAGTGTACTTCCCTACCCTGTTGTTCTTGACGCAATAATTCACATTCAGTCAATATCTGTAAATGCTTTGATACAGTTGGCCTCGATGAATCAAAATTAGCAGCGATAGCTCCTGCTGTCATACTTTGTGTAGCCAGTAAAAGAAGGATCGCCCTACGAGTAGGATCGGCCAAAGCTTGAAAAACATCGCGTCTCAAATTCATCTGATTGTATTATGCATTTAAATGAACCAATAGCTAAATGAAGCTATTTGACTGCAAATATAAATGAAGTCATTTGACTACGCAAGTATTTTGAATAAAATTTTTAATTTTTCTCTAATCCTATCTTACAGAAATGGCTTTTACAATTAAAATGCCCAACAAACATTTCATTGAAAGTTGTATTGCATTATCCTACCAGAACTTTAACACATATCCTTGTCTTAAACAACCCTGAAAATGGCTAAATTACACCCGATACATTATATGATATTCATTTACTTTTGCATTTCAATGAACAAGGAAGAAAATTCTCTTGTTCAAAAATTAAATTTGATTTAAAACAATCTAAATGATGGATGATTATTTATTTGAAAATGATATTCTGATCGCTTGCAAAAGAGCTAGTCGCTTTCCTGAAGGTGTAGCAGAAGCTTTCGAAACACTGCATGCCATTATCCCTTTTTCGACCGATAGAAAATTTATGAGTTTCTCATGGATGACTTGTGAAAAAGAGATTATATATTTAGCTGGTGCTGAAATATATGATGGAGAATCATTTCCAAGTCTAGAAAATATTACCCTTAAAAAAGGAAAATATCGAGGTAAAGTTATTAAAAATTTTATTGACAAAATCCCCCAATTGGGCCAGCTTTTCCAAGAGTTATGCAGAGACCCAGATTTAGATAAAGAAGGATATTGTGTAGAATGGTATTTTAATGAAACAGATGTGAAATGCCATGTAAAACTTATAGATTAATTCAAACGGACCATGATAAATAATAACCTTAGAAAACATTTAGCTTGTGCTTTTTCAGATGGCAAATTTTCAAAAACTTACACATATTTACATGAAAATGTACTTTGGAATGTCGTAGGAGAGAATGAATTTATAGGCAAACAAGCTGTCATAAAAAGATGCGAAGAAGTTGCTGCTTATTTTGCATCTGTAACGACCAATTTTATCACACACCACCTCATCTCAGAAGGAAATATGATAGTGATTAATGGTAGCGGGGAGTTTTTAAGAGATGGTATAAGAGTTTCATTGATCTCAGCGAGTGAATGGTATGAGTTTGATGATGATGATCAGATCGTTAAGATTAATTCTTATTGTATCCCAGAAAAATAAAAAAATATCCTAAAAATCAATTAATTTAGTAGTTTTTTACATCTTTTAAAACAAAAATAATGATCAGAAAAGTTTATCGAGTAAGCATCAATGCACCTAAAGAAAAATGTTCTGATTTTATGTTAGGGCTTTCCGACATAAGCACGTACGAACAATGGACTGCCATCTTCAACCCAACATCGACATACGATGGATCATGGGAGAAAGGAAGTAAAATTAAATTTATAGGTGTAGGAGAAAATGGCAAAAAAAGCGGTATGGTATCAAGAATTGCAGAGCATATCCCGAATGAATTTGTGTCCATAGAGCATTATGGAATCTTCGAAGATGATGTAGAAATCACCGAAGGTCCACAAGTGGAAAGTTGGGCAGGTGGACAAGAAAATTACACCTACCAATCTGATGGAGATGCCACTAAAATCACTGTAGAAGTAGATGTGACAGATGACCATGCCTTATGGTTTGACGAAAATTATCCTTTGGCTTTAGAAAAATTGAAAGAAGTGATAGAGAATGC
>Ga0075154_10002916_pt1 | contig 10993 bp, 8 predicted proteins | sample JI71714BDNA_FD_70965 | JGI IMG/M metagenome (GOLD analysis project Ga0075154, IMG submission 70965) | Wastewater effluent complex algal communities from Wisconsin, to seasonally profile nutrient transformation and Carbon sequestration -... | ecosystem: Engineered > WWTP > Effluent > Algae... | reverse complement strand
CTGTATATAAACCGATGAGATAGTATCCGTTTGCAAGCGATGAAACATCCAATGTTGTTTCGGATGCGTTAATTGTGCCGGTTGAAATGGTTTTGCCCTGGGCATCCAGGATGACAAAACGATTGGCTTGTGTGCCTGAAATATTGAGAGAATGAGATGCCGGATTGGGGAAAATAGATACCGGATTCACATCTGTTTCATTAATGGAAGCCCCGGTTAAATCAATCACAGGGAAAATGGCAAAATCAATATCGAGTGTCCAGGCATTTTTGATGGTATTCCATTTGCCGTTCCATTTCTCCCAGCTGTAATCGGTTATGTTTACTTTGGTATCCGAAGATCCATAAAGAGCGACCGTATCGCGCGGATGCATCAGATCCATAGAAAATCCGGCTACATAATTCTGCGTCATCAGCATAGCTTGAGGCAAGGCAAAATAATTAAGTCCGGCGGCAAACGTAATGCCTACATTTAAATCAGAGAGCAAAACCGTGTCGGCAGCCATTACCGTACCGGGAACCAGGCGGGCCAGACCGTTTACGTTATTTACGGAGTCTTTTTTATAGAGTTTAAAAATAACCGAAGAAGTGTCTCCTCCCGTATTTTTATCTTTCAGGGCAAACCAAAAAATGAATCCGTTGAGCAGATAAGTCTGGGTAAACTTTACCTCCTGGGCTTTTTCACGGTCCAGGTATGCGTTTGTACCATTCATCCAGCCGCCAACCGGAGCCTGGTAAAGCGTTGGATCTAAATCAAAAAAGTTGTGATAAAGCGTATCCAGAATGGCTTTTTCTGAAGGAGCATCCGTAATAAATGCCGGATAAGCAGGTTCTCCGGCTATTTTCTGTGCTGAAACAGTTGAGGCAGCTGCGGCCAAAAGAACAAAAAAGAAAAGATATCTCATACCGTGTTTATCGCGTAATAATCAATTTTTGAACATGTGTTCCCGTAGCGTATTTCAGTATGGCGAAATACATTCCGGGAGCCAAAGGTAAGTAAACGGATTTACCCGGTTCCGAAGTATGCCAAACTGTTTTTCCGGCCATATTTAACAGGTTTATTTCCAAAAATGGCTCGCTACTCTGAAAATATCCCGTTCCGGGATTCGGATATAATTCGGGGAACGGAACCAGCTCCATATCGCTGAGGGAAGCCGTTTCCGTGGTAAGGAAGATATCCATATCCCAATTTTGGATGTAATTGCGACTATCAGTGAGGGTATCAAAGCCCGGCAGCGTGTCACATTCAAAGAAGATATCATCACCGTTAAAAGCGGGTAAAACCTGACCAAACTCTTTGCGGTAAGCAAATGAATTCGGATAATACGCCGATAATAAAGCCCGCTTTTGGGAGGGAAGGGCTTCACATATACCATCATAAACATAACCGGTCCAGAGTGTAAGGGTATCCTGGGCCGGACCTTTGTAAAACAGGTTCAGGCTAAAAGAAGCATAAGGCAGATAAAATCCCACCGGAATATTCAAATAAGCTGCCGATGCGTAAGTGCTGCCGGGAGCCTGTGAAGTGGTGAAAATAAGGGTATCGCGCCAATAGGTATTTTCACCGGGGAAAACACCGTTGAAGGTTCCGGCCAATCCAATAATCAGCGTATCCGCCGATCCGGAATGGTTTACGTGATTCAATTTAATACGGATGGAATCCATGCGAAAAACCGAAAAATCGGCCAGGGAATAGGTAAAACCCGTTAATAAATCCGGAAAAGTATCACATACCACGGATACCATGGCCAGTGCCGCAGAGTCGGCATGGGAGTTGAGCCTGTAAGGGGCATAATCGTACGTACCGGGATTTTCGGAAGCTTCGCTGCTATTGTAATTCAAATGAATGGGCAAAACGGCACCCTGACCATGCACGGCAATAGACAACCAAACAAAACATAAGGCAAAAATAGGCCTTAACACGGTTTTAAACATGGGTGCTAAGTAACAAAAAAAGGAGATTATAAATAAACCAAAGTACGCTATTGAGTCTATCTAATCTCTATCTTGTATACATCCGATTCAGGAGTAACATGAACCAAATCAACAGCTCCTTTCCTCCCCTTTCTGTCGTATACCCAAGTAACGCGCTTACAGGGCGATGCTCCATCAACAAAAGGAACATACTTATTTAATGTATACGAATACGTTATCCAAGTTACGGTGGTTTCTGTAAGCACCCCATTGTACCCAATAAAGCCACATGTATCAACACTTTCGTATGGAACCCGGTATTCAACGCCATCTACCGAATAATAACTTGCAGCATGAAAAGGGTATTCGGCATGTGCTAAGTGATCCCCATCCATCATGCCAAAAGCAATTCTTACCGATTGATTGGGCATGTACTTGGTTATAGTATCCATTCTATTGATTCCATTTTTTGAATAATGGGTTATTTGTCCTTTAAACTCGGGTGGCGTTTTTTTTCGATCGCAACCATAGAATATTGCTAAAGAAAAAAATAAAAATAAGTAATAATAAATTCGTTTCATAAGGTATAAGATTATTAAATCACTTCTCCCGTTTCCTGAAAAAAGGCTTCTCTATGGAATACTTAAAAACATATTGGATGCCGAGATTCAGATTAACACGTATAGGCAAAAACGGGTAGATGACTTCTCGATTTTTGTAGGAGGAACCACCATTGCCAAAGGATCCGGTTTCATAGGCCTCTACAAAACGATAGTTTATGTCCGGCTCAACAAAAAATACCCAATTGGGTTTTAACACACGACTATACCGCAGGCCCAGGCGCGCATATCCATTGAGCTTAAAACGGCCGTTTGAGTTAGCCTCAAAATTTTCACCGTTTGCCAAGGTACCCCTACTCTGGTATTTACCCGGAATAATCATACCTATTCCGCCGCCCAGAGCCACATTGTTCTTTCCGTCGGCATAGATTTTACCATACACATTAAACGGAATATGGTGCTGATGCAAGCGTATACGCTCCCGAACTACACCTTGGCCGGTATTAAATGTTACATCCCATTGCGAAAACAGAAAACCATAACCCAGCTGAATAGCCACCGGGCCGGTAAACCAGGTAAATGCCAAACCCGTTTGCCCGTTTTGGTGAGACTGAAATTTGGCAATATCAGACCGTTCCATAAACGAATTAAAAACGGGGGTATATTTAAGTTCTACCGCCTGTGCAATAAGTAGCCTTGAAAGTGGGAACAACAAAAAGAAAATGGTTAATTTCTTATGCATAACTATAAATGATATAATTAAAACATAATTAAGTAGTATCAATCTACTTTTACAAAATAATTTGTAATCTCAGGAACAGATCCCCCATCTTCTACTGGCAAAAACGGCGGGAAACGTAGATCCATAATTATTCGCTCAGTTCCATCACATCTAGTGTAAGTAATATCATTGAATGCTTCAGTATCTAAAAAGCAAGAACATTCAGTGCAGGTTAAATCAGTTTTCTTCAAATCATACGTTACTTTTACAATGTTGTTTTCATAACAAACTAAAGTTCCATTTCGTTTAATCTTAATAGAATAAGTATCAGGATAATCAACTGCATATACAAAATGATCTAAATATAAGGTTTCAAGGCCCAAGTAATACAAGTCATTTTTCTTTGTCTTTTCCCATTGCCAAGTGCCTACATAATTTGACAAATCACCATACATAGGCGTTTTGTCGCAGGCAAAAAGTAAGATAACTACAGAAAACAGAAATAACATTGCCTTTTTCATAATTTGACAATCTTAAATAATTTCTTAACTCCATCAGCACCAAATATAGAAAACACGTACACGCCTGATGGATAGGCTGAGATGTCCATTTGAGTTCTTTTTCCATCTAGTTTTCCATCCATAATTAACTTTCCTGATAAATCTGACAATGTCCAAAAATAGTTAAAAGATTCATGACTAATAATATCAATGAAAAAAATACCATCTGTTGGATTTGGTGAAATATTAAAAGATAAAGTTTGATAATCGTCTGCATTCCTATTAAGAGAATTTTCAGCAGATAAAAAGACCGATGAAGACATTTGATTGTAAAAAACAGAATCATTTTGAATCAAAAACCTTGATTCCTCAGAAAAGGGACGTACCTTAAACGCCATTATAGGTCTAATCCCATCAAACAAACTCCAATTTTGCCAACCATTAATTTTTGCAGTAAGCATAGGGAATTCAATATTTAAAAAACCTTGAAATAAATTTGAAATTTGAAAATCAGAATAAATGAAATTCCCAGAAACGGGATCAAACCAATCAATCCAATACCATTTGCCTAATCCCATATCAGGAATTATTAATTTATCCTCTGAATTATAAACTACGGTCAGAGGAATTGAAAAATTGTAGTTAGTATTACTTCCTTCTTTTATATATTCTAAAAATTTCAAATCGTTTATAGTAGCGTTGTTGCAAACATCATTTCCATTGAAAGTTTTTTGAGTGAAAAAATTATAAGTATTATTTAAAATTACTCCCTCGGCAAATTTATCATTTTGATTAACACCTTTCATACAAAATAAATCAACTAATCTATCTTCCCTTGTCGAAGTTAAAGGTTGCCATGTGTATCCATTATGATTACGGAAGTCGCTACTTGATAAAAAAGTTTTGAGATTACCATATAGTCCTATATGATCTGGGAATGTCAAATGAAATTGATAGGGCCAACTTGTAGTTAGTGCCATTCCTGTGAATGGAGGAACCCACATATTTTTATACCATTCTGAAAAGTTATCGCAATCTGTATATTTTGAGAATGTAATTTCACTATTAATAAGTGGCTTGTTTAAATTCTGGAATACTCTATATTTTTTGATGTAGCTATCCCAGTCATCATAAAATCTTAGAAATCGATTTGCCTTATAATCACCATTATTAAACCCAATATAATCTACATAAGGAGAATGATATGATGAATCACCTAATTCAATTTTATTTGCATCCCCAGCATAACTTACACCCATCAAATGCTCATTAAGTCCTAAATCAACCTTTAGATACTTTAGAAGTTCATTATTCCATTTATACAAATTTTTAGGCACTACTGAAGGGAATTGTTCGTAGGATTTAGGTCTACTTGTAAAATTTAAATAATCCGGCCAAATAGCACCTGATTGTGTATCAATAATTGACCAATTACCTCCAGCTGCTGGAACATACTGAGCATTAAAACCCTGACCCAAGTTATTGGATTCACTGCTCATCTCTAATAATCCGATATTGGGGCTGTAACCATATCTTGATAATATATATCTTAATCTATTTTTAGCAAACCTTTTAGCAGTTGAATTAGTAAGCATATCTTCAGGGTAATCTACACCTGGAATGTTATTGTAACAATAAGGAATATCAGAATTTGGACCACCTCCTTCCCAATCCCAATTGAACATACCATAAACACTAAATGTTTCCACTCTTGTGTGCAAGGCCATATCCATTGTTATCAACAAATCAAGATCATGACATTGTTCTAAAATCCGATCCATTTCCCAAGCCAATTCCATCCTATCATAATAATTTCCAAGCTTCTCAAATTCAATCTCCAACCCCCACTCATTAAAAAGAATCCTAAAATAGTTACTACCACCTTCCTTAACTTTTTCCAATATTTTTTTGTACATCCTATATGACTTAACTGGCGAAAATTTATTATCATAAGCTTCAATAGAAAACTGTCCTTGACTGTAAAAGGGCATATCAGAACAATAACTGCTTACGCAGTCAGGGTAGGCATGCACTTGGCCGACGGGATAGTAAAACTCTCCATCACGCTCAAAATAACGTCCATCGCTTGACACTTTTAAAAATCCAGGGGTTGAGGATTCTATAACAGAAAAATAATAATTTTCTGTCGTAAAAATACCCACATTACTAATGTTGATGAGAAAACTAACGTACCACTCCCCTGTTTCTTGTGGAGAGTACCTTAACCTAAAATAATCATCTAACAATATTTCATCCCTATGCCAATCAATTGATTGACCAGAAGTATCCAAACTGAATTCTCTATAAAAAAAACCATATTGATACCCTTTGGTAATCCAGGCATTACTATTATCCTTTCTCTTAAATGTTGCTTTTATATCAACATCAAGCGGATCAAATGGATTTAATTTTTGAGTGTTGGGGACATCGTTTACAAAATTCAATATACGGTTTTCAACTAATTCTGGCAGACCGATACTAAATTCCAATTTTTCGTTTTTCGGGACACTTAAAGAATATGGACTTATCTGGATAATTTCAATAGGTGAAGTCTCTATAATTACTCTGCTAGCTGCTGCTAAACCTGGAAATAAATAGGATTCGCCATCAATTTTTACAGAGGTAGCAGAAAGAATATCATAATTAGTTGGAGAAATTTGTCCACCACCTGCAACAACACCATTCAAATCAACACAATTATAGTAGCTCAAACCTGCTGGATTCTGGTTTATTACGCTTTGATTAACCAATATACAATTTTGCCCCAGCGTCAATACCCAACTTTGCAAAAAGCAAATTATAAATAATAAAATAATTTTCATAAAAGTTGATTAGTGGTTAAGCATTTTTTTCAATTCAGCATTCTCACTTTCCAAAAACTCCATTTGTTTTTTTAGTGAAATAACATGTAAATAAAGTTGTTCAATCTTTTGTAATAACAATGCATCATTTTCTGCCAGATTCCTTCCAAGAGAAGCTTCCTGTTCCGAAGGCACTCCAACAAGTGTGCAGTTATCCTGAATAGAACGCTCTTCATCTTCTAAAGTAGGATTATTTTCAGGAGCATAAAAAACAAAATCTGCCCAATTTTGCTGAGTCGCAATAAAACCTTGGGCTACCACATTGCCTTTAACAGATAAACGTACTGAATTATTGGAATTTGGGGCTGCCGCTTCCATATAATTTTGGTAAAGAGTATTTTCAGCACCAATACGTACTTGACCAGTTGGCATCAAACGCAAAACAGTTAAATCCGTCGATCCTGATGCTCTCGCATCGAAAGTGAAATCAAGCGGAACGGACATATCATCTACACCATTTAAACGAGAAGTCCAATATATTTTTCTGCTGGAATTGGAAGAAATATCAATACCGAGAAAATTGTTATTGTTGCCAATATTGCTTGGCCCGTTAAACTGAACTAAGGGCATGAATGTTACAACACCTGTAGAGGAAACTTGAATTGGAGTTTGATTTGCAATTGGATTGAATAAGCTAAACGAAGTACCACCAACCAAGTGCCAATATGAAGTTATAGTAGGAGATACGGAAGTAGTATGCTCAAATCTAATTACAGGAGGAATATTGTTTATAGAGGCAGGAACTCCATTTACAAACTGAATATCTTGGTGAAACTTTAATGTTAATCTTTGACTTGGCGTTGTAGTGCCGATACCTATAAAATTCCCATTACTACTTTGGTTAATAATTGAGGTTGTAACTCCACTTATATTTGGATTTCCAGAGGTATTAGACCTCAAAATTGGATTTTGCGCATTTAATTCTGCAAAAAACAAATTTACTAAGAAACAGACTAAGATTGAAAGATTTTTTTTCATAGTTTGGTATAATTAAATATACTCAAATCTACAAAATATATTTTTACACCCAAATTAAATTTTATAAATATACATTAAAATGTCAATTGTAAAAAAAAATGGCCTTCTTTCAAGAAGGCCATTTTTTAGCTGTTTAAAAATATACCGTTATTTAACAACGCTCAATTTTTGAGTATGAACCTGATTGTTCACTTTCATAGACACGTTATAAAAACCGGCGGCTAAATCAGAAGTGTTTAACTCGTAATTATTGGTACCGACAGTTTGTCCTTTTAATGAGATCATACGTACTTGTTTACCAGACATGTCAGTAATCAAGAAATCAACATCGCCCGGTGTTTTAAGCTCATAACTAATAGTTGTAGATGCGTTAGCCGGGTTTGGCATAAAGCTATGAATCGCAAAACCAAGGTTATTTAAGTTTTCGATACTCAATGTATTTGTGTAAGTAACTTTTGCCCACATTGCTGCGCTAGCAAACCATAGAGAAATATTTGCAGGTGTAGCTGAATTCACTGAAGTAGTCCCCCAAACATATGGAGCAATTCCACTAGCACCACCGTCATCTTTTAAATATCCAAAAACTATCAATGAATCTGCAATGTCAAAATCTTGAGTTGTACAGCGAATTACAAAACTACCAGAATTTGATGTTAGAGGTAATTCAATACCAACCGCTTCTGACCATTCAACACCTGATTCAGCCGGAGTGCCATCAGCAAAACCATTAGGAGAAAGAGATGTTGTGGTTGTAATTGTATCAGCCCAATATACAGTATTATTTGGCCCTTGCACTGGCGGAATTCCTTGGAATGTATAGTTCTGACCACCAGTTAATGAAAATATAATTTTATTCGCATTACCTGATGTATTAGAATGTGCAAAGAATGCAAATAATGAATCTATTCTGATAATTGCATTGGCAGCTGTTGGATCAGCCTCATAATAAGTATTAACAATATCAGCGTAATCTGTAAAACCCCAATATGGACGTAAAGCAACACCTAAATTTAGTCGAATAGAATCTATAGGCTGTGCTTGACTGCTAACACGAAACTGCACATAGAAACCATCTCCACTGGGTACAAAATTGTCATCAGTGTTCAGAGCAGAATAATCAACATAATAGCTAATATTTTCTGCCTTGTCCATGTTTTTTTCTAGAAAATTCAACTGAACTGGAGTGTCAATATAATTAGACTCACCAGCAGGGTCTGCCTTAATAGATTGGTTAATACCACTCAACCCAGATACTTGAGAGAATGCCGCTATCGAAGAGAAAGCAACAAATCCACTTAATAAAACTTTTTTCATTACAACTGTTTTAATGTTTGTTCAATATTTGCAAAGAAAGGAAATCAAACCCTAAAATGCCAAACAAATTTCGTTAAAATTCTACATCCAGCTATTGACAATTTGCCGCATTTGTGGACAACTAAACGGCATAAAATCAAATCAAATCACTAAATATCAACTACTTAAATATAATTCTATCAAGCTCATTTTGAACTTAAGCCTGCGCTTTAGGGCCTCCAAAATTCATGGGAATGGGTGGCATCTGCTCGGCTTCTTTAATCACACCGTGAACCGATTCGTACTTAGCCACATTCTCTCCCAAGGCCATCAGCAGGCGCTTGGCATGCTGTGGGGTGAGTATAATACGACTCTTTACCCTTGCTTTGGGCACACCGGGCATCATCTTCACAAAATCAATCACAAACTCGGCATTGGAGTGCGTAATAATAGCCAAATTGCTATAAATCCCCTCCGCAATCTCTTCAGAGAGTTCAATACTCATCTGGTTTTCTTCGTTTTCTTGCATATCGCTCTTTTCTCCTTTTTAAGTAATACAACTAGGAACAATGTCCATTTTTCAAATGTATGAAAATTATGGGGTGATTTGGTAATTTGGTGGTTTGGTGATTTACTCCATGCCCGTAGCCTTCTACCTAAAAACCATTAATCAATTGACAAAAGATTAAGGAACAAGGATAAAGGACGGCCATTCACCCACATATTAGCCCTAATTAGTCTAGGAGCACAGCGGTCCGATTGCTTCGGACTTGGCTCTTGACTCTTGCAGCGCAGCGGTCTAAATAACAAACTATTGCCTATTCCCCGATAGCCATCACTACCATGTAAAAAAAATGCCGGCATTTTGCCGGCATTTTTCAATTGTATAGAAGAACTTACCCTATAATAAGGCTTTCTCTTTTTTACTTCTGGCAGGAGCTGCAGCAGCAGATTCCATGTCTTCTTTGGAAGCTACGATGATTTGTTCGTAGCTGCGGGTTCCGGTTCCGGCTGGAATCAGGTGACCAACAATTACGTTCTCTTTCAAGCCTTCCAGGTTGTCGATTTTGGCTCTTACGGCTGCTTCGTTCAGTACTTTGGTAGTTTCCTGGAACGATGCGGCAGAAATCCATGAATCGGTTTGGAGTGAAGCACGGGTAATACCTTGCAGGATCTGGCTGGCCGTAGACGGAACCGCATCACGGCTTTGCACCGTATTGAGATCCTTACGTTTAAGCACAGAGTTCTCATCACGCAGGCGGCGGGCGCTTACGATCTGACCCGGTTTCAGGTTCTCTGAATCACCGGCATCCACCACAACCTTCATTCCATAAAGCTTGTCGTTGGTTTCCATGAACTCAAACTTGTTAATCAGCTGGCCTTCCAAGAACATGGTATCACCTGAATCTTTGATAATCACTTTTTTCATCATCTGACGAACGATTACTTCATAGTGTTTATCATTGATCCGTACACCCTGCATACGGTAAACCTCCTGAATTTCATTTACCAGATACTCCTGAACCTGTGTAGGTCCTTTGATATTCAGAATATCCGTTGGCGTAATGGCACCGTCTGTTAAAGGCTGTCCGGCTTTAATAAAGTCGTTCTCCTGAACCAGAATGTGTTTGGCCAATGAAACCAGGTATTTTTTCTGCTCGCCTGTTTTTGATTCAACGATAATCTCGCGGTTACCACGTTTTACCTTACCCATGCTTACAATACCGTCAATTTCAGATACGGTAGCGGGGTTTGATGGATTACGCGCCTCGAACAATTCTGTTACACGTGGCAGACCTCCCGTGATGTCACCCACTTTACCGGATGATCTTGGGATTTTAACCAAAATGGTACCGCCGATAATTTTCTTACCGTTCTCCACAATTACGTGCGAACCGGCCGGAATGTTATACGTACGCAACACTTCTTTTGATTTGGCATCTACCACTCGGATTGCCGGGTTTTTCGTTTTATCACGACGCTCGATGATTACTTTTTCGGTAATACCGGTCTGCTCGTCTACTTCTTCGCGATAGGTAACGCCATCTTCGATGTTTTCAAACTCAACGATACCGTCAAGTTCCGAAACGATTACGGCATTGTATGGATCCCAATCGCAAATCAGATCTCCGCGTTTCAGCTCATCGCCTACTTTTTTGTAAATTTT
>Ga0075154_10002915_pt1 | contig 10996 bp, 11 predicted proteins | sample JI71714BDNA_FD_70965 | JGI IMG/M metagenome (GOLD analysis project Ga0075154, IMG submission 70965) | Wastewater effluent complex algal communities from Wisconsin, to seasonally profile nutrient transformation and Carbon sequestration -... | ecosystem: Engineered > WWTP > Effluent > Algae... | reverse complement strand
CCCAGCGCGGCGGTGGCGGTGGTCAGGATCAACTGCGCGTCCGGGCCGGGATAGAGCGTGAGCTGGGCGAGGACGTTGAACGGCACCAGCTGCGCCGATTGCACGGTGACCCGGTCGGTCAGCGGGCGGACTTCATCCCCAGCCAGCAAGTCGCGCACGATCGCCAGCAGCGCGGGCGAGGCGGTGCCGTTACCCAGGCGCGACAGGATCGACACGGTGACCTCGCCCGGGCGCGGGCTGACAGCCGAGGCATCGAGCACATCGCCATCGGCGGACAGGGCATGGTAAACATAGGCGCTGGCAGGCCCGGCGACCGAGTAGGAATCGGGCGCCAGCAGCACGCGGCGGCGCAGATCGTCGTCGCTTTCCATGATCGCAGCAGGAACCAGCGGCGGATTGGCAGGCGTGATCACCCGCCGCACCACGCCGAACACCGCTGCCAGATTGTCGAGGTCACCGCCCCGCGCATAAGCGATCATCACGCTGCGCGCGGTGTCATTGATCCGCTGGCGCAGCACCAGTTCGGCATAAGCACCCGTTTCCAGCAGCTTGATCGCCGGATCGCTTTCCACGAAGGCCGTGAACTGGGGGTAGAGCGCGAGGAAATCGGCACGGCGGCGGGTGTAAATCGCCTCGAAGCTCAGCGCTTCCACCACGTCAGGCGGGGGCAGCCGCGACAGATCAATCGCGGTCGAGCTGGCGCTGGTGAAGTTGAGCGGGGTGCTGGCCATGCCGTCACCTGCCTGCCACGCGCGCGCGAAGGGAAGGGTGTGGGCGGGTGGAAGGGGCTTTAACCGCTACGTCAAGCTCATCGCTCGAACAGTTCGGAGACCACGTCGAGCACCAGATCACGATCGGCATCGCTGAAGCCGAGCAGGCGGCGTTCGGGGAAGCGGGTGAAAACCTTGGTACCATCGGGCGCGCGGCCGACAAAGCCCCGCAGGCCGAAATGGTGTTCGCTCGCCACCTTGGCAGCACCGCCGACGGGGGCGATTTCGACGCTGTCGGGCGAGGCCGTGATCCTGAAATTGCGCGCCAGGCGCAGCTTGCGGAACATCTTGCCGCCCGCCTTGCGCCGCACCCGGCCGCGCTGGTCGAGCCGCGCCTTGCGCTTTTCCATGGGCCCGCCGTCGGGCTCCACATTGCTGGCGATCCGTTCGAGGTTCGATTTGCGCAGGGCCTTGCCCAGCTTCATGCCCGCGCGCTTGCGCTGGGCAGGTGACAGCCCTTCAAGCACCTGGCCGAACCACTGGTCCAGCGCGGCCAGCGCATCGCTGTCGTAGTCAGCCACGCTAGAAATCCGTCTCGATGTAAAGCGAGGCAATGTCGATCGCAACAGCGCTGGCGGTGGCGTTGTTGCTCACCCAGGCAAGCCCGCCCGAAAGGAAGGTGGAGGCCGCAGGCAGCACCGCCGCGCCGCCGGTCAGCGTGCCGCTGGCGACGTGGCCGGTGTTGATCCGGGTCACCTTCCAGTGGCAGGTCTGCGCGACATCGGCCGGGGAATGCAGCTCAAGCTCGTAAAGATCGACGTTGACGGTGTTGGCCGGGAAGTTCGCCCCCAGCGCAATCGGAGCCTGCGCCGCGCTGCCGCCTGAAAACAGCGAAAGCGTGGTGTCCGCCGCCCCGCGGCCGATGCCAATGCAATTGTTGAGGGTGGCAGGTTCGACATTTGTCGGCGCACCGGCCTGCCGCATGCCGATGAAGGCGCGGGCATCGGCGGTCAGCGCAGAAAAGCCGAAGCGGATTATCAGGCGGAACCCGCCCAGCCCCGCACCATCGCCCAGCGTGAACTGCGCCGCCGCGTCACGCGCACCGGCCAGCGACCCAGCGGTTGCAGCCGAAGCATAACCGATGCGGCGCGTGCGGGTGAACATGTTGGTGGCGGCCGGATTTCGCGCGGTGGCTGTTCCCAGATTGCTGGGTGCGGGAAGGCCATCGGTGGTGACCACGGTGCCGCTGCCCGCCGGATTCCAGCGCCCGATCTTGCCCCGTCCAAGGAAAGGTTGAAACGTGCCGTCAATCCCGCCCGGCCCGTTGAGCGCATGCGCGGTCTCGCCCAGCGCATCGGTCATGTAGAGATCGAAGCCTGCGCCAACCCGAACCGCATAGAGCGTGTCGGGTTCGAGTTGAGCGGGCAGCGCCGCCACGACCTTGTCGATGCGGAAGGTCATCGCGGCTTACCAGGCCGCCGTGCCGGAACGGACATATTCGCGCCCGGAATAGGTGAAATCGCCGTCTTCGTTCTGGCCGATCTGATCGAGCTGGGTCTTGTTGGCGTGGCTGTGTGCAGCGGCGACCGCACTGTCGATCGCCGCGGCCGAGCTGGTCGGGCGGCCAGTGATGTTGGCCCATTGCAGCGCCAGATCGAGGCTTTCGGCCTCGCTGATCTTCACAAAGGTGCTGGTGTCTGCCCGGTAGATGTAGGTTGCAGCGCCGCTGGCGACGGTGGGATCGCCGGTTGCATCCAGCACCATCACCTGCGTGTTGGTATCCAGCGCCAGCGCGTTGCGGGCGGCGATGTTGGCCACCACCATGATCGCGCCAACGCCGGCAAGGCGGGTGTCGATCAGCGCCTCGATGTCGGTCTGGGTCAGCACCCGGCGGGCGACGGCGGTATTGCCGGTGACATAGACCTCCACCTTGTCGCTGCCGGTGGCGACCAGATAGACGGTGTTCGCCACAAGCTGGCCGGGAAGCGCAGTGACGCGGGCAATTGCGAATGAAGCCATGGAACGTCCTTACCAATCGGTCATGAGGAACTGGGTGCCGTCGCCTTCGGATGGCGGGGGCACGGTGATCGAGCCGAGCACGTAATCGCCCAGCAGTGGCGGGAACGCCGGGCCGCTGGGCGGCATCAGCTGCATGTCGAGCAGCACGCCTTCCAGATCGGCGATGGTTTCGGAAAGGCCGGTCCCGTCGTCGAACAGGGGGTCGGGTTCATCGAGATAGGTCACGCTCCACCCGCCGCCCTGCAGCGGCTCGACCGCGATGTTCTCGGTCAGGTTGATGGTGAACAGGATGTCGGCGGTGGTGAGATCGAGGATGTCGCTTTCGAACTGGAAGCTGTCGCCATTGGGGGCGAGCAGGTTGGGCTGGTTGACCCGCAGCCAGCGGGTGATCGCCAGCGCGATGATGGCGATATCGGTCTTCGCTTCCTCGATCAGGACGGACAGCGGGTATTGCAGGGCAAAGCCGTGGGTGGCTGTGCCGCGCGCCCGCACCGCGCCGTTCTCGATCCACAGCTTCAAGCGCGCGGGTTCGTTGCGCAGCTCGGGGATTGCTGCGGTGAGCGCGTTGCGGAGAGACTTGGCCTTGCTCATGTCCTGTCCCTCAATCCCACAGCTTCACGGTGGCGCGCTTGGCCGGGCTGGCGGCGGCACCGGCCATGTCGGGCAAGGTCACCTGCGTGCCGCCGGGCAGCTGCGGGCCGAGCGCGGCGAGGTGGGGGTTGAGGTCGTAGGCCTGCTCGGTCACGCCTTCGGTGCGGCCCAGCACGCGCCAGCAGATCGCATCGAGCGTTTCACCCTGCTGTGCGGTGGCAATCATGGTCAGATCAGCTCGACCCGCTGGCGCTGTGCCAGGGAAGCGCCGGCAGCGTCGACCGCGCCGATCGCGCGCAGATCGGCGACGGCGTCGTAAGCCTTGGTGCGGTAGATGCCGGCGGCGTCGCGCTTTTCCTCGTTGCGGTCGATCGCTTCGTCGGTGGCGCTGACATCGATATGCATGTCGGCCAGCTCGGCGGCGGCGTAGAAGGTGACGATGCGGTGCCAGATCAGCACGGCGCGGTTCTTGCCGTTGATTTCGTCCTCGGTCACGGCGGCGAGATTGGCTGCGCCTTCGAGCGCACGGGCGGTGCGCCAGGCGAACATGTCGCGCAGCCCGGACAGGATGCCGCCCTCGATCGCCTGAACCAAGCGCTGGTCGGTGACCGCGCCTTCGCCAAGGCGGATGGCGGCGCGCACGTGCTGGGTCGAGATCGCGGGGAACCAGCCATCGGCAGCGACTTCCACGCCTTCGGGCTGGAAGTTATCGGGCGGTGCGGTCAGGCCGGTCATGGAGAGGTTCCTTCATTGCGCCCGGCGAACATGATCACCTCCCTTCAGGTTGGGCCGCACGATGTGGGGAGGGTGGGGACCGTGAAGGCGATGCGGGGCAGGAACCCGCTGCCATACTGTCCGCCCTCCCCGACGCCGTGGGGCGCTTCGTTCCGGCCCGCAGGGGCCGGGAATTCCTATTCGCCGTCCTTCGGGGCCAGATCGCGCAGCAGCTTTTCGGCGCGCTGGATGTCCTTCACCACCCCGCTCTTGGGGTTGAGCTTCCTGGCGCGGTTGAAGTGTTCAAGCGACTTGGTGGCAAAGGCAGCAGCGCCGCCAGCGGGGCCGGTTTCGTCGCTGGGGTCGAAGGTTTCGGCCATGATCAGCCAGCTGCGCCCCAGCGCCTTGTCGAGCTTGGCCTTGGCCTGATCGGGCATGTCGGCATCGGCGGTCAGCTGGTCGAGCTCGACCATCACCGCGTGCGGCACGCTGTTTTCGTCCTTCAGGAAAGCTTCGGCGATGTCTTCGCGCAAGAAGCAGGCGACCGAGCGGTTGTAGCGTTCGGGCATGGCGAGGCCGTGCTTCAGGGCGAAGCGGCCAATGTAAAGCGCGTCATCGAAGTGGCCGCAGTCGAGCGCCCAGACCATGCAGGTGAGCAGGACTTCGTCCTGCACCGGCTTGTCGGCTTCGATCACGCCTTTCACCCAGGGCGCGAATTCGCGCATGAAATCCAGCTTCATCGGGATCCGCGCTTCGTGGCTTTCGACGTCCTGCAGTTTCCGCAGGTTGTCGTGCAGCACGGCGCGAAGGATAGCGTATTCCTGCCCTGCCTCCGACTTGGGGTCGGGCTCGGCTGCCATGCCGGGGGCGGTCAGCGCGCTGGAACCGGCAAGGGCTGCAAGCTTGGCCTGGCGGTGGCGAAGGGCGGGGCTGTAGGACATGCGGTGCCTCCTGAAATGGTCCCCGCTCTATTCGGCGGCGGGGGCCGGGCACCGTGGCAGCGGCTTCCAATCCGCTGGCTCGACACCTCGGCTGCTCTCTATGGGCTCAGGCGGCACCGACCCGAATGTCAGACGCCGCCTTCAAAGCCCTCGGGTGTTACGGTGCCGGGCGGGCGGGTGCTGCGCCCATGACGATGTTCTCGACCAGCGCGGCGATCTCGTATTCTTCGACCACGTAGGCTTCGTTCACCGATTCATAGTTGGCGATGCGATCGAACTCGGGTTCGTCGACCAGCTGGCGGCGGCGGGTTTCTTCCTGCCAGTAGATCGACAGGTTGCTGAGCTTGGTGATCAGCAGCGCGTTGGCCGGGAAGCTGCTGACCCGCATGGCCGGCAGGCCGCCGAGCATCTTTTCCGAACGGATGATGCGATCGGTGGCTTCGACTTCGGTCGCCGTCGCCCCGGTCTTCTGGGCGATGTTGAAGTACTTGTCATCGACCAGATCGTGCCCGACGATGACCACCAGATCGGTGTCGCCGCGGTGGCTTTCGTGGATCAGGCGCTTGGCATCCATGACCAGCGCATCGAGCGACGAATAATCCGCTTCGGCGGTTTCATCGTTGCTGAGGCTCGGATCGTACAGCACCGCGCCCGCCTTGACGTAGATCGCCTTCAGCGCCGGGTTGTTCGTCCCGTTGGTGCGGACGGTCAGCGCGCCGTCGTCCATCACCTGCGCGGGGGCTTCCTCGCGGATGTGGTGCAGCCAGCCCTTGTTGACGTCCTGCAGCAGCGGGTTGGTGGTGATGTTGGTGGTGGCGGCCACTTCTTCGCCGTGGAAGCCGATGCAGATGCGATCAAGCGCCTGCTGCAGCACGATATCGTCGCGGATCAGCGCTTCGAAATCGGGGCGGTGGCGCCAGGCGTCGAGCAGTTCGTAGCGGCGCGACCAGTCGAAATTGGTCTTTTCGCACTTGTACTCGTGCTTGAGGTTGTTGTTGCCGATCGCCGCCGGGTTGCGACGGGTGCCGCCCGAGGTATCGACACGGCCCGCCAGACGGCGGCCTGCGCCGACGCCGAGCTTCTGGCCGCTCTGCTGGGTGACGGGGATCATGTTGATCGCCATCAGGAACTCGCTCGATTCGCGAATGCGATTTTCGAGACGCTGTTCGACCACCGGGTCGACGCTGAACTTCGCGGAAACCGCAGCCACGGCCACGCTGTTGAGAAGCGCGATCTGCGACACGAAGCCATTGAAAAGAGCGCGGGTATCGTTGCGCATGGGCCTGATCCTTGTTGGGTGTTAGCGGGGCCGGAGGGGGTTGTTGAACGAGGCCCCGAAGGGCGGCGAGATCAGCAGTCGGTGCGGACGAAGTTGCCCTTGGTGCCGGCGCTTTCGGGGCGAGCCCGGTAGGTCGAGGGCGCGGTCGTTTCTTCGTGGTGCTGCAGCTTGGACAGCTTCACTTCGAGCGCGTCGGTGGTTTCGCGCGTCTCCTGGCGAAGGGCGTTCAGAGACTTGTCGATCCCGGTCGCCAGTTCAGTGAAGAGCGTGCGCAGATCGTCGGCGCTGAAGGCGGCTGCCGGGGTGGCGGGATCGGCAGCGGGGGCCGGGGTCTGCGCCGGGGTGTCGGCCTTCGGGGCGAAGCGATCGGCAAAGCCATCGAGGATGCCCTTCAGGCCGGACAGCAGCCCGGTGGCTTCGGGCGTGGCGACGGTTTCGAATTCCAGCAGGGCGGCATCGGCCTTGTCCTCGCGCGAAAAGCGCTGGATGCCCGGCACCGCGGCGCTGAGCTGGCTGGTGAACTGCAGGCGTTCGGTGGCGATCGATGCCGGGCTGTCGGTCAGCGCGCAGCCCATGAGGTAGGCGTAACCCTTGTCCGCGAAGTTCGGGTGGATTTCGATCGAGGGGTAAAGCTTCTGGCCGGCGTCGTTGAGAGCCTTGGCATCTTCGGTCACGTCGAACACGCCGTAAAGCGCGGTGCGCTGTTCGGGCTGGCCGTTGAACTGGACGGTCACTTCCTCGGTTTCGAGGGAGAGCACGTCGCCGTAAGCGCGGAACGGGCCTTCGCCGCTGATCCCGCGAATGTGTTCGATGTTGAGGCGCGCGCTGTAGACCTTGGGGTCATAGCTCTTGGCCATCTGGCGCAGGTGCTCGGCATCGATGGTGCGGCCGTCCACGGTGGCGCCGGACGTGGCGAGCAGGAAACGTTTGGTCTTCATCGGTCTGGGGCTCCAGTTGGTGGCTCGGCCAAAGGGTCGGGGACGTTGGAGGCACTAAGGCCCCGCCAGAGGGGCTTCATGCAACGGCGCGCGCGGGTGAAAGCGCAATCCACCCTGCAAGCTTCTGGCGCGAGCGGGGGCTGAGGGGTGCATGGCAAGGCCATGCACCTGCCAAAGCCGCCAGCATCCGAGGACGAAAGCGACGCCGCCGAGAATGGCATGGCGGCGCGGCGCTGGGCGCGGTCGCTTTACTGGCGCGGTTGGACGGTCAAGCAGATCAGCGACGAACTGGGCATCCCCTACCAGACCGTTGGTGCATGGAAACGGCGCGACAAGTGGGCGAATGCCGCCCCGGTCGACATCGTCGAAGACCGGCTAGAAGCGAAGATCGCCACCCTGCTCGACAAGGAACCCTTCACCGAAGGGGACATGAAGCGGGTCGATTTCCTCATGCGCCAGCTGGAGCGCACGGCCCGGGTGCGGAAATACACCGACACCGGGAAGGAAGGCGACCTCAACCCCAATATCGAGCGGCGGAACGACGACGCGGCCAAGGCCAAGCGCGAGGAAAAGCGCAAGAACCAGCTGACCCGCGAACAGTGGCAGGCGCTGCTCGACGATTTCCACGACAAGAACTTCGGCCACCAGCGCGTCTGGTGGGAAAATCGCAACCAGCGCACCCGCAAAATCCTGAAGAGCCGCCAGATCGGCGCGACCTGGTACTTCGCACGTGAAGCCGTGGCCAAGATCGCCGAGGCGGTGCTGGCGGGGGAGCAGCCGCGCAACCAGATTTTCCTGTCCGCTTCGAAACGCCAGGCCATGAAGTTCCGGCGCGAGATCGTTGGGTGGGTCAAGCGGGTGACCGGGGTCGATCTGCGCGGCGACCCGATGATGCTCGATCTGTCGGGGCTGGTCGACGACGCGGGCGAGCCGCTGGGCCTCGATCCGGTCGGGCTCTACCCGCTTTCGACCAATTCCAACACCGCCCAGGGCGAAAGCGGCGATTTCTACTTCGACGAATTCTTCTGGGCCGTCGGGTTCGCCCAGCTGCGCAAGGTCGCCGCCGCGATGGCGACGCACACGATCTACAAGCGCACATATTTCTCCACCCCGTCGACCAAGACGCACCAGGCCTTTGCCTTCTGGTCGGGCGAGGAATGGAACCAGGGGCGCGCCAAGAACCAGCAGCAGCTGTTCGAGCTCACGCACAAGGCGCTGAAGAACGGGCGCATCATGCCGGACGGCAGCTGGTGTCAGATCGTCACCGTGCAGGATGCCGCCGCTGCCGGCATGGGCGATCTGATCGATGTGGAAGAGCTGCGCGCCGAAAGCAGCGAAGACGAATTCCGCAACCTCTACGAATGCGAATTCGTGGACGATGCGAATTCCAGCTTCCCTTACCGCCTGCTGCGCGGCGCGCTGGTCGACAGCTTCTACAAGTGGCGCGATTTCCACCCGGCGCACGTCGAGGTGCCGGGCCTGCGCCCGTTTGGCGATCGGCCGGTGTGGCTGGGGTACGATCCGAACAAGCAGGGCCGCGACGATGCCGCGCTGGCGATCATCGCCCCGCCGGATCAGGCCGGGGTGGGCAAGTTCCGCATCCTCGACAAGTACAAGCTCAACGGCCTCGACTATCAGGGGCAGGCGGACCGCATTCGCGAGCTGGCGAAGGTCTACAACGTCACCGACATCGCGATCGATGTGACCGGCGGGCATGGGCAGGCGGTTTATGAGATCGTGCGCAAGTGGTTCCCGCAGGCGCGGAAGATCGAATACTCGCTCGCCAGCAAGGCCGCGATGGTGATCAAGGCGCAGAACCTGTTCCGTTCCGGCCGGGTCGAGTTCGACATGGGTTGGACCGACGTGATGCAGGCCTTCATGTCGATCAAGCCGACGCTGACCGCCAGCGGCAAGGGCGTGACCTACACCAGCCCCCGCAACGGGGTGATCGGCCATGCCGATATTGCCTGGGCGTGCATGCACGCCTTTTCCAACGAACCGCTCGACACCGAATCCCTCGCCACCGGCGCGGGTGCTGGCGTCGTCGTCTTTTCAGACTGAGGACCCGACCTATGGATGAGACCAGCACCAGCCTGACCGTTCCCGCACAGCAGGCCACGGCCACCTTCAGCTTCGGGGATCCCGAAAGCGTGATCGATAAGCGCGATCTGCCCCAGTACTTCGAGCTGTGGCGGACGACGAACTGGTATCACCCGCCGCTGCCGATGGTCCGGCTCGCCCAGGTGTTCAACATGAGCCCGCACCACCGCAGCGCGATCGCGCTGAAGGTGAACCTGATGGTGTCGCACCAGGTGGCGAGCCGCTGGCTGGGCAAGGATGACTTCGAGCGGTTCGCGCTCGACTTCCTGCAGATGGGCAATGGTTATCTCGAACGGGTGCCGAACCTTGCTGGCGGCCTGCTGCGCGCTGCCTTCACCCCGGCGCGTCACACCAGGCGCGGGATCAAGGCGGACCAGTACTGGTTTGTCGAGAACGGCGTGGAGCCGGATCATCCCTTCGAACCCGGCTCGATCTTCCAGCTGCAGCAGCCCGACGTGGCACAGGAAATCTACGGCATGCCCGAATGGATTTCGGCGCTGCAGTCAGGCCTGCTCAACGAAAACGCCACCCTGTTCCGGCGCCGCTATTACCTCAACGGGGCGCACGCCGGGTTCGTCTTCCATGTCAGCGACACGATCATCAACCAGGAGACAGTCGACAAGCTGACCGAAAAGTTCCAGCAGGCCAAGGGCGTGGGGAACTTCAAGAACCTGTTCCTCTATACCCCGGGCGGGAAGAAGGACGGGGTGCAGATCCACCCGATCGCCGACGTGGCGGCGAAAGATGAGTTCATGAACGTGAAGAACATCAGCCGCGACGATCTGCTCGCCGCGCACCGCGTGCCGCCGCAGCTGATCGGGATTATCCCGCAGAACTCGGCCGGGTTCGGCAAGGTGAGCGAAGCGCTCGATGCCTTCTTCGAGATCGAGATCGTGCCTGTCATGCAGCGGATGCTGCGCATGAACGAATGGTTCGGGGTCGAGGTGCTGCGCTTCCGGAACTACGACGCGAGCGATGGCAGCCAGATCATGCCGGACGGGGCGCGGGTGCCTCCAGGGCAGCAGCGCCGGGTCTGATAGCCCCCTCCCACCAGCCTCTCACACCCACCTAAGACGCCCTCGGCCCGCCGCCGGGGGCGTTTCTTTGTGCCTGGCAGACCCATGGGGCGAGCCAGTCGCCCTGACCCCGCGCGCCGCGGTCGCCCCCACGCCACGCCATCGGCTTCGGTGTGTTTCATTATGCATCCCGGGCAGGATCGGCGCGCCGCTACAGAGGTGGGTATGGTCGGGAAGGACATAACATTTGTAACCTGCCCTGATTTGCCCCCCAAAAACGGCAGAATTCTGCGGTTTCTGAGATTAGGGTTGAGGCATAACATGACGTAATATTTTCGAGCGCCAGACATTACCTCATTGATTTTTATGGATTTCCCAAAGCGGCAATATTGCACTTGAGGGACATAATCTGGTTGCGTCGATGTTATATCGATATTGTAGTGTAAGTATCTGTTTTATAGTGAATGTTAGGAATATTATGTCTTCCCCGAGTATACCCGTCACTTAAGCGAAGCCAACGGGAGCCCGCGATTTTTCGCGATCGAGGTGATGATCGGGCCAACATGGGTCGAGCTGGTGGTGGCGCTGCAGATCGATGCGCGCGGGGGCTGGTCGGCCGACTTACTCTAAAGGTGGAGCGGGTGAAGGGAATCGAACCCTCGTCGTAAGCTTGGGAAGCTTCTGCTCT